>Ga0335070_10007035_pt1 | contig 13211 bp, 12 predicted proteins | sample Lox_Sample_13_FD_206722 | JGI IMG/M metagenome (GOLD analysis project Ga0335070, IMG submission 206722) | Soil microbial communities from Loxahatchee National Wildlife Refuge, Florida, United States - Lox_Sample_1.3 | ecosystem: Environmental > Terrestrial > Soil > Wetlands | place: USA...
GCGTCCAGGGGAAAATGTAGTGCGAAACATCCCGGTCTTTGACGCGCATGTCGACGACCAGGCGATCTCCTTCACGCCTGCGCGAAGCCTCGAGGCCGCCCCCGAAAGTACCCGCTAAGAGAAGATCGTTTGCCGCCGCCAGCCCGCCTCCGATAAAGAGGTGCCCCGCGCCGTGGCGCACCGTGACGGCCGCTTCCTTCGCGCCTTCCCGTTGTACAGATGCCTGCTCCCGGGGCACACGGGCGGGGCTTCCGCCCCAGGGGAACCTCGAGATGATCCAGAGCCCTGCGCCGATCAAGACCAGCGGCCAGAATATCCAGCCGATGCCGAACAATGCCTGCAGGAGTGCGGAAATGCCGATCAGGACGAGGACGATCCCGATGACGAAGCTCCACCGTCTCATTGCTTGTGGTTCCTTCTCCGGCGAACGAAGGGCCGCAGGAGGACGAGCACGCCGATCACGATGAGCACTACCGCCCACCAGGGGCCGAGCCAGGGGAGATGTCCCAGAAACGAGCCGAAGAGGAAAAAGAGAAGCAGGCCGATGAGAACAGGCCAGCCCCCGTCCACGATGCCCTTGAGCGGCTTTCCCTCCATCGTTTCACTGAGGAACACGCCGACGCCGCTGAACGCGGGGATCAGGGCCCACGCATAGGACCAGGTGTCCCACGCGCCGGTCTGGTTCTGCCAGTACAGGATCCCGCCGATCCCGCCGATCACGCATGCGGGAACAGCGAGACCGGGCGTCCAGGTAGCCAGCGCGATGACCAGGAAGGCGACGCCGACGCCGATCACGATGACGGGCCAGGAGAAGGTGCCGAACACTCCCGGCGCGGCGCGTGTGACGAGGAAGAATACCCCGAGCGCGATGAGGATTGCCCCCACCACGATGGCGGATTTGGACCGTCCTTCCATATCGACCTCCTTGGAATGGCTCGCCGGCCAGTATAGTCGGCCCGCCGCACGCTGTCGAGGAGAACTGCACAGCGTGCTCGGGCTCCCCGCGCTCGTCCGTGACCCTGCAGATTCAACACCGGGCGCGCGGATCCCTGCCCCCGACATTCCGGCGAACGGGTCGCTTGACATGTACGGTGTCTTTCCATAGTCTGACATGGGTTCTCTGGTCGCCGAAGTGCGTCTCGATCGAGGAACCTTCGAGCACCTGTAGCACAGCAGACTTCCGCATCTTTCAGCCGCATTCGGCTCTCGAGTGGAGGAAAACTCATGTCTCACCTGGCCAACGCAACCGTGTTCGAGTCCGTGTCCCTCTGGGTGGTACTCGGCATTGCCGTCCTCGGGCTCCTGTACGCGCTCCTGCTCCGAACGCAGGTCATGCGCAACGACAAGGGAAGCGAGCTGATGCAGTCCATCTGGAACGCCATCCGCGAGGGAGCGGATGCGTACCTGGGCCGACAGCTGCGGACCATCGTGCCGCTGATCATTGTCCTGACGGCCGTCCTGTTTCTTTCCGTCTACGTCGTGGCACCCAGCGAGGCGGCAAACTCCCGGTTTGCCGGCTACTCCGAGGGGCAGATCAGGCTCTTCGTCGGGCTCGCGCGGGCAATCGCCTTCGTGATGGGCGCGGTCTTCTCGCTCATGGTCGGGCAATTCGGGATGCGCATGGCCGTCCAGGGCAACGTTCGCGTTGCCGCCGCGGCACGCACCAGTTTTGCCGACGCCCTGAAGATCGCGTACCGCTCGGGAACGATCACGGGAATGCTCACCGACGGGCTCGGGCTGCTGGGGGGAACTGCGATCTTCCTCTACATGGGCATGGACGCTCCGGACGCGCTCCTGGGGTTCGGTTTCGGCGGCACGCTGCTCGCCCTGTTCATGAGGGTCGGCGGCGGGATCTACACCAAGGCCGCTGACGTCGGGGCGGACCTGGTCGGCAAGGTGGAGGCGGGCATGCCGGAAGACGACCCGCGAAACGCCGCCGTCATCGCCGATCTCGTGGGCGACAATGTCGGTGACTGCGCCGGGATGGCCGCGGACATCTTCGAGTCCTACGAGGTGACGATCGTCTCGGGCCTGATCCTCGGCGTGGCGCTGGTCTTCCTGACCGGTGACCTGAAGTGGATCATCTTCCCGCTCCTCGTGCGCGGAATCGGAGTGCTTTCCTCGATCATCGGGACATACCTTGTGCGGGGAAAGAAGGGAGGCGGGAATGAGAACGCACTCTCCTCCATCAACCGGGGATTCTATTCATCGGCGGCGATCTCCATGGTCGCCTTTTTCCTTCTCGCGATGTTCTACATGCATGAGTGGCGCGCGTTCCTCTCCGTGGGCGTCGGCATCCTGCTGGCGATAGTGCTGGACGAGCTGACCAAGTACTACACGGACACGCACTATCAGCCGGTCAAGGACATCGCCAACTCAACCCGCACGGGTCCTGCCACCGTCATCCTGCGCGGCCTCGTCGTCGGGTTCGAGGCGACCGTCTGGCAGGCTATCGTGATCGCTCTCACAATCCTGGCGGCCGTGGTTATCTACTGGGGCCAGGACGTCACCTACGTCCTGTACGGAGTGGCAATGACCGGCATCGGTATGCTCACGCTGACGGGCAACAACGTGGCCATGGACTCTTTCGGCCCGATCTCGGACAACGCCAACGGAATCGGCGAGATGGCGGGGTTGGACCAGAAAGCTCGCCAGATCATGGCTGACCTCGACGCGGTGGGAAACACCACCAAGGCCATCACCAAGGGAGTGGCAATCGGCTCCGCTGTCATCGCCGCTGTGTCCCTTTTCGGCTCATTCCTGACCGACGTGTCGCTCGTGCAGAAGGGGCTCGGGTTCGCGAAGGAAACCTGGCTGGCCGTGACGGGCATCCGGATCTCGGTACCCAGCGTGTTTGTCGGCATGCTCATCGGCGGCACGATCCCCTGGCTGTTCTCATCGCTCACCGTGAACTCGGTCGCGAGAGCTGCCGGCCTCATCGTCGAGGAAGTGCGGCGCCAGTTCAGGATCCCGGGGCTGCTGGAAGGCAGGGTGAAGCCGGATTACGGCCAGACCGTGTCGCTGTGCACCTCGGCCGCCCAGCGGGAGCTCATCCCGCTGGCGCTGATCGCCGTCCTCTCCCCGATCGCCGTCGGGCTGCTTCTCCACGTGGAGGCGCTCGGCGGATTCCTTGGCGGCGTCATCCTTTCGGGCCAGCTCCTCGCCGTTTTCATGGCAGACTCGGGCGGCGCGTGGGACAATGCGAAAAAGACGATCGAAGACGGACTGCACGGGGGCAAGGGCTCCGAGGCGCACAAAGCCTCGGTGATCGGAGACACGGTCGGAGACCCGCTCAAGGACACCTCGGGCCCCGCCCTGAACCCGATGATCAAGGTCATCAATCTCGTGTCCCTGCTTGCCGCGCCGCTGCTCATCTCGCTGAAAATGTCCGTCGGTGTGGCCGTGGCTGGCGCGGCGTGCGTGCTCATCGTCCTCGGCTCTTTCTGGTTCTCCAAGCGCGGAGGCTTCGCGGGCAGGGAGAAGGCGGCGGCGAACTTCTAGAGGTTGCCCGTGGGAATCACGGCTCTGATCGCCGAGCTCGGCACACGGGTCATCGGGAGCATCGGCTACGCCGGCGTCTTTCTCCTGATGGTCGCCGAGAGCATGATCCTTCCCGTCCCGAGCGAGGCGGTGATGCCATTCGCCGGGTTCCTCGTGGCGGACCAGGCCCTGGCTCCCGTCCCCGTCGTCGCGTTCGCGACGCTCGGAAGCATTGTCGGATCCATGATCGGGTATGCCATCGGAAAGTTCGGGGGAAGACCGTTCGTCCAGCGGTGGGGCAGGTACCTGCTCCTCGATGAGCGTGACCTTGCGGCCACGGACCGCTTCTTCCAGAGACGCGGCAGCGTGACAATCCTGGTGAGCCGATTCATCCCCGTCGTGCGCCACCTGATCTCCATACCGGCGGGAATGGGCGAGATGCCGCTTCCCGCCTTCATTCTTTTCACGGTGGTGGGCGCAGGCCTGTGGAACGCTTTTCTGACGTGGTGCGGCTATGCGCTGAAGAGGAACTGGGAAACCGTGATGCGCTACAGCCACATCATCGACATCGGAGTGGTTGTCATCCTCGCCGGCCTGCTCGGGCTGTTTCTCGTGCGCCATGTCAGGCGCGGCACCCGGCGAGGGCAGGATTGAGCCGGGTCAACCCCGAGCCTCGACAGCGGAGGATCGACGAGCACGGGATCACGTCCTACGCCGCGGCCGCGATCAAAGATCCTTCATCAGCGTCCTGATCTGGTCCAGGGTCATTCCCCGAGCTGCCGTCGGCAGATACACGAGGCCCGCGCTTCGCCGGCGCGCCAGAGGCCAGCTCTTCAGGAAAGCCAGTTTCTCCGCGCTGATCGCCCCTTCTTCGATGAGCCATCGCCCCAACGGAGTATCGGTCACAGCGAGTGAGGCCGCGTCACCCGTGTAGACGAAGTCGGACATGTCGAGCATGGTCATCACGTGGTTTGCGGACAAGTGATATGTGCGGCGGATCCGCTCCCACCAGACCAGGGCGTCCAGCTTTTCTCCGTCGATGATGGGGGTTTCCGAGCGTGAGGTGATCTCTCGGAAAATGGCCTCATTCACCTCGTCGAAGAACTTGTCCGAGCAATCTGCGCAGCGCACGACCACGGCGAACACGTTGGCCGGAGGCTTGTGACGCAGAACGATTGCCGGCAGGTTCGGGTTCACGATGATGGCACCCGCGATCCTCTTGAAGGATTGTCCCCAGCAGCCAAGGTAGTCCGATTCCGGGACGATGGTTTCCAGGAGCCTTTCCTCGCTTATGCCGAGCTGGCTCATGGCGTCGAACGAGCCCAGCACCCGCGCTTTGTCACGCCGGACGCAGAAGTGCTCCTCCATCCGCGAGCGGATCTCCGGGTAACGCGAGAGCTCGCCGAAAGGATCCCGGGCGAACCGGAACTGCGACGGGTAGTGCCGCTCGAGGATCTTGTCGCGCTCGAACACCGTCGCCGGCAGGTTGGCGCAGTAGATGATCTTTCCGTGAGCTCGGAGCCCCGCGAGAATTGCCCGCTCGTACAAGACGGTATTCGTCTCCGGGCGCACATATGCCACGGCAAACGCCGGACGGGGTCCCGGGTCTGTGAAGCTGCACTCGCGCGCCGGATACGGGATGATGATGTCGGGTTTCATTGCCGGACCCGCCGATTGCGTCCCCACATGTTCAAAATGGCGCGCGTTCAGCGGGATGTCAAGGAACGACCTCCCGGCGCGGCATCCGTTGTATTGACCGGGCTGGGACGGCGCATTATACAGGTCTCATGACCGCGCGAGTGCGGAACGACTCGCTGACGCTGGATGCGCTCTGGAAGGCGACGCTGCTTGTTTCCCTTCCTTTCGGGGCGCTGTCCTTCGCGCTCCCCATCTACGGCAGGATGTTGAAAGCTTCGGCGCTTGAGATCGGCGCGCTGTTTTCTGCCGTCGCGCTCGTTCCCGTCATCATCAGGCCGTTCCTCGGCCGCATTCTCGACCGCTGGGGCCGGCGGCCTTTTTTCCTCGCCGGGCTCGCTTCCTACACGGTCTCGATGGTCCTGATCTGCGTTGCAAAGTCAATGTTGGTTCTCGGCATTGGACGATTCGTGCAGGGCATTGGCCAGGCGCTTCTCTGGCTTTCCGCGTACGCAATCGTCGCCGATGTCTCCCAGGCGGACCGCAGGGGCAGGGGCTTCGGCGCAATCGATGAGGCTATGAACCGCGGCTCCCTGATCGGCGTCATGCCGGGCCTCGTGGGCATCGGCCTCATGCAGTTCGCCGGTCTTGCCTGGGGGACAGTCTGGCCGGTTCTGTTCGGCGGCTATGCGGTAGCGGCGTTCTGCGGCCTTCTGCTCGGAGTCCGTCATGTCGAGGAGACGCGTCCCGCTGTGAAAGAGAAGGTCGCTCCCACCCGGCCAATAACGCTTCAGATCGCGACCCTCATGGGGATCGTATTCGTCACGGGGGCCTCCACCGCCATGGTGTGGCCTATCATCGTGATCTTTCTCCAAGACAGGCTCCGAGCAGGGGCGATCATGATGGCGTTTGCCTACCTGCCTGCCGCGCTGATCTTGAGCTTTCTTCCCTCGCGCCTTGGCAGGATCACGGATCGGTTCGGACGCAAGCCGATGATGGCCATCGGTCTGGTCATTGGAGCGGCGGCTTCCGCGCTGATGCCTCAGCTCTCGAGCATCGTCCTGCTGGCAATCCTGTGGGGAGTCGACTCCCTCGGTTTCACCGCCTCTTCACCCGCGGAGCGTGCCTTCGTCGCCGATATCGCGGGAAGCGACGCGCGCGGCGTCAGCTACGGGCTGTATACGTTCGCCTATTTTCTGGGAACCGCGATCGGACCTCTGGCCGGGGGGTGGCTGTACGACAACCTGGGGAGGTCTTTCCCTTTTTACGCGAACAGCGTGATGCTCCTGCTGGCCGCCGCTCTCGTCATGACCCTGCTTCGAGAGCCGGTGGTCCTCGGTCGGACGCCGTCCCCAGGCACGCTGCGAGTGTCTCGACTGTTTCATCGACAGACCGGGCAGCCTCCTCGGAGAGACCGGCATCGAACTCCAGGGACCGGGGCTGGATCCCAATGATTGCGACCCTGCATCCTGTTTCGTCGTGGAGGTAGCCCGCCAGTACCGTGAGGGAGAGCGCGTGCGTGCCGAAGGACATGCCGACGATCTGCTCGGGGCTCAGGAGCCGAACGGATCCCGGAACATCCCCCATGTCCGCGCTGTCGATAATGATGAGGTGAGACGGGGAGATCTTCCTGATCCCCCCCGTGAGATTCTCAGGCGCAGTGCCGCCGTCAAGCACAGTCACGCCCGGCAGGTGAAGCGATTCCACGCGCCGGGCGATCCGAACGCCTACGACGTCGTCCCCCCGAAGCTCCGAACCGACGCCAAGCAGCACGACCCGGCGCTCTTCGCCAGGCCTGTCAGGCCGGGGGCTCAGCGCTCTCGCCAGGGCACGCGCCAGATGCGGGTTCGGCATGGAAGAGGTAGTTCGCTACTGCTGCTCGACGACGACTATGTCAACCCGTCGGTTGTACGATCTGCCCTCCGGGGTGTCGTTCGACTGGATCGGCCTCGTGTCTCCGTAGGCCGACTCCGAAAGCCTCTCAGATGGCACACCGTAGTCCTCCAGGGATTGGAGCACCGAGAGAGCCCGTTCGCCGGAGAGCTGCCAGTTTGAAGCCCATTTTTTCGGATCCGGAGGCACGTTGTCGGTATGACCCTCCACGATCACGGAGTTTGGTATTTTCGCCAGGAAGTCGCTGACCTCCTGGAGCACCGGCATGGCATCCGCGCCGAGCTCGGCTGACGCCGAGCCGAAGTACAAGTCCGCCATGAGCGAAATGGCAAATCCCCTGTCTGTTGGAATCACGCGCACCCTGCCCGATTTCACGAGATTCTGCAGGGAGGAAAGAGCCTGGGTCTGCAGCGTGGACTGGCCGCCGGTTCCCTGTTTTCTCCCAGCTCCCCGTGATTCGACTTTCTGCCCCGAGGTGACCCCCGGCAGCACGCCCACCCCTCCCGTCGTGTTCTGGTCGAAGATCGTGAACTCCCCACCGTTGAACACGCTCGCAAGGGCCTGGGCGAGCTGCGTGTACTTTGCGGTGTCGATGCTGCTCATGGCGTACAGAATGATGAAGAACAGCATGAGAAGCGTGATCATGTCGGCATAGGTGAGCAGCCACCGCATGAGATCTTCATGATGCTCGGGTGGCCTGCGTATTTTCCTGGCCATAGTCGTCCCTTCGGGCTAGTCGGGCCTCGCTTCGTCCAGCGCTTTCTTGTCCCGCTCCTCGAGGAAACCCTCGATTTTTTCCTTCACGAGCGCCGGGCTTTCTCCCTGCTGGATGGAGCGCACACCGACGATGATGAGCTGCTTCTCCAGCCGGAATTGTTTTACCTGGTTTTTCAGCTTGTTGGCAATAGGCAGCCAGATGAGGTTGGCGAACGAGATGCCATACAGGGTCGCAATGAACGCAACAGCAATGGACCGACCCAGCTCCTTGGTGTCCGCCCCCAGCCTGCCCAGAACGAGGACGAGTCCCATGACCGTACCGATAATCCCCATGGTCGGGGAAAATCCTCCCGCCGTCTCGAACAGGGCCGCATCCTCCATCTTTCTCTGCTCCATGATGGCAAGGTCGCTCTCCAGGACTTCCACGAGGATTTCGGATTCGGTGCCGTCCACGACGAGCCGCAGGCCTTTTCGTAACGTCTCGTCCTCGAGGTCCTCGACGGTGTCCTCGAGGCTCAGGATCCCGTCTCTGCGCGCTTTTTCGGCAAACTCCAGGAGCTGCTGTGCGAGCTGGGGCGAGGGGCCCGGGACCCTTTGCATCGACTGGCGGACCAGCCGCGGAATGCCGAGCACTTCCTTGAGGCTGTACGATATGGTGCAGGCGCCCAGAGTTCCCGTGACGATGATGATAAGGGCGCTGACTCCCACGAGGCCCATCGGGTTCCCTCCCTCCAGGAGGAACCCCAGGAGAAGGCCCCCGAAGCCCATGATGAGCCCGATTACCGTCGATGTATCAGAGCTTCTTCTCGCCATCGAATGCTCCTTGCCGGACTGCAATTCTCCATTCTAGAGATTCGGTGAGTCCGCAGCCATACATGAGGGGCAAGACGTGATCAACCTCTGTATCAAATCTCCATCTGGATCAGGGTGTCGAAGCGTATCATCTTCAGCAACTGCAACATCTCCGAGCTGCAATGACGGATAGACAGCCGGATCCCCTTCTGATCGCACTGCGCTTTGAAATGCAGGAGCTTGCCAATGATCGACGAGTTGAGGCTTTTCAGCGACTCGAAGTTGAGAACGATCGCCCCCTTGGCGAGAACAAGCGCCTCGGCCAGCCCCTTTGAGAGCTCATCCATGTCTTCCCGCGTCAGATGCCCTGACGGCAGAACTTCCACCTCGCCGGTGGCGATCTCGCGCACCTGGACCATTGTGTTCTCCCGAGCCAGTATACTACAGGGTCTTCAGCAAATCTACGAAATAGGGAAGAACCTGCTTCTTGCGGGAGAGTATGCCTTTCATCTCGAAGAGATTTTCTTCCGTTCGGGGGTACGAGATCGTCCCAAGCACCCGGGGTTCCCCCCGGCACAAAAGAAGGCTCATTTCCCGCGTGACATCCGTGATCATCAGAGCCGCGAACGAGCAGTCTTCCCTGGCGATGATTGAATCCAGCTCCCGGATCAGCTCGGCCTTCAGGTCGAGGATGTGGCCGAAGCCAACGGTCTCGAACTGGCTCACGCTGAACCTTCGCTCTCCCTCGGTGAACACCTTCCTGTCGCGCTCCACGATCTTCCGGGCGTCCATGCCTTCCAGGGAAGCGCCCGCGGCGAACATTTCTGCGCCGTGGCTTTCGATGTCCACACCCGAGAGAGCGGCGAGCCAGCCCGCGATGTCCCTGTCCAGGGCAGTTGTCGTCGGCGAGTGCAGGATGACGGTGTCGGAGAGCATGGCGGAGAGCATCAGGCCCGCGTCTTTCGCCGGAGGCTTTGCCCCTGCACTGCGATAGAGGTCAGCGATGATGGTGCACGTCGAGCCGACCACGAGGTTGATGAACGTGATGGGGAGACTCGTCGTGCGGGCGGCAAGCCGGTGATGGTCGATGACCTCCTGGACATCGGCTTCCTCGATGCCATCAACGGCCTGTCCCACCTCGTTGTGGTCCACCATGACAACACGAAGGCGGCTGTCGGTCAGGAAGTTCACCCGCGTGATGACTCCGGCAAGTCGCCCGTTGTCGCCGAGGATGATGAATCCTCCTTCGTTGCTCTTGCCGATGGCTCGCTGCACGTCCTTGACCAGCGCGCCGGCGCTGAAGGTTGTGTGCTCCCTGTCCACCAGCGCCCCGACTGTTCCCGCCAGCAGGTTCCGTTCGGATTCGCCGATCGGCTCGTCGTCGCGGCATCTGGCAACGAGGCCGCTCAGCACGGAGACCAGCCGAAGAGTTGTGAGCTTGCCCAGGCAGCTTCCGTCGGGGCCGACGACGGGAAGGAAAGAGAAACGGTTCTCCGTGAGCAGGGTGCAGGCCTTCTGCAGGGTGTCTCTTTCCGTCAGGGTGATCAGGTCGGCCCGGGGGATCATGATATCCTCTATGCGCGAACGCACATCCGTCACAAGAGGAGGGCTTTCCGTCTCGAAACGGGTGAGCACGAACTGGGTCTGCGGGTTGACGTTGCCCGCGCGCCGCGGCACGGCCGCCTCGTGGAGGACCTCGGTCTTGAAGCGCGCGTAAGCGAGGGCAGCGCAGATCGAATCAGTGTCCGGATTCTTGTGGCCGACGACGATCAGGGGCTTTTCGCTCCTCGGCACTGGTCTACCCCTGATCCTTGTAGGCCTCCAGCGCTTTCGACACTATTCTCACGGATTCTTCGATCTTGCCCGTCTCGAGCACGTAGGCCATCCGGACTTCGTCCCGTCCGTGATCGGGAGTCGAGTAGAACCCGGCCCCGGGCGTCAGCATGACCGTCCTGCCGTTCATCGAAAAGTCAGCGAGAAGGAAGCGGCAGAAATCCTCTGCGTCCGCAACGGGAAGACGAGCCATGAGATAGAACGCTCCGTCGGGTACGTTGAACGTCACCCCCGGGATCCCCCGCAGTCCCTGCACGAGCGTATCCCGGCGCCTGTGATATTCCTCCCTGATGGGGATGAAATACGAGGGATCCATTCGGTAGGCAGCGTCCGCGGCGAGCTGCCCGACCGTCGGGGGACACAGTCGCGCCTGGGCGAACTTGTCCACCAGCTCCATCACCCCGGTGTTGAAAGAGACGATGCATCCGATGCGTGCCCCGCAGCAGGAGAAGCGCTTGGACACCGAGTCGATGAGGATTGCGTGCTGCTCGAAGCCGGAGAGCGCCAGGATGGAGGTGAACTCCCCGTGGTCGTCGTAAATGAACTCCCGGTAGACCTCGTCGGAAATCAGGTAGAGGCCGAACCGTTCGCACACCTCACGCAGTGTCTCCATCTCCCGCCGGTCGTAGACGATTCCGGTCGGGTTTTCGGGCGAGATGTACAGGATCGCCTTGGTGCGCGGCGTGATGTAGCGCGCAATCTCTTCCCGCGAAGGCAGCGCATATCCGGTATCAAGGGATGAGGGAATGGGCACTACCTTTGCCGATATCATGGCCGCGAACGCTATGTAGTTCGCGTAGAAAGGCTCGCGCACCAGGATCTCGTCCCCTGGGTCGCACACGGCGGAAAGAGCGAAGAAAATCGCCTCGGATCCGCCGACGGTGACCGCGACTTCCTGGGGCGAGACCGGATGGCCGTAGCGCTGGTAGTACCCTGATATCGACTGGCGCAGCTGCGGGATTCCAAGAGAAGGACTGTATGCAAGCACGTCGGCGTCATAGCCGCGGTAGGCCTCGATCACCGGGCGCGGCGTCTTTATGTCCGGCTGCCCAATGTTCAGGTGAAAAATCTCTATTCCTCGCTTCCTGGCGTCGTCCGCCAGAGGTGAGAGCTTGCGAATGGGCGAAAGCGGTACCTCGCCACCTCTGGCGGAGAGGGTCAGACGTCTCTGTTCCATGGTTTCCTTCCCGGTCCTCTATGTTTCCCTCACATCATCGATTGATTTTGCAAGCGGCGTGAGCACCCTGATGAGAGCCTCGCGGCCGAGACCGTCAACCTTCATGGTGACGCGCCCCTGCGTGGGATCATCGCCAAGGAACGTCCCCAGGGCCAGAATGTTCCCCCCGGCGCTCGTGACCGCCCCGGACACCCTGGCAAGCTCTCCTTTCACGTTGGGAACCGTGAGAGAGATCCGAATCCCCCGCTGTCGGGCGCCGAACAGCTCGATAAAGAGGCGGAAGAGGTCGCTCTCCGTGATGACGCCGACGAGCGTGCTTCCCCGCACGATAGGCAGACCCCCGATCCCGCGGTCTGCCATGATCTTCGCGGCTTCCTCCAGGGGGACATCCTCCGTCACGGTGATGACGTTCTTCGACATCACTTTTTCCACCTTCAGCTTCGCGAGCAGCGAGGTCATCTCGTACACGCTGAGCGTCGAGGCCGGAGAGGGAGAAGCGTAGAGCAGGTCTTTTTCCGAAACGATGCCCACCAGCTTTTCGTCTTTGTCCAGCACCGGAAGATGGTGGATCTTCTCCCGCTTCATCATGGCCTGCGCCTCGGTGACGGGCGTGTCAGGCCTGATCGTGATGGGATTGCGGGTCATGCGCTCCTTCACGAGCATGCTCTTCCTCCCGGGATTTCAATACTCTGCAATACTAAAGAAGATTCCAGGGCGGGTCAATCAACGGGAGCGCTCCCGTGGAATGCGCGACGTGGCGGGAATACGCTCCATCACGATTTTCAGGGACGCGGTCACGGGCACCGCCAGCAGGATTCCGGCGGGACCCCACATCCAGCCCCAGAAGAAAAGGGACAGGAATATCACAAAGAACGACAGGTCCAGGCGCTCGCCGAGAAAGCGCGGTTCGATGAAGTTCGACACACCCAGGTGCAGGGCGATCAGGCTTGCGGCGATTGCGAGGGGCAGGAAGCTTCCGGGAAACTGCACCAGCGAGATCAGGGTCGGAAGGACGATCGCGGTGAGGGGTCCCAGGGTGGGCACGAAGTTGAGGACAACCGTGATGAATCCCCAGGTCACTGCGAACTCAACACGGAAGAGCAGGAGGATGCCCATGGTCACGATCCCGATGGCCAGGCTCGCGAGCGCCTTGATCCCGAGGTACGCGCGCAGGTGGCGATCCACGTGCCGCAGGACGACGGGCACGAGGCTGTGCCGGCGCGGAAACACCTTGAGGATCATCCGTACGAACTGGTATTTCCCGAGGAGCAGGATGATCGCGAAAAAGAAGATCAACAGGAACTCGGAGAGAAACCGGATGGAGCTTCGTGCGGCGCTCATGACAATGGGCCTGACGGGGAGCGTTCGCAGCTCTTCGAACGGGTCAATGGTGATCGTCGTGCCCATTGACCGCTCGAGGCTGTGCAGCAGCGCCTGCGCTCGTACGGCGATTTCCTCCTGGAACCGGGGGAACGTGCGGCCGAAGTGGGGAAGGTCGAGGAAGATCAGGATCGCAAGGCCAAGGAACAGGGCGAAGAAAAAGATGATTGCGATGAGCGCCGCGAGCCAGAGTGGAAGCCGCCGGCGATGGAGGAACACGACGAGGGGATCGATGACGTAGACAAGCAGCACGGTCAGAAGAAGCAGGATGAACACGGGAGAAGCGAGCTTGAGCGCCGCGCCG
>Ga0335070_10007036_pt1 | contig 13210 bp, 4 predicted proteins | sample Lox_Sample_13_FD_206722 | JGI IMG/M metagenome (GOLD analysis project Ga0335070, IMG submission 206722) | Soil microbial communities from Loxahatchee National Wildlife Refuge, Florida, United States - Lox_Sample_1.3 | ecosystem: Environmental > Terrestrial > Soil > Wetlands | place: USA: Florida...
GTGGTTATGGCGCGGGGGATCGTCGAAATCCAGGCATTGTTCCGCTTCAGCCACGAGCGGCACATCCCGATCACTTTCCGCACCGCCGGCACCAGCCTTTCAGGCCAGGCGGTGACAGACGGCCTCCTGGTCGAGGTCGCGCGCCACTGGAAAGGACTGACGGTCGAAGACAACGGCCGCAAAGTGCGGGTCCAACCCGGCGTGATCGGCGGATACGCCAACACCGTGTTGCGGCCATATGGAGTGAAGATCGGCCCGGACCCGGCCTCGATCAGCACCTGCATGATCGGCGGTATCCTTTCCAACAACTCCAGCGGGATGTGCTGCGGGGTCAGCCAGAATGCCTATCACACGATCGAGTCGCTGACGTTCGTGCTGCCCTCGGGCACGGTGATCAATACCGCCGACGTCCGCGCCGATGAAGAGTTTCGCGCCAAGGAGCCGAAGCTGGCCGAGGGCTTGCTCGATTTGAAGCGGCAGATCGAGGCCAATTCCACGCTGCGGGACCGCATCCGCGCCAAGTACCGCATGAAGAACACCACCGGGTATTCGCTGAACGCGTTCATCGACTTCGACCGCGCCGTAGACATCTTTGAACACGTGATGATCGGCTCGGAAGGCACGCTGGCCTTCATCGCCGAGGCAGTCTTGAATACCGTCCCAGATCTCCCGGTCAAGTACACCGGACTGCTGCTGTTTCCCAATCTGCATGATGCGGCTGCGGCAATCGTTCCCCTGCGCGATGCGGGTGCGGTGGCGCTGGAGATCATGGACCGTGCCTCGCTCCGTTCCGTGGAAGACCAAGCCGGGAGTCCGCCCTCCTTGCGCAAGCTGCCGGGAGAAGCCGCAGGCTTGCTTGTCGAACTCCAGGCGGCCAACGAAGGTGAGCGAGCCGGACTGGAATCGGTTGCGCGGCGGGCCTTGGAAGGGCTCAAGCTGCTGGAAGCTCCGGTGTTCACGCATCAGCCAGGCGAGCAGGCGGCGCTGTGGAAAATTCGCGCCGGCCTGTTCCCGTCTGTGGGTGCGGTACGCAAAAGCGGCACCACGGTCATCATCGAGGACGTGGCTTTCCCGATCCATCATCTCGCCGACGCCTGTGTCGACCTGCAAAAGCTCTTCGTCAAGCACGGTTACGACAATGGGATCATCTTTGGGCACGCCAAAGACGGCAATCTGCACTTCGTCATAACGCCGTCACTTAATGACCAAAAGGCGATCGATCAGTACGCGCGCTTTATCGACGACATGGTGAGGCTGGTGGTTGAACGCTACGATGGAGCCCTTAAGGCTGAGCACGGCACTGGGCGAAACATGGCCCCGTTCGTCGAAGCGGAGTGGGGAGGCGATGCCTATCGCATCATGAAGCGCCTGAAGGAATTGGTGGACCCCGATGGTCTGCTCAATCCGGGCGTGATCATCAACTCCGATCCTAAGGCCCACCTCGCAGATCTGAAGCGCATGCCGGTGGTCGAGGAAGAAGTGGATAAGTGCATCGAGTGCGGCTACTGCGAGCCCAAGTGCCCCAGCCGCAATCTCACCTTGACGCCTCGCCAGCGCATCGTGGTGCGCCGCGAAATGCAACGGCTGAAAGATGGCGGCGGGAATGGTGCTCACGCAGCCCTCGACGCCGAGTTCCCTTATATGGGCCTCGATACCTGCGCCGTGGACGGCTTATGCGCCACCGCCTGCCCGGTCTCAATCGATACCGGGCAACTGACGAAACGGTTCCGCCGGATGCGGCATTCCCAATCGGCGCAAGAGCGTGCGGTACGTTATGCGAACGACTTCGCCTCGCTCGAACGATGGATGCGGCGCGGGCTCCGCCTCGGACACACGGTGCAGTCGGTGCTGGGAACGAAAACGATGGTGGCGATCACACGCGCCCTGCGTTCGGTTGCCGGCGAATTCCCGCTCTGGAGCGCGGACGTACCCCGGCCGGCAGGTCCTCGTCCAGCAACTGAACGAGCGGGCGCGCAAGCCATCTATTTTCCGACCTGCATTTCTCGCGTGCTGGGCCGTCTGCCGGGGGAGACGACTGAGCAATCGCTGATGGAAGTATTTGTCGCTCTGACTTGCCGCGCCAGCGTCCCAGTGTTCATCCCGCCGGACGTGGAGGGCGTCTGCTGTGGAGTGCCGTTCTCCTCCAAAGGCTTTGAGCAGGCCCACGACGTGCTGGTGAACAAGACCATCGAGAAGTTTTATCAGTGGAGCGACGGCGGCAGGTTGCCGGTGGTCATCGATACCACGCCGTGCACCTACGGGATTGTCACCTGCCGTGCGCACCTTACACCGGCGAACCAGAAGAATTTCGACAAGCTGAAGATCCTCGACAGCGCGCAGTTCGTGCACGATACGTTATTACCGAAGCTGAGGATCATGCAGAAAGCAGAGTCGGTGGCGCTGCATCCAGTCTGTTCGGCCACCAAGTTGAACCTTGTCTCCAAGCTGGAAGGCATCGCGCACGCCTGCAGCGACAAGGTCGTGGTGCCGCTGAATGCCGGCTGTTGCGGCTTCGCCGGCGATCGCGGCTTTCTCTTTCCCGAACTCACCGAGTCGGCGACGCGCCCCGAGGCCGCCGAACTCAAGGGCGCGGTGCAGGACGGCTACTACTCCAGCAGCCGCACCTGCGAGATTGGCATGACCCGGGCCACGGGCCAGGTATACGTGTCGTATCTGTATTTGTTGGAGCAGGCAACGCGGGATTGAGAAGTGGCTGCGCTCCTACACCGGCTCCCTCACGGTCAGGACGGGACAGGGGGCCTTGCAAATGATGTCATAGGCCTTAGTTTGCGCGGTTTCGGGTGGCGGTTCTTCTCCAGTGGGGCGAAGTCCCAGCACGACCAGGTTAGGGTTCCAGGCTGCACAAGTCCCCAGGATCTGGTCGGTGGCGGCCCCGAATTCAACGAGAAATTCCGCGGTGTCCGCCAGGCCAGCGCTTTCCGGAATCAGGGCCCGCAGCCTTTTCAGGCGCTCGTTGCGAATGCGCTCTTTCTCCTGGGCCGGAAGCTGCCCGGCCTCCGTGACCACGTGCAGCACCGCCAGCGCCGACCGCAGTTGCTCCGCCAGCCAAACTGCGTAGCGCACCGCGTAAAGAGACTGGTGGGCGAACCCCGTGGGCACCAGGATCCGCCGCGGGCCGGCTTCCGGCTCCTGGCTGGAACTGGGACCAACGATTAGCACGGGGCAGGGCGCCAGGCGGAAAATCCTTTCGGCGACCGAGCCCATAAAGAACTTCCACATACCGGTGCGCCCGCGCGTCCCTGCCACAATCAGGTCAATCGCCCGCTCCGGGATCAACTCCGAAAGGACGCCCCATACGTCGCCGGGCTTGACCAGAAGCTCGTGTTCAATGCCGGTGAGTCGTCCGGCGATGAAGTGATCCATGATCTCGGACTGGCCGGCGCGCCAGGCATCCATCAGCGGCCTTTCGGATTGCGAGCCGGCAACGTGGACCATGAGAAGCTTGGCCCTGTGCTGCCTTGCGATCTCGATGGCAAAACGGGTCGCGAGCTTGGAGGCCGGCGAGAAGTCGGTGGCGACCAGGATATTGTCGAGCTTCAGAACTGCTGCGAGCGCGGGCATCGGGCTGACCGGCACAAGTGTAGCACCGGGAGGCTGCGCACCTGGCGACACAGCCGCGTTTCATGCTTCGTTTTCCACATTTGCACTACTCACGGGCATTGACGCGAGTTGGGTTCGCAGTTAAGGTAGGCGGCGTCGATGGCTGAAAGGGTTGGCTTCCTGATAAGTCGCCAGTCCGAAGTAAGCTGGGTGATCAGTTCGTTGGGGCGACCCGCACGAGCTGCCAAACCCGAAAAAACCGACGGTTGTGCGAGCGACTGCCGGGGTTTGGTACCGCGAAAGCGGTGATTGCATCAAAGGCTGTGACGGTGCATGTTTCCACGCTGTTGGCTCCCTCGCCGGAGTTGGCAACTGGAGCATAACCAATGTCGCAGCCTTTCTTATTTTGTGCGGGAAATCTAGCCGCGCGGGGCGAGAACAGCAAAAGCATCGGCCGGTACCGGCGAAGAGCGTTTGGTCGCTATCGGCGGAACCGGCCGTTGTGATTTTCTCAGCTGCAGCCCCGCGAATCCCTTTTGGGGCTGCTGGGTTGTTAACCACCCCAAACCGTGCTCTGGTCACCAGCCTTGGTGTTGGTCTTGACCGTCATGGGAGCTCTCCTCTCTCTTAGAAATCTTATCGATCCGTTGCGTTGATTATTGTTTGCTTTCTCAGCGTTCGGCCCGGCTTCTTACCCGCCCCAAACCGTGCTCTGGTCACCAGCCTTGGTGTTGGTCTTTACTGCCATTGGGAGACCTCCTGTTGTTGAGCCCGTTTGTTCTCTCTGCTGTTGTGTCGCCCTCAGAGTCTGTGGTCCTCTAGATTAACCACCCCATACTGTGCTGCCGTCGCCAGCCTTGGTGTTCGTCTTAACCGTCATGGGAGAGCTCCTTTCTCTTGAGATTTGGTTTCCGACCGGTTACTTCTGACTTCGTCTGTTACCCCGGACACCTTGACATTTAGCAAGACCCGTGCCAGACGGCCAAGGCGCAGGCAAGGGCCGAAGCGCACCTGTTGCTTATTGAAAAGAGGACAGTTATGCCGTCGCGTGCGGCGAGTGCTAGGGCCTTTGGCAGGTTCGAAACGGCCGAAACCTAACAGACGTGTTTGGTGGCCTAACACTTATGTTAGGTCGTGGAGCATAAAGGGATAGCGCTTGGTAGGCTTGGGTATACTCATCGCGTGGCCAGCATCCCCAATCCGCAAGCCGAGTTCTCTTCTGATGTCCGCCTGGAAGCCGTCAGCGGACCGGTAGCGGGGAGAGTCTTTTCCCTGGAGGAAGGCGAGCTTTCAATCGGGCGTGAACCCTCGAACCAGATCTCGCTGCTGGATCCGCTGGTCTCGCGCCGGCATTGTGTCCTTCGCAGGAGCGGCTTCGATGTTCGCCTCGAGGACCTCGACAGCCGCAACAGCACCTTCGTCAATGGCGTGCCGGTGAAAGAGCGCGTCCTGGTCCACGGCGACCAGGTGCGAGTGGGCAATTCGATCTTCGTATTCCATGGACGGCACGACGCCAACGCTCCCAGTGACTCCGTGCGTCTGGACGACTCGGCGACGCCGGGCGGGCCCACGGTGATCCTTCGCAAGGAGAATGCCGTTTACCTGCAACCGCCACAGGCCGGAACCAATTTGCCGGCATCGGCGCGCGTGGTCCGCGACCTGAATGTGCTGCTCAATTTCAGCCGGAGCGTCAGCACCGTCCGCGACGTTGCCAGCCTGCAGCAGAAGGTGTTGGACGCAATCTTCGAGGTTGCCCCCGCGGATCGCGCCGCGGTACTGCTGTTGGAAGAGGGGTCGGAAGGATTTTCTTCAGTTCTGGGCCGTTACCGGAACTCGGGACCGGAACAGCCCATCCAGGCGAGCCAGACCATCCTCAACCAGGTCATGGGTCAGAACGTAGCGGTGCTGGCCAATGACGTGGCTGAAGACAAGGCCTACCGCGCCGCCGACAGCCTGGTGTCCCCCAGTGTGCGGTCGGTGCTGGCAGCGCCCATGGAGGCGCACGGCAAGCTGGTGGGCGTGATCTATCTCGATGCCAGCTCGGCGGGCGCCCACTTCGATGCCGGTCTGCTGCAGCTCGTGCTGGCTCTGGGTAACATAGCAGGACTGGCGATGGAGAATGCGCGCCATCTGGAGTGGCTGGGTGGCGAAAACCGCCGTTTGCAGCAGGAATTGGAGGCAGATCATGGCATGGTGGGGGAGAGCCCGCCGATGCGCGCTGTCATCGATTTCATCTCCAGGGTCGCAGCGCGGGAGTCCACCGTGCTGGTTTGGGGGGAGAGCGGCACCGGCAAGGAACTGGTGGCGCGTGCCATTCATGCCAACAGCAGCCGGGCCGACAGGCCCTTCGTGGCCATCAATTGCGCCGCCATCACTGAGACCTTGCTGGAAAGCGAGCTGTTCGGACACGAAAAAGGAGCCTTCACCGGCGCGGTGTCACAGAAGAAAGGAAAACTCGAGGCTGCCGATGGCGGCACCGTTTTTCTCGACGAAGTCGGCGAACTGGCGACGCCGCTGCAGGCCAAACTGCTGCGCGTCCTGCAGGAGCGCGAGTTCGAACGCGTCGGCGGAACCAGGCCGATCAAGGTGGACATCCGTGTGATCGCGGCCACCAACCGCGACCTGAAGGAAGCCACGCGCGCCGGCATCTTTCGTCAGGACCTCTACTACCGGCTGAACGTGGTTTCCGTGCGGATGCCGGCGTTGCGCGAGCGCAAAGAGGACATTCCCCTGCTGGCCAACTTCTTCGCCCGGCGCTTCGGCGAGAAAGTGAAGCGACACGTGGCCGGCATCTCTCCCAAGGCCCGCGCCTGCCTGATGCGGTACGAGTGGCCGGGCAACGTCCGCGAACTGGAGAACGCCATCGAGCGCGCCGTAGTGCTGGGTTCGACTGAACTGATCCTGCCGGAGGACTTGCCGGAGGCGCTCGTGGAGGAGACCGCGACCGAGGGCGAGCCGATCACGGCGCTCCATGAAGGGCTGCGCGAGGCCAAAAAGGCGCTCATCGAGCGCGCCATTGAACAGGCTGGCGGGAACTACACTGAAGCCGCCGGAATACTGGGCGTCCATCCCAATCACCTGTTCCGGCTGATCAAGACCTTAAACCTGAAGTCCAAGCGCCAGCGGCAAGAGTAAGAGCCTACTTCAACCCTTTCACTAGATAGAGGTTGGCCAGATCGTGCTGGAAGGTGCAGGCCACGGCTTTGCCGTCGGCAGAAAGCGCCACTGGGCCGAAGAATGCGGCGCCGCCCTCGGGCACCTTCAGGGTGCGCCAAGGCTCGCTCTTGCGAGATGCAATTTCAACACGCGACAGCTTGAGGGTTTCACCCAGCTGCTGCGCCAGGAAAAGGTAGCGGCCGTCGGCGCTCCAGCGCACGGCACTTTCGCCGGGCTGGAGTTCGGTGATCGTCCGCGGTTCACCGCCCCCTACGTCGCCGAGTCGGAGCTTGCGCGGGTCGACCACAACGAAGCTGTGCCCGTCCGGTGAAACCCGTGTCCCCCGGATTCCTTCCTGGGTGACGGGCCTCGGTTTGCCGCCGCCCTCCAACTCATACATCCAGGAGCGCACCGGGTGTCCGGGTTGATTGCCGGTGAACAGGATGCGCTTGCCGTCGGGAAACCATTCGACCGACTCGTAGTGCATGTCCTCAACATCGAGGGTACGCAGCTCACCCGGGCCTGTCGGGAGCAGTATTAACTGCGAGCGTGCCGGGTGGCGTTGGATGATTGCCACCCACTTGCCGTCCGGGGAAAGCGCCGGGCGGTTGCCGTACCCCAGACGTACGGCAGGCGAGCCGTCGGTCTTGCGCAAATAGATGGCGGCATTACGGCCTTCGCCGCTGCTGAGTTCGACGAACACCAGCGACTTGGCGTCCTGCGACAGGTCATAGGCGAAGGAAGCGTCGAACCAGGCCAGGTCGCGAGGGGAGCCGCCGTTGGCAGCGTAGAGAATGCCCAGCCGGGAATTCACGGCGTTGATGAGCACGCGGCCGTCGCGGGCCACGTCCTGCATGATGATCCATCCCGGAACTTGAGAAATGAATCGCTGTTTGCCAGAGAGGTCCACGGCGTAGAGTGCGGGATCGGCGCCCGCCTGTGCCCCTGAAAACCAGACTTCCTTGCCGCTCATGGACCATCCCAGCCGTCCGGTGCCCCGCCATCCTCGGGAGAGCGTTTGTTTGGGATGATTGGGTCCCACCACGCAGAGCGAGTAATCTCCAACCTCGTCGTCATACTCCAGAAAGGCCACAATCTTGCCGTCCGGCGATACCCGGGGAAAAGCGGGCGGGCGTCCTTCCGTCTGATACAGGACGGTACCGGTGGGATATTCAAGCCGGAACTTGCCGCCGACATTACGTACCACGGCCATGGATTCTCCGTCCGGTCCCCAGTCGGCGTAGAAGACGTTCTCCAATATCTCACGCGGCGCGCCTCCACCGAACGGGACGCGAGCAAGCGTGCCAGAGTCCCCATTGCCCAGCACTACTGCCATCTCCCCCGAGGCGGAGACGGACGTCAACCGCCCGGGTGGCAGTTGCAACTGCCGCCCTTCCCGGTTGCCGGGCATCACGGAGTAAAACGTGGACGGGCCGCCATCCCACTCGGCGCTGTAAACGATTGCACCGCCAGGAGCAAAGTTCGCGGAAGTCACGTCGCCGCGCCGGAAGGTCAGCCGCTGGAAACTGGGAGGCTCAGTCCGCATAAGCCGGGGTGCGAAATAGGCCGCAGTCGCAATTGCCAGGATGATTCCGGCCAGCGCGCCGATCGCGATCCAGCGTCCAGTGTGGCGGGGGGCGGGCCTGGCCACATAGGTTCGCGGTTGGATGGGCACAGCGCCGCTAACGTCCAGTTCATCCCGCAGTTCCTCGAGCGCCACCTTCACGTCGGCCATGGTCTGCCAGCGGCGCTCCGGGTCCTTCTTCAGACAGCGGCTGATGATGCGGTCCAGCTCCGGGTGAACGTCCGGTACCGCTTGCGAAACCGGCTGCGGGTCCTTGTACAGCACCGAGGAAAGCGTGGACAGCTTGGAGGCGCCAGGAAACGCCTGATGTCCGGTAATCATTTCGTAGAGAACAGACCCGAAGGAGAAGATGTCGGAGCGGGCGTCGATCTTCCTCCCATCCGCCTGTTCGGGAGACATAAAGGCGACAGTGCCGAGGACCGTACCCTCTTCGGTATGCGGTGAGGCTTCCGCGTGCAATGTCTCAGCGTAGGCGTCGGTGTCGAGCGGTCCGGTTATCTTGGCGAGGCCGAAATCCAGAATTTTCACCAGGCCTTGCGGCGTAACCATTACGTTGGAGGGCTTCAGGTCGCGATGGACCACGCCGGCAGCATGCGCCGCGGACAGCGCGTCGGCGATTTGGATGGCGTATTTCAAGCTCTCGCGCACTTTCAGCCCTTTGCGTCCGATCAGCTTGTCCAGCGTCTCGCCCGCGACGAATTCCATGGCGATGTACTGGACCGGCTGGCCATCCACCTCCTGGGTGTTGATGTCGTAGATGGTGACAATGTTGGGATGGTTGAGTGAGGAGGCGGTCTTGGCTTCCTGCACGAAGCGCCTTTGGCGGTCGGCGCTGGCCAGGGCGGACGCAGGCAGGACTTTGATGGCGACCGGGCGGTCCAGGCGCGAGTCTACTGCCTTGTACACGACGCCCATTCCACCGGCCCCGATCTTCGACTCGATGCGATAGGACCAGAGCGTGGTACCTACCATGGAGAGACCCCTTGCCCCCCGCGGAAGGGCTCATTCTAACGCAAACTTTGCGAATGTCACGGGTGAGCGATGACCATCACCGTGGGTGCCCGCCCGAGCACGCAATTCAGCGCCAGCCGCAGGTTTTCCGGATCCAGAGCTGCGAAGCTCTCGTCGAAAACGAGCAGGTCGGAGCCTTGAAGCAGCGCACGCGCGATGAAAAGCCGGCTGCGCTCACCGTGCGAGAGCTGCCATCCGCTTTCGCCTACCATCTGCAACATCCCGGCGGGCATTTTCTCCAGCAGGGGCCCGAGGCCAAGTTCTTTGCAGATGGCCTCCGCCTCCTGGTGGTCCTTTTCGGTCAGCCATCCGTCTTTGCCCATCAGCAGATTGAAAGCGAAGGTGCCGGTCAACACGTGGTTCTCGTGGAACTGCGGGGAGGAGGCAACGCGGCGCAGCCAGCCCTGCGAGCCCAGCGTCTGCCGGTCCAGGCCGCGGGCCAGCAGCAGTCCGGATTCCGGCCGCAGTACGCCCGTGAGCAGCGAAGCCAGCGTCGATTTCCCGCCTCCGGACGGTCCTTCGAGCAAGAGCCGATCGCCGGCGGAGATGCTCAGGTTGCAGCGCTGAAGCACGGGCTCAGGCTGATTTGGGTAGCGAAAAACCAGGTCACGGGCCTCGACCACGGCTTCGTGCTCACCGGCCGCTTCCATGGTCGCCAGCGCGGGCGAGCCAGGCAATTCTTCGCGAGCGGCGGCCTCGAACAGCGGCGCGACCTGCTTCCAGGCGATGGCGGCTTCGGTAAGGTTCCACATGCCGGATGCCAGACGCCGGAACGCGCGATACCCGAGCAGCATGCCGCCCACGCTGACCGCCAGTGCCGCTGCCGGGCTGCCGGACACAAACGCCGGCGCCAGTCCCACCAGGCCGACCACCAGCCAGCCCCGCGGCACAACCGCCATCAGCATCGCGCCGCGGCGGTCCACCGCCTGCGAGACGGCTTGGTAACGATCGAGCCCCTGATCTTCAGAGTCGTGCCAATGTTCGCGAGGTTCCTGCGCCAGACGCGTGCGATGGCCGACCATGCGCTCGACCAAGTCGTGGGTCATCCCGATGCGCGAATCCGTCCAGCGGCGCTCCTCCTGAAAGTAGCGCCAGCCCAGCACGGCGGCCATCGCAACCCAGAGCACGAGCAGCAGTGCGTGTCCGATTCCGCCCGCGCCCGCGCCCAGGACCGCCGCCGCCAGCACCAGCTCGATCACCGACACCAGCGCCAGGAATCCGCCGCTCAGCGCCAGCGACTCCAGCGCTTCCGATTCGATCACCCGTCCCAGCAACTGGCCGGCGCCCTGGTGGCGGATTTCATCCGGCTTGAGGCGAAGCGCGCCGTACAACAGTCTTTCTTTCAGGATTCCCCCGGCGGTGATAGAGACCAATCCTTGCAGCCAGGTGATGACGCCGCGGATGGGGACAAGCGTCAGCAGCAGCAGCGCCCACGCCAGCAACAGGCCGCGGTCGAGGCGTCCTTCGAGCGCGCCCACGCCGACAATGAACCACGCACCCAGCCAGAGCACGTATTGTATGAAGTGAGCGCCGGCGAGCATCGCAAGCCGGCGGGGAATGCGTGCCAGGCGCAGTTGCAGCCTGAAGCTCGAGCCGGGGGGAAGCCTGAGCAGCCAGGCGTGGCCGAGACGCGCCCGCGCCAGCCGCTCGCGCAGCAGGGCGGCACGCACGCTCTCGCGGCGGCGCTCCGGGATTGCGGCGGACTCGAGCAGGTCATCCATTTCGCGCGCGAGGGGCGCTTCGACGGCGGCGCGGAGTTCCGCTGCGATGGCCTTCGCACCCAGACGGTGCGCCTCGAGGTCGGGCCCCAGGACGGTTCCTGCGTCCAGCAGAGCCAGCAGACGGCCATCGGAGCAGCGCACCACCGCCGGAGAGGCTCCCGCCAGTCTTGTTTCGAGGTCGGCGTAGCGGATCTCCTCCGGCTCTGCCTCCAGACCCAGCGCGCTGGCCGCCGATTCGATCCAGAGCCCCAGGCGGCGGGGATCATCGGCGGCGTTGGCCGGCGGCATCGGCAGGTCCATCGACTTTGGCCGCAGCTCACTCCGGCGCGCCAGGGCTTCCAGCGCTTCGCCGACCCGGTTTGCCGGCCACGCGATCACGATGACGCTCCCTGGCTGCGCTGTCGCTCCATAGGCAGGGAAATGTTGCCGTTGTCCAGGCGCAGCCGTCGCCAGACTCCGCGCGACCATCCGCTGAGCTGGACGGCACGCTCGGCGTCCAGCATGGCGCGATAGCGGGAAGCCGGTTGATCGGCCAGCGCATCGGGGTGACCGTCTTCGATAATCTTTCCGCCTTCCACCACCACCACGCGGTCGAAGGCGCGCGTCTCGCTGACGTCGTGCGTGATGCAGAGCACGGTGATGTCGCGCCACAGGCGGCGCACGCGCTGCAACAATTCGCGGCGCTGCTCGCGGTCGAGTCCACGGAAGGGCTCATCCAGGATGGCCAGGCGGGTGCCGTTGCGCAGCAGGGCGCGTCCCAGCCGCACTCGTTGACCCTCACCGCCCGATACCAATCCGCCGCCTTCGCCGAGACGCGTTTCAAAGCCTTCGGGAAGGCGCTCCAGCACCTGCTTCAAGTCCGCAGTTTCGATCACCTGCATCATCGGACGAGCGTTGCCGTTCGCGCATCCATAGCGCAGGTTCTCGAAGAACGTGCGGTTCCACAGGTGCACGGCCGGATCGACCCACGCTGTGGCTCTCCGCACTTCCTCCAGGTGCCGTGCGAGCGGCTTGCCGTCCACCAGCACTGTCCCGCTGCCGGGTCGCCACCAGCCCAGCAAAAGCCCGGCCAGAGTCGTTTTGCCGGCGCCGGAAGGTCCTACGATCGCGACATGAGAGCCCGATGGGACTTCCAGATTGATGTTCTCGAGGATGGTGTGGCCGGCGGCGCGCACGCACACGTTTTCCAGACGAATGGCCGCAGGGACCTCCGCGGCTGCCGGCAGGGTGCGTTCTGCGGTCTCGGCGGCCGGCTCTTCCAGAGCGCCCAATGGTTCCAGCAGACGCAGCGTCATGTTGCGATATGCGGGATACTGCCACGCCACCTGCGCGATTTCCTGGCCGAGCACCGGCAGGTTCAGCGCCCAGTAGATGAGTAACAGCACCGTTCCGGCTTCCCCGCTTCGTCCCAGGTGCGCGAACAGCAGCCACGCCGCGAGCGCGAATCCCAGGGCGTACTGTGCTGCCTCCGCCCAGACGACGACCTGCTGAAGTCCGATGCCGGCTCGCGCCCAGTCGAGCAGCAGCTTGCCGTGCTCGCGGCGCACCGCCCGCTGCGCTCCGTGGACACGGATCGGCACGAGTCCGAGAAGCGCGTCCAGGTAGTAGCGGCACAGGGCGCCGGTATGAGTACGGACGCGCAGGTCACGCTCCATCACTACCGGCTGCGCCATCAGGGGTAAGGCCAGAGCGACTACGGCCGCCACGATGGCCAGCGGGGCGCTGCGCGGATCGAGCCAGGCAATGCCCGCCGCCGTGAGCGCCAGTTCGAAGCTGCTGCGCAGGAGCTGGCCCCCGAGTTCCGGCAGGTGCCGGATGCGGTGGATCATGTGGCTGCGCTCGGTCATGTCCGACTTCAGCCGGCTCTGGAAGTAGCGGTCGCCGAGGCGCGGGATCTTCTCCAGAAAGGCGCGCCGCAGCCGCGTCTCCAGATGCCGTCCCAGGCGCAACAGGCTGGTGGCAACGGGAAACTCCAGGAACAGCAGGCCGGCCAGGAAGAGAATGAGCGCCGCCATCGCTCCCATGCGCTGGCCCGAGAGCCCGAGGTCGCGTCCCAGGTCGAAGAGTCCGCGGAACAGGACGGCTTCGAGGATCACGCTGGCGCTCGCCGCGAGCAGGGCCAGCAGCACGAGTGAAGGTGCGAAGACGCCGTCCTCACGCAGGAGCTTCAGCAATT
>Ga0335070_10007037_pt1 | contig 13210 bp, 12 predicted proteins | sample Lox_Sample_13_FD_206722 | JGI IMG/M metagenome (GOLD analysis project Ga0335070, IMG submission 206722) | Soil microbial communities from Loxahatchee National Wildlife Refuge, Florida, United States - Lox_Sample_1.3 | ecosystem: Environmental > Terrestrial > Soil > Wetlands | place: USA...
CACAACCGCTTATTATGGACAAAACAAAAAAAATACCAAAAAAACGCCGTGTCTTCATCACATGCATCATAATTCTATAATCATGGCCACTTCATCACAGTAATCCGGATATTTGGAGCATCTGAAGCAGTCCGACCAGATCTTTTCTGAAAGCGTTGACCGGTCGACTTCCTTAAACCCAAGCCGTTTAAAAAATTCCGGTTTGTTGGTAAATGTAAATATCCGGAACAATCCAAGGGTAATGGCCTCAGAGATGCATGCCTCGACAAGTTTCCTGGCGATACCATGCTTTCTGTGCCCCTTTTCTACATAGAGTGAACGAATCTCCGCCAGGTTTTCCCAGATAATATTCATGGCACAGATGCCCGCGACTGACTGTTTATCCTCGTCAAAATAAACATTGAAATCCCTCAGGCTTCCATAAATATCCATTAGTGACCTTGGAAGGATTTCACCCTTCTCGGATGACTTATTAATCATCCTGTGAATTGTCTTGACATCGCTGATTCGTGCCTTCCTTAGCATCTCAGTACCTATTAAACACCTTAATGTAAGATTTTATTTTTTATCGACAGACTGAGCGCCTTCAGCTATTTAATACGGGATATGGCCAGCATTTCCCGCGCATGTTCCCGGGTCTTTTTTGTAAGTTCTGTACCGCTGAGCATCCTCGCAATTTCATCGAGCCGTCCCTCCTCAGAAAGGACATCGACCGAGGTAATCGTTCTTTCTCCGGAAACATTTTTTACCACGCGATAGTGCATGTCCCCGAAACAAGCAATTTGCGGAAGATGCGTAATACACAAGACCTGATGGTGCTGGGATACATCCTTGAGCTTCCTGCCGACGTCCGCGGCGGTTGCTCCTCCTATGCCGCTGTCTACCTCATCAAATATCAGAGTGCCCACGGAACCCGATCGTGCCAGAACCTTCTTTATCGCCAGCATAATCCGGGAAAGCTCTCCACCGGAGGCTATGCGATTCAACGGTTTTAATTCCTCCCCCACGTTGGTCGTAAGATAGAATTCCACTCCATCGATCCCGCGGGGATTAAAGGAAATGCTCTTTCTATCACCTGCCGGTTCTGTAAAAGTGACCTCAAACGCCGCCTTATCCATCCGGAGGGTATGAAGCTCCTCTTCTATTGCCTTCTTCAAAAGCAGCGCCGCCTCCCGGCGTTTTTGGGAAAGTGTCCGCGCTTTATCAAGCAATAACGGGCTTAGTGACTCAACCTCTTTTGAAATCTGCTCAATTTCATTATCGACAGACTCTATAGACTTCAGATCCTTTTCAATTTCAGCGCTTTTTTTCAAAACCTCATCCAGTGTGCGGCCATACTTACGCTTCAGTTGCCCCAGCAGCTCCAGTCTATTATCGATGGCTTCAAGCCTTGCCGGATCATAAGACAGATTCTTCTTATATTCCCTCAGATTCAATGCCGTCTCTTCAAGCTGATAATAGACCGTATCCATATCCTGCTCAGACAGCTTCAAACCGCTATCAATTTTTTTTATCTCCTTGACATTCGATTTAAGGCCGCGAAGCCCTTCGAGGACAGAACCTGTCTTCCCATAAAGCATATCGTAAGCAGCAGTTGCATATTCTGTTAATTTCTGGACATTATTCAAAACCCTTTTTTCATCCAGGAGTGTCTCATCCTCACCGATTTTGATCCCGGCATCTTCAATCTCCTTAATCTGAAACTTGAGGAACGCCCCTCTCTCATCCCGGGTTTTATTAACTGCCTGGAGCTGTCTGAGCTTATCATTGTAAGCCAAATATTGGTTGTACATTTCTGAATACTCAGACCTGAGCTGCAGAAGACCACCAAATTCATCTAAAATATCAATATGCTTATCCGCATTCAAGATAATCTGGTGCTCATGCTGGCCGCAGATGTTTACCAGAGACTCACTGATGGTGGAAAGCATTCCGAGGGTTGCCAGTTGTCCGTCAACATACACCCTGTTTTTTGCTGTTCGGGAAACGATCCTCTTGAGGATCAGTTCTTTACCCACATGGAACCCCATTTCCCTGATCACCTTCTTCAGATCGTTCATTTCACCGATGTCAAACATGGCCTCAACCACGGCGGAATCCTCCTGCGACCTGATCATATCCACGGACGATCGGTCACCCAGCAGAAGGCTCATGGCTCCGATGATAATCGACTTTCCCGCCCCTGTTTCACCGGTGATCACATTGAGACCTTCGGTAAAGGATATCTTCAGTTCATCAATGATCGCAAAATTTCTGATACTGAGTTCCGTCAGCATATCAATACTTATTTGCCCCCATAGGTGAACCGCCCCAGCCCAGTTTCGTGCGCAGGATCTCCATATAATCCCTGTGCGGCGATGATACCAGGTTGGTCACATAAATGGATTTCTTGATAAAAATGCTGTCGCCTGATTTCATGGTATATGAAACCTGTCCATCAAGTGTCAGTGTCGCTCCTTGTCCTTTCGTCCACAAAATTACTTTTATCTCAGCGCCATCGGGAATAATGATCGGCCGATTAGTCAAGGTAAAAGGGCATATGGGGTTGATCACAAAGGAATTCTGTTCAGGAAAGACGATAGGACCACCTGCCGAGAGGTTATATGCGGTGGAGCCTGTGGGTGTGGATATAATAATCCCATCAGCCCGGAAAGTGGTCAGATAGTCGCCATTGATTGTCGTTTCCAGATTAAGGATCCTTGAAAGATTCCCACGGGTAATTACAACATCATTCAGGATGCTCTGCTGTCTGATTGTTTCCACTCCCATTTTTATAGTGACATCCAACATCATCCTCTTGTCGGTCTGGTACTCCCCTTTGACAATTAAATCGAGCGCGCTGTACATTTCATTCAAATTAACTTCTGTAAGATAACCGAATTCCCCAAGGTTGATGCCGACAATAGGTATGTCATACTCACTGACAAAGCGGACGGTCCGGAGAATCGTTCCATCACCGCCTAACACGATCAGGAGATCAACCCGGGACGCCAGCTCTCTTCTATCCAGCCCCTTATCCACACCTATCTTATTGGCAATCCCCTCCTCAAAAAATACCTCAATGCCGCGTTTCAATGCCCAGTCTCTCAGCTGGATAGTGCACTCGCGCGAGTCTTCCTTTTCTACATTCGCAATTATGCCTACCTTTTTAATGCTCATGCAAATCTCTTAAAATAAAATTTTGCAGTTTTTCTAACATAAAACTAAATGAGTGTCTACGAACAGATTAATGTCCTAAAAACAAAACCGTATAAAAAGCCGCTCAAAATCAGATACAAGTAACAATTAAATCGGCAAATAGTATAGTCTCCTGAAGATGGACTGAACACCTCTCGCATATCTTATGTAAAAGGATAACATATTTATAGAGTTATAAAATGTGACGGGGTTCACAAAAACAGAATAACCTTGTATTTTCATATATGTTTTCAAATCTTTATAAAAAGAGACATCGTTTGGCCCCTTCTGTAATAATCAAAAAACTCCATACCCAGGACATTTTCATAGTAAAAATCATACCTTTTGACATAAAATATGCTACAAGCATTATGGGATGCCGAAGACAAACATAAACTCCTCAATCTATATAAAGGTCTGGTAATTGATGGCCAAACGGAAATATTTCGGGAAGAAAAAACGACTGCAGCGGATGATGCACCTGCTCCGGCGCATTCATCCTACAGACCTGTCTGTTGTCCATAGGCAAAACCAGCTTGTGTTTTTTAACGGGGGTAGCCAATTCTTCCAATCGCTGTACTCAGCGATCCGTTCAGCAGAACACTTTATCCTAGTGGAATGCTACATGATACACAATGATCGTACCGGTAATGCCTTCGCTTCTGAGCTGAAGGAAGCTGCCAGACGCGGCGTGAGGGTCCTTTTGATTTATGACTACATCGGCTCCATCGAGACACCGTTGAACTATTTCGGAGACATGACGCAGCAAGGTATCGAGGTGATTCCTTTCAATGTCCCATCTCTCAAACGCAGTCTGCGTTGGTTCGATAGACGCGACCACCGTAAGATGATCATTATTGACGGCAGACTCGCCTTTTTGGGAAGCCTTAACGTTGGCGATGAATATTCCGGACTTGCGAAAAGTCCCCATCGTTTCTATGATGTCGGCCTAAGTGTCCTGGGCAGCGCGGTGATTGAATTGGTGAGCATTTTTTCCGAAACGTGGCTTATGGAACGGGGAGAACTTCCCCGGCTACCAATCTCCGGCAGTGACGAAGATTCACACAACATCCAGCAGGGACAGGGGAACGTCACTATCGTCAGCGGCGGCCCTCATAATCGCCGCTCCCGTATTCGCAGCGCCTTCTTATTCAATATCGTCGCGGCTTCGGAGGAGATTCTCATCGCAACCCCCTATTTCATTCCCGGTCCACGTGTTATACGATCCCTTTTGCGGGCTGCAGCGCGTGGGGTTCGTGTGCGTCTGCTGCTGCCGGCGCGCAGCGATGTGCCAATTGTGCGGCTTCTGGGACGTAGTTATTACAGCGTGCTTCTCCGGAAAGGGATAGATATCTATGAAATGGAGTATGAAATCCTGCATGCCAAGGTCATGCTGATCGACGGCAGGCAGACGGTCATGGGATCTGCCAATATAGATCAGCGCAGCTTTCACCGTAACTTCGAGATCAACTTTATAATCGACGATGAAGACTTCGGAAGGCAGATTCAAACGGTACTGCTAGAGGACTTCAGAAATTCCCGCCGGATCGACTTGGCGGATCACGAAAGACGGGGGACGATCACTCGTACACTGGAGAAGGTGATAAACCTCTTTGGCTGGTTTCTTTAGTAAACCGCTTCATCACACCGTCTAGTCGTTAACAGCCTTATCAAAAAAGGAGCGAGGACCAGAAGATGCAAAGTTCGCAGGTAAATCAATATCGGCAAGAAGCGGAAAATGGTCAGAGGGATAACATCTTTTCCAGCGCAGTTGAATAATCTTCGCGTCTCGTACCCGGACATAGGAAGGTACAAAGATATAATCGAGCTTGAAACGGAATAAGTATCTACGGAATCCATGGAAGGTAGCAGTATTTCGTTTGTTAGGATATCTTACCCGGAATGTGTCCATCAAAGGAATGGGATTAGATACCTCGAGTTTTGCCTTGATTTTTAAAGAAGCTTTACCTTTTAAATATTGTATGGGTGTACTCCTTTCCCTGGCATTAAAATCACCCATCAATATAAAGGGGTCTGGAAAAGGCCGCGAATGAATATGCTGCATCAATGATATAACGCTTTTCTTTCGCGAACGCCGGGAAATATGATCCAAATGGGTATTATAGAAATAAAAAGCCTGCTGTGAGTTTTTTTCGATCAGACGCGCCCAGCTACAGGTTCGCGGCATCATGTTTCCCCATCCCTTCGACCCCGGAATGTCGGGTGTGCCTGAAAACCAAAAAGTGCCTTCCTCAGACAAGACGAAACGACTTGCGTCATAAAAAATAGTGTTATGCAATCCCTTAGTGCCGCCGAGGTTTCCTATGCCGACCTTTTTATAACCGGGCAGCATGGTGCGGATTTCCGAATTTTGAAAGTCTAAAGCTTCCTGCAGGCCCAAAACGTCGGGACGGTAATGAATTAATATCTCATGCACTAGTTTACGGCGGAATATCCAGTGATTCTTCCCGTCTTGTGCCGTGCCGCGCCGGATATTAAAACTCATTACGTTCAGGTTCAAACCGGTATCCGGTAAGGGATCAGGGGAAAAATCTTTTTTTGCTTTTGGAATTCTCCGCTGCGGATTGGAAACAAAAAACCGGACTATCGGCCAAAGGCCTTGATTAATTGATTTTCTAGCAAGTCTAAACGCCTTCATTTTTTCTTCATCTTATTTTTATTTTCAATTATATAAGCACTAAAAATAAAAAAGCAAGATTTCTCATCGAATGTCAGTCGCACAAAAGGGAGTTTTTATCAGTTGGTAATACAGATAAATATTGACGGGACAAAGAATTTATGAATATTTGAAATACATCTAACACATTAACATCAAAAAGAAAATGAAGTATGCCATCCGGGGGTTGGTATAATTTTTCGTCAGTCGAGGTATTGACAGGCCAGATATGTCTTACAAGGTAGCAGCAGATTTCATAATCTTTATTCACTTCCTGTGGATCGCCTTTGTGATCCTTGGATTTCCTGTATTCCTCTATTTGAATTGGCCAAAATGGAGGGTTTTTCATCTTATTGCTTTGATCGCCATAATCGTCATGCAACTCACCCACACCATCTGCCCTCTTACATATCTTGAAGCTTATCTTAAATCAAAAGGCACAGCCGGCCAGGTCTACCCCGGTCAATTCATGATAGATACAATAGAAAAGTTGATCTATGTTGAGGATCTGACCCTTGAAAAAATAATGTATGCGACAATTATATTTTTCATTGTTGTTTTACTTTCATTCTGGTTCAGGCCATTGATAAGGAATACGCATTGAAGAAAAAATTAGCATTTGGTTTCATTGTTATAGTTTTATTGCTGGTTGCGGCTTATCTCCTCTTCCCGGAGATACTGCTTAATCTGGCCAGGGATGTTGAACGGCGCTCCTCCGGTTTGGCCAAGAAAGAGGCCCGGGTTGATGATCATCAAATTGTGTATCTGGAAGGCGGAAAGGGAGAGACCATATTACTTCTGCATGGATATGGCGGCGATAAAGATAACTGGACGCGTTTCGCAAAGTATCTGACACAGGACTATCACGTCTTAATACCAGATCTCCCCGGTTTTGGTGAGAGCTCTAAACTTTCAACTGAAAATTATGATATCGAAAACCAGATGAGGCGCATGGACAGATTTACCGAGGTGTTGAAACTTGGCCGGTTCCATGTGGCAGGACACTCAATGGGGGGAACGATTGCGGCGGTCTACGGTGCAAGACATCCCCAAAAGGTTTTAACCCTTGCCCTGATAGCGCCCGCCGGACTGAAATCACCGCAAAAAAGCGAATTTGCCAAACTGCTGGAAAAAGGAATCAATCCCTTTCTGGTCAGCACTCCCGACGAATATGAAAAATTAATTTCCTATCTTTTTGTGAAGCCTCCGCCTATTCCTGCCCCCATTAAGGTAGCTTTGGCTGCGCAAAAAATCTCCCAGATGGCCTTTAATGAAAAAATACTGAAAGACATAAGGAAGGCACACCTGTCTCTGGAACTTTTTCTACCGGATATTCATGCGCCGGTTTTAATCATCTGGGGTGATACGGATAAAATTCTGGATGTATCATGCGTTTCAATACTGGAGAGAAAACTTAAAAATTCCCGTACGGTCATCATGAAAGAGATGGGGCACGTCCCTATCCTGGAAAGACCTCAAGAAACAGCAACATTTTATTTAGACTTTTTGAAGAATACGGCAGATGAATCGTCTCGTTCCGATTCAGACCGTTTACTCCGGAAAACAAGATAGGGGTTAGACGTTGAATTATCGCCATGTTTCTGATATGGGCGTTCATGGTGCAAGTTGATGACAGAAGAGCCAAAGATCAAGGTAGGCATTCTCCAGGGACAAAGGGAGATAAGAGGCAGCTTCAACGGCCCGTTTGCTGTCAATGATGACTGTCGTTGTGACAGGGGTTTTAGCGGGCGTGTTGAAGACGGCCGCATCGTCCTTTCTGATGACGCAGGAAATGAAATATCCCGACAGGAAAAAATCAGATGTACCCCCCTGAATGATGCTACCTTCACACTTTTTGATGTGACAATAGGTGCCGGCTTCCACTGGGAAAGAAAACAGGAACAGACTTTCCGTGGTGATCTGATACTGATACTTGATAAAGATGGAACACTGGTTGCCATCAATGAAATACTGTTGGAAGATTATCTTTCAAGCGTCATTTCTTCGGAAATGAGCGTTGAGGCGCCGCTGGAATTTTTGAAGGCACACGCAATCATGTCACGCAGCTGGCTTATGGCCACGCTGAACCGCGCCCGGGAGGCAAAACGCACAAATAAAAAATCACCCGGTTCAGAACTGAAGAAGGATGACCTTATCCGCTGGTATGACAGGGTTGACCACACGCTTTTCGACGTCTGTGCGGATGATCATTGTCAGAGGTATCAAGGTATCAACCGATTATTGTCGGTAAACCCCAGCGATGCAGTTAATGCGACACGCGGCATCTTTCTAGTCTATGACAATGAGATCTGCGATGCCCGTTATCATAAAGCCTGCGGCGGCATGACGGACAATTTCGAGAATACCTGGGAGAACAAGCCGGTCCCGTATCTCACCTCAGTTTCGGATTCCGCTGTCATTCACAAGCCGATCCGCACGGAAGCCGGGGCCAGACAGTGGATAACTTCCCACCCGGATGCTTATTGTAACACCACAGATGCAAATATCCTGCGACAGATACTGCCGTCTTTCGATCAGGAAACCACGGATTTTTTCCGCTGGAAGGTCATTTACGAACGTGCGGAGCTGGAAGAGATCATCAGGGAAAAAACGAGAATGGATCTTGGCAACCTCCGGGATCTAATCCCCGTCGAGCGGGGACCGTCAGGCAGGATTATACGACTGAAAATTGAGGGATCGGACAGGACTCTCACCATAGGCAAGGAACTGGAAATTCGCCGCTGGCTCTCCCGGAGCCACCTATACAGCAGTGCATTTGTCATTTACGTTGAGCATGATTCCTCCGGCCTTCCTATCCGCTTTATCCTGAAGGGTGCCGGATGGGGACACGGCGTCGGTTTATGCCAGATCGGGGCGGCGGTAATGGCCGCGAAGGGTTTTCCTGCAAAGTCTATTTTACAACACTACTTTCGCAGTGCAGAACTAAAGAAACTATACTGAAAAAAAATGAACTCATTGACAATCAAAACTGCTTTCATACTCGGTGCGGGCCTGGGAACGAGGCTGCGGCCTCTGACCGATAACTGCCCGAAGCCGCTGCTGCCGGTTGGCGGCCGCCCGATCATTACACATGGCATGGAGCACCTGATATCGGTGGGCATTAAACGGTTTATCATCAACACCCACCATCGTGCAGACGTATATCGACAGGTGTTTCCGGATGAAAATTGGCGCGGAATTCCCATCATATTCCGTCATGAACCCGTGCTCCTGGATACTGCCGGGGGCATAAAAAATATTGAAGACCTCCTTGGCAATGACAAAACTATCCTGGTTTACAATGGCGATACCATTACCGACCTGCCGCTTCAGCGTCTCATTGATGCGCATTACCTGAAGCAAAAGGAAGTCACCCTGGCGCTGAGGAGCAGTGGCGCACTTCTGAATGTTAATCTGAATACCCAAGGGGAAATATGCGATTTACGCCATATGCTGGGCGATCCTGGCGTCACAAGCTGCCTCTTCACCGGTATTTATGTTATTGAGAAACGCTTTCTGAATCGCCTGAAAGCCGGCCGCAAAGAATCAGTCATCCCCATTTTTGTTGAGATGATCAGGGAGCAGCCGGGATCTGTAGCAGGTGTGCTTATTGACGAAGGCCGATGGTACGATATCGGCTCTGTTGCGGAATATGAAAAAGTTAATACTCAGCTGTCGGATAAGAATCTTGATTAAATGGCTCATCTAGACCATGAAATGAAACAGTTTGTGCGCGAAGCATTGGGACTTGGAAAATCAGCCGCCATTCGCATGATCCCGGTCGCCAGAGGCGGCTCGGTCAGATCGTTCCATCGCATCCGTTACAAAGATGATGATTCCGCCATTTTCATGCATTACGACCGGGGCCTTGAAGAAAACAACTACTACGCGGCAATCGCAGAGTTCCTCCTCGGAATCAATGTCCCTGTGCCGCGCATCGTGGCTCATGATCCCGTGAGGGGATTTATTGTTATGGAAGACCTGGGAGACGCGGATCTGTGGTCTTTTCGGAATGAACCCTGGCCGGTAAGATTTGCATATTACCATAAAACCCTGGCCATAGCTCAAAGACTCCACTCGTTTCCTGCGGAAGAGTTCCCCTCAGGCAAGGTCTCTCTGATGGAAGCTTTTGGTCCTGACCTCTATCGATGGGAGCGAAACTACTTCTTTGAAAATTTTGTTCAGGCAGTCTGCAGCCTAAAACTCAGTACATCAGAAAGGAACAGCCTGGAGGATGAACTGAAAGAATTATCCGACCGGCTTGAAGACATGAAGCCAAGTCTTGTACATCGGGACTTTCAGTCTCAAAATGTAATGATCTGCGATGGTGAACCGGTACTCGTCGACTTCCAGGGCATGCGATTCGGCAATTCATTATATGACCTGGGATCACTCCTCTATGACCCTTATGTTTCCATGACACATGATGAACGGATGGAGCTGCTCCGCTACTATTATGAACTCCGGCCTTCGGGAGAATGGAGGAGGTTTCAGGAGATATTCCTGGATGCATCCGCACAGCGCCTCATGCAGGCCCTTGGCGCCTATGGCTTCCTGGGGTTGAAGCGCGGCTTGCGCAAATTCCTCACCTACATTCCCGGCGGTGTCGCGAATCTCATCGATGCCACCACACGGGCAAAGCGAATGCTGCTGCTGCAAAACCTCGCTCTGAGATGCCGGGACACTCTGAAATAGTCTCATGACAGGCTGTTGAAGACCGCGTTCTTTTGACATTGACACATAATCATTCTCGTTTTATATTAATCATCGTTACATAAAAACAAGCTTCTGAACGAGACATATCATATGCCGATGGAACTAACATATGTGGTTATCACTCCGTACAGTCTCATCAAGTCCCGGACGGGAAATATTATTGCCCGACTTATGTCATTGTCCGGCTGTGATCTGGTCGGCATTCGTATGATGAGGCCGTCGGACGAGCTTATCGATGAATATATCAAACGCCTTAAGAATCTTAATATCAATCCCAAAGTAGAAAGCGCTCTCGTCGATTACATTGATCAGAACCTTAGGCAAGATAATGTCCTAGGTCAGCCAAACAGGTGCCTGTTTCTCCTGTTTGAGGGTGAAAATGCCGTCGAGCGGGTATATGAAGTTGTCGGCAAGCTCACAACGGAGACGGAATCGGAGGCAATTCGCGGGACCATTCGCGGCACTTACAGCGATTACGTCACAACCCCTGATGGAAAGATCCGGTACTTCGAACCGGCGGTGTTGGTGCCGACAAATTACGATTACTCGAGAGGCAATCTGGATATTTTCGCAAGACTGGCATTCAACGACAACGGCCTCTATGAGGAAACCGCTGAAGGGGAAACCACGTTGGTAATTTTAAAGCCGGACAATTTTTTCAAGCATTCCGTCCGACCCGGCAATATGATCGATATGTTTTCCAAGACAGGTCTTCGGATTGTCGGTGCCCGCATGATCCGGATGAGTGCCGCTCAAGGGGAAGAATTCTACGGCCAGCTGCGTGATGTCTTTAAGAAAAGACTCAGATTCCGGATAGCAGATACAATCAGAGAAGGACTTAACGGTGTCTTTAACTTCGAGATAAGCAATGACGACTACAACTCAATGGCTGATGTCATTGCCGAAAAGAACGCAGCCTTTGAATTTTCTTTAATCGTTCAATATATGACCGGTGTCGACCCGAACAGGGTATCGCCCGGCGACCGTGATAAACCAGGGGTACACAGATCGCTGGCACTTTTGTACCGCGGACCCGACGCGGTCATGAAGATCCGTGAACGCCTGGGTGTGACCGATCCTGCGAAAGCAGAGGCAGGCACTATTCGCTCAGATTTTGGACAGACTATCCTGCAGAATGCCGCACATGCTTCTGATTCTGTTGCAAGCGCCATCCGTGAGCGAAAGATCATCGACCTTTACGGAAGCGCCGGTGACGATTGCAAGACGCTAATCCTCAAATGGCTTAAGGACGGTCGCGACAGTTCCGCTTTCGTCAGCTGAACTCAGGCATATACCTCCAGTTACCCCTCAAGGTTTCATGCTGTAATCCTGCTTTTAACAGATCAGAAAACTCACCACGTGATATGTAGCGGGCACCAAGGCTTTCCAGGTGTGCGGTATAAACCTGGCAATCCAAAAACTCAAATTTAAGATCTCTTAATTTATAAACCAGATTGATCAATGCCGCCTTCGATGCATTGCTCATGCGTGAAAACATAGACTCGCCGAAAAAACATCGGCCAATAGACACCCCGTAGATGCCGCCTACGAGTTTCTCCCCATACCAGGCCTCGGCGCAATGCGCATAGCCCAACTCGTGCAGGTCACAGTACGCCTCAAGCATATCATCCGTAATCCATGTTCCCTTCTGCCTCCGCCGCGATTTTTGACAGGATATAACGACTTCACGAAAATTATGATCGTAGGTAATCCGAAAGATCCCCTGCCTTAGTGCCTTCTTCATGCTGCGGGAAACTTTTAGTTCTTCCAGGAATAATACGAACCGCGGGTTAGGAGCCCACCAGATAATAGGATCGCCTTCTGAATACCATGGAAAAATACCATGGCGGTAAGCCTCCAGAAGCCTGCCGGGTAAAAGGTCGCCGCCTATGGCAAGAATACCGCTTCCCGATGTCAGTTGTACGGGAGGGAATTTGATCTCATCACCCAATCGAAAAATCGGCATGAGGTTTTATCTTACGAAAGAAGAGCCAGACTTTAAGAGATTGTTCAAAAACCTCTTTATTTGGGGGCAGTTCAAAAACGTTTAGATGCAAGGCGCTCAAGAACCGAAACCGCGAGGCGTATATAGAAATACGTTGAGTGGTTCGGTTTGCAGAGCAACGCAGCAGATGAGCGTGTTTCAACAGCCCGTCATTCGAGGACTCGCACAGCAACATCGTCATTTTCAATATCCACAACGGCAGTGCCGCCTTCATGCAGCTTCCCGAAAAGCACCTCGTCTACAAAGAATCGTTTTATCTTGTCCTGGATCAGACGGGCAATCTCTCTTGCCCCGAATTCCTGGGAATAGCCTTTACGGGCAAGCCATTCATAACAACTATCGGTAGTCTGCAGGGACACATTTTTCTCCTGCAACTGAACTGAAAATTCATCGATCGCCTTTTTGACAATCATGAGAACCACCTCATGGGTCAGGCCGTTGAAGTTGACAACCCCATCAAGGCGATTTCTGAACTCAGGCGAAAAAATCCGTTCAACTGCCGTGTATACGGCATCCTGATTTATGCTCTTGGCCTCGAAGCCGATAACCTGCTTGCCAATCTCCCGCGCACCGGCATTCGATGTCATCAGGATAACAACATTGCGAAAATCGGCTTTCCTCCCGTTGTTGTCGGT
>Ga0335070_10007039_pt1 | contig 13207 bp, 12 predicted proteins | sample Lox_Sample_13_FD_206722 | JGI IMG/M metagenome (GOLD analysis project Ga0335070, IMG submission 206722) | Soil microbial communities from Loxahatchee National Wildlife Refuge, Florida, United States - Lox_Sample_1.3 | ecosystem: Environmental > Terrestrial > Soil > Wetlands | place: USA...
TCGGATTCGGTGTAGGCCTTGAAATTCGGCCGCCGCATCAGGGCCGGCAGGATCGTCGTCTGCGGGCTCGCCTTGGAATAGTTGCCGCAGCCGAACCATTCGCAGAAGCCGCAATAGGTGCACGGGCCCAACGCGACGCCGAGCGGATTGGTATAGGCCTGGGACAGATTGCCCGATGGCTGCGGGAACGGCTTGTAGCCCAGCTCGCGCGCGGCCTGCGCGAACAGGGTCGGGCCGTAGGGCTGCTTCTGCGGCGGCGTCGGATAGTCGCGCGAGCGTGGCCCCTCATAGGGATTGCCGCCGTCCTGCATCACGCCCTTGATGTTGCCGGCCTTGCCCGACGTGCCGCACAGATATTCGAAGCGGTCGTAGCAGGGCTCGATCTCGGCGTAGGTGACGCCCCAGTCCTGGATGGTCATGTCCTCCGGCAGGAATTTCTTGCCGTAGCGCTGCGTCACCTGCGTCTTCATCTCGAAATCGCTGGGCAGGAAGCGCCAGGTCTCGGCGTTCCAGTGCACGCCGCCGCCGCCGACGCCGTTAGGCGGCATGAAGGAGCCCCAGGTGCGGATCGGCAGCGCCGTCTGGCTGGCGTTGTTGCGGAACGTCATGGTCATCTGCGCCGGGCGCAGGAACAGATCGTGCCGGATGTGATAGCGCAGCTCGTCCTGCGCATAGGTCGTCGGAAAATCCGTCGCCGTGTCGCGCCACGGGCCGCGCTCGATGGCGACGACCTCGAGGCCTGCCTTGGTCAGTTCGTGCGCCAGGATCGAGCCGGTCCAACCGAGGCCGACGATCACTACGTCTTTTGCGGGCAGCTTTTGGGTCACGATGTCGATCCTCGATCTGCGATAGGGTTTGCGACCTCGCGGCTCAGGCGGTGGCACCGCCGATGCCGATGGGCGGCAGCGGGAACTTCTCGTTGTGGCGCTCGACCCAGTCGCGGTAGTCGTAGCGCGCCCCCGGAAAGCCGATCATCTTCCAGCCGGCCATGCCGCGATTGCCGCCATAGACCGGATCGGCGAAGAAGCCTTCGCGCGTATTGGTCAGCAGCTGCTCGAAGAACGCGCGGCCGCTGGCGCCTTCGAGGGCGAGCGGGCCGTTCTCGAGGCCGTTGATGATCTCGTCCTTCTGCTGGTCGATGAGCTGGACGAACGGCTTGCCGGCAAAGGCGCGCCGGCAATATTTGTCGAGCGCGGCCAGGCCCAGGCGATAGCGCATGGCCGGCGTCAACGCCGATTGCGGCCCCTGCTGCAGCGTGCCGTCGCGGAACGGCGGGCGCATGTAGAGGCCGCGCGCCGAGCCGTAGGGCCCGGCCAGCTGGCGATCGATGAACACCGCGCAGCCGGCGTCCTTGCCGCCGGGCGTCTCGGCATCGGGCGGGATCAGGCGGTCGACCAGCGCCTCGACGGCGGCGCCTTCCTCGGGCGTGAAGAACTGCCAGATGCCGACGCGCACCGGCGTCGGCGGCGAGCCGGCGTTCGGCCGCCAGGGCAGGCCGTCCGCCACGACCCGCGCCCGGGCGGAGGCGGCCGCCAGAATCAGGCTGACGGCCGTGCCGGCCAGCATTTCCCGGCGTCCGATGTTCATCGCCTGTCCCTCCTTCGGGTCGAAGCCAGCGCTGCCCGATCGGCGCGTCGACGGGCGTCGCAGCCGTGGGCCGGTATCAAGGCTTCAGCGCGGCTAGCCCTGCCTGGGCGATCTGCCCGTCATGATCCGGTGTATCGGCGCTGACGCCGATGGCGCCGATGACCTCGCCATCGACGATGATCGGCAGGGCGCCCTTCATCTCGATGAAGCCGCGCGCGGTCACGGCGGCGGTCCGGCCGTTGTTGATGGCGTCCTCGAGGGCCTGGCTCGGCTTCTTGAACAGCGCGGCGGAGCGCGCCTTGCCGGGCGCGAGCTCGACGCCGGCGAGCAGCGCCGCGTGATCCATGCGCTCGATCAGGATCGGCCAGCCGCCTTCGTCGACGACCGCGACGACGCCGGCCCAATGGTTGCGCGTCGCCTCCGCTTCGGCGGCCCGCACCATCGTGCGAGCCGCCTCGAGCGTCAGCGCCTTTCGCTCGACCAATTGCGCCTGGGCATCCTGCGTCAGCAGGGCGAGCGCGCCGCAGGCGAGGACGACGGCGGAAGCCTGCGTGAGCATCGATCGCGCGAGTATCTTGGGGTTCCGGAGCATGATGGCCTTCGCTTGGTCTTGGCCCGCCACGGCGCGGACATGCGAGGATCGCCCGATCGCGCGCGCCGTGCTTGATCGGACTTGCGCCGCCTGCAATACGCTTGCGCCAACCTCCGACGAGGGCAGCGTCTCTGATGCGCCTGCCGCTGTCGGCGGCTGGCCATCCTCCCGCATTCATTCAACACACCTCCAACGCGCCGGTTCCGGTCGGGGCATGCAGGGACGGAATGCCCCGCCGACGGAACCGCGGACATCGGCTGCGAATTCTGTTTCACTTACGGATTTCGTGGCGTAGCATCTGAAAGTCGTTGGGTCGGCGGGCGGCACCCGTCGGGCGTCGCAGAAGCAGGGACAGGGGCGATCGGATTAACCGCGTCGCCCCGGAAGTCGCGAACGAGAACGTTCGGACCGTCCTGCCGCCAGAGATGAACAGCGGGGGAGTATCGGTGATGTCGATCAGATGGAGCGTTTTCGCGGCCGCCGCCGCGCTCGGGCTGGCCTGGGCGGGCTCAGCCGCGGCCGAGCAGACCGTCATCCGACTCGAGACCTATGCCGGGCCGAAGCACGCCATGAACATGTATGCCTGGCCGACCTGGATCAAACAGGTCGAGGAGGCGAGCGGCGGCAAGATCAAGGTCGACATGTCCTATCCGCCGATCAATCCGCGCGACCTCTACGACCGGGTGCGCAACGGCATCGCCGACATGGCATGGATCACCCACGGCTACACGACGGGCCGCTTCGTCCTGACGGACATCGTCGAGCTGCCGGGCATCGATGGCAACGCCGAGCAGATGTCGAAGGCGTTCTGGCGCATCTCGCAGAAATATCTCGCCAAGCACGACGAGCATAAGGGCGTGGTGGTCCTGGCCCTCTTCACCCACGGCCCCGGGATGATCCACTCGCGCAAGCCGATCAACTCGATCAAGGATTTCGAGGGGCTCAAGGTGCGCACGGGCGGCGGCGTGCAGAGCGACATCGCCAAGCGGCTCAACATGGTCAGCGTCTCGGCGCCCGCCACCAAGGCGCACGAGATCCTGAGCCAGGGTGTCGCCGACGGCATCATGTTCTCGCTTGAGACGATCACGAGTTTCAAGCTCGCCGACGTCGTCAAGTACCACTACTACCTCCCGGGCGGCCTCTACACCGCGAGCTTCGCCGTGGTGATGAACAAGGCGAAATACGCCAGCCTCTCGGCTGATGAGAAGGCGGCGTTGGGCAAAGTGACGGGCGAGCCGATGTCCGCGCTCATGGGCCGCACCTGGGACGACGCCGACAAGGTCAGCGCCGAGGAGCTGAAGAAGTCCGGCAACCACGTCGCCAATTTCGACCCGGCGACCGCGGCCGAGGTGAAGAAGCGCATCGCCGACATCGAGGACGAGTGGGCGGCGAAAGCGAAGAAGGAAGGCCTGGTGGATCCGAAGGCGGCGCTCAAGGCGTTGCGCGACGAGATCGTCAAGCTCAAGCAGGGCAGCTGAGCGCGGCGCGAGCAGCCTTCGATGTCGCCTGAAGTCGAGAAAGCAGGGCCCGCCGAAGACCCGATGACGGCGGGCGCCGTCCGGGGCTTCGGCGGGTTCGCCGCGATCACGCTTTTCCTGCTCATGGCCGTCACTGTGGTCGACGTGACCGGCCGTTACATCTTCAACGCGCCCCTGCCGGGTAGCTCCGAGATCACCGAGCTGATGATGGCTATCCTGATCTACGCCGGACTGCCGGCGGTCAGCCGGCTCGAGCGGCACATCTCGGTCGACCTGCTCGATCCGATCACGCCGCAGCGTTGGGTGCGCGGCCGCCAGATCGCGATCAACGTGGTGGGAGCGGCGACGCTCGGCGTCATCGCCTGGCGGCTTTGGCTCTACGGCAACCAGATCGCCGACTATGGCGACGTCACCGAATATCTTCACCTCGCGCACGCGCCGTTCATCTACTTCATGAGCGTGTTCAGCGGCATTTCTGCGCTGGTCACGCTGTTCAACGTGGTGCGCTATGTGCGGGGCGCCACGATGCCGCCGGCCAGCTCGCTCTAGTCCTCGCCCATGCTGCCGTCGCTCATCGCCTTCGCCGTCATGCTGCTGCTCACGTTCATGCGGCTGCCGATCGCCTATTCCATGGCGATCGTCGGCGTGGGCGGCTTCGCCATCATGTTCGGCTTCGACCCGGCCATGGCGCTTGTCGGCCAGATCGCGCGCGATACTGCGCAATCCTACGCGCTGTCGGTCGTGCCGCTGTTCATCCTCATGGGCAATCTGGTCAGCCGCGCCGGCCTGTCGCAGGAGCTCTACGGCGCGTCCAACGCCTTTCTCGGTCATCGGCGCGGTGGGCTCGCCATGGCGACGATTGTCGCCTGCGGTGGCTTCAGCTCGATCTGCGGCTCTTCTCTGGCGACCGCGGCGACCATGTCCAAGGTCGCGATGCCGTCGATGCGCCGCTACGGCTACGCCGACAGCCTCGCTGCTGGCTCGATCGCCGCGGGCGGCACGCTCGGCATCCTGATCCCGCCGAGCGTGGTCTTCGTCATCTACGGCCTGATGACCGAGACCAGCATCAGCAAGCTGTTCGCCGCCGGCATCCTGCCGGGCATGGTCGGCATCCTCTTCTACCTGCTTGCCGTCCAGATGGTGATCAGGCTCAAGCCCGATCTCGGCCCGCCGGCGGCGCGCACCGACTGGCCGGGCCGGTGGAAGGCGCTGAGCGGCGTGTCGGGCGTGCTGACGCTGTTCATCGTGGTGATCGGCGGCATCTACGCCGGCATCTTCACGCCGACCGAGGCGGCCGGCGTCGGCGCCTTCGGCGGCTTCCTGTTTGCGCTCGGGCGCCGCGCGCTGACCTGGCGCACCGCGTTCGAGACTTTCGCGGAGACGGCCTCGACCACGACCATGCTGTTCGTGGTGCTGATCGGCGCGCTGCTGTTCGCCAATTTCGTCAACGCGGCCGGCCTGCCGACGGCAATGATCGAGATGGTCAAGTCGATGAGTCTGTCGCCGATCTCGGTGATCCTGGTGATCCTGCTGATCTACATCATTCTGGGCTGCGTGTTCGAGAGCATGTCGATGATCATCCTGACCGTGCCGGTGTTCGTGCCGGTCGTCGAGGCGCTGCACTTCGACCTGATCTGGTTCGGCGTCGTCGTGGTGGTGGTGACCGAGATCAGCCTGATAACGCCGCCGGTCGGCATGAACGTCTTCGTGCTGCGCGGCCTGTTGCCCGACGTTCCCACGGGACGCATCTTCGCGGGCGTCACGCCGTTCATCTGCGCCGACATCGTGCGGCTGGCCGTGATCGTCTTCATACCCTGGCTGTCGCTGATCCTGCCGTCCTTCGTCGGCAGCTAGACGCGGGCCTTCGCCGCCTCCTGAGCGCGCCGATAGGCGTGGTTGGCGTCGAAGCGCGCGGTGACGAACGCGCCCCAGGTCGTCGGCTCGTAGCGCGCCGGATTGCCCGGCCCCTGGCAGCTCGCGATGCAGCGCACTTCGGTGTCGAAATCCGGATCGAAGAAGAACGGCAGCGAATAGCGGTCGCGGCCTTTGGCGTTGATCACGCGGTGCACGGTTGAGACGAAGCGGTCGTTGGTCCAGCGCATCAGCATGTCGCCGACATTGACGATGAACACGCCCGGCACGTTGGGCACGTCGATCCAGGCACCGGCGCGCGTGCGCACCTGCAGGCCGCCGACCGCGTCCTGCGCCAGAATCGTCATAAAGCCGAAATCGCTGTGCGGCGCCGCGCCGAACTGGTCGGGCGGCAGGTCGGCCGGCGCCGGCGGATAGTGCAGCGCGCGGATGAACGCCATCGGCTTCCGATAGCTGCGGCGGAAGAAGCCCGGCTCGACTTCGAGCGCCGCCTCGAACAGCTCGAGCATCTTGAAGCCGAGCTCGGCCATGGCGCGGTGATAGGCCTCCATGGTCGCGCGGAAGCCGGCGGGCTCGGCTAGCCACTGGTTCGGCCCGTGCAGCGGCTTGCCGGCCGCCGTGTCCGGGTCGTCGGGGCCGAGATCGAGGCCCACGAGGAAAGACTCGCTGAGGTTGGGCCGCTTGGCCTCGACGCGGTGCTGGTCGCTCATCGGCATGTAGCCGCGATGGGCGCTGTTGATCTTGACCTTGAGCTTCTGGTCGAGCGGCAGGGCGAAAAAGCGGCGCGACGCGTCGAAGGTGCGTTCGACCACCTCGGCCGGCAGGCCGTGATTGGCGATGCCGAAGAAGCCGATGTCCTCCAGCGCCGCGCGAATCTGGCGCGCAACCGAGGCCCGAGCGCCGGGCGCGCCTGCGATAAACGGCCCTATGTCGATGATCGGAATGCCACGGGTCGGGGCGAGGGAGGTGGCCTGTTGGGGCATGATCGAGGCTCTGATGCTGGTGCGGCCGGCGCGCCGGCCATTTCAATCTCGATAAAAACGAAACACCAGCTGACAGAGGCCGTCAATCGCCGAACGCAGCCGAGGCCGGCCGCGTCCACGGCGTGGGCGGCCGCCGGATCCCCATTGACAGGCGGTGCTGCCTGTATTGACATCTAGACAAGTAGGCAGGAGACGATTTTTGGTCCAGCTGGCAATGAAGATGGTCCAGCCGCCGGCGCCCAAGATGGAGGCGCTGGACCGCTCGTCGCCGCTGCCGCTCTACGTCCAGATCCGCCGCCACCTGCATGGCCTGATCGCGCGCTGGGACGCCACCAGCGACCGCTTCTACAGCGAGGACGAGCTGTGCCGCCTGTTCGGCGTCAGCCGCATGACCGTGCGCCAGGCCATCCAGGACCTGGTCGAGGACGGCTCGCTGCGCCGGGTCAAGGGGCTCGGCACCTTCGTCGCGCGTCGCAAGCTCGAGGAGCGGCCGCTGGTCAGCTTCTTCGACCGCACCGGCACGGACGACGGCCCGATGACCATCGACGTGCTCGAGTTCGGCGTCGTGCGCACGGCCGATCCGGCGCCGAGCCTCGCGCCGGCCGAGCGCATCCGCTACATCAAGCGCCTGCGCAGCTGGGGCACCGTGCCGGTCGCCGTCGATCATCGCTACATCCCGATCGGGCTCGGTCGGGATTTGCGCCAGGACCACGTCCGGAATCGGTCGCTGGTCGACTATCTCGCGGGCCTCGTCGAGCTGCACCACGTCGACATGCAGCTCGAGGCGACGGTGTGCGGCAACGAGGAAGCGCGGCTGCTCAAGCTGGTATCGGGCGATCCGATCCTGGTGCGGCATCTGCGCTATGTCGCGGCCGACGGCCGCACCGTCATGACCGGCCGGTCGCTTTATCGCGCCGACCTGGTCCGTTACGCGTTTTCGGTGCCTTTGGAGCCGGGGGAACGGGGAATCGTCGCCGCCACGGCGACGCAGCTACAGGGAGCAGGGATATGATCAAGCGTCGAGACGTACTTTCGGGCATGGCGGCCGGAACCGCGCTGGCCATGCTGCCGCTGCGCGCCCGCGCGCAGTCGGGCAGCTACAAGATCGGCACGGTGCTGTCGGTGACGGGGCCGGGCGCCTTCCTCGGCGACAACATGAAGCGCGGCATGGAGCTGGCGATCGACGAGATCAACGGCTCGGGCGGCATCAACGGCAAGAAGATCGACTGGGTGTTCTACGATGCCGAGACGCAGAGCACGAAGGGCGTCAACGCGACGCGGCGCCTGGTCGAGCAGGACCAGGTCGACATCATCGTCGGCGGCGGCAATGCCAGCGGCATCGCCCTCGCCATGGTGCCGATCGTCGAGAAGGCCGGCGTGCCCTTTATCTCGACCGAAGGCAGCATGCAGATCGTCAACCCGGTCGCCGAGCGCAAGTGGAGCTTCAAGAGCACCATCGACGACGACCAGATCATGGAGATCGCGGCCGACTTCTGGAAGAAGCGCGGCATCAGCTCGGTCGCGTTCCTGGGCGACAGCTCGGGCTTCGGCGCCTCGGCCAAGGAGCAGCTCGAAAAGATCGCGCCCAAGCACGGTCTCAAGGTGCTCTACGAGAGCTTCAACCCGGGCGATACCGACCTGACGGCGCAGCTCACGCGCATCAAGGCGAGCGACGCCAAGTCGATCCTATGCTGGACCATCACCCCGACCGGCGTGGTGTTCCTCAAGCAGGCGCGCGATCTCGGTCTCGGCGACCGGGCGCTCATGCACAGCTATGGCTTCGTCGACGACCGCTACATGAAGCTGGCGGAGGGCGCCGCCGACAACACCTTTCTCCTGAGCGTCAAGTTCCCGGTCGGCGCTGACCTGCCGGATTCCGATCCGCTCAAGGCGCGCATTCTTCAGCTGATCGGCAAGTATGAGAAGAAATACAGCAAGACGCCGAACCAGTTCGTCGCGCAGACCTACGACGCGATCAACCTGGCCGCGCTGGCGCTCAAGGCGAGCGGCGGCGACAAGGCCAAGACGCGCGCCGCGCTCGAAGGCATCCGCAATTTCCCCGGCGTCGGCGGCACGTTCAATTTCGCGCCCGACCGTCACTCGGGCCTGTCGAAGAACGACGGCACGGTGATAACCTGGCGCGAGGGCCGCTGGCGGCTCGCCGCCGGCGCCTGATCTTCCCTCGATCCGGAGGCCGATCATGACCGCGGTTGCGGCACGTACATTGCTCGACGAGCCCGAGTCGCGTTTCCCGCTCGATCTGGGGATTCGCATCCCGAAGATCCGCGAGCTTTATCGCAGCGCGATCAAGAATCAGTGGGACCCGCAGACGGCGATCCCGTGGGACGACGTGGATGTTTCGCGCTACACCGAGGCGCAGCTCAAGGCCGCCCGGCTCTATTGGAGCCGGCGCGCCTGGGGCGAATACGGCGCGATTTCGGAAAGCCCGGCGCTGCAGATCCGCTTCTGCCAGGAGCGCCTGGCGCCGGATCTGCGCTTCTTTTTCACCATCCGGACGCAGGAGGAGGCGCGCCACGCCGAGGTCTGCTACCTGATGGCCGAGAAGCTTGGCGGCTATATCAAGGAGCCGGTCCAGACGGCGTTCCAGGGCGCGGTCGCGACGCACGGCGTGCGCAAGATGGCGCTCGATCCCGCGATCTCGACCGAGGCGATCATCGCGAGCCTGGTGTGCGCTGCCGAGGAGATCGCCTTCGACGTCTTCAAGCATCTGATCGAGATCACGCGCAATCCGGTCGCCAACAAGATCCTGCGCCTGATCATGCGCGACGAGGTGCGCCACTGCGCCTTCGGCTGGGCCTATATGGAAGAGCGCGTGCCCGACATGACCAAGGCCGAGCTCGAGGTCGTCAAGAACGCGGTCGAGACGATGATCGGGAAGGTCGAGCTCAACGGCTATCACGCCGCCTGGCTGGCGCCGGACAATCCCGCGTCGCGCGCGGAGATGGAGGCCGACCGGCTGACCTACGAGGCCGGGCTCGGCGCCACGGTCGAGGAGGATGAGAAGCCGATCTTCGTCGCGAGCGTGAAGCGTATCCGGAAGCAGATGGAGCCGTGGGGCATCCATCTCAAGACATTCACCCATCCGAAGATCGGAGAGCTCTGATGATGGCCATGGTGGCCAGGCGGCCGCGCCGCCGCTCGGTCGCGCCGCTGATCGAGCGGCGCTTCCCGCTGCATCTCGAGCCGGCGCTCTACAGCATCCGCGAGCTCTACCACGCCGCCAAAAAGGCCAAGTGGGACCCGGAGAAGCATATCCCGTGGCGCTCGTTCGACGCCGCGCGCTACACCGCCGAACAGCGCAAGGCCGCGGCGCTGTCGTGGAGCCGGCGCGCCTGGACCGAATATGGCGGCATGCCCGAGACGCCGGCGATCCTGATCCGCATCTGCCTCGAGCACAACGGCGAGAGCGATCCCAAGATGTTCCTCTGCGTGCGCGGCACCGAGGAGGCGTGGCACGTCGAGTGCTGCTATCGCTTCGCCGATGAGCTCGGCGGCTATGTCCAGGCGCCGCGCGATCCCAACTATCAGCAGTTATTCAACCAGGGCTTCCACCGCAAGGCCTTCGATCCGGCGGTCGTCGTCGACGCCTATATTGCGGCGCATGTCGCGGTCCAGCGCGGCCTCGAGCTCGAGCTTTATCGCGGCTATCTGCGCCACGCCACCGACCCGGTAGCGGTCGCCATCCTCAAGCGCCTGGTGCAGGACAAGGAACGCCACGTCACCTTCGGCTGGGTCTATCTGAGCGAGCACGCCAAGTCGTGGAACGACGAGACGCGCGAGGAGATCCGCGCCGAGGTCATCCATGCGGTCGCCGACCTCGAGCTCAGGGGCTATCACTGCGCCTGGCTCGTGCCCGACGATGCCGCGCGGGAGATTGTCGCGGCCGACGCGATGACGCGCCAGGCCGGGCTCGGCGCCAATTCGGTCGACGAGGAGCGGGTGATCCTGACGCAGTTCCTGGCCGACGCGCGCGCCAAGTTCGGCGGCCTCGGCATCGAATTGCCGCGCTTCCCGGCGGGCACGCTCGGCGAGCTCTGACCGGCGCGCCGCGCCCGCCGGGCCGGCGCCGCAGCCACCGTCCCCGAGGGTCACCCGGATGGACTATTCCAGCGTCATCCTGCAGCTTGCGTTGAGCGGCCTGGCGACGGGCGGCATCTACGCGCTGGTGGCGCTCGGCTTCAACATCGTGTTCAAGAGCACCGACGCCATCAACTTCGCCCAGGGCGAATGGGTGATGGCGGGCGGCATGATCGCCGCGTTCCTCTACCAGGCGGCGGGCCTGCCGCTGTGGAGCGTGGTGCCGCTTGGCGCCCTCGCGGTCGTTGCGCTCGGCGCCGCCTCGGAGCGGCTGGCCGTGCATCCGCTGTCTTCGCCGGGGCCGATGCTGATCACGCTCATCACCATCGGCGTCGCCATCGCAACCAAGGCGGCGATCATGCTGACCTTGGGCAAGGCGCCGGCCGGCCTGCCGGCTTTCACCGGCAGCACGCCAGTCCACATCGGCGGCGCCGCGATTCCGCCGCAGGCGCTCTGGGTGCTCCTGACCATGGCGGCGGTGATGGTCGCCTCGCACTTCTTTTTCGAGCGCACCTTGCTCGGCAAGGCGATGCGCGCCGCGGCGGCCGACCGCGAGGCCGCGGCGCTGGTTGGCATCAATGTCGGGCGCATGGTGACGCGCGCTTTCATGATCGCGGCTGGGGTCGGGGCGCTCGCCGGCATCGTCGTCACTCCGATCACCATGACCTCGTTCAACGCCGGCACCTTCCTTGGCTTCAAGGGCTTCAGCGCGGCGATGCTCGGCGGCCTCGGCAATCCCTATGGCGCGCTGGTCGGCGGGCTCGTCCTCGGCCTGCTCGAGTCGATGTCCGCCGGGCTCATCTCCTCGGCCTATAAGGACGCGGTCGCCTTCGTCGTGCTGCTGTTCATCCTGTTCGTGCGGCCCGACGGGCTGCTCGGCCGCGCCGCCGTGAGCCGCGTCTGACATGAAGCGCGCCGGCTTCGCCCGCAACCGTGTGGCCTTCGCCCTGTTCTGGGCGGTGATCCTGATTTTCCCGGCGCTCGCGCCCAACCCCTTCATCGTCAATCTGGGCGTGTTCTGGCTGATCAACCTGATCCTGCTCGCCAGCCTCAACCTGCTGATGGGCTATGGCGGCCAGATCTCGCTGAGCCACGCGGCGTTCTTCGGGCTCGGCGCCTATATCAGCGGCGTGCTCTCGGCCAAGTTCGGCGTCTCGCCCTGGCTCGGTTCGCTCGCGGCGATCATGGTGAGCGCCGCGGTCGCGGCCCTGATCGGCCTGCCGACCCTGCGGCTCAAGGGCCATTACCTCGCCATGGCGACGCTCGGCTTCAACGCCGTCGTCTCGGTGCTGTTCGTCGAGCTGCGCGGGTTGACCGGCGGTCCGAACGGCCTGACCAACGTGCCGTCGCTCGAGCTGTTCGGCTTCAGCCTTTCGGGCGATGTGCGCTTCTTCTATTTCGCCTGGCTGGTCACCGGCGTGGTCATCGTGCTGATCCTGAACCTGCTCGATTCGCGCATGGGCCGGGCGTTGCGCGCGCTGTCGACCAGCGAGGTCGCCGCCGAATCGATGGGCGTGCCGGTGTTCCGCTACAAGGTGCAGCTGTTCGTGCTGACCGCCGCCATGGCCGCCGTCGCCGGCTGCCTCTACGTCCACCACATCAACTTCGCCTCGCCCGAGACCTTCGACTTCATGGCCTCGGTGATGATGGTGGTGGTCGTGGCGCTCGGCGGCACCGGCACGTTCTGGGGACCGTTCCTGGCGGCGCTGGTCTATGTCGGGCTGCCCGAGCTGCTGCACGCCTTCGAGGGCTTCGAGGTGCTGCTGTTCGGCGTCAGCCTCGTCGTCGTGCTGCTGTTCTTTCCGAGCGGCCTCGCCGGCCTCCTGCGCCCGCGCCGCGCCCGCGTCGAGAGCCGCCCGCGCGAGCCGCGCGCGGTGCCGCGCCTGTCGGAGCGCCGGCCGTGACCGCCGCGGCCCAGCCCCTGATCGAGGTGCGCGGCCTCTCGAAGAACTATGGCGGCGTCACCGCCATCGAGGACCTGAGCTTCAGCGTCATGCCCGGCACGATCAAGGCGGTGATCGGGCCGAACGGCGCCGGCAAGACGACGCTGTTCAACATGCTGACCGGCGTCGACCGGCCGACGCGCGGCGCCATCCTGCTCGACGGCCGGCCGATCCAAGATCTGCCGCCGCACCGCCGCGTCGAGTTCGGCATGGCGCGCACGTTCCAGAACCTGCAGATCTTCGACCGCATGAGCGTGATCGAGAACGTCATGGTCGGCCGCCATGTGCGCGGGCGCGGCGGCATGACGACGGCCTTGCTGCGCCTGCCGGGCGCGCGGCGCGACGAGAAGGACGTGCTGGAAGCCGCGCGCGCGGCGCTCGACGCCGTCGCTCTCGGCAGCCGCGCCGACGATCCCGCCGCCGGCCTGAGCTTCGGCGAGCGCAAGCTGCTCGAGATCGCGCGCGCCATGGCGAGCGAGCCGCGTCTTCTGCTGCTCGACGAGCCGGCCGCCGGCCTCGCCTCGCGCGACATCGCGCGCATCTCGGACCTGATCCGCCAGCTCAACGGCCGCGGCATCACGGTCCTGCTCGTCGAGCACAACATGCGTCTGGTCATGGGCATCAGCAGCAACATCCTGGCGCTCAATTTCGGCC
>Ga0335070_10007040_pt1 | contig 13204 bp, 9 predicted proteins | sample Lox_Sample_13_FD_206722 | JGI IMG/M metagenome (GOLD analysis project Ga0335070, IMG submission 206722) | Soil microbial communities from Loxahatchee National Wildlife Refuge, Florida, United States - Lox_Sample_1.3 | ecosystem: Environmental > Terrestrial > Soil > Wetlands | place: USA: Florida...
CAGCACCAGGAAGCGGCGCGGCGTCACCCCGTTGGTCTTGTTGCTGAAGCGCTCGGGCCAGATGTCGTAGAAGTCCTTGAGCACGCTCTGTTTCAGCAGCTCGGTGTGCAGGGCTGCCACCCCGTTGACGGCATGACTCCCCACGCAGGCCAGGTGGGCCATGCGGACCCGTTTCTCGCCCGCCTCGTCGATCAGGGACAGCCGGGCCAGCCGGGCGTCATCGCCCGGGAAGCGGCGGCGCACTTCGTCCAGGAAGCGCGCATTGATCTCGTAGATGATCTCCAGGTGCCGCGGCAGCATCTCCCGGAACAGGGGGAGCGACCAGGCCTCCAGTGCCTCCGGCAGCAGGGTGTGGTTGGTGTAGCCCAAGGTGCGCCGGGTGACGTCCCAGGCCTCGTCCCAGGGGAGCAGGCGCTCATCCACCAGCAGGCGCATCAGCTCGGCCACCGCGATAGCGGGGTGGGTGTCGTTGAGCTGCACGGCGAATTCTTCCGGGAAATTTCGCGGGGCTTCACCCATCAGGTCGAGGAGGCGCAGCATGTCCTGCAGCGAGCAGGAGACGAAGAAGTACTGCTGGGCCAGGCGCAGCCGCTTGCCGACCTCGGGCTCATCGTTGGGATAGAGCACCTTGGTGAGGGTTTCGGAGACGACCTTGTCCCCCACCGCGTCGTAATAGTCGCCGGTGTTGAACGCCTGAAAGTCGAAGGACTCGCACGCCTCGGCGCTCCACAGCCGCAGGATGTTGCAGGTGGGGACGCGATAGCCGAGGATGGGCGTGTCGTAGGCCACGCCCTTGACCGCCCGGTGCGGCACCCAGCGCACCCGGAAGCGGCCCTCCTGATCGTGGTACCGCTCGATCCGGCCGCCGAAGCCGACGTAGTAGGCCACCTCGGGCTTGACGATTTCCCAGGGATTCCCGAAGCGGAGCCACTTGTCCGTGACCTCCACCTGCCAGCCGTCACGGATCTCCTGGTCGAAGATGCCGAACTCGTAGCGGATGCCGTAGCCGATGGCCGGCCGCTCGAGCGTGGCCAGGGAATCGAGATAGCAGGCCGCCAGCCGCCCGAGACCTCCGTTGCCGAGCCCAGGCTCCTCCTCCTGGGCCAGCAACTCGTCGAGGTCCAGGCCCAGCTCGGCGGCCGCCTGCCGCGCCTCGGCCTCGATGCCCAGGTTGACCAGGTTGTTGCCGAGGTGGGGGCCCACGAGGAACTCCGCCGAAAGATAGCACGCCACCTTGACGTCCCGGTCGGCATAGGTCTGGATCGTGTACGCCCACCGCTCCTGAAGCCTGTCGCGCACCGTCAGGGACAGGGCTGCGTAATAGTCATGCGGCGTGGCGACGTCGGGCAGCCGCCCGAGGCTGTAGACCAGGTGGTCGAGGATCCCCTGGCGGATCGCCGGAGCGCTCAGCCGGGTCCGTTCGTCCGTTGTCGGGAGCGTGACTGCGCCCCGTCCCCTTGGTGTCCCGGTCGTCATCTCGCGCTCCATTGTTACTTCTCTGCCTGCAGCGCCCGTTTGACTGTGGCGAGGTCCTTGAGCTTTTCCGGGCCGACCGACGGGTACTTCAAGTCGAGCGAAGCCAGCGCATCGATGACCGCGGCGGCGACGATAAGGCGGGTAAACCACTTGTTGTCGGCGGGCACGACGTACCATGGCGCCCGCTTGGTGGCGGTGTTCCGGATCATATCCTCGTAGGCCGCCATGTACGCGTCCCAGTACCCACGCTCCTTCGCGTCGTTCGCCGAGAACTTCCAGTTCTTCGCGGGGGTGTCGACGCGCTCCAGGAATCTTCGTTTCTGCTCTTCCTTCGAGACATGGAGGAAGAACTTCCGGATGACGACGCCGTTTCGCGCCAGGTATCGTTCGAAGCTGCGAATATCCTGGAACCGCTCCTGCCAGATCCCCTTCTTGACCAGCGGAGGCGGGAGCTGCTGCTTGGCCAGGAACTCCCGGTGCACGCGCACCACCAGCGTCTCTTCGTAGTAGCTGCGGTTGAAGATCCCGATGCGCCCGCGCTCCGGGAGACACTTCATGCAACGCCAGAGATAATCGTGGTCGAGGTCTTCGCTGGTGGGCGCCTTGAACGAGAAGACCTGGCATCCTTGCGGGTTGATGCCCGACATGACGTGCTTGATGGCGCCGTCCTTGCCCGCTGCATCCATCGCTTGGAAGATCAGCAGGACCGCCCAGCGGTCCGTCGCGTACAGCATGTCCTGGAGCTGGGCAAGCGCCTCGACGCCCATGGCGGGCCCTTCCTTGGCGCGCGGCTTGTCCTCCGACTTCAGGTCGAGCGTATCGCCGGGATCCACGTCCTTCAGGCGAAACTTCTCGCCCTTGGTCACGCGGAACGGCTTCGAGAGCTGGCGTGCCGTCTTGATGATCGTGTCGAGGTCCATGGCAGGTCTCCAGGTTGGCGGTGTCTGCTACAGTTCGATCACGTCTCCCTCACTGGACGAGCGTGGCCGCCTCGAATAGTTCATCGAGCGTCCCCAGCCCGCCAGGCATCACGATGAAGGCGCAGGAGTACTTCACCAGCATCACCTTGCGGACGAAGAAGTAGTGAAACTCGATGCTGCGGTCCACGTAGGATTTGGCGCTCTGCTCGTGGGGCAGCATGATGTTGAGGCCGATGCTCGTGCCGCCGGCCTCGTGCGCGCCGCGATTGGCGGCCTCCATGATCCCCGGTCCGCCGCCCGTCAGCGTGGCGAAGCCGGCCTCCTTCCAGAACGACTGCCAGCCGCGCTCCCACTCGTCGAGGGGGACCGTCGAGGACGTCCCCCCGTCGTGCGCTCCGGTGTCGGCCTCTTCTGGCATAGACATCCTCCGACGAATGTCAGCCGATGGGCCTTTTCCAGCGGCTCGTCAATCCCCGAACGCGATCTCCAGCGCCCGCGCCGTGACGATGCCGTTCGAATTCGGCGGGACGCTCTTCATCTTCGCCACCGCCTGTTTCAGCGGCACGTAGTCGATTCGCGGCGGATTCAGGGCGACCATCACGCCGTTCTGACCCTCCGCCAGCGCCCGCACCGCGGCGGCCCCGAACATGAGGCCGAGGTTGCGGTCCATGGCCGTCGGCGAGCCGCCGCGGAGCAGGTGGCCGAGGACCACGGCGCGGCTCTCCATGCCCGTCAGTTGCTTAAGCTCCGCGGCAACCCGCTCGCCCACGCCCCCCAGACGCTCGGCCCGGCCCGCCTCGCGCGCCTTCACGGTCACTTCGCCTCCGAGGGGCTTCGCGCCCTCCGCCGCCACGACGATGGCGTAGGAGCGCCTCCCCTCGGTCTTCCGCCTGAGGTGTGCCGCCACCTTGTGAATGTCGTACGGGATCTCCGGGATCAAGATCGCGTCGGCTCGCCCGGCAATCCCGCAGTTGAGGGCGATCCAGCCGGCGTACCGGCCCATCACCTCCACCACGATCAACCGGCGATGGGACTGCGCCGTGGCGTGGAGTCGATCGATACACTCCGTGGCGAACGAGACCGCGCTGTCGAGGCCGAACGTGACCAGCGTGGCCTCGAGATCGTTGTCGATTGTCTTGGGGACGCCCACCACCCGCAGACCCTTCTCGAACAGCTGATTCGCAATGGTGAGCGAGCCGTCGCCGCCCACTGCAATGAGGGCATCCAGCCCATGTCCGCGGAATGCTTCCAGGACCGCTCCGGAGCGGTCCACCTCGCGCGTCGTGCCGTCGGGCTGCGTGACGATGTGCTTGAAAGGGTTCCCCCGGTTCGTCGTGCCGAGGATGGTGCCGCCAAGGTGGGGGATCTCTTGCACCATCGGGCGCTCGAGACGGACGAGGCCGCCGTCCGCGTAATTCTGGGGGTCCAGGAGGCCATCGTAGCCCTCGCGGATGCCCACGACCTCCCACCCGATCGCCGTCGCGGCGTACACGGCGGCGTGGATCACGGCATTCAGCCCCGGGGCGTCTCCGCCGCCGGTGTTGATGGCAATGCGCTTGATGTCAGGATTCATCGGAGTTCCCCTTGGTAGATCCGCCCGCCCTCGATTGCCTCCCGGTCCGCCGAGGGGAGGGCGGCGACCAGGACCAAGGCCGCCGCCCCCGTGATGACCGCGCTGCACGTGAGCTTCATCCTGCTCAAGACTTCTCCGACCCCTTCGCCTTCGTCAATGATCCGCGGCGTCCCGGCCACTCTGGGCAAGCTCCACTTCCACGACCGCGGCGACATTGCCGAGCTCGAGGAACTCTTCAGCCGTGCTGGTCGCAAACAGATGCATGGCCCGGGCGATGATGCCGGTCCAGCCGGTCTGGTGGCTGGCGCCGAGGCCCGCCCCATTGTCGCCGTGGAAGTACTCGTAGAACAGGAGATAATCGCGCCAGTGCGGGTCCTCCTGCAACTTCCGGCTTCCGCCGTACACTGGCCGCCGGCCCTGCCCGTCCCGGAGAAAGATACTGCTCAGCCGCCGCGTGAGCTCCTCCGCCACCTGATACAGATTCATGCGCCGCCCGGAGCCCGTGGGGCATTCGATGGTGAACTCGTTGCCGTAGTAGGTGTGATACTGCAGCAGGGCCCTGATAATCAGGCCGTTGACGGGCATCCAGATCGGCCCGCGCCAGTTGGAGTTGCCCCCGAACATTCCGGAATCGGACTCCCCCGGCAGGTACGATACCCGGTAGTCTTGGTCCCCCACGCGGAACACATAGGGATGCTCGGCGTGGTGGCGGGAGAGAGCCCGGATGCCGTAGGGGCTCAAGAACTCCTGCTCATCGAGCAACCTTGCCAGCACCCGGCGGAGCTTTCGCTCGTCCAGGACGGCTGCGAGCCGCCGGCCCGCCTGACCAGGCTTGGTGGGATCGTGGATGAAAGCCCTCAGCTCCTGGCGCGCCTCGAGGAACTTGCGGAAGCGGTCGCGCAGTTCCGGGTGCTGCTCGAGTGTCTTCCCGTCGAAGACGGTGACCGCACACAGGGGAAGCAGGCCGACCATTGAGCGGACCTTCAGCCGCTCGGCACGGCCGTCGGGCAACCGGAGCACGTCGTAGAAGAACCCGTCTTCCTCGTCCCACATCCCCACGTCCCCGCCGGCATGCATCAGGGCCGCCGCGATCCACAGGAAATGCTGGGCAAACTTGAGGGCCATGTCCGCATAGGCCGGCTTGCTCCTCATCAGCTCGGTGGTGATCTCGATCATGTTCTGGCAGAAGAGCGCCATCCAGGCGGTTCCGTCGGCCTGCTCCAGGTATCCGCCGGTGGGGAGCGGGGCGCTGCGGTCGAACACCCCGATGTTGTCCAGGCCGAGGAAGCCGCCCTCGAAGGCATTGTTGCCCGATCGATCTTTGCGGTTGACCCACCAGGTGAAATTGAGCGCCAGCTTCTGATAGGCGCGTTCGAGCCAGTCGAGATCGCCCTGCCCGAGTCGGGCCTGCTCCAGCCGGTAGGTGAAGATGGTGGCCCAGGCGTGCACCGGCGGGTTGACATCGCCGAAGTTCCACTCGTAGGCGGGTATCTGGCCGCTGGGATGCAGATAGGGATCCCGCAGCATCAGGTCCAGCTGCTCCTTGCCGAAATCCGGGTCCACCAGCGTCAACGCGAGGACGTGGAAGGCCAGGTCCCAGGCCGCATACCAGGGGTATTCCCACTTGTCCGGCATCGAGAGAACGTCGGCATTGTACATGTGGTGCCAGTGCGCGTTGCGGGGGGCGGCGCGTTCCATTTGCTTGAAGGGGTCGGCGCCGCGCTCTTCGAGCCACCGGTCCACATCGTAGTAGTAAAACTGCTTGGTCCACAACATGCCGGCCAGCGCCTGACGTATCACATTCGCCGCATCGGCATCGAGCGAGGGCGGGATGACCGAGGCGTAGAACTCGTCCGCCTCCCGCAGGCGGGTGGCGAAGAGCTCGTCGAAGGCGGGCCCAAAGGGGACAGCCCCGTCCGTGGTCTTCTTGAGGCGCAGCCGCACCGTGGCCGCCTGGCCGGGGCCAATCGTCAGCCGGTAATGGGCCGCAACCTTGGTGCCGTGCCGGTCGGGGTTCACTGCGCCCTGTTCCCCGAGCACTAGATAATTGTTAATCCCGTCTTTGACGTACGGGCTGGCATTCGGGTACTGGGGGAAGAGCCGGGCGTTATTGGACTCGTTCTCGGTGAAAAGCAGGGGGACTTCGCCGTCGCAATACAAGGCGTACTTCCCCAGGACCGGATGCACTGCCGCCACTGCCCGCGTTCCCGCTGGTCCCTCGATCTGCTGGAGCAGTGGCTTCTCGGCAGGCCTGGATATCCACGACGACCAGTCATTGCGGAACCATAGCGTCGGCAGCAGGTGCAGCTCGGCCGCCTCCGGCCCGCGATTCACCGCTGTGATCCGCACCAGGATGTCCTGCGGATCGCCCTTCGCATACTCCACGAAGACGTCGAAGTACCGGTCCTGCTCGAACACGCCCGTGTCGAGCAGCTCGTACTCCATCTCTTGCCGAGACCGCCGGCGGTTCGTCTCCACCAGGTCCGAATACGGGTACGCCGCCTGGGAATACTTGTACAGGTACTTCATGTAAGAATGCGTCGGCGTGCTGTCCAGGTAGAAGTAGTACTCCTTCACGTCCTCGCCGTGGTTGCCCTCGCTGTTGGTGAGCCCGAAGAGCCGCTCCTTCAGGATGGGGTCCTTGGCGTTCCAGAGGGCCAGGGCGAAGCAGAGGCGCTGGTGATCGTCCGAGATCCCCGCCAGCCCATCCTCTCCCCAGCGATAGGCGCGGGAGCGCGCCTGGTCGTGGCTGAAGTAGTTCCAGGCGTCTCCGTTCGCGCTGTAGTCCTCGCGCACGGTGCCCCACTGGCGCTCACTGAGGTAGGGGCCCCACTCTTTCCAGGGCACGTTCTGTTCTCGAGCGTTCCGCAGTCTCTGTTCTTCGCTCGAAGCTGTTGAAGCCATCACCGCACCCCTCTCATGTAGGTGGGTTGGGCCAACCCCGCGCTACTTGCCTTCACCCTGCTTGACCGTTTCCTTGGCCTTCTCGCGCTCCTCCTGCTGCTCGGTGATCATCCGGTAGGCCAGGTAGTACTTGTAGATGTTCGCCACGTAGGTCACCGTCTCCCGGCCGATCTTCTCGGCGGCGATCACCTCGACATTGTTGAACCAGACATTGGGATCGAGGCCGCGCTTGGCGGCCAGCTTCCGAAGCTGTTGCATCCGGCCCGGCCCGGCGTTGTACGAGGCGAAGGTGAAGAGCCCCTTGTTGAGCCGGTCCATCGGCTCGTTGGCGTAGAACTGATCCATCATGAAGCGCATGTACTTCACCCCGGCGTTGATGTTGGGCTCGACTTTGGTGATGTCCCCGACGCCCATGTCCTTGCCGGTCGCCGGCATCACCTGCATCACCCCGATCGCCCCGACCGAACTCTTGGCCTCCTGATTGAGCTGCGATTCCTGGTAGCCCTGGGCCATCATCAGCAGGTAGTCCATGTCGTAGCGGTCACCATAAGTGCGGAAGAACGTGACCAGTCGCTCGAACTTGGCGATTTCCGTATCGGACGTCGCCTCCTTCACCCACTTGGTGCTCTTCAGGTACTTCTGGAGCAGGACATTGCGCTTTGCCGAGCCCTCGGGGAAGCGAGCGATGAAGGCATTCAGCTCCGCCTTGAGCTGGGGACTGTCCTTGCGGATCATCCAGCCGATCTCGCCACCGGTGCGGACCGCCACGTCGGGATGGAGGGTGAGCTTGGGGAAGATTTGCTTCCAGAAGGTGGCGATGTAGGCGTCGGCGATGGTTACCTTGACAAGGCCGGCGTTCACCATCTCGAGGATGTCCTCGGTCTCGAGCGTCTCCGGCGCCAGCCGGACTTTCACCGGTGCTTTGCCGGCCTTGGCGAGCTCTGCGTTGAGGCGCTCGACGCTCTCATAGAAGCTCGAGGACTTGCGAAGGTACACTTCCTTGCCGGCAAGGTCCTGTACGGTACTGATCGGCTCCGCCCCGGGCCCTGTGACCACCATCTCGGAGACGTTGCGCATCGTGGGATTGGTGAAGTCCACCTGCTTCAAGCGGTCGGGGGTGATCGTCAGGTTGGCCATGGCGACGTCCCCCCGCCCCTCCAGCAGGGCCGGGAGGATCTGGTTCCGGGCAGCGGGGACATACACGACGTGCAAGCGGATGTTCTTCGTCTTGAGCTTTTTGTTGAGCTCCGCCTCGAGCAGCTGGCCGAGATCGTACGCCAGCCCGCGCTGGACGCCCTTATCCACGAAGTAGAACGTCTTCGAGGAGGCGGTGAGGATCCGGATTACCCGTCGCTTGGCCATCCCGTCAAGGTCTCCGGTCCAGTTCCGAAAGGCGGGAGCAGAGGGCATCGTGTAGTCCCCCTGCCCCGACGAACCAGCTTGTGCGGAAGGCGACTTCGACGGGGCTTGCGCCAGGGAGGTGGCGCAGAACAGGAGCACGCCGGCGACCGCCGCCAGGAATCCAAATGCCACACATCGGTTCCGCATTGCTCGTTCCTCCCTACTTGGCCTGACCCTTGGTCCAATCCGGGTCGGGGTTGAACTCCATCATCTGGCGTCCTAGCTCGACCGTCTTCGAGCCAAGATCCTTCTGGTAGATCACCCCGTCCTGGTTGACCATGAAGGTCATGACGCCCGAGACCCCATAGCGCACCGGGAACGCAACGAGCGCGAACCCCTCCGTCATCCGGCCGTTGACAATATACTCCCGCGCCCCTCCTGGTGCCCGAGGCCCCTGGGCGGTGAGAATCTTGTAAACGTAGCCGCGATAGACCGGCAAGTCTCCTTCCTTGGTGGGCTGGTAGCCCTCCTTGATCGCACCCTCCACCAATGCGGCGATTGGCCCCTCCATCTTGTCCGACGCACCTTCCCAGTAGAGGCCATCTTTCCGGCCGGGAGTACTCCGAAACCGCAAGGCGTACTCGCGCGTGCCGCTGCCGCTACGGTCCTGCTGGTGGTACTCGCGCTGGGCGTCCACGTAAGCCACCACCAGGTTGACGGCACTCAGCTCGGCTTTGCTGATCCGCCGGCTCAGCAGGTCCTCGTGGCCTTCGCTCGGGTTGAAATGCCAGCGGGCACCCTTCTTGACGAGCGGGATCGGATACGGCTGCCCGTCCTTGCCGAGCTGCAGCACGGCGCTCTTGTCTCCGTCCGCGACGACCTCGTGCCCTTCATTGTAGAGCGAGAGGAACCAGCCACGCTCGTACCGATCGATGACCGGATCGCCCGAGAGCACCAGCCGCTGTGCCTTGTCGCCCAGGATTTCGGCCACCGCCTTGCGATCTTCCTTCTGATAGGCTGCGGCGAGGGCCCTCGCGGCCTCTTCCGGCGAGGCAAAGCTCTTCTGCGGGCCGCCCTTGCTCTGCCCAAAGGCTGCGGGGAGGAACAGGGAGCCAGCCATCATCCAGAGGACGTAGGCGCACACCGTGCGGCGCATGGCCGTCCGACTGCTAAAGTGTCTTTCCATCGCTCTCACCGTTACCCTTCCCCTTCACTCGCTACTCGCACCGTGTCCCGGCCGGTCTACCAGCTTGTGGGCCGCTCCTCGGCGGGGCGAACCATCGCATCGCCCGCCTTGCAGCTGAACCCCGCCGCGAACGCCGGCAGGTTGGCCAGGGGCCCCAGGACGCGATACTTCGGGGGGGCGTGCTCGTCCGTCTGGAGCATGACCCGCAGGGCCTCCGGCCGGATCTTGAAGCGCCAGGTCTCCGCGTAGCTCAGGAAGAAGCGCTGCTCCGGCGTGAATCCGTCCGGCGGAGCCGCGGTCGGCTTTCCCTGCCGGGCGTGCGTCAGCGCGTCGTGCGCGATGAGGAGCCCCGCCAGGTCGGCAAGGTTTTCCCCCAGGGTCAGCCTGCCGTCGATGTGGACCCCGGGGATGGGCTCGAAGGCGTCGAATTGCCGCACCACCAGGGTCGCGCGCCGGTTGAACGCCTCCGCGTCCTCGGTGGTCCACCAGTCCCGCAGGTTCCCCTGCGCATCGTACTGCCGGCCCACGTTGTCGAATCCGTGGATCAGCTCGTGGCCGATCGTGGCCCCGATGTTCCCGTAGTTCACGGCGTCGTCCGCCTGGGGGTCGAAGAATGGCGGCTGCAGGATGCCCGCGGGGAAGACCAGCTCGTTCCGGGTGGGCTCGTAATAGGCGTTGTTGGTGCTCGGCGTGTCGGACCACTCGTCGGGATCGCCGGGCCGGCCGGCCTTGGCCAGGCCGTGCCGGAACGCGAAGCTCCGGGCGGCGAGGACGTTGTGCAGGTACGAGGTCCGGCCGATCTCCAGAGCGGTGTAATCGCGCCAGACGTCGGGGTAGCCGATCTTCACGCGCATGGCATCGAGCTTGTCCACCGCCTGGACCTTGGTGGCCTCGCCCATCCAGCCGAGCCGCTGGAGGCGCGCCCGCAGGGCTGCCCTGAGGCTCGCCACCAGCTCCAGGGCCTTCCGCTTGGCCTCGGGGCTGAAGGCTCGCTCCACGTAGAGCTTGCCCAGCGCTTCGCCCAGGGCCGTGTCGGTTTCCGCCAGGACCCGCTTCCAGCGTGGCGGCAGCGCCTGGGTTCCCGCCAGGGTCGTGCCATAGAAGGCGAAAGCCTCCTGGACGAACGGGGAGCTCAAGTAATCGGCCGTGGTGCGGACCAGATGCCAGCGCAGATACGGCTTCCACTCCGAGAGGGGAACGCGCTGGGCCATCCGGCCCAGCTCCTGGAAGAACGCGGGCTGGCGGACGAGGAGGCTCTCCCCGGCCTTCGGCCCCAGGGCGGCAAAGTACGGATCCCACTCGAAGCCGGGCGCCCGTCGGGCCAGCTCCATCCGGGTCATTTTGTGATAGGTCGCGATGGGGTCCTCGGCCTCCGTCCGGGTCATGGAGGCGCGCGCGAGCCGCGTCTCCAGCCGTAGCACGGCCTGAGCCTGGCGACGGGCGGTCGGGGCTGGGTCGCCCAGCAGGCCGAACATGCGCGCCACGTGTGCGGCGTACGCTCGGCGCAGCGTTGCGGATGCGGCGTCCTGCTTCAGGTAGTACTCCCGGTCCGGGAGTCCCAGACCGCCCTGGGATAGCTGCAGGATGTTCCGGGTGCTATTCCGGTCGTCCGGGCCGACCTCCAGCCGGAAAGCCGCATCGGCCCCGACCTCCTGAAGGTGCGCGATCGCGGTCGCCAGCGCCCGGCGGTCGCGGATGGCGGCGATGCGGGCGAGGAGGGGGTCAAGGGGCCGCGCCCCCTCGGCCTCGATGCGGGGCTCGTCCATTCCGGCGGCGAAGAAGTCCCCTATCTTTCGCCGCTCGGACCCAGGGGGGGCGGTCGTATCGGCCGCAGCGCGCTCAAGAATGTCCTTCAGCACGGCGGAGGTGCGTTCCTCGACCTCCTGGTCCACGCCGTACTTGGCGTATTCCGCCGGAATGGTGGTGCGTTGCTCCCAGGCGCCCACCGCGTACTGGTAGAAGTCCGCGCAGGGGCTGACGGTCGTGTCCATGTTCGCAGGATCGAAGCCGCGGGAGGACTGCGGGGCTGCGGCCTCGGCTGTGCCGAGGATTAGGGCAATAATGCTGAAGAAGAGGAGCCGCCTCATCCGAGCGCGTCCGTTACTTGAAATCGGCCTGGGCAAACTGGAGCTTGAAGCCCCGCACCCGCGGGTCGACCTCCATCTGCCGGCTCCAGGTGACATCCGGGAGCGTCCCGGGCGGGGCACCGGTCGGGCGCGCCACGAGCGAGTACTGGCCGGCCCGGAAGGCGATCTGGATGCTGCCTCCCGGCCGCAAGATGGTGAGTGGCGCCGCTCCCGGGGCCCCGGGCTCCTGGTTCAGGTAGACGGCGATCGTCCAGGGCGCCCCGTTCACGAGGGTTCCGACGGCCGCGGACTGGCCTTCGCCGCCGGCCGGCTTGGCTGCCGTGACGACCTTGACACCTTGCGGGGGCGGGCAGCTGGGCGAGCCCTCGTAGGCCTGGCGGACCTCCTCCTGCTGGATGGTCACCTCGGAGAGGCCGAGCGTGGCGACCCCCAGGAAGAAGCGGCCGAAGTACTTCCCGTCGCGATCCTCGACCGTGTCGCACCGCGTGACCGCCAGGCTGGCGCAGCCGGCAAGCACGAGCAGGGCCAAGCTGCCGGCCAGCGCTCCGATCGGTACCCCCACACGTCCATACGCCCACACGTCCATACGCATGTTGTATGCCCCTTCAAGAGTGTGGCAGTCTGGGAGTATGGGGGTGTGGGAGTTTCTTGGCGGGACCACACCAGCTCTCTGCATTTTCCATCATAGTCACCAGACCACCACTTACCCATTCGTAGATCTCGTCCAACTTCGGAAATGCTTCACCATCTCCCCACTCCCACACTCCCATCCACCCATACCCCCATACCCCCATACCCTCTCACACTGATCCCTCCGAGTATGGGGGACTGGGTGTATGGGCGTTGGGTGCGCCCGATTGCCTCGGCCGCTACTGGACTTCGGTCCACGTGGCGTCGGGGTTGTACTCCGTCATCGCCTTGGCGATCTCGGCCGTCCGGGGCCCGAGATCCTTCTGGTAGATCTTCCCGTGGTGGCTGACCAGGAAGGTCATGATCCCGGTGTTGCCGTACTCGGCCGGGAAGGCCACCAGGGCGAAGCCGGCGATCATGTTGCCGTTGATCACGTAGTTGTAGCGGCCGCCGGGCGCATGGGGCCCCTGCCGGGTCAGGATCCGGTAGTAGTAGCCGTGGTAGGGCTCGCCGGGTTTCCGGCCGCTCGCGACCATCTGCGCCATCAGGGGGCCGAATGGGCTCTCCTCCCCGTTTGCCCCGGCGGGATCCCAGTACAGGCCATCCTGCTTTCCGGGGCTGCTCTTGATGAGCTGAGCAAACTTCCGGACCCCGCTGGCGTCCCGGATCTTGCTGGCGTACTGGCGCTGCGCCCAGAGATACTCCCGGCAGGTGTCGATGGTGTTGAGCTCGTTCGCGCCGATGCGCCGGTTCACGATCTCGTCGATTCCTTCGGAGGTGTAAAAGCGCCAGTCCGAGCCGCTCCGGACGAGGGGAATGGGGAAGGGCCACGCGTTCGGCCCCATCACCAGGATCACCCGGTCGGCCGTATCCCGCCGGAGGGTCAGCGCCTTCTGGGCCGCCTGGTAGATCCGCTCCCGGGCCTCGCGAGCAGTCGCCTTGTCCTTGGAAATCAGACGGTCGGCGTACTCGGGGCCGAAGATCGCGCTCAGGGCGGCATCGTCGTCGTTCTTGAACGCCGCGATCAAGGCCTCCGCGGCGGCTTCGGGGGTGGCGAAGGTGCGCTGGGCCGCCGTCGCGGCCGATC
>Ga0335070_10007041_pt1 | contig 13204 bp, 17 predicted proteins | sample Lox_Sample_13_FD_206722 | JGI IMG/M metagenome (GOLD analysis project Ga0335070, IMG submission 206722) | Soil microbial communities from Loxahatchee National Wildlife Refuge, Florida, United States - Lox_Sample_1.3 | ecosystem: Environmental > Terrestrial > Soil > Wetlands | place: USA...
GACAGTTTTGTTTGTCGTGCTCAAGGGGTTCTCACTGGTTACTTTGAATTTGCAAGCGTTACGGCGCATGTACTGCTTCGGCACGGGCATTGCTTGAGCGCGAAGAGCGGGAAGTGCCTCATGGACAGGTCGACTGTTATAAAGCTGGTCGCAGTTATTCTATCGGTGTTGTTGCTTTCGGTAGCGACGTGCAGTGCGGCCGATATATCCTTCCCCGATGATTCAAACCAGACATGCCAGGACGATGCAAACTCGTTCGCCCTGATCGGAGATCACGCCCTCCCCCCTCCCGGTGGGGCTGAGGCGTATCCTTCCTACGAAGAACAAGAAACCTTTCACCAGCACTTACTTATCTTCCGTCACACATACCGGGGACCTCCACTCGTCTGACCACGGTGCTTCCATGAGGCGCGATCGGACGTCGGCAGTACGCCGAGATTCGCCGGTCCCTGGCAACCGAGGGGGAGGCACGCCACCACGTACTGCCGATCAACACAAGGGAGGTGTGTATGGACACTGACATTGCCGAAAAGGGGCAGCCCCTGGAACGAATGGCGACAGTTCGCCAGAAAGGTAGTCCTCGGTCAGAGATCCTCTTCTTTGAAATGAGCAGGCCGGTGGAATCGCCCGAGATGTTGAGGAGTTGGGTAGAGTGGTTCCAAAGGTTGCATATTCCGTGTGCCATCGCAAGAACGCAAGAAGGATACACCCTCTGGCGCAAGGGCAGGGAAGCGGGACGAAGAAGATCGAAGATTCCATCGGTGAACGCAAAATTTATCTATTTGTCTGGCTTGACGCCAAGGGAACTGATCCGTCTCAAAGAAATAGATCGCGATCAAGATCACGAGGGTTATTCTCAACCATCCGAGGGTTTTGAGGATCTACCTGCTTCTCCCTACGAGGAGCCGCAGGAGGGACTGACTCCTGACGCCTCGGCCCTATTTGTCCCAGTGGCAAGGAGTAAACAGAACAAAAGGCTATTGTAGAGCAGAAAGCCGTTAATGAAAACAAGGAGGTCATCAATGAAAAGCATTATTGGCGCAATACTGGCTGTAATGATAATCGTCAGTGCAGCTTCCGCAGGTGAGTTTGGTCCGCCGGAGCCAACAGCTGCTCCCGGCAAATTTTCACTGGGGGCGGGCTACTGGTTCGACCAGTCCAATATGAAGCTGGACAGCAACCATCTCCTCGGCACCATGACGTCCAAATCAAATCAGTACTACCTGCAGGGAACCTATACGTTCTTGAAGAACTGGGAGGTCTATGGCAGGTTCGGCGCAGCTGATCAGAAGCTTGATACCGATACCCGAAACTATAGCGATAGCGCCGAGCCCTACGGGACCCTCGGTTTCAAAGGTCTGGCTTACCAGTATAAGAATTTCGGCATAGGGCCCTTTGTGCAGGGGAGCTGGTACGGCGACCACACGGGTGTCATGAAGAATCAGTGGGACGTGAACCTGGGCATCTCAGCCCAGTACAAGGTGCCGGTGGGCGGCTGTGCTCTGACGGTCTACGGCGGGCCTTTTGCCTACTGGCACCAGGCAGACAGCAGCCTGCCGTACCACTCTCTTTTCTGGCATCAGGCAGCACTCGGGCTTCCCCCCGGCCCCATAGCTCCACAGGACGACATCAAGCAGAAGAATAACGTGGGCGGTTTTCTCGGGGTGAAGTTCCCGATCGTGAACCAAAAAGTATTCTTCACCGTCGAAGGTCAGCTGACAAACGAGGTGGGGGCAGGAGCCTCAATAGCATACGCATTTTAGACAAGGCAGACAGCATGACGGATTGAGATTCACTTGACGCGGCAGGTGGTTGCCGTAATGGAGCAGAGGGCCGGCCGACGGGTTTTAGCGGCTCGCTACCCGAACGTATATGACATGAGCCTGTTGAGCCGGCTCTGTTGCTCCAATAATAGTTAAGCAGACGGAGGGGCGGAGGTTCGTATGGCCTTTGTTGCCGCATTAGATAGTATCGTGTTGTTTCCGCTTGCGTGGGTATTCTATCTCTTATGGAGGGAACGGCGCAAGTTCAGATCCCTTCTTCCCATCATCGCAGGCGTCGTCTTTCTGTTCATCGCAAGGCTTTGTGAAGTGTTGGTGGAGCACCCAACGGTGCACATCTTTCGACTTCTTGGTTTTCCCAGAGAGCCTTACTCGGTGATCATCACAATCGCTGGAGGATTTGCTGATGTGCTGGGCGTTCTTTTCCTGGTGACAGGGTTCATCAGAACAATCAAGGCGCGCCGTGCACAGGAAAAAATCATTCACAGCCTCGAAGCATTGCTCCCGATATGCAGCGGCTGCAAGAAATACAAGTCTGAAGACGGTACCTGGCATCCGATAGAAAGATACTTGTTGGGAACCGGTTCACCCGAGATCACGCATGGGTTCTGCCCCGACTGCGCGTCCAAAATGAACCGGGAGATCAGTCTTTTGAAGGAATGTCGTAAGGGAAGGGTGGCCTTAAGAAATTAATTGTCACTGGAAGAAAGCCACCACCGCTTGCGAGCCCGTACGATGGTGAGTTAGAATCATTTGAAGTTCCTGCAACAGGCCTTAAGGGCCATCTTATTAAGACAGGAGAATGCGAGATGCCGATCAACACGTATCAAGCCAACCGCACAAATGCCGGCCTCAGGAGTGTCGTGCCGCCACTTTCGTTGAGCCTTGCCCGCAGCTTGAAAAAGGGCACACGCAAACTGGCGCTTGTTCTTCTCGCTGGACTTCTCCTCTCCTGCAGTCACGCTCCGGCGAATAAGAGCGCGAAGAGCGATTCCCAGAGCCAGCCTTCCAAAGCGGCATCCACTCAGAAAGCGGCGCCCGCCCAGGCTCGGCAGGATACTGGGCCAAGGCCGGGAGATACGCGCATGGTTGATGGAGTCGAATATGTCTACGGCAAGAACGTAAAGTATATGGTCAACCCTGGCGAACCGGAATATACCTGGGTGCGTAAAGACCAGTATTTCCCCGATGCCAATGAGTCTTCACGCACACGCGTGTTCACGCCTTCCAGACAGCAGGGAGCAGAAAGCGCGTCGCAGGCACCTTCCCCCGGTCAGGACGAGGCGGACAGAAAATGGGCGAGCATAGGTGAAGACGGCAACCGGATACAATACTTCTACGACAAGGCTGCCGTAGTATTTCCAACGCAGGGCTTCGTGCGGATTTGGAAAAAACGGGAGTTTCCCTCGGGGGCAGCGCAGAGAGAAATTGTGTCGCTCGATGAAATAGACTGCAGGGAAGCTCGGTACCACAGTCTGGAAGTCCGTGTGACCTACCGCGAAGGAATGACCCGCAATTTTGCTCAAGCGAGCCCGTGGACCAAAGTGTATCAGGACAGCGCCGAAGAGTACCTTATGAACCAATTCTGCCAATAGGTTCAAGACGCGAGCTTCGCACAAAGACCATGAAAGGGCAGGGTGGGATGGTATGGATGAGGATGGGAGAGATTTCTTGAAGGGTGGGAAGAAGCGGGCCACAGAGCGCGGCATGGCGCGCGGCGTGATTCTGCTGACTATTTGCCGCGACAAAGAATATCGGCTCGGCGTCAAGACGGACAAGGGTATTCTGGATGTGCAGGTTGCGGCCAGGCTCCTTCGCATGCGCGCCCCGGCGACCGTAGACGACCTGCTTCAGAACGAGGAAGGGCCAAGGCTGAATGCTCTTGTGGCCGCGGTTCTCACGTCGCGCTCCGCACAAAAAGCATTCTTCAAGGAAGGAACAATTGCCTACGGGCCGGTTGTGACGCGCCCGGAAAAGATCATCTGCATAGGCCTCAACTACCGTCGGCACGCTGCCGAAGTCGGAGCCCCGATACCGAAGCAGCCGATCCTTTTCAACAAATACAACAATGCGCTCGCCTGCCACAACGGCACCGTCAGGTTGCCGGTGGAGGTTGCGAAGAAATTCGATTATGAGGTCGAGCTGGTCATCGTGATAGGCCGCGAGGCAAAGAATGTAGGCGAGGCCGATGCCCTTTCCTACGTGGCCGGCTACACCATCGGAAACGATTTCTCAGCCCGCGATCTGCAGCTGGAGACGGGCGGCCAGTGGATGATCGGCAAGACGCCGGACCAGTTCGCTCCCGTAGGCCCGTATCTCGTTACAGCCGACCAGGTCGATCCGGACAATCTGAAGCTTGAATGTCGGGTGAATGGCGAGACGCGCCAGTCCTCGAACACGAGTGACATGATCTATAGCAGCCCGCAGCTGGTCAGCTTCATTTCTCGCCACATGACTCTCAAACCCGGTGACATTATTTTTACCGGTACTCCGGAAGGCGTCATCGTGGGTAAACCTAAAGAACAGCAGGAGTGGCTGAATGTTGGCGATACAGTCGCCTGCAGCATTGAGAAACTCGGCGAGTTGAAGTTCGATCTTGCTTGAATGAGCAGAAGTAGTTAGTTAGCCGTCGCTATCTTGCTTCTCTTCTGAGAAGCTGTCCAACAGCAAAAGATTATTGAGCGAAGCGACCGATGCCGGGTTGAGCTGTAATGCCGTTGCATAGTGCTCCCTTGCTTTTGCGAGGTCGCCCGCGAGGTAGTACGCATATCCCAGGTTGTTGTGCACCCGCGCTTTGTCTGGTGATTTTTTTACCGTATCCTGCCAGAGGGCGAGTTCAGTTTTATAGACGCGGTTGCGCGTCAGCGTTGTACTGGCAAGACAAAGCGCGATACAGCAGGCGGATACCAGCAGGAGCTTGCTTTGCACCGGCCGCACAGCAGACAAGCGTCCGAGCAGCATCCCGAAGAGAAGAAAGAGTCCCCAGCCTCCCAGGTAGAGGTGCCGTTCGTTGATCACGTCCGTGCGGGCTGCCACTGCGTAGACCGCCAGGGTGTGGACGAGAAACCAGAGTATGCCGAAGCCCACACAGGGGTACCTGCGCAAGGCAACAAGACCCGAGCAGAGCGCTGCGCCTGTGAGGACCACCTCTGCCGCTATGACGAATGAAAACCCGTAGACTGCCTGAAACTCCGGGTCGATGTTAAGGCTGAGTGACGTCTGTACTCCACAGACAAACGCTAATCTGCATATTCGGTATGATGCGATATGGTGGGTGAATCACATCAGAGGCGTCCGGAACGGGCGCGACAGGCATGGCGTATCGTATCAGGGCCTTCTGCCTCGATCAAGAGTTATTTGGTGAGTTGCCCCCTGGATTTTTCCCTTCGCCCTTCCTATATTTTGATAGAAGCATTAAACCTGTTGCGAGAAAGGAAAAGACGATGGAACAGCACTGGTCCTACAAAGGGTACGAGATCCGCGACGGCCTGAAGCCTGAGAGTAAGCATTTTCAGTATTTCTACGTTGTCTCGGAAAAATCGGAGAAGAAATGTAACTACTGCGTCTGGATAACAGATGAGGCACTGACTCGCGTTGGCGGGACGCGAGATTTCAACGCTATTGCTTCGTCACAGAGAGAGACGTGGAAGAAATGGGTCCAGAAGAAAATCGATGCCGGGGATTTCGATAACAAGGTCCTGAAATACAGCAAGGACGGCGAAGAAGAGATCGACTTGTCAGAAATGACTTCATATCTGTCCTTGGACTAGCCCGCAAGGCCATTCGAGAGCAGCAAGCTAAGAAGCAGCCACGCTGCGTCCCTGTATTCGTGCGCTGAAGAGGGGGCTTGTCGTTCTCTCCGGGTCGTTGTAGAATCTGCGAAAAGACAAGCAGGATATCAATTGTTCATCATCAGCCTGTGTCTGCAGACACGCAGAATCTAACAGGAGAAAAGGTGCTCCAATGATACAACGACCCTTTCGTATCCTCGCAACGCTTTCCATTGTCCTTCTGCTCCAGTGCGGCTGCGCCATGGTTCGGAGCAGCCAGCAGGCGAGTGCACCGTCGACCGTCACAAGGCAGCTCGTCAAAACGACCCGGAGCTGGAATAGTGCTTTGTTGCCCGAGTACCCGAAAGGCCAGCCCGAGATCACCATTCTGCGGATCAGCATTCCTCCCGGGACCAGGCTCGATACGCACACTCATCCGGTGATCAATGCCGGCGTGCTGCTGACCGGGCAGTTCACGGTCGTCACTGCAGATGGAAAAGTACTGCATCTCAAGGCAGGGGATCCCATCGTCGAGGTGGTGAACACGTGGCACTACGGCATCAACGAAGGAAACGTTCCAGCGGAGATTATCGTCGTTTATGCGGGCATTGTGAACACACCCATCACCGTCGTCGAACAGCGATAGGAAGACCTGCTTGCATGAGAGTGGACTGGACTGTTTGGTGATTATGCAGCTGGAAGGAAACTGCGTTAACGGCACTGATCTTTGTTCTTCCAATTTTCCCGCAGGGGATTGGGTGCACCGCGCCATTTGGCGCGCACCTTGGCCGGGTAGAGCTTCCATTTCTCCGGCGGAACATAGTTGGCCGAGCAATAGGTCTTGGCCCGGAACGCCACTACCTTAGGGCAGTCACCGCTCACATCGTAGATGGTGAGGAGGCCGCAGCCGCCGGCACCGCGGTAGCGTTTTTCGACAACAACTCTATTCTTGTTTTTACCGGTATAGCTGATGCTTCCGTATATCAATGGATCTGACCGTAGTAGACATTCTTGTATGTCGTACCCTTAGCTCCCCGATAGCCTTGCGTATCGGCCACCTCTATTACATTCCCATATGGTTTCGTCGCGCCTTTCCCTTTTTCCTCAAACGGCAGAAATGAAAACTCGGTTTCGTGGTAAGCCGTTGCAAGCATGTAGGCTGCCCACCGGATATCGCTGATGGCAGTGTCCTTCTGGAGCAAGCCGAAGAAGCCGAGCAGACCCTCGCCTTTGGTGACAGTCAGGCCGAGCTGTTTTCCGAAGAGCTTCCTGAATCTCGCTGCATCAACCTTCGGCAGAATGCCTGTGTTACCTGGTGCCGGTCCAAACAGGATTGTTTTGGCGTCACTGCCCGTGCAGCGCAGGGACGAGGTAATCGTTTGTAAGGTCATGCCGTAAGGATCGATGCGCCCGTCCGGACGTTTCATTCCCATGTTGCCGGACTGCACATCCTTTATGAGGTCAACAAGCGCCGATGAGTATTCGCCGTCCACCTCAATGGATGGTGTTGTCACTCGGGAAGACCTCCCTTTGACCCGAGGCTCCACTTCTGAGAAATAGGCCCTCAAGAGGCACTGAATCACAGCAACATCAATGGGCTTGTTGCTGCCTCCGAAACCGACAGATTGCTCTACATTGACGGCTCCCACTCTCTTCGCCCCTCCGACATTTTCCTGATTTGTGTGGATCTGCAGTTCACATGGTATCCGGACGCCTTGCGGGCGTCAATCGGCACCTGGTTTATTCTTTGTAGGCTCCGGGACTTAGGAAAGTGGAGGCTATAGTGCAGGTCGCGGTATAATTAGGCTAACTACATCTCGTTTTAATGCGATAGTCCCAAGGAGGTTTGTATGACCGAGCCGGAGCGCGTCACTCCAGAAGAAATCTATGAGAGAGTGAAGTCGGGAGCCACTTTTCTTGTCTGCGCGTATGAAGACGACGAAAAATTCAACGCCTATCACCTCGAAGGCGCAATACCTTTCAACGAATTTATATCGAGATTTTATCTGCTAACCACTAACCGGGAGATCGTATTCTATTGCGCCTGACACGACGAGAAAAGCTCTGCCGGTCAGGCAGCCAGATTTAAGGAAGGGGGATTCGCGAACGCCAAGGCACTCAAGGGCGGCGTCGAGGCCTGGAAAAAAGCAGGATACCGCCTCGTTTAGAGCAGCAGCAATTTGGCCAGTTGGTGGTTCTAAAATTCCTGGCAATAGCCGTTAATCCGACTGCCCCACGTGGTGTGGCCCAGAGGCACCACGTTTGCTGAACCGTTTTTTCCACAGTACTCCTTCGGAAGGAGTATCAGAAAGTCTCCGGTCCGCTCATTCCGCACGGCGCCATAGCCTTTCGGGGCTCTGGGTAATGCGGACATGGGACTTGGCAGGTTTGCTATTGTTTCGATGTATTTGTCCATTGCAGGCGACGCATACGCGGTCGTCGCTGCTGCCATAGCAATAACAAACGCGACCACAAGAATCTTTTTCATTTTCGTTCCCCCGTGCGAGTGGTGATTCTCTCTAAAGAGTAGCTATGATGCGGGGGAATAACAATCGGTCAGGGGTCTATTTCGATGGGGTAGAACGACTTAATACTATCGGAGTACCGCTGCAGCCTGCAATCAGTAAGGTTGCGTAGCTGGTTCCTTGATGATCCCTATCATTTTGAAGTCTTTTTCCGTGCGCACCCACTTTTCCTTGAGGTGACGGTCGTACTGCTTGCTGTCCAGGTAGAGAATCGTTATCTCCTGGTTCTCGGCCGTTGTCTTGAACTCCTGTCCTTCCATGGACCTCTTTACAGCGGTCTCCAGCTTTTTCACCACATCGGGCGGAAGATCGGCAGGGCCCACCATAGTGTGATACGTCTCGCTGACGAACTCGTAGCCAAGCTCTTTGAACGTCGGCACGTTCGGGAATTGCGGCGAACGGCTCTGCCCCTGTGTCGCGAGCACCTTGAGCTGGCCGGACAGGACAAAAGGAGCCCAGCCCATGCCGCTGGAACAGGCATCCACATGGCCGCCGAGGACCGCGGTTCGCGATGGGGCGGTCCCCTTGTAAGGTACGTGCACCCACTTGATGTCATCTCGATGCGCAACGTACTCCATGGCCACATGCATGCCGGAGCCGACGCCGGCGCTGCTGTACTTGATCTTTCCGGGGTTCTTCTTCGCGTAATCGACAAACTCCTTGAAACTCTTCCACGGAGCATCCGCCTTCACCAGGACAGCGGTGTGTTCGGAGTACCCGAAGACCGCGATGGGCGTGAAGCTCTTCAGCGGCTTGTACGGTACCTTCTGCATCAGGGGCGTGTCGATGATCGAGACATTCTGGGTCGTAGCCAGTGTATACCCATCGGCCTTCGCGGTTGCGAGCACAGCGAGACCCACGGCGCCACCACCACCTCCCCGGTTCTCCACGATGATGCTCTTGCCAAGGTATTTCTCCATGCCGATAGCAAGCGCCCGTGTGGCCAGATCGGTTACGCCTCCTGCGTCCATCGTCACGAATATGGTGATCGGTTTTTCCGGATATTCAGACCAGGCCGACCCCGGGAAAAAGATAGCAAGAAAAGCCGCTGAAATGCATGTCAACAAAAAGATGTGTTTCACGCGCACTTCTCCTTTCTCAGGCACCTATTCCAGTATCGTCTTCCATTTTTGGCGCACCTTTGCCGCAAGCTCTGCGCTCGGTTCGACTGACGGTGGGAACTTGTCTTTCCATGCAAACGGCTTGCAAGCAGTAATGATTCCTCTCGACATCTCCATGATCCCCAGCCTCTTTGCCTCGGGCGAGAGCATGGGGTTGGAGGTTCCGCTCAGGCAGTTTTTTACTATGTCGATGGAATTGTCCAGGTCCACGCGCGTGCCGAGGGCCCAGAGCACCTGCGATATATCGGAAGGATCGATATCATCATCAACCACGATCACGAACCTGTTCTGGAAGTTGGTAGCACCCGAAACCGCGGAGAGGAGCCCTGCCTGCTTGGCATGGCCGGGATGACTCTGCTTTATTGAAACGACGATTATGCTGTGGAGCGCTCCCTCCTCCATGACCCAGACACCTTTGACGTCCGGCACCTGGCGGTCAAGTTCGTTCCACAGGTACGCGGCCTTCTGAATGTGTTTGCCTACTGACCAGATGGAGGGATAGCGATGCGGAGGGTTTCCCTGGAGAATGGGGTCGTTCCGGTGGAGGATGGCTTTTATCCTCACTGCAGGCATGGTGCGCACACCACCTGCATAGTAGCCGCACCACTCGCCAAAAGGCCCTTCCTGTCGGGTTTCGACCTCTATCGGCAGGATCTCCCCTTCAAGCACGATCTCTGCCGCAGCCGGAACAGGGAGTCCCGTGATCACCCCTTTCGTCACTTTCACCGGCTCGCCGCGCAAGCCGCCGGCGAAGTCGTATTCGGAAATGCCGCGCTGGAGGCCGTCCCACTGGGAGGCGGCCCAGAGCGTCGGCTCCTGGCCGCATGCGATGGCAACCGGGCACGCGAGGCCGTGCGCCCACCACTTTCTCCGTATCACCTCACCCCTGTGGCCGGGCACCATGCTCATCGTCACAGTGTTCTTGTCGTGAATCTGGGTCCGGTAGGTTCCGAGGTTGAGCCAGCCTTCGTCAGGGTCGCGGATCACGCCAATGCTGCCGGTGCCGATGTATCGGCCGCCGTCATGCTCGTGCCATTTTGGGGTCGGGAAGCGAAATACGTCCACGTCATTTCCCGTGAGGATGTTTTCCTTCACCGGACTCTCCTCCACTTCGACGGGTGGAATGAGAGGAATATTCTTTATGCGGTCGCGCAGGGCCCTGACGAGATCGAGCCCGCGGGCTTGCAAAGGCAGGCCTAGTGCGAGGGCAGTCCGTCTGGGCGTCGCGAACATGTTGGTCACCACGCGGTAACCCGCGGGATAATCTTTGATGCGGTCGAAGAGCAGCATCGGGGAATTGCCCTTGTCCCCGGCCAGATGCGTGATCGTGCCGAGCTCCAGGTCCCAATCAGCACCATCGATCACTTTCAGCTCGCCCTTATTTCTTGCCTCCTCAATGAACTCTCTCAGGTCGTTGAACATGCTTCTCTCCTCGCTCGCTACTGGTTGCAGCTCCGTCGTTGTACAATTTCTTGTCGGATCAGTAAGGCTGCGATGCCGCCTCTTTTATTATGCCCGCCTCCTTGAAGATCTTCTCAATCTTCACCCAATGCTCCTTCAGGTGAAGCTCGTAGTCCTTGCTCGTGTACATGACCGGCGTGAGCGCCAGTTTTTCCTGCGCGTTCTTGAATTCCGGCGTCTCCATTCCTTTGAGGAACGACGTTTCAAGTTTCTTCACAACCTCAGGCGGTGTACCCGCTGGAGCAACGATCGAGTGGATGGTCTCACTCACGAAGTCATATCCGGATTCTCTCAGAGTGGGCACGTTCGGGAAGGCCGCCATCCGCGCCCTGCCGTGGATGACCAGAGGCTTGACCTGACCTGCCTGGGCAAAACCTACCCAATCCATACCCGCAGAGCATGCATCCACGTGCCCTCCCATCAGCGCAGTTCGGGCCGGCGCCGTCCCTTTGTACGGGACGTGAACCCACTTGATGTTGTCCTTAACAGCAATAAAGGCCATCGCCGTGTGCATGCCCGTACCCACGCCGGCGCTGCTGTACTTGATCTTTCCCGGATTCTTCTTTGCATACTCGATGAATTCGACAAAGGTTTTCCATTGCGCGTCGGGCTTTACCAGGAGAGATGTGTTCTCGGAGGAACTGTGGCCGATGATCGGAACGAAATCTTTAAGAGGTTTAAAAGGGACTTTCTGCATCAAAGGTGTATTGACCAGGGCATCATTTGGGACGGCCGCGAGTATATAGCCGTCAGCTTTGGCAGTCAAGAGAGCGCCAAGCGCCACCGAGCCGCCTCCTCCTCCGCGCGCTTCCACGAGAATCGGTTTGCCAAGGTATTTCTCCGCTCCCACGACAACGCCGCGTGTAATAATGTCAGACGTTCCCCCGGCCTCATTGCCCACGAGAATCGTGATGGGTCGGTCGGGAAATTCACACCATCCGGCTGAAGAGATAAAAAAGAGAGTCAGGATGAAGAAACCGATTGCAGAAGCTCTCGAACCTCGTGCTCGCATGGTACCTCCTTTTCGCAAAAACGTAAGGTAGCTACAGGCAGTCGGTACATGGCACAAGTGTATGCTGCCCGGAAAGGAGCGTCAATACAAATCATAGCAGAAACATTCAGTTCAAATTGTAACCAATTCGTGCAATAGTAAAAGTGAGAGCGCGCCGCGACATCGAGGATTTCGTTTCGCGCAACCGTTGTGGCAACAGGGAAAAGATGTAGACCTGTTGTAGTTGAACAATGGAGAACCCCTATTTCAAAATTACCCGTGCAAGCGTGATTGTTCCGCTCGAGTGCGTGGTCGAGCGCGAATCACCTGAGCCCGAGAGGCTTGAGCGCGCCCGGATCCTTATGGAGAAAGCGCGCGATGGTGAGGGCCCCAAGCGGCTGCCTATCAAGGTTGTTGCCCAGGGGGACGGCACGTATAGAGTTGTGGACGGGAATACCACGCTGCATGTTTTGAGAGAGCTCGGAGAAAGCATGGCAGTCGTGGAGTTAGCGTGACCAGGAAGGATTACAGTTCCGGAGATACGGTATACGACTCTCGTCTCTCCGGTCCCGAATAGCTTCCTCCCGAGCCTCTGATGGGGTCGCGGTCAATGTCGACCCACTTCTCCTCGGACGGACGGTAGAACCTTCTGATCTCTCTTCCTGCGATGAGTATATCAAGCGTCCGAGAGTCAACGTAATCGTAGCGGTCATCTTGGTATTGCACGCGCAGCAGCATTGTGACCTCCCGTCTGATTCTATCGGCAGAAATTAAAAAGGCATAGCCCTTCGGCTACCATTGCTTTCCAATGTCTGGACGGATAATCAAGCCTCGACTCCCAAACAAATTTGCCTGTCTGTATTTGGCCGCCATACAGATAATAGCACAAGGTCTCATTGTGCGCATCACGATTGTATGCTTCGTAAAACGGTCCCGTGCCAGCTCTCTTTGTTGTTGCCTCTCGCAGCAATGAGCATTATTATCTGGTAAAAAAGAGCTTCGCGTCTTGGGGCCTCAGAAGAGGAGGAACCATCCCGCGGGCAGAAAGGAGACAGTGCAATGGCAGAATTCCCGGTGAATCCGCAACGATTCGATCCATACAAACAGTTCAAGTTTCGGGTGAAGTGGGACGGTCGATACGTCGCCGGAGTAGATAAGGTCAGCGCATTGAGAAGGACAACAGAGGTTGTAACCCACCGTGAAGGTGGAGATCCCAGCGTTGACAGGCGGTCTCCAGGTCAAACTTCTTACGATCCCATAGTGCTCATGCGGGGACGGACACAGGATAAAGAGTTTGAGGAGTGGGCGAACATGGTGTGGCGCTATGGCAGCGGGTTGGGGGCGGAAGTGACGCTTAAAGATTTTAGGAAGGACATCATAATTGAGCTCTACAATGAGGCAGGGCAACTCGTGCTTGCATACAAAGTATATCGCTGCTGGCCTTCCGAATACATTGCTCTGTGTGACCTCGACGCAATGAGCACTTCTGTTGCGTTCGAGTCGATCACTCTCCAGAATGAAGGTTGGGAACGCGATGAAGCCGTACAGGAACCAG
>Ga0335070_10007042_pt1 | contig 13201 bp, 7 predicted proteins | sample Lox_Sample_13_FD_206722 | JGI IMG/M metagenome (GOLD analysis project Ga0335070, IMG submission 206722) | Soil microbial communities from Loxahatchee National Wildlife Refuge, Florida, United States - Lox_Sample_1.3 | ecosystem: Environmental > Terrestrial > Soil > Wetlands | place: USA: Florida...
CAAGCCGAAGAAGCTCAGCGCCGACAACGGCTACTTGAGCGAGGAGAACCTCACCTATCTTGCCAAAGAACAGATTGACGCCTACGTAGCCACTGGCCGGTTGAAACACACGGATCGGCTGCTACCGGCTCCCAGGGGGCGGATTCCCAAGGATGCCACGATCAAGGAGCGAATGGCCCGCAAGCTCCGGACGATCAAGGGCAGATTGATCTATGCCAAGCGCAAGGAGATCAGCGAGCCGGTCTTCGGGCAGATCAAGGAGGTCCGAGGATTTCGCCAGTTCCTGCTGCGTGGCATCGCCAAAGTCGATTGCGAGTGGGACATCATCTGCCTTGGCCACAACCTCTTGAAGCTCTTCCGGAGTGGGTGGGCACCGGCAGCGGCTTAGATGGCAGCGCCGCAGCCTTATGCCCACCGTGAGTATTACCGCTCACGACTTGATCTGTGGCTGTACTGATTCTCCATCGGGAACTTTGGCATCAAACGATTCCAGTTTTCAAAGAACAACCGACGGACCGAAAAAGCCATCTCGGTACGCCGACAGACTCCTAGTACCCAAAAAAGAACCACGTGTCGCTGCAGGCACGGTTTGGCCGGCGGGTAGCTTGTGATCACGTTGCCAATCCACTTAATTCCTTATCGGTGGCGCATCCTCAATACTGAAGCCGCTACCGCATGGGTTGTGATGTTCTTCATGCTGCTGTTTGCCATGTGGACGCTGGCGCATCACGCAGCGACTTTTTTGGGCATTCCTTGGCGAACGTTAAGTCTCGGATCGGCCGTGGCTTGTGTCCCTTTGGCCTTATTGGCCGCTTGGGGAGCTCAGCACTTCTCTCTCGCGTACGCGGAGCAGGTAGCACATACCCCTTCGCCGACAGGACTGCAGGGTAAGGTGCCTGTGATTTGGTTCGTAGCAATCACTGCCCTGCTACTGGTCGCGCCGACCTTTGGCCTCCGATTCGGCGTTGCACTGATCGGGTTTGCCTTGATGTGGTGGCTAACACGGCAGGATCGCACATTTCCTCAATCAGGAGCGGCGCCGTCGCCGGCTGTGCCGGTTCCGACCCACGCTATACGGAGTGCTTCTTGGCTTCTCGTAGTTCTTGCGCTTGGCGCCGTGGCCGTCACGCTGGTATCTCATCGTCCCGACCTCGACGACTCGAGTTTCATCCAGATAGCAGCACAAACCTTGCGCTTTCCAGACCGCGCGCCGCTCACGTTCGATGCCTCGCTGGGGACTATTTCGGAGCCTTTCCGCTTCGCACCTTACCGGCTTGCCTCATACGAGACACTCGTTGCGTTTTTGGTCGAATGGACCAGGCTCGACCTTCTGACGGTCTATTATCTATTACTGCCTGGGTTAACAGCAGCTTTGACGGTCGGCGTCGCGTTCCTGTTTGCGAGATGGTTCTTGCCTTGTGGGGTAGCGATCGTCGGGGTCGGCATCTTCATGTTGATTTCACTGGCCTGGGGGGATACTCATCGTACCTATGGAAACTTCGTTTTTGTGAGGTTGTTTCAGGGTAAGGGACTGCTGATCGCCCTCACTACACCGATGACACTGATTGCTGGGCTCATGCTGTTGCGTCGGCCTTCGGCCTGGAATTGGACGTTTCTCGCTTTAGCCCAGGTCGCAGCGATCGGCGTTTCTTCCTCTGGATTGGTCTGCTCGTTTGTAGCGACAGCACTGATCTTAGCCGCAGCAATGCGGCACGATATGCGCGTCTTTATTGTCTTGGCGGCTATAATTGTCACGACGCTCGTTTATCCTGCGGTGCTTGGCGCATGGGTGAAATTCATAGGCGGTAGAGGCGCATCACTGAATGAACTCGGAACGTTACTGCCCATAAACGCCTCGCTTGGCCTCGGCGGTCGCGAGGCGATCGCACTAGCGGTATTACCTCTCGGGATCGGTGCCATGGGTCTCGGTGTCCAGAGACGCGAATACACACTGCTGGCCGGTGCCACGCTTGTGCTGGTATTCAACCCGTGGCTATCTGGATTGCTGTCGGGTCTATCGGCGCGTAACGTGAGTTGGCGTTTGGCGTGGGCCACACCCCTACCGCTCCTGTTGGCGGTTGCCCTGGCAGCTACCGTCTCGCCTATATTGTCACCACGACCGGAGACACGAATAGTTCTAAGTCTCGGCGCTGTGACTGGACTCGTGGCGCTTATGTTTTTTCTCGGTGCTGCACGCTGGACACTGGCGCCATCGAATAACGTGACGTGGCACTGGCCTTCACCCAAGGTCCCTGCTGAATTCGCTTCAGCGCGGGAAATCTCGGCCGAACTCAAGAGCTTCGCATCACAAGGCGCCGTTCTTGCTAACCGTGAAATTGGTGCTTGGCTGCCGTTTCTTGCACCGGAGGTTAGGCTTGTGATGCCCGGGCATACTTACCCGATCATGCTCAAGACAGTTCTCCCTGCGACCGAGTTCAATGGGAGAATCCAGCTCTTCGACGCGATAAACGGGGAGGCATTGGATGCCGCCAAGGCAGTCGAGTTAATGAGGCAGTTCAACGTTGCCGTTCTGTTAGTGCGACAGGATTCTGATGGCGAGAGATACATTATTGAGACTTTGTTGCGAAACTCAAATGTTTCACTTAGAGATACAAACTCCATCGACGGATATCGCTTGTTTTTTGTTGACGTTCGGTCCACTTCTAGGTCCGAATGAACAAGAGAATTTCCACTCATCTGACGATTCCTGCAATCGGGGTTGGCTGCTTGGCCGTTGCCATTTGTCTCCTTGTGCTGATCCGCCTAATTGACAATCAACCGGTCGGTGCGGATGGGAAACAATACTAACTGCGGCATCAAACTAATTCGATATTCAGTACTTTGGAGCATTGATGGCCCCGCCGCCACCCCTGATTGACGCACATGGATCTTTCATCCTATACTTCTCTCACCGAAAGCGAGTTCTTATCAGAAAGAATAAACGTGGCCTGCCAGTACACCTACACACAGGAAACCATAATCTAAACCACAAGCAAGAGGCTCGCAGTCGCTGAGGTGCCTATCAGATTCAGAAAGCGAAAAAGCGTCAAGTCGCGGCTGATCGACATCGCTTTTGGGTACGCCCAGGATGCCGGGCTCACTAGCCTCCGCTCTTATATCTATTACAACGCGCTGAACTTCTTCGCCATTCTTGGCACATTCGCTTTCGCAGTATCTCTAGCGCTCGGAATCCTGTTTATAACCAGCTATGTAACGACCAGTTTGATTTCCCCTATTAGACAGCGGAAGTATTGTATGGGCTGTTCCTCCTTGTAAGCCTCCAACTCTTCAGCCTCGGAGTGACAGCTGACATTACGGCGTCCAACAGGCGATTCCAAGAGGAAGCGCTTTATTACGAGGAGAAGAAGCTCCTGCCCCGCGACAAGGGGGAAACGCTGGGGAAGTGATTTCTATGGGTCTGCTTTCGCCATGGCTTGCCTCTCAGAGGCTCAAGCGGGTTTGCAAATGGGTTATAGGGGACGCAGTTCTAGACGTAGGCTGCGCGGATGGTCGGCTCCTTGGCTATCTTACCAAACCGGAGGACCTGAGGTATGTGGGGATTGACGCGGGCGGAAGGGAAATCGCCGCTGCAAAGACGCGTTTCCCGGAAAGAGAATTTTATGCCCTTTTCGTAACGGAGAACACCGATCTTCCGTTCCGGGCCGGTTTTGATTGCATCGTAATGTCTGCATTCATTGAACATGTCGATAACCCCTCAGGGGTCTTGACGCGCCTTAAGCGTGAGCTGAAGCCCGGCGGTAGAGTCATCATTACGACCCCAACCTGCGCGGCACAGCCAGTTCTTCGCTTTGGTTCGCGACTCGGGATCTTCAGCAAGGAGGCGTTTGGCGAGCACAAGAGCCATTTTGGGAAGGACGAGCTGGTAAAGGTTCTTGCGGATGCGGGGCTTCGGATTGAGCACTACGAGAGGTTCCAGTTCGGATTCAACCAGCTTGCCGTCGCGCGGGCAAAGGATTAACACTTGTTCCGAGCGGCGTGAGCGTTGGGACATGGGCGTTTCTTGTTTAAGTTCCCGAAATACATGGAAACTTGCTGGGCTTGTCAAGAGGTTATGGGAAGCGCCGGGAGAAAGGGCTTGACAGGCAAGCGCGGGTCCTTGTAGCGTAATAGTAATAATGCCAACCCCCGAGGACAATCCATTTTCTTGCCCGTGCGGTGCCCTTGCGTCAGACTGTTGGAGCCGGATGGGGAAAATGGTCGATTGCGTTCACCTCTGCGCCGAGGCGTGTCGAGTTAGGGAAAACCATGGCGCTCCGCTCCTCTAGCGATTTCTCATGAAGAGGGCGAGCGGAGAAAGTCTCGGTCGTCCCAAGAGTCAGCATGGATGAATCTTTTTCAAGAAACGGTAAAAAAAATTACTACAAGCAGTGATGAGCCGCCGGACGAGGGGAGGCCAGTCGCAAGGCGCCTGAATATGACTCCCCAGCGGGCGGCAACCGTCGGATGAAAACAACGCTTGCGTTCCCAAAACTATCGGCATAGTGTAACCCTATCGCCCCTTTACCGCCCTAAAAAGCGAGAAAGAAGAACGCCCTTCGGAACTTCTTCGTCTCGTAGCTGTATTTTTGCGCCACAAGGCTTTTGAGGGATGGACCACTATCTCGGCTATGTCTTTTCGTTCTTTCTGGCCTTCGCTCTGGCGGGGGCCTTGGCTCCCCTGATCCGACGCTCTGCGATCAAGCGGGGCTGGGTTGCCGACCCGCGACGAGACCGCTGGCACACCAGGCCGACGGCGCTCATGGGCGGTGTCGCCATCTTCGCCGCTTTCTCGGTCACCCTTGCGGCTGCCCCGCTCCTAGCCCCGGCCGCCTCTTTCCACAAATACTTTCCCCTCCTGGTCTGCGCCACCCTCGCCTTCGTGCTAGGCCTCATCGACGACATCTACCACCTATCCCCCCAGACCAAACTGGTGGGGCAACTGATCGTAGCTACCGGCCTCGTCTTCTTTAAATTCAAGATCGACTGGTTCACCTCCTATACGCTGAACACCTTTGTAAGCATCTTCTGGCTCGTTGCCATTACCAACGCCTTCAATCTCCTGGACAACATGGATGGTCTCGCGGCGGGAATCGCCTTCATTTCCTCCCTCTTTCTCGCCTTGATCAACGTGGTCGGCCCCGGGCAAAGCGCTTTTGGCGGACAAATTCTGGTCCTCGCCGCGTTTATGGGCGCTCTCCTGGGGTTTCTCCTTTATAACTTTCACCCGGCAAAGATTTTCATGGGAGATTCGGGAAGCCTCTTCATCGGCTTCCTCCTCGCCGGCATCAGCACCCAGCAGCGGGTTTTTCAATCAACCCATGTCCTCCCCATTATCATGGTGCCTCTTCTCATCCTTTTCATCCCCATTCTCGATACGGGGTTTGTTTCCGTCATGCGCACCTTTTTCATGCGCTCCATTGCTCGAGGGGGAAACGATCATTCGTCGCACCGCCTCGTGGCCATCGGGTTGCCGGAACGAACAGCGGTAACCACACTCTACGGTTTTGGCATCGCCGGCGGCCTGGTGGCGCTTGTGGGCGCCCTGTATCGGGCCCACGTTTTCTTTATCTGTCTTGTGCTCTTTCTCCTTGTCTCCCTGTTTTTCTGGATGTACCTGGCACGGGTCCGAGTCTATCCGGAGGAGGAGAAGAGCCTTATCGACGGAAATGGCACCCTGACCACCTTCTGGATCAGTTTCACTTACAAGCGGCGAGTCTTCGAAGTGCTCCTCGACGTCTTCCTCGTTTCTTTCGGGTACTGGCTCTCCTATGTCCTGCGCTTTGAAGGAGGCATGTACGAGGTCAATTTCCCGCTTTTCCTCAAGTCATTGCCCATCGCCCTCGGTAGCATCCTCCTCTCTTACTTCACTTTTGGTGTATATCAAGGGGTGTGGCGTTATACTCATGCTTACGATCTTATCAACTATTTGAGGGCGGTATCGGTCGGGGTCATCCTGACCGTTCTGATGATCCTTTTTCTCTACCGGTTCGACGGCTATTCCCGTACCGCCTTTGTGATCTTCTGGGGTATCTGCCTCCTGTTCCTTGCAGGTTCGCGACTCTCTTTTCAGATGATCGCCGAGAGTTTGCGACGGGATTCGATGACCAACGGGAGGCGCGTGCTGATTTACGGGGCTGGAGATAAGGGAGTGATGACCCTCCGAGAGATCCTCAACAATCAGGGACTCGGCCTGACGCCTGTCGGTTTTATTGATGATGATGTGAGGAAGCACAAGAGCAAGATTCGAGGCTGTGAGGTGCTCGGGGGGGTGGAGGCTCTCGAGCAGGCCGTTACCAGGCTCGGGGTAGACGAAGTGATCATGGCGTCGAAAAAGATTCCTCCGGAGAATCTCCAGGCTACCAGCGCGATTTGCGAAGGACTTGGGGTCAACCTGAGAAAGATGGAGCTCTTCATTAAATAGGACAAGGAACCTGCTAATGGGCACGGCATTTTCGTCACAGGCCGCATCCGGACGCGACACCGTTGGCTAATACAGGCCCTTCGGAATCCTTTTCACATGCGCGAAAGGTTCTGTAATTGCGGCCTTTAATGTTATCCATGTTTCTTACGTGGCTCGCGATGTACGGGAACGCGCTGGCGGCCGAGATTGTCGGCTATGCCTTCGTCCGGGAGGATTGTTCGCTGGATGTCGGCGGGCGCACGATCCGGCTTTTTGGCATTTACGTTCCGCCGACGGACAGGGTCTGTCGTACCTGGGAACGCCCAGTGAAGTGCGGCCCGAGGGCCGCACTGGCGCTTGACTTCGAGATAGGCTCGAACTTCGTCTCTTGTGACGAGAGGGAAGCGAACCCGAATGGAAGCATAACCGGTACGTGCAGGGTTGATGGAGCAGATCTAAGTGCGTGGATGCTGGAAAACGGATGGGCGGTCGCCTTGCCCGACGCTCCCTTTGAGTACTATGCGCTCGAGGAAAGTGCCAGCGCGCGGGGTCTCGGCGTCTGGGGGTTCTCCGTTGATAGAATTAGGCGGTAGCAAACCCTTTGACAAGTGGTTCTGTGAGATGGCGGCTGGGACCGGGACCCTCAGTGTGGGCAAGAGGGCTAACCAGGAATCCGGACTCATGGGCGCCAGCAGGATGATCTTCGCTCTTGAACTCTTCGATTGCCCGAGGGGATCGAGATGGCCTTGCAGGGATGCGGCGGTTGCTCCCGACGGGCGATTGCAGCAAACGCGTCAACATGCCGACTCCGAACACGGGCGACAACCCGCTCCGAGAGTTCGACCTGAAAGGGATCGACCGTCTCCTACGGATCAAACCTGGTCCAGGCCGCGCTCGAGGGCCAGTGGGAACGAACATAGCGGGTGAACGGGACTTGGCTTCGAACGGGGAAGAGGTGGCCTTCGGTAGGTATTCACTGCTTGCTGTTGGGAACTGAGTGAGTCGCCCCGTCGTCGCATTCTGAGTAGCACTCTCCCCCCGCGCTTGAGACCGAAGGGTTGAGAGCGAGAAACCCTCGGCCGGACCATGAGAAAAACATGCCCCCCGCGCTATTCGCTCGCGGGGGGCATCCTTGTTTTGACCCTAAGGATTAGGCACAAGCCTCAGGGGTTGGTTTATTGCCAATTCCTCCAGAGATCCAGCGGGTTCCCTGTGTTGTAGAGAACGTGGAGGAGTGTCCGTCCGCTGGGACCGTTGACCATCTGGGCGCTGACGTCGGCCATATCCTTGTCCACAGCGATGTAGAAGGTGAGATCCGCTTTCCAGATCGAGGCTGCAAGCCCGAGTGCTTGCTGGAGGTCGAGATTGTTGAAATTGGAGACCCCGGTCGCAGGAATGAGAGGTTTGAGAGCACTTGGACCTGCGAGCTTGCCTGAGACTGGCATGTTGACGGTGTTAGCAGCATCACTGACCACGCCTTCGAGCCAGACTTCCGCCGCGTAAGCAGCACGGTTCCCTATCGAGACGAAGCTTGTGAAGGTACCACCCTGGCCAATGGGGATGTAGGGTACCCTGGCCTTGATGGCGTTCACGTCCCACACAAAGGCCGTCACATTGTCAAGCAAGGTGTACGTGATCTTAACTGCTGTGTACGTCAAGCTCACAGGATAGACAGCCGTCTGCATTGCGGTTTTCCCGTTGACGGTGATCAGAAGACCGTCGGTCCTGCAGCTCCTGAGGTCAATGGCGCCGAAGTCCGATGCTATGCTCCAAGTGGGCACGGAGTGGGTGAGGAAAAGATTGTTTCCCGCTAGTTGCACCCCGGCGTATTTTGCATCGGGAGTGTCTTGTATGATCGCCGCCTGATTGCCGAAGAGCGTGAGGTTGAACTTCACATTTGAATCCAGGCAGAAGCCCTGGTTGACAGGACCAATCTGGCCAAGATCAGTGACCACGATCTGTGCGAGGGATGACGTCGTCGTGGGAGTATCGCTTCCAAAACCTTCCCACTTGAACTTGGCTCTGGATGGATTAGCGAACACGTCGATCGTCGAAGTCGCGTACCCGGGCACGCCGCAGGAGTCGGACGAGAAGCTCACGTCCTTCTCGTCGCCCTTTTGCCGGTGTTGAACCTGGGCAGTGACCTGAGGATCGGCCCACACCACCACTAGGTTCTCAGGCCCGGTCTTGGGGCAATCGATTGCGGTCCCATCCTTGGTGGCAAAGGTCACCGCGATAGTCATGGGACTTCCGACCGCCAGCCCGCTTGTGTTGCTAAACAGAAGGGTGGGGCGGTTGGTGGAGTTTGGCGCAGTGCCGTTTGGCACCATGACCAGCGGCGTGTTTGCGGGGATGGTCCCCTGCGGATAATCAACAATAGAGAAATCGAACTCGAACTTCATCGTGTTGTATCCACCAAGACCCAGACCGTTATAGGTTGCGTCGATCAGCTGGGCGACCGCCTTACCTTTCGAGCAGTCATACAGCGCATAGCCTTGGTTTTGCTGGATTTCACCGTTCTTAATCGTGAATTCGATTATTGTTGTAGGCCCAATGTCACAAGCGGGCTGGTAAACGATGTTCGACCGATCGATCTTGGGGCCACAGGCCCTGCTAAGGGCCGAGCCAAGGTCGACCTTCACTGCCGCGCCGGGGCTCAGTTCAGCCAGCCACTCCTTACCGACGACAAACGCCCCCGAGGGCTCGCCAGGTACGTCCGTGTCAATGACAGAGCAGCCCCCTTTCTGGACTGCGGCGATGTCGACCTCGGACTGCAAGGACGCTCCCCAGGCGCCCCCTGCCATAAGTAATGCCGCGATCACGGCAATAGCACCAAAGAATTTCTTCATACTCCCTCCTCCTCAATAAGCTGCACCAAAAAACTGCACCACATACATCCGCTTCGACTAAAACTATTTCACTCTTCTTAAAAAACCCATCCTCTCCCGCTCTATCACCCCCTTTCTCCGAAGGGAATCTCTTGGCATCCTCTACTGAGGGCTCTTCAGACTAGCCCGTTCCAAGTCCCACCAACCGCGGTCTCGCTCAGCCCCTTGTAAACAAAGTAACGAGGATGCATACATTCCCGTGGTGAGTCCCCTCAAAGGTTACGACACAAGGCGACTCTAAGAATGGAGTTACGATCCACAACTTTTCGACCAACAGAAACGCCGCCCGAACCATTCGTCCGGCTGCTAATGTTATGGCAAGAAAGGTGCCAGGCCGACACTCTGACTCCGGTACTAAGAAAGATGCTGTATAGACAATAACTTATGGAAACAATCCGGGAGTGCCCAACCGCAATGAGGCTAGCTTGAGTGCAAGGCGCTGCTACAAAATGGAAATCTTTTTCACATGTTTTTGGCGAATTTTTTTCCCAATCGAGTTGCACAGCTCAGCTCCCTATCCCAAGCCGGTGCGCAGAGCGCATGATCACGCCTCGATTGCTCTTGAACAACCCAATAACCAGTTAAGGCCTCGGGGACTGAATCCCAGGACGGCGGCGGGAACTCCCCGTAGATACCAGCCCTACGGGGAGCGGCGGTGGAGCATACACGAACTCATTGGTGCCTCCCTGACCGAGAGTCCGCTTGTTAGAGGCTCAAGGGCGAAGGCACTTACGGACAAGAGAGGTAAATGATCTCTTACCTCAGAGTCCCCACGCTCTTTCTCTCACATTGAGGGACCATTTCAGGATTGTCAATCAGGAAAAACCTGATATTTCTCTTCCAAAAACCTGATGGGTTCAGGACGTCGGGGACGTCGAGCCGCAAAGCCGGCCCGATAAGGCTGGAGTGCATAGTGGTGCTGCCAGGGCAGACGCCCGATATGGCACTCACCACATCGACCTTGAGCTCTTGCGCGAGGCGCACCGGCTCGCGTGCAAGGGGCGCTGCCGGTGTGGCCAGAATGGGTGGGCGCAAACGGAAACCTGCGGCAACCCAACCCGTCGCCCTGACCCTCGTGCGCACCTGGTCGGGAGAGAATTGTCACATTTTCCCCCCTATGGACTCGAAACTGTTCACGATTGCGTCCCTCAACTCTTCCATTTGCTGCGTGTCCCGGACGATGTGCGGCGTGAGTATAATGACGAGCTCTGTCCGGTTGACTCCTTTGGTGGTTGTCTTGAACAGGAACCCTAAAAGGGGGATGTCTCCAAGAAGCGGCACTTTCTTTACGGTACTGCTGGTATTCTCTTGAATGAGGCCACCGATCAGGACGGTCTGCTTGTCGGCGGCGACCACTTCCGTGTTGATCGTCCTGTTGAGGATGATGGGAGAATCAATGCCGGAGGTCGGATTACTCTGCGCCTCGCTGACTTCCTGGCTTATCTGGAGGGTGACGACCCCCTGGGCCTGAACCGAGGGTGTCACCCTGAGCTGCACCCCGGTATTGCGGTACTGGATACTCTGTATAATGCCCCCAGGGACATTCGCTGTTGTGGTCGTACTCGTGAGAACGGGGACCTCGGTGCCGACCACGATGGCGGCGCTCTTGCCGTCCCTCACCGTGACCCGCGGGCTCGAGAGAATTTTTATCATGTCCTGCGTGGCCAGAGCATTGATGAGCAGTTTAAATTTCTCGCTGTCAGTGATGGTGGCGAGATTCAATCCCCCGCTTCCAAGTCCCAGTCCGCCAAGCGTTTGGACTATCGTTGTCTGACTCCCGGCCGTGTTCTTCAGATACCATTCGAGTCCGTACTGAAGGGCATCTTTTAGCGTTACCTCGGCGATCGTGGTTTCGAGGAGTACCTGGACCGGCATAACGTCCAGTTTCTTGAGAAGCGCGGCCAACGTCTCATACGTTCCGGGGGTCGTATAGATGATCAAGGCATTCCTCGTCTCATCAACGACTACCGCCGCCTCGCCGGCGATGGCGCTGACCTGCCTGCCGATTTCCTGGGTAACGGCCGTCTCTCTGCCCCCCGTCGGCGGTGGCTCCTGTCCCGCTGGCCTTACTCCCGCCCTGGGGGAAATCTCCGCCCCCTTCAGGCCGAGTATCTTCTGAAGGCTTTCCCCAAGTTCGGTAGCCTTGCTGTTTTGAGGATAATAGAGGAAGAACTGTCTTCCTTCCTTCGTATATGGGACATCCAACACCTTGACCCAGTATCTCACTCTTTCGAGCCAGCCCTTGTCGGAGGCGAAAAAGATAATAGTCCCCCAGCGTTCCAGCCCGGTGAAATAGAGACCTTTCTGCCCAGCTCGCTCCGCGATTGGGGCACCCTCCTCGCCGAGTATTTCGGAAAGCTTCTTGATCATATCAGGAGGGTTCCAATAGGTGAGTCGCGCCATCCCGATGTAACGCCCCCTCATGGCCGGCCTGTCAAGAATGCCGATGGATTTCACGATCTGCTCCACCTGTTCCCTGGGGCCGGTCACCACCACGACGTTTTCCCCCATCGCCGCAATGAATTTTACCCCCGGGAGCTGCGGCAAGAAATTGACCACATTCAGGGCGTCCAGGAACGTGATCGGGACGATTTGCTGGACTTCTCCTGTGGTGGCTGGTATATCGTCAATTGATTCACCAATCCCAACCACAATCTCTTTCCCTTTTGAATCAGCCCAAATGTAATAAACGTCATCCTTCAAATAAATCGAGATCCCATGCGATCTTAAAAGCTCACTGACCAACTCGAATAATTGGTATTCACTCACATCTTTAGTCAATTTCAGGGTAACAGGTACTTGCAATGTTTTTATTTTGTTGTCAACGACGTAGTTTACGCTGAAAATATCAGAAAAAATATAGTGAATAAAGTCTGGGATCGGCATCTGATCCACCGCGACAGCGACCATCTTTGTCTTGCTGAGAGATGTTCTTTTCGAAGCAGGCCGAGCTTTTGGGGCTTCTTTGGGCCCTGACGGTTCCAGTATCTTGAATTCATCTCTTGGCGCCTCCTCGACCCGCCCAGATTCCTCCTGCACCTCTCCTCTGCTCCCTTGCTGACTTTCGCCGCCACGGGGAGAAGACATCTGGAGCAACAGACGGTCGTTTAATGGAGGCTTCACGTGCTCGCAGCCAGATGGAATAAGAGAGGCCAGAGCGATGAGAGCCACGCATGACGCCTGGCTCATCAAGAGCATAAGCTTACTTGTCCGAGTTTCCCGAGGCATATGTGCCGTCCTGTGGAGGCTGGGTTCTGCCAAGAGAGAAGTCCTTTGCCTGACGATGATACGGCCTTGATATGCGACTAGCTCAAGCCCCCATTACGCACGAACCACCTGCTGCGACCGCGGATATGGCTGTCCTTCCGGGCGTCCTCGGGTCTCGAGCCTTGTGACGCACTGAAGGGTACGCCTCAGGTCCGAGCCGCTGCGGTCGCCCGGTGGCACGAGCATCTCCGCGATCTCGCTACGGCGTCTCCTGCATAATGCAGGCCAGTGACCACCCATAAGTTCCATCTGACTCTCGGGACGCTTGGCAGCCCAGGACAGGCACGTCGCAATGGCAAGCTTGTCGGTCTGGAGTCTGCTCTGCCAACCTTTAGGACCAGCGAGCGAACCAGCGTACGCCGACATACCGCTTCGATTTCAGATGAAGCTAACCATGTCGGTATCGACCTGCATTCCACAATCCGGAAGCCCACGAGTAATTTCAACATACATATACGAACCACCCACTAAATCGCGACAAGATCAATCAACGCGAAAATATCTTTAGAGCTATTATATTGGAGTCGCCATCTTGAAGATCAATACGCCCCGGCAAAATGTCCTTCACTGTCAATTCTCTCACTTTATCCCCAACGCGGACCCTAACGACTTCTTCTCGACCACCCTGTTTTAACGGGGTAATGGA
>Ga0335070_10007043_pt1 | contig 13200 bp, 14 predicted proteins | sample Lox_Sample_13_FD_206722 | JGI IMG/M metagenome (GOLD analysis project Ga0335070, IMG submission 206722) | Soil microbial communities from Loxahatchee National Wildlife Refuge, Florida, United States - Lox_Sample_1.3 | ecosystem: Environmental > Terrestrial > Soil > Wetlands | place: USA...
TCAGTCCCGGCTACGGCCAGCGTTTCATCTCCATCAGCGCGCACATCGACACTGTTTTCCCCGCGACCGCGCCGCTCAACATCCGACAGCAGGGAAGCCGTCTCTATGGCCCAGGCGTCTCCGACAACGGCGCCGGCATCGCCGCCATGCTTGCCATCGCCAGCGTTCTGCGCAGTTCCCAGGTCATTCACACATTGCCCTTCGTCTTCATCGGCAATGTCGGCGAAGAAGGTGAAGGCGACCTGCGCGGTATGCGTCATGTCTTCCAGACTCCCGAGTGGGCCGACCGCATCGCTTACAGCGTGATTATCGATGGCGCCGGTTCCGACACCGTCGTCGCCGAAGCCCTCGGCAGCCGCCGTTTTGAAGTCATCGCCCGCGGCCCCGGCGGCCACTCCTGGAGCGACTTCGGCACGCCCAACCCGATCTTCGTGCTTGCCCGCGCCATTCAGTCGCTCAGCGAAACGCCCGTTCCCGCGAGCCCGAAGACGACCTTCAACGTCGGCGTCATCCGCGGCGGCACTTCCGTCAACTCCATCCCTGAATCCGCGAGCATGAGGGTCGACCTGCGCTCTACTTCATCCGCCGAGATCGACCGCCTCGAGCGGGCGCTTCGCGTTGCTCTCGACCACGCCGTCGATGCCGAGAATCATCCTGCCGCGCTCCGCAACCCGCGCCGCGCGCACACCGTGCAATGCGAGATCCTCGAGATCGGCAATCGTCCCGCGGGCGAGCTCTCGCCCGACTCCCAGCTGCTCAAGGTAATACGCGCCGTCGATGCCCAACTCGGCAACACGGCACAGGTCCAACGCGCCTCCACCGACGCCAACATCCCGTTGTCGCTCGGTCGCGAAGCCATCGCTATCGGCGCGGGCGGCACCGGCGGCGGAGCCCATACGTTGCAAGAATGGTTCGACTGCAACGGTCGCGACCTCGGTCTGCGCCGCATACTGCTTACAATGCTTGCATTGTCGGCCATCGGAGAATGACTGCACCGGAACAGATGGAAACCAGAACGACGGAAAACGAATGAGACCAACGCTGCGTCTACTCTGCGCAATCTCTGCCATCGCGTTAACACAAACTCTTCCGGCCCAAACTCCGGCTCCTTCTACCAAGGCCGACCAAATCTTCACCCACGCCAACGTCTACACTGGCGCAGTTGGCACCGGTTCCCTCGGCTCAACCAAGCGCGCCGAAGCCATTGCCGTTCGCGGCGACCGCATTCTCGCCGTCGGTACGCGCGAGGAGATCGCCAAGCTCAAGGGCCCGCAGACCACGGTCATCGATCTCGCCGGCCGCTTCGTCATGCCGGGCTTCAACGATGCTCACATGCACCTCGCGAGCGCCGGATTCGAGAAGCTCTCCGTCGACATGGTCGGCGTTAAGACGCTCGACGAATTCCGCGACCGCCTGCGCGCCGCCGTCGACGCCGCTCCCTCCGGCGAATGGGTCGTCGGCGAAGGCTGGGACGAGACGCTTTGGCCCGTCAAAACCACGCCTACGCGATGGGACCTAGACGAAGTCAGCGGCAATCATCCCGTATTTCTCGGACGCGTCGATGGACACATCGCCGTCGCCAACACACGCGCGCTGCAACTCGCCGAGATCACGGTTGCCACCAAAGACCCCAACGGCGGCAAGATCGACCGCGACGAGGGCGGAACGCCGACAGGTATTCTGCGCGAGACGGCCAAGGGTCTGGTCGAGAACGCTATTCCCAAGCCCACGCACGACAAGCGCCGTCTGGCCATCGAACTAGCGTGCGCCGATCTAGCCAGTCACGGCATCACCTCCGCGCAAGATTTCTCGACGTGGGACGATTTCCAGGTCTACGAAGAACTGGAGAAAGAAGGCAAGCTCACTGCCCGCATCTCCGAGTGGCTGCCCTTCAACGACTCCGTCGAAGAACTCAATCGCAAGCGCGACTCGCATCCGCAGTCCGACCTCATGCTACACACCGGCATGCTCAAGGGCTTCATGGACGGCTCGCTCGGATCGAAAACGGCCGCGCTCCTAGAGCCCTACAGCGACGATCCCAGCAACAGTGGCTTGCCGCAGTACGACGCCGAAAAGCTCAACGCAATGACGCGCGAGCGCGTGCTGGCGGGCTACCAGATCGGCTTCCACGCCATCGGCGACCGAGGTACACAGATGGCCCTCGACGCTTTCGCCGAAGCCGAGAAGGCGGCGAAAGATGCAAAGGCAAAAGCCGTGGATGGGGACAGCGACTATCGTCTGCGGGTCGAGCACGCTCAGGTCACGACGCCGCAGCAGATCGCGCGTTTCAAAGATCTGAAAGTCATAGCCTCGATGCAGCCCAACCATCTGCTCACCGATATGAACTGGGCAGAATCGCGTCTTGGCGCAAAGCGCGCCGCCACTTCCTACGCCTGGGCCGAGTTCCTGCGCCACGGCGCAGTGCTCGCCTTCGGCACGGATTATCCCGTCGAGCCAGTCACGCCCTTTCGCGGCATCTATTCCGCAGTCACGCGCATGAGCGAAGACGGCAAGAAGAAGTACGTCGGCGAGAAGCTAACCATCGAGCAAGCGATTGCCGCTTACACCACAGGCGCAGCCTTCGCCGAGTTTGCCGAAAAACAAAAAGGGAAGCTCGAGCCAGGAATGCTGGCTGATTTCGTAGTGCTCGACCACGACCTGACCGCAGCCGCGCCGCAGCAGATTTTGAACATCAAAGTGCTGAGAACAGTAGTGGGCGGGAAAACGGTCTACGAAGCGAAGTGAGAACTTATATGACCGTGTGAATGCCCCGGTCCCTGAAACATCTTGGGACTCTATGCGCTATGTCATCCTGAGCAGAGCGAACCATTCGCGAAGCGATTTCCTGGCTAGTCTTCAACGTGCAGTCGTGCGTCAATCTCCACGTAACATTTGCTCAAATTTCTCAAGTGCCGCCAGGTGGTCTTTAGTCGGAAACGGAGCCTTACTCCAGTACGAATTCTGAGAAAAATCAACACCAATCTTTCTCTCCACAATGAACGCGGGTGGCTTGTACGAGTTGCGGGATGCGTCAAGGGAGAAACCAATGCCTGACAGCTCGAATTGTGGGAGATTCTGTTTCTGAAAAAAATGATCCAACGTCTTGCAAAACTCCATTGCCATTGGAGAGAGTTTGCTGAGCGGATTGTCGAATCGCACCGTGATTTCGCTAACGTACTGCTTGCGAATCATGTAAGGCTTCGCTAAACCATATTGGGTGCCGGCAGAGCGCAGAAGGTCTTCCATAAAGGCATCGCTCTTTTCTGTTGAGGACCATGTTTCAGCAACAAAACCATCTGAGAACATCGACAGATTAACGCTGACCGAACCTTCAGCAGCTTGAAACTTGCCGTGTTTAAATAGAAACCCCTTACTCGTAGCGTCAAGATCGCCGATTGTCTTTGGAAATGACTCAAAGGAATACCTGTCTGCTGCCCAGAGGAAAGCGTCTGGGAAAATGCTCTTCCCTGAAGGATTGAGCTCATTGATATCGAACAGCCACACTGATCTGGCGAGACCCACAGTTAGCAATTGCATGAATCACCCTGCCCTCTGCTGTAACGAATGCAATGACCCTACTTCGCGGCTTGGCGGCATGCCAACATTGGCCATTTCGGCCGCACCTTCCTTGCTCATCCCTTCATCCTTATACGTCTGGGGGTTGATAATGTGACCCTTCTCTTGATTGATAATTTCGACTGGAATTGGCCCCATTCGATGAGCTGCTTTTTCTTCTTCGAAGGTGCGGATGCTGGTGAACTCGCCTTCGGAAAAATCTTGAGAAAATCGTACTAGCTCGCTGAATGGAACGAACTTTCCAATGAAGGCTACATCCAAGCCAGCGGCAATTCGCCCAACGGTATTGAAGGTTAGGTTCCCATACTCTTGATCTTCAGCCCTTGAAATGACCCCTTGTGTTAGCCCGGAGCGTTCAGCAAGTTCCGCTTGGGAACCAAAATGCTTCTTGCGAAGGGTCCTGATCTGAAAGGAAACAGACCGCTTGAGAAATGACAACGCGAACTGTTCCCTGTATTCCTTGCTTCGAGATAATTTTTCCCAAAGATTCTCAAAGGTAATCATGGGCTTCTCCTTCCCCTCGCTCGAATTGCTGTTTATAAATTAGCGCCTGATCGAACGCATTTGCGGGCACATAAACACCGCGTTCCTTTTCGCAGCCGAGTAACAAAATGAATTCATAATCGACAATCGGGGGCCAAATACCGACCGGCCTAAATCTTCTGAGGTGAGGTTTGTCGATGCTAAATCTAACTTCTCCCAGCCCAATGTGCCGACTATGCAACGCCTTGAATGCCTTCGTGTCCGCCCAGTCCGGCTCCGCTTGAAGAATCGCCAGTGTTGCGTCGAATTCGGCCTGCACCGGGATGTCTTGACGGACGTACCACGCCTGCAGTGGGCAAAAATCACCAGGCAACCAGTACGCCTTTATCCGCCACAACGCCATCTTAAACGTCCACCCCACGAAATGCAATATTGCATTTCGTGGTTAGCCCATTATGCTATTTTGCATAATACAAGTATAACCATGAATATAAAAGGGAAATATCTACCTTTGTACTAAGGATATTGGCCCTACGTTCCTTGTCGGAAAGGCTAAATAGCGCGGTCGGTGATACCTGAAAGCTGACGACCGACGACTGAAGACTGTTAGCACGGAATCGCCGGCTCAGCAAACTCCGTCAAAAACGCCTGTTTCCGTTTCTCGATCCACTCCATCCATTCGCGCAGGCCGTCGCCCGCCAGGCTCGCAACTTTCACCACCTGCATCTCCGGATGCACGCGGCGCGCGTTTGCGATCGCCCGCTCCGCGTCGAACGGAACATAGGGCAGGAGATCGGTCTTGGTCAGCACCATCAGTTCTGACTTGAAAAAGATGGATGGATATTTCAGCGGTTTGTCTTCGCCCTCGGTCACGCTGAGCAGCACGATCTTTGCCGACTCGCCCAGATCGTAGCTCGACGGGCACACCAGGTTGCCGACGTTCTCAATGATGAGCAGGTCGAGCTGGGCAAGGTCCCAGTCGGCAATATGTTTTTCGATCATGCGGGCATCGAGATGGCACGTGCCTCCCGTGACGATCTGCTTGACCGGATAGCCATAGCGCTTGAGCCGGTTGGCATCGTTCTCGGTCTGGAGGTCGCCGGTAAGCACGGCCACGCGCGTATCTTCGGGCAGGTTCTCCAAGGTTTTTTCCAGCAGGGTGGTCTTGCCCGATCCCGGGGAACTGATCAGGTTCACCACCAGCACGCGGGCTTTGCGAAAGCGCTCACGCAACTCCGCCGCCACGCGCGCGTTTTCGTTGAGAACCTTTCCTTCCATCGTTACTCGATTGGATGCAGGATTCATTGTTCTTGACCTCCGTCATTGCCGGAGCCGAGTATTTCAATTTCCCTTCAGCCTGATTCGTTGCTTCGGCTTCCGGCTCCTCGATCTCGAGAAAAACAAATTCCATCTCGTCGCCGCTGATGCGCTCTGTAGTCAAACTTCCGCAGGATGGACAAAGCAATTCGTAATTGCGAACCTCGAACTCATTCCGGCAATCGCGGCAACGGCTGCGCGGAGCAACATATTCAACCTCAAGCTTGAGCGCAGCGCGAGGCGTGTCGAGAGTGAGAGCCTCAAAGGCGAAGTTCAAAGCATCCGGATCGACGCCCGCAAGTTCGCCAATGCGCACGCCGACTTTGACAGCGCGCGATCCAGGACGAAGGCGCAGCTCTTTCTCAACGCCCTCCAGGATCGAATTGGCAATTCCCATCTCGTGCATAGAAGACCTAGCTGACAGCTCACGGCTCACAGCTGACGGCTATTTTCAACATATTCTCGGTAGCTGATCTCCTGCCAACATGTCGACACAGCGCGACGTTCCAAGCTCCGTGCGAATCGTCACAATCGGCGACGCGGATTCAACTACGGTTCCAATGATCTGCGCGTTCTGTCCAAGAGGATCGCTGCGCATCGCGGACAAAACCTCGTCGGCGCATTCTGGAGCCACAATCGCGATCAGCTTGCCTTCGTTCGCCACATACAACGGATCGAGCCCAAGCATTTCGCAGGCTCCACGAACCTCTTCACGAATCCGAATCGCGCTCTCTTCCAGCTGAATACCAACTCGAGACTGCTCGGCAATCTCGTTGAGCGTGCTCGAGACGCCTCCGCGAGTTGGGTCACGCAGCACGCGAATCGCATTCCCGCGATTCACGCGCAGCATCGCCGCGACAAGATCATTCAGCGCCGCGCTGTCGCTCTCCACCGGACACTCGAACTCAAGTCCCTCCCGTTGAGCGAGGATCGCGATGCCATGTTCGCCAATCGAGCCGCTCAGCAGAACGCGATCTCCAGGACGAGCGCGATTAGCGGAAAGCTCGAGTTCGTCGGGAACCAAGCCAATTCCAGTCGTATTGATGAAGAGTTGATCGCCGCTGCCTTTCTCGACGACTTTCGTATCACCGGTCACGATTTGCACGCCAGCTTTCTCAGCAGCCGCACGGAGCGAATCGACAACGCGCCGCAGGAGGTCGATCGACAACCCTTCCTCAATGATGAACGCGACGCTCAGGAAAAGCGGAGTCGCTCCGCCCATCGCCAGGTCATTGACAGTGCCGTGAACAGCGAGCGAGCCAATATCTCCACCCGGAAAGAACAAGGGCTTTACGACAAAAGAATCGGTGGTGAATGCGAGACGCGCATCCTTCACCTTGACGACCGCCTGGTCATCAAGTCGATCCAGCACAGGATTGCCGAACGCGGGCAAGAACACCGACCGCATCAGTTCAGCGCTCAACCGTCCGCCGCTTCCATGCCCAAGGACAATCGTGTCCTTGACTGGATGCGGAGCCGGACAAGTGAGTTGAGCGAGCGAGTTGGATTTGTCGTCCATGAATTCTAGTTCTCAGTTCTCGATTCTCAGTTCTCAGTTGCTTCCGATTTCGAGCTAACTGAGAACCGAGGACCGAGAACCGAGAACTGCTTTCCGTGCCTCCGATAGTTGTAGTACGCGGCGCACGCGCCTTCCGACGAGACCATCGGCGCGCCCAGCGGATTCTGCGGCGTGCAGCGCATGCCGAACGCTGGGCAGTCTGTCGGCTTCTTCAGCCCCTGCAAGACTTGCGCGCTGATGCACTCGGCTGGTTCTTCCACCGTGATCGACGCGAGGCCGAACAGCCGCGAGGCATCGTAGTCGCCGTACTCATCGCGGATACGCAGACCGCTCGCCGGAATCGTGCCGATCCCACGCCACTTCTGGTCCGCGATCTCGAACACCTCCTGCACAACGCGCTGCGCCGGAAGATTGCCGCGATAGTTCACCGAACGCACATACTGGTTCTCGGCTCGCGCCTCGCCCTTCTCAAGCTGCCGCACGAGCATCAATACAGCCTCAAGCAGGTCGACGGGCTCAAAGCCGCCGACAACGATCGGAATGCGGAAGTCACGTACCAGCGCCTCATACTCTTCGTAGCCCATCACGGTGCAAACGTGTCCGGGAGCAATAAAGCCATTGACGCGGCAATGGGCCGAGGTCATCAGCGCGCGGATTGCAGGCGGCACGAGCACGTGCGAGGCGAGCACAGAGAAGTTCCCGATGCTCTCTTTGCGTGCCTGCCAGATCGCCATCGCGTTTGCCGGCGCGGTCGTCTCGAAGCCCACGGCGAGGAACACTACTTTACGTTCGGGATTCTGCCGCGCGATCTTCAGTGCCTCGATCGGCGAGTAGACGATGCGCACATCGCCGCCGCGCGCCTTAACCGTGAAAAGGTCGCTCGCCGAGCCCGGCACGCGCAGCATGTCGCCATAGGAGACGAGGATCACTTCGGGGCGGGCTGCGAGCTCGAGCGCCTTATCGATGGTCTCAAGCGGCGTAACGCAGACAGGACATCCCGGACCGTGGACAAGTTCGATGTTCGAAGGGAGAAGCTCGTCGAGCCCGTAACGCATGATTGTGTGCGTTTGTCCGCCGCAGATCTCCATCAGCACCCACTGGCCGCGCGCCTCGCGCTTGATCTCGGCGATCAGCCCGCGCGCAATGTCGGCATTGCGGTATTCATCCAGGAACTTCACGGGTACTCACTGTTGCGGCAGGGAACTGCTGCGAGTTTCACTCTACGGCGGGATGACCGGCTACTCGGTGATGCAGATCACACGCGGGAGTGATTCTGGTATGCGCCGTTCGTTATGGGCTACGGACGAGCTAATTCGCGCTCTCTTCCGGCGGTAGTTCGTCTTGCAGAGCGCCTAGCTCTGCTAGTGCTTCGTAGGTTCGTTGCGCTTCTTCTTCGTCGATCTTGCTGATCGCGAAGCCCACGTGCACCAGGACGTAATCTCCGGGCGCGGCTTCGGGGACGAAATCGAGGCGCACCTGGCGCACGATCCCGCCAAACTGCACGCGGCCCGTGCGCGCAAAACCCAGGTCGTCTTGGCTGAGAATCTTTCCTGGGATGGCCAGACACATAGAGATTGCTCCAGTCGCGTGGCGAATGCTGCTTGTGTCGCAGCACGCGTGCGGGCAGGAATGCCCGCGCCACACAACCTTATCGCGCGCTGGCTATACTCGGAGCAGTGATTTAGATCACAGTGGAGAGTGATCCGCCTGCATGGAATCCGCTCGCCAGGCTACGGAGAGATGACCATTCGCCCCGGCGATGTGCCATTGGTTGAAAACGGCGACTTATTGATGACCGTTGGCTGGCCGGTGTTCTGATCGTAGGTGTATCCCTGAATGCCGGTCGGGCTCCCGATGTAGAAGAAGCCTCCGACATTGTCGATGATTGCGAACAGGTTGCCAGATACGACGCTGAACGGCGAGTTGATAGTCGGCGTCAATGAACCGTCCTTGCTGCTGACGGTGAATGCCCAGACGCTGTAGCTCGAGCCCGCTGTGGTCGCGAAGAGGAAATTACCGGCCGTCGCATAGACCAGAACGGTCGGTCCTGAGCCGGCGATGGCCGTGAAAGGCGAACCGGTAATCGGCGAGAGTTTTCCATAGTCAGCGCCCTGCGTCTGGTCGATATTGAACGCGGAAATATTGCCAACGCTGGTTGGAGGGTTGTTGAGGGCAATGGCGTTGGCTACGTAAAGGTGGGTTCCGGTGTTATCGACAGCTAATCCCGCAGCACCTGCCCCCGAATAATAGGTCGAGATCAGCCCGAGTTGCCCGGTCGAAGTGGAAAAGCTGAAGGCGGTCACGGTTCCGACGCCAGAGTTCGTCACATAGACGAGGTCACCAGATGGCGGTATGAGAATCTCTCCCGGGCCAGCGGAACCAGTGCCTACGCGGAAAGGGGAGTTTGGGACCTCCGTAAGCGCACCGCTACCGGAATCGATGGAGTAGACCGAAATGTCGTTGGAGACGCTGTTGGTGACGAGCAAGTATTGCCCGGAAGGATCTACGATCGCGGAATGTGGACTGGAGCCAGCCTGGGTTGGAGGTGTGTTTTGCGACAGACTTCCGTCGTTAGCAATATTGAAAAGCGAAACCGTATTTGCCGCCGAATTCGCGACATACAGGAATTTGTTCAATTGCGCCAGTCCCAGTGGCGATGTTCCACCGACTTGCGGGGTCTGCGCCACCGCCGTGATTTCGCCCGTGATTGAGTTGATCTGCATCAGGAGAACTGAGCCCTGACCGGGAAGCGTCACGTAGATGTTCTGGTGCTGTCCGAACTTAGGGACCGGCTTGCTGCCCCCGCAGGAAAGAAGGAATGCGGCCACAGAAACAACAGCCACAATGGCGACGATAGCGGACAGTCCGCGACGACCCTTTTGACACACCTGCGCGGCGCGCGCCGCCCCTAAAAAGCTCATATTGCTCCTGCGTGCGAGATCGAATGTCAGACGGTAGAACTACTATCGTGCACGAGAACCCACAAAGTGCGCAACTGCGACGGCGGTTCTCTTGCCCATTGCAATGAGATGCGCCCGACGGGAATCCCGGAGAACATTTGCGAAATGCGGCAGTTTAAACTGAATGTGGTCTAATCAAATAAGCATCGCATGATCGACATTCACTGCCACATTTTGCCGGAGGTCGACGACGGCCCAAAATCGTGGGACGTCGCGGTCGAAATGTGCCGGATGGCGGCCGCTGACGGCATTACTCACACCGTTGCTACACCACACGCCAACAGCCGTTACCTGTACGAGCGTGATTTTCTACAGGAACTTCTCGACGAACTACGCGAGCGTGTCGGACCCGTACCGGAATTTAGCTTGGGCTGCGACTTTCACCTTTCGTACGAAAACCTGGAGCGCGCGCTGGAGCAGCCACAGACCTACACCATTGGCGACACCAATTATCTGCTGATCGAACTGAGCAACTACAGCATTCCGAATAATCTTCCGGAGTGCTTCAGCCGGCTGGGGGATAAGGGCCTCACGCCGATCCTCACGCATCCCGAGCGCAACCCGATTTTGCAGCAGTCTCCGCAACGAGTGCTGGAATATGCAGAGCAGGGCTGCCTGATTCAGGTCACAGCTTCTTCATTGACCGGATTCTGGGGAGAGCGGCCCGAGGTCATCGCCCACTGGCTGCTTGATCGGTCCGCTGTTCATGTTCTTGCTACCGACGCACACGAGACGAAACGGCGCGTTCCGATTCTGTCGGAGGCGCGCGATGTCGCGGCTGGAATTGTCGGAACTGAGTACGCGAACGCGCTGGTGGAAGCGAATCCCGGGGCCATTGTCAAAGGGCAGCCAATTCCGTTTGCGCCGCGGCCGGTAATGGATTGACTTTTTCTGTGGTTCGCGCCTCTCTTTCGTCCGGCATGCAAAAAGGAGAAGTCGACATGACTGCAACGAGGAGGTCTTTCTTGAAGGCCGGCCTTGCCACTGCGGGGGCGGCTGGAGTCCATTACTCACACCGGTTGCCGTGCATTGTGCCCCACTGCCAGAAATAAGAGCGATGAGGAAATTCGGGCGCTAGCTGAGAAAGGCGGGGTCGTCGGCGTCTTCAACATGAGCTTGTGGCTCACCACCGAGCCCAAGACATCGGTGGAGGACGTGGTGCGCCACATCGATCACATCGTCAAAGTCGCGGGTGTGGACCACGTCTCGTTCGGTAGTGACGGCCCGTCCTAAAGAACGAGACGCCACCGGATGTTGCGCTTGTCGGAATGCGGGCCTACGCCGGGAGAAACGCCGGCATGCCCGGCGCGGAGTGGGTTCCCAATCACGTGAACGTTACCGAATTGAACAGCCCTAATCGCCCGGCGCGGCTCGCCGATGCGCTGTCGAAGAATGGTTACAACGCGGCTGCGGTCGACAAGATTGTTGGCGGCAATTTTGCTCGTCTGTTCCACGAGGTATGCGGCTAATCCGCCGGTATTTCAGTTCGCCGAGATTCATCTAGTGGATTGGTGCGATGTCGGCAAGAAGCAGGTTTCTTGCTGCGCTCGGAATGACAATACTTCGAATATGGAATTACTAGTGAGGAGTCGTGTCGGCGGGCGGGTCCTGCTTGGGCGCGGATTTGGGATCGGCGAGCGGCTTTGAGGTCATTGCGCTTTCGGGATTTAGCAGGTGATCGTTGCTCGGCCCTAAGCCGAGTTTGATTAGTGCGCGCGAGTCTGGCGTGGTCTTCGATTGCCATCCCTGATCGGCCTGATAGCGCTGCATCGCTGCTTGCGTCGTGCTATCCCATGATCCAGTAGGCGCACCTTGCAGATAATGTTCGCGGATGAGCGCTTCCTGAATGGCTCTCGCGCGCTCGTGGTCGATGACCTGCTGGCCACGCTTGCGCGAGCTTCGAGTGCTTTTCGGTCCCTTCTTCCCGTGCGAGCTTTTCTTCTTGGGAATGGTCGATGTAGACGTTTGCTTATTGGAGGGATGCGCTGCTTTCTGACTGGAACCTGTTTTCGAAGAACGGTTCGTCTGCTTTGGTTTGGGAGCCTGTTTCCTAGTTGAAGAAGCTGGAGTTGTCGTCGATGTCGAGGAGGCAAACGCAGCCATGCCCAGCGCAATGCCGAGCAACGCGCACGCGCCCACGCGCCACGACCCTCGATCTTGAACGCGACGATTCATTCGACTCCTGCCGTCCCACCACGGCCCCCACTTATTGCAAAGCGGCGAGGCTGGCTTACTCGTCCATCGTCCCTCGAAAAGGGACGCGCTCGCCAGTCTCGCCGGGTATTCCGCGTTACGGAAGTGTCCCGGCCAGGAAGATCGTTCCATCCTGCGCCCGCGAGCCGCGCGGCCGCACCAGGAATACCACATCCTGCCCACTCTTCAGCGTGGATTCGATTTTCGTGAAGTCGTCTGGACTGTTGACCGGTTGCTTGTTCACCTCGAGGATGACGTCGCCACGATTCAGCCCAAGGTCTTCCGCAAATGAACCCTGCTTCACGTCCTGCACGACCACTCCCTTGCCCATCGGGATATTGAGGCGGTCGGCAAGTTCGCTGGTGATGCCGCGCACGCTCATACCGAGCTTGCTGGGCTTGGGCTCGTCTTCGCTCTGGTTCTCGTCTTCATCGCCGAGGCGGGAAGCGAAGAGCTTGGAGCGATCGGCAATCGTGACCGTCGTCTCTTGCTTCTTGCCGTTGCGCACGAAGTCGAGCTTGGCTTTGCTGCCCGGCTTGCGCGAAGCAATGTCGGATACCAGGTCGTCGCCGCTCTTCAGTTCCTTGCCGTCGACGGAGGTGATGGTGTCGCCGATCTTCAGGCCAGCTTGTTCAGCTGGACTGCCGGAGACGACATTCGAAACCGTTACGCCCGCGCCGTAGATGCGCGCGATGGCGGGATTTGGCTGCGCCGCGAATTCGATTCCGATCGAGCCGCGAGCGACGCGATGGTCTGGACCGATCAGCTGGTTATAGACCTGTGCGACTGTGTTCGACGGCATGGCGAATCCGACGCCGGCGTAAGAGCTGGTCTCGGTCAAGATCGCGGTGTTGATCCCGATGACTTCACCTGCCATGTTTACCAGCGGCCCGCCGGAGTTGCCGGGATTGATGGCGGCATCCGTCTGGATGAACGACTGGAACTGGCGGTTGGGAACGATGTTGCGTCCCTTAGCCGAAACGATGCCGGCGGTGACTGTTTCCTGCAAACCAAACGGGCTGCCGATCGCGAGCACCCAGTCCCCGACCTGCATGCTGTCGGAGTTCCCGATCTTGGCGGCGGGCAGCGCGTGATCGACATCGATTTTGATGACCGCGAGGTCAGTTTCCTGGTCCATACCGACCAACTTCG
>Ga0335070_10007044_pt1 | contig 13199 bp, 14 predicted proteins | sample Lox_Sample_13_FD_206722 | JGI IMG/M metagenome (GOLD analysis project Ga0335070, IMG submission 206722) | Soil microbial communities from Loxahatchee National Wildlife Refuge, Florida, United States - Lox_Sample_1.3 | ecosystem: Environmental > Terrestrial > Soil > Wetlands | place: USA...
TCCCCCATCACCGCAGGGGGAGGAGATTTTGGGTCGAGTTAAGTGGACCATGTTTCGAAACCCCTCGCCTTCAAGGCAATGGTCGTCAAGTATTTCTCCAGTGATCAACCCTTCGGCCTCATGAGAAGTTCTCTTACCCTCCTCCTAAGGGAATGATGGTAATCGTCACGGTATCCCCCTCCTTCAAAGGGGTCTCCAGTCCAGCGCTCCACTGCGGATAGGGGATATCATTGATCCTTATTTCCCACTCATCCGGGTTGATGGTTTGGGCCCCGGGCTGTACAAATTCAACCCGGGTGGGTAATCTCGCCGAGATTTCCTCCAGAAACTCTCGGATGGTCAATTGGGGTTGATCTAAATTCGCAAATTCTCCGCTGTCCAGTCCGGGGATAATGAAGTTAGACTTCACGTAGATTTTCATAGGCCCCAACCCATATTTTAACCTTACACTTATATAAACGGCCAGGGTAAAACTCGCCTTCGGAGCGACTTTGGGTACGCTTCGAATGGATTTACAACTTCAGTCCCGTAAGCTTTCGGACGTTGCCCTCATAGATCGCCTGACGCTCCGCTGGCTTCATCTCTAAGCCGTCGATGATCTCGATGGTCCATCGGATATAGGCCGTCCCCTTCTCTGGATCGAAAGGCATGTCCGAAGCAAAGAGGACCCGATCTATTCCAAAGAATTTTATACCGCAGATCGTCGCTTCCTTGGACCCAAAGACCGCAGTATCGGCATAGAAAAGGCGGAAATAATCGAGTGGCCTCTTTTTAAGTTTTTTCAGCAATTGGAAATAGTCTTCGTCAGAAGTCCTCGTCCCCAACTGATCCCAACCAGGGCCGACGCGGCCTTCGAAGTAGGGGATCATACCGCCCAGGTGGTGGGTAATGATTTTAATATTGGGGTGTTTGTCAAAAAGGCCTGCAAAGACCAGGTGGGCCATGGCCACGCTGGTTTCGTAGGGCCAGCCAAAGGTCCACCAGATTTCGTAATGGCTCTTGCGTTCGCCTTTATAGTCCGGGAAATCGGACCCCCGGGCGGGATGGAGCCAGATCGGCCGGTCGAGTTCCGCCATGAGATCGAAGAGGGGCATGGTCTCGGGTTTGTCCAGAGGCCGGCCGTTGACATTGGAAAATATCTGAACGCCGACGGCTCCCAAATCCTTGATCGCACGGCTGGCCTCCGTGAGGAGTCCTTTCGGGTCGTTCATCGGAAGAGAGGCGATAAAACCGGGAAAGCGCTTCGGATATTTTTGGACCAATTCCGCCATCCCGTCATTGGCTAACTTTGCCAGGTCGGTGGAGATCGGAGGAGGACCAAAGACCTCGATCGGGGGCGATCCGATACAGATCACCTGAACATAGTCCTCGAAGAGGTCCATCATCTTAAACCGCACGTCGAGGTCGACGAGGCTTGGAACGTTCCGGACCCGTTTGTGCATGTCCGCCCCTTTGGGCAGCACTTCGAGCATCTTGTCAAAACATTTTTTGGGAAAGATGTGGTTAAAGACGTCTATTTTCATCAAACACCTCCCTGGAGTTAATCAGAATGAGAAAGGTTTTACTACAGGCAGAGCATCTCGGGTCCGAACCGTATCTGGATGGCTCCCACAGGGCAGTCCAGACGGCAGGAGCCGCAATGCCAGCACTCCTCCGGATACCTGACCGTCGGAAGCTTTTTTCTCTTGTCAAAATGGATTACGTCGAGCGGACAATGCAGGTCACAGGTTCCGCATTTCTTGCACTTTTTCAGATCAATCACCGGAGGCATGGCTTGCTCCTCTCTTCCCTTGTTTCTGTCACAGGGATGGAATCACGTCGTAATTCAGTTTCTTAAACTCGGTCCTGATCCCCTGTTCCGTTTTCCACAACACAATCTGTCCATCATACTCCGGCTTTGTTTCCGGGTAGTCGGTACGATGATGATAGACGCCAAACCGGGTTTCCTTTCGGGCCAAGGAAGCGGTGCACATCATTTTTGCGACCATCCAGATCTGTTCCGTCTCGAGGACACGGGTCAACTCATGATAGTTCCGGGCACCGATGTCCTTCAAATGATTTCCTAATTCCTCCAACTTTTCCAGAGCCACGGTCAGGCTTTTTTCGTTACGAGCGGGCCCGGCGTTCTGCCACAGCATTTTTCGCATCGTGTCTTCAAACTGGCGGTGCGCGACCGTTGCGGAGGCCCGGAGAGGAGCAAATGTCTTTTTCCTGAGCTGATTCACCTGAGACATTTCCACTTTTGGGATCTTTTCGAAAGCCTTGGCATGTTCCGCAGCCATCTTCCCGGCCAGGTAGCCGCCCGTAGTGCAGATATGGACGCAACGCATCTGGTCAGAACAGTCGCCCGCCGCGAAGAGCCCGGGAACGGTGGAGGCCGTGTTTTCGTCGATCATGATTCCGCTGCTGTTGACTTCTGAAGATCCTCCTTGCATGCCTTCGGAAGGCATGATTTCGAGGGGTTCTTTCGCCAGATCGATCCCCTTCTGCTCGATGAAGTCGGGGAGGGTATCTTTGTCATATCCCAGGGTCTTCTTGAGGTGGGTCATCTCGCTGATGGAGAGATGACGACAGTCCACATAGACCGGGCCACGCCCTTCGGCAATCTCCTTCATCACCGCTTCGACCAGCTTGTAACGGGGCGCCCTAACTCCTGCAGGGTGGACCCTTGACATGAATTCTTCGCCCGCCGCGTTGACGATTCTGCCGCCCATGCCCGTTAATGCATTCAGCCCCGCGGCGCTGAACCCCCTCGGAACGAGGGTGATTCGAACGATCTCCATGTTGGCCAGTTTTGCCCCTGCCTCGTAGGCCATGGCCTGGGCAGCGCCTGTGTTGGCGGGGCACTGCCAGGTATTGAAGGGAAGCCCGGTGGGATTCTCGAAGATACGGTTGGTGTTGCCCGTTGCAAGGAGGACGGCTTTCGCCTTGATGGTGTAAAACGTTCCTGTCCTGATATTAAACCCGACCGCGCCGGTCACCCTTCCGCTATGAGTCAACAGTCCGGAGATGGCACATTTCTCCAGGGTCTGAGCGCCGAGGCGCCTGGCCTCCCGGGCAAGCAAGGGCTTCAACTGTTTTCCGTTAAAGTTGATGAAATACGGTCCGGGTTGTCCCATGGAGGTCGTTCGATAATAGGTCCCGTCAGGCTGCTTGAGCGTGCATCCGATCCTTTCCATTCTGTCGATGGCCGCGCTTAGTTCTTCGCAGAAGACCGCATTTTGAACACTTAGATTGACCGTGCCCCGGGCAATCTTACCCACCCATTCGAGGTAGGCCTCCCTTGTATCCCAGGTGTCTGTCCCCAGGTAGGCCATGAAATGGTCCACTCCGCCAGCGATCGCTCCGCATCGGTCGATTGAGCTCTTGTCGGCGATTAAGACCCGGACGCCTTTTTCGAGGGCCCCGATCGCCCCGTTGTTGCCGGCCAATCCACCTCCCACGATGAGCACATCAGTTTCGAGCTTCTCGCCCGATTGTTCAACGCCTTTTGCCATATCCTCCCCTTTTTCTAGAACATTTATTCAGCTCCGGCTGAGGCCATCGCCCTTCGATTCCGGAGGACCATCCACTCCTGTAAGACCAGGAACCCGACAATCACATAACCCGTCAGGCTGGATAACGTGTGAGGATAAACCAATAACAACCCGCCGATCAGAAACAACAATCGCTTGATCCAGCCAAGATTGCGGAACAAAAATCCATGAAAAGTGACGGCCATACACCCAAGACCGATAAAGGAAGAGATGACCCGGAGAGCGACCATCTCGGGAGAGCCCCTGAGCAGGAGTTCGTTGGCGTAAACGTAAAGATAGGGAACCAGGAACGACGGCATCGAATAAAAGAAAGTGAGGTTGGTCGTCTTCATGGGATCGGTTTCTGCGAGACCGGCTGCCGCAAAGGAAGTTGGTGCAACAGGAGGACTGATGTTTCCAAGGGCTCCGAAAAAGAAGACAAAGAGGTGGGCCGCCATTGGGGTGGCGCCCGCTTTGACAAGGGCAGGAGCCCCTAAGACCGCCAGGATGAGATAGCAGGTCACCGGTGGTAGCGGAAGTCCGAGGATCAACGAAGCAATCATGGTTAAGAAGAGAAGGACCAGCAGACTCCCCCCTGCCACAGTAATCATAATATCCGAGAAGCGCATCCCGAGCCCGGTCATGCTGATCGCCCCCGTAATCAAGCCCGCAGAAGCACAGCAGGCAGCAACAATCAGACTTCCCTTTGCGCCTCTTTCGAGTGCGGTCGCTATTTTTTTGAAATTCATCCTCGTTTTTGGACGAAGCTGGCTTGCAAGGACGCAGGAGATGATGGCCCAAAAGCCGGCCTTAGGCGTCGACGTCCCCAGGACAGCAACGCAGTAGATCAGGACGAGAATGGGAAGGATCATGTGTCCCCGGTCGAGAAAGGCTTTCTTGAAGCTTGGGAGTTCTGCCTTGGGGAGGCCCTTGAGTCCATATTTCGCCGACTGGAGTTCGACGATCATATAAACGGAGACATAAAAGAGGAGGCCCGGGATCAGGGCGGCCTTACAGACATCCCAGTAGGATCCGCCGATCATTTCCGGGATGATAAAGGCGACGGAGCCCATGACCGGAGGGATCAACATCCCCCCGGTGGACGCGAGGGCTTCCACCGAAGCTGCGACAATGGGTCTGTATCCAACCCTTTTCATCAGAGGAATGGTCAGAACACCCACGGCCGTAACGTTTGCCACCTGGTTCCCTGTGATACTGCCGAACATGCAACTGGCCATGACAGCGGCTTTTGCCGGGCCGCCTCGGAACCTTCCAAAGAGGGAAAGGCCCACATCAATGAAAAATGCTCCCGCGCCGGAAACTAGGAGGAAGGCTCCAAAAGTGACGAAGATGATAATCACCGTTGAAGAAACGCCCAAGGGCATCCCCAGGATTCCTTCGGTGCTGAAAAACATGAAATTGACGACCTGTTCGAAGGTGAATCCCGTGTGGGCCATATAGGAAGGGAGGTAGCCTCCAAAAGCGAGGTAAGCAAACCCGACCATGCAAATGATGACCATGGAGCCTCCGATCACCCGCCGAGTCGCTTCGATGACCAGAAGAATGCCCAAGGTTGCGCACGAAGTGTCAAGAAAATTGGGCATGCCGGTGCGAAAGCTGAGCGCCTCCCACTCCACGAATACGTAGGCACCCAGGAACAGAGAGAGGAGGACCAGAAAAACATCCAGGAATGCAAGAGGCCGAAACTCGTTGGCCACCTTGATTTCTTGCGATTCATCGCTCTGCGTCTTGAAAGGAAACATGAGAAAGATCAGGACCAAAGCAAAGCAGAGATGGGTTGTGCGCTGCTGGACGCCAGGAAGCGGCCGGACCCCCGCTGCATAGATATGAAAGAACGCCATGGCCACTGCAAAAACGAAGATGAGAATGCGGCGAATGTTCCAGGGGGGGGCCTTTTTTAGCGTGGCATTCGCTTCCGGGTCAGTCTTCATGGGTTCACCTCGGTCTTCCCCAAAAGAATATGACCTCCAGCCTCTTTGGGCCGGAAGCCCGACACAGGCTTACAGCAAAAAAAACAACGAGGTTCTGCCTACACCGGCAAAAGCAGGCAGTCCGTCGGCGGAAAAGGAGCAAAAGGAATCGCTATTTCCAAGCCCCCATCTCTTTCAAATACTTCCCCGCGCCTGGATGGAAGGGAAGGGGATTGCCCTTCTTCGCGTCCTGAAGGGTCATATCCTTTGCCGCAGAGTGAATACTGTAGTAATCGGCTTTGTGGTCAAAGAGGTTTTTCAGGAACTTATAGACCAAATCCGTATCGACGCTTGCGTAGGTCCAGACGGAGGTCGAAAACCCTATTATCGGCGTATCCTGTTCCAGACCCTTATAAGATTTGGCTTTCACGACATTCCGATAATAATAAGGGTATTCCTTGACCACCTTCTCTGCGACTTTATCATCCACGGGCACAATGCGGACATTTTGATTCGTAGAGAGCTCGGTATAAGCTGCGATCGGGTATCCTCCGACAACAAAACCGCCGTCCAGGCTTCCATCCTGAAGACCCTGGACGATTTCGTTGTAGACGAAAAAGTAGGGCTTAAAGTCATTCTTGGTAATGCCGTGTTGTTCGAGCATGAACAGGGCCGTATTCGCTCCCGTGCTTCCTGCCCCTCCCACGCCGATACGTTTGCCTTTGGCGTCCGCAAAGGATTTGATGGAAGAGTTAGCCGGGACGACGAAATACTGATCTGTGCCAAGACAATAGACGATGGCCCGGATACCCTCGAAAGGTCTGCCCGCATATTCATTCTTTCCTTTGTACGCATTCCAGGCGTCCACATTGCCAAAAATGCCAAAGGAGGGTTTTTTCATGCCTTCTCTCTGCATCATCCTTCGGACGATGTCCATCGTCCCCGTGGTTGCTTCATGCACCAGCGTCGTTCCGGTCAGATATTTGTTGCTCACGCTGACCATGCCCGCCCCGAGGACATAGGCGCCTCCACCCGCGGGAGGGGTATAAAAGGGGATGAGCTCAGCAGCTCTTACCGATGTGAGAGATAACAAAGCCAAACAACTGACGCCAATCACCAACACGATCCATCTTATCCGTCTCATTTTCCTGTGCCTCCTCGTGCTAGATTTATCCTTGACCTCCCGTATCATTGCACGGGATGGACTACTTTTTCATCGCCCCGATCTCTCTGAGGTACTTCTCTGCTCCCGGATGGAAGGGAACAGGGACCCCCTTCGTCGCATCCTCCGGGGTCAAGTCTTTTGCCGAAGTATGGATGCTGTAATATTCTGCCCTGTGGTCAAACAGGTTTTTCAGAAATTTATAGATAAAGTCAGGGTCCGTGGATGCCAGGGTGAAAACAGCCGTGGTGAATCCCATGATCAGGACATCCTGCTCCACGCCCTTGTAGGACTTGGCCTTGACCACATTCCGGTAATAGTAGGGGTGCTCCGAGGTTGCCTTTTTCACAGTCTGTTCGTCAATAGGCACAATCCGAACCGTATGGGTGTTGGCAAGCTCCGTGTAAGAAGGGATAGGATAGCCTCCCGCAACGAACCCGCCGTCCAAGCTTCCGTCTTGGATTCCCTGGACTGTCTCGCTATAGGTAAAATAATAGGGTTTAAAATCCTTCTTGGCCACCCCATATTGTTCGAGGAGGAAATGGGCTGTGTTTGCGACCGTGCTCCCCGGACCGCCCATGCCGATCCGTTTTCCCTTGACATCCGAAAAGGATTTTATTGAAGAGTTGGCGGGAACGACGAGATAAAGATCGGTGCCGGTCGCAAAGACAACGGCACGGATATTTGAAAATGGTTTCCCCGAATATTCATTCTTTCCCTGGTAGGCATTCCAAGCATCCACGGTGCCGAAGATGCCAAAACAGTCCTTTTTCGTGCTCTCACGGTACATCATGCGCCGGACGATGTCCATGGTTCCCGAGGCCGCCTCATGGACCAGGGTGACACCGGGCAGGAACCGGTTGGTTACACTGACCATGCCGGCTCCGAGGACGTAGGCGCCTCCGCCTGCCGGAGGCGTAATGAACGGGACAAGCTCCGCGGCCTGAACGGGCGTCAGAGAGAAGAGGGGTGACAAGCAGCAAACCCCAAAAACAAGAACGACCAATCTAAAACATTTCATTTTTCTTCCTCCTTGTTTAGGTTTACTCTCAGTCCGTGCTATTCTAACCATGGCTTATGAGACGTCTCTCTCCCCCGTCGAGGAGAGGGGGAGGGTTGAGTTGCCGACGTGACCCTGTTCAGCGCTCCCTGATTCTGAAGGATATGTTTCAACATCAGCTCATAAATCTCTTGACCATTTCTCTCCCGGAAGGCCTTTAAGATCTTCTTGTGGCATTCTAGTGCCTCCCCGGAAAGTTCTATTCTCTTCTGCAGATTTTCCTTGATTTCCAGGTTCATCTCTTTGAGGACGTCAAAAATGGGGTTCATGGTTGAGGTAATGACCGGGTTGTGAGTTGCTTCTGCAATGAGAGAATGAAACCGAATGTTTTGCTCGGGGGCTGGAGAATGAGATTTCAGGACCCTCAAGGTTTCTTCGATATTCTGCTCCAAGGCTGCAAGCCCTTCGGAGGTAATCCTTTCGGCCGCCAATCTGGCGATGCTCGGTTCCAGGATGATTCTCGCCTCAGTTATTTCGTTGATGGAGGTCTTTTGAATTCTGAGGATGGAGGAAAGGGATTCGCTGATTGGTTTTGAATTGATTTCAGCGACGAAGACCCCGGACCCTGGTTTGATCGCCAGCAACCCCGAGGTCTCGAGATTCTTGAGGGCTTCTCGAATCGAGATCCGGCTAGCCTGGAAGTGCTCGACCAACTCCCGTTCGGGAGGGAGACGGTCCCCGGACTTCATCGCACCGCTCAGAATCGTATCTTTAATCTGTCGGGCGATCCGTTCAGAGATTTTTCCAGTTTTAACGGGCTGAAAGGGAATCATAAATTGGTATGACAGCTGTCCAATAACAAACGGAAAATTATTTGTCAAGGGAAAAAGCCCAGAAATTTCTTCGGCTGTATCATCGGTCACCTGTTCGGAGAAAATAGAATGCCGAGATGACAATCGCATGATCAATCTGCCCTGTTCGGATGAGTTCCGGGATATCGACGAGGGGGATGAGCTCGACCTCGATGTCTTCGGTCTGGTCGGGAATAAGGCCTGAAACCTTCCGGATCTCCTGGGCTAAAAAAGTATAGCAGCGATTACTAAAGATGGCCGGGTTGGGATTGGTCACCCCGATTTGCGTCCACCGCTCCGCTTGGTAACCTGTCTCTTCCAACATTTCCCGAGATGCCGCTGCTTCGGGAGTGTCTCCAGGATCGACCAGTCCACCGGGTATCTCGAGGGTCACCGTTCTCGAACCGTGTCGATATTGCCTCACCATGACCACGCGTTGATCGGGTGTCAGAGGGATGATGTTGACCCATTCTCTCGATTCAATAATATGAAAGTCATGTTCTCTCCCGGTCCGGGGAGAGATGGCCGTATCTGTTCGGACGGAGAAGACGCGGAAGGAGCCTCCGGGTTGAGATCGAATACATGGCCACGGCTTGATCATGGGTTTCTCCTCATCTCATTCTTCGCTTCAAGGGTTCCAAAAGATAGAAAATCATAGGACATCTCTGCTCCGCTTGGCAACCTGACGTTGATTTTTTCTGTCCTTCTGAGATATAAAAAGAAGGCGACCCAATCCATCTCGACCGACAAGGTTCAAGGTTGACCTGAAACGCAGTTTTGGGGAAGGAGCTCTGATCTTCTTGGTGGATTGGAACAGAGGTTGTGGTTGATGCAGGTAAACCCGAAATTCGAATATCAAAGTTCGAAACAAATTCGAAAATCAAATGACCAATATTCGAAACTTTCTTGGAACATTTGAATTTTGGAATTGTTTCGGATTTCGTTGAAGGGAGATTCTATGGGCCATCTGACAGGAAAGGAAGATATCATAAAACAGCTTCAAAAAAGGCTTCACCGGAATCCGGTCGGGCTTCCCGAACATACCTCCGTCTACGAAATCTTATCCATCCTTTTTTCACCAAAGGAGGCGGAGGTGGGGGCGAAATTTCCCCCCGGGCTGGCGACCATCGAAGAGGTTCAGAAGGCGACGGGAATCGACGGGGGAGACTTGGGGACGGTTCTAAAAAGTATGATGAAGAAGGGTCTGGTGGTTACCTCGGCAAAGATCGGCCAGGTTCGATACCTTCTCTCTCCCGGGTTGACCGGATTTTTTGAAATGACCTTTATGCGAACGGACGAATCTCTGCCGATGAAGCGGCTGGCAGAGCTCATGCATAGTTACAGGAATACTCCAGAGTTTGTCCGGGAGTTTTTCGCCCCCGGGACGACCCGAGGCCGAGCCTACGTCTATCGGAATGCCCTGCCGGAGGTGAGAAGCGAGATCCTTCGATTCGATGAGGCTGAGGAACAGATTAAAGCGGCTGGACGGGGAAGTGTGGGACGATGTTATTGCCGGCACGAGACATGGCACTTGGGTAAGAATTGTTCCGCCCCCGTTGAGAATATCTGCATGAGCCTGGGGGTTGCCTCGGACTTTTTGGTGGAACAAGGGTTTGCCAGGAGGGCCTCGGTGAGTGAGCTGTTGGATACGCTCAAAAAGGCGGAAGACTATGGGCTGGTCCACGTTGGAGACAATGTTCAAGACGAAACCACCTTCATCTGCAACTGCTGCGGATGTTGTTGCGGTTTCCTGGAAGGGATCACTCACCACCATCTGAAACATGCGGTCACCACCACGAATTATATTGCCAGGCTGGATCGCGAAGAATGTAACGGATGCGAAGAGTGTGTGAATCATTGCCAGATCAAAGCGATCAAGGCGAGAGGGGATACCCCTGTGGTTGATGAAGAATTCTGCCTGGGTTGCGGGGTTTGCGCTCACTTCTGTCCGAGCGGCGCCATGAAGCTGGTCGAGAGGGAGAAGAAGATCCTCCCGCCCAAGACTTACAAAGACTTGATGGTTCGCCTTTTAAAAGAAAAAGGCCGGATGTAACAAGAGCACTCTTCCGATCATCGGGGCGGGTTACAGTTGGATGAGGCACCCCTGTCTGCTTGCGTAACCTGCACCTCAGGCGTCTGATCGCAAGGGACCCCGAGGCGAATGCTGGTCGTATCCGTCTCCCCACTCGAGAACTAAGCCGTCTTAAGCTTGCCCTCTTTCTTCATTTTATCCATGAAAAAAATGACGCTCTTTTCCGAAATTTTGAGCTGAGCCGCCACCCCCGAGGGTTTGAGAAACTTCTCCTTGCTTAATATATCGAGAATTTCATCTTCAACGGTCCTCAGCCATTCTTCAAAGAGACCGTTGATCTCAGCAGTCGCATCAGAGGGTACAGAAAACGACTTGACCTGAGTTTCATCGATGGCGCCCGCCATCCGTTGAGACATCTTCATTCACTTTTCCATCAGGGTGGCCATCAGTCCTGCTTTGGCTTCCATTTCATCCTCCGGTTCTCTTGAGCTGGGTGACCTGCTCTCTCAGTTCTCCAATTTCTCTTTTCAGATCCTCCGTCTGATCGTATCTCCCCATGCCACAAAGGCTCCCTCTCTTACGAAAGAGTCCTGAGCAGGCGAAAATCATGACCATCATGAACATAAAACCGATGACCGGGAAGATCCACCCCCAACTCCACATATAAGGTCCCCACGTCCAACACATCTTAGTCTCCTCCTTTCATCCACTTCCGCATGAATTGCATCGGTGGGCAAATAATTTGCGCATCCCCTTTCGTCCTTTTCGGAGAGATGCCGCAAAGCGAAGTCAGCACGTCAACTAAAAATGGCTCCGCCAGGCCGTAATAGATGAATGCCCCCTTTCTCTCCGTCAACACAATGCCGCTCTCTCGCAACGGCCTGAGATGGAAAGATACGAGCGTTTGCGGCAGAGAAGTTTCATCCATGATCTCGGATACGGACTTCATCTCTTTTCCTATCGCAAAAAGAATTTTGAGTCGGTTCGGGTCATTTAAGAGTTTAAAGAGTCTGGACAGCGAATCTAAAACCTTCTCATCCATCATTATATGAGTACTCTCTTATATGAGTTTACACTCATATTAAGACCTGAGAAAAGTTTTGTCAAGAGAAAAATCTGGGTCCAAACCATCTCTCTTGAATCTCCTGGGAAAAGGCTCTCCCCTTGTCCTCCGGGCATCGTCCGTCGATTGAAAATTAAGGGATTTCGCGGCGTCAAAAGCGTCAGGAGCGGTCAGCCGTCAGGTTGAAGCCGCATTTGGGCGGTTGCCCATTTTACGCTCGCCCATTCCTGCGCTCAACGGGATGATCAACAGAAAGAAAGCGCAGAATACGACAGCACTCCAGCCGCCCAGCCCGTAAGCAAATCCTGTTCCTGTGATTCCAAGCCAGCCTCCGGTATAGTAAAAGAGCACGTAGAGGGCGTTTGCACGGCCTTGTCCCCTGGAAAGCTTGCGGTTGAGAGAGCCGACGGCGGATGCGTGAATCGTAAAGAAGCCTGTGCAGACCCCGAAGAGCCCCAACAGGACTGCGACCAGTGAGGGGATCAGGATGAGGGCCAAAGAACCCGCCAAAATAACAGTACCCCCAAGTAAGGTGTTACCCGTTCCGAAGCGATTACTGATTCTGCCGGAGGTGGGTCCCATGAAAATACCGACGACATAGACGAGATAGACGAGGGTGGTCAGTTCCGTGGACAAATGGAAGGGTGGCCCATTCAGTCTGAAAGGCAGGTAGTTGAAAATAGACGAAAAGATTGCGAAGCTGCCTGCGGCACAGAAATAGAGGCGCAGGGTTTCCCAGCACTTCAGCAGTTCAAGAAAACCGATTGACCCATTCGGTGGCGCTAAGCTCCGCCCTCTGAGGCGGGCCTTAACGCCGCTCAGGGTCAACCCTGAACGAACCCAGGCCCTAAGGCCGAGGAGTCTTGGGGTTGATTCTTCTTTCTGTCCGGCAGCAACCCGAGGACGGGGCAACCCCCGTAAAGCGGAGAAGGTTGTGATGAGGATAAGTACGGACGCAGATACAAAAGCATAGCGCCAATGCAATGGCGGGTGAATCCATCCACCCAGGAACCGGCCTCCCATTCCACCCAGCACGGTTGCAGAGACATAAGAACCCATCACGACAGTGACCCTTTCCGTGGGAAGCGTCTTTGCCAGATAGGCCGCGAGGCAGGTTGTCAAGGCTGGGATGAAAAGACCTTGAATGAAACGGGCCCCGATCAAAAGCCAAAGGTCTTTCGTCACCGCGCAAATGAAGCCGCCGAGAGCGACCAAGAGACCTCCTGTAAGAATGATGGGATGGATGGGCAGCCTGTCCACCAGAAAGCCAAAGGGCAGATTGGACATGGCCATGCCGAGGATGACTGCAGAGACGGTGAAAGAAACCACGACCGTATCCGCGGCAAACTCTTGCCGGAGCACCGGTAATACAGGTTGCGTAATATAGATGTTTGTAAAAGAGGCCGATACCAGGGCAAAGACGATGATCTGGAGGCGGAGTGAGGACGGGTCCGAGACATGCCGAGAGGGTGGAAGGTTTCCGGTAGAAATCACCATGCCGGCTCCACCCTAAGCCGCTCCGGTAAAAAAGCCCGGCGCATCACTCGCCCCGGGGGTCCATCTTCGTTTACAACTCATTTCGATCCTCTTCCTTGCTGATCAAAAGAGATGGGCGCGTCCTCTCGGCGTTCAAAAATAGCCCCTT
>Ga0335070_10007045_pt1 | contig 13199 bp, 9 predicted proteins | sample Lox_Sample_13_FD_206722 | JGI IMG/M metagenome (GOLD analysis project Ga0335070, IMG submission 206722) | Soil microbial communities from Loxahatchee National Wildlife Refuge, Florida, United States - Lox_Sample_1.3 | ecosystem: Environmental > Terrestrial > Soil > Wetlands | place: USA: Florida...
GGCCGGCTTGAGATTGAAGCTCGCAACCGCGTGACGCTCCTTTGCTACCTCGAGGAACGGCTTCGCGCCGCTTAAGATGTCGGTAACGTCCTGGTTGGTGAGATAGACGATGGCGTACTCGATGCACCCGCCGTACTTGTCGCACTGGGTGTAATCCCGCAGCGGCCAGTAAATCGAGAATGCCACGCCTTGAATATCTTTAAGCTGCTTCAGTTCGCTCTCCTTCAGGTACCGGATATACTTGGGGAACTCCTGGTGGGTGATCCTTTTGAAGCGCACCGGCCACTTGTCAGGGTCTGCAGCATCCCTTTCAAAGACGATATCGGCCGGCCGGATCTTTATCGAGAGATAATGATCCTGTGTCTTTCCAGCAGGGTTCTTAAGCCCGATAACGGCTATACCGTCGTAGTAGAAGTCAACGCCGGCGTTCTTGTATGTGAGGTAGATGTTCCGTAACGCCGCCTCGTTCTCCTGGTAGACGCGGGCAAGGTCGGGGTCGTCATAGGTTGTTTTGAACACCTCGTTCTCATTCTTGGCAACCTGGATAGGGCCCGTGCAGGATAGCAGCAGCATGAAGACGAACAGACCGATGAATGTTTTCATAGTTTATCCTCCTTGCGTTTTAACTTAGCTTACTCTAGCACTAAGTATGCACATTGCACGTCAGGATTGCAAGGGGGGTAAGAAATAGGGCGAGGTCAGAAGCAACGGTGCAGAAGGATTATGAAACTCAACTGGCCGATCTCTCGGACAGCTTATTGTTCTTGCCCGGGGAAGAAGGCGCACGCCTCTTGCAGGCACTCTTTGTTGAGGAGATGAAACCGGCATTTGAGCTCACGGGCGTCAGATGCTATTTCTACTCCGAACTGATCCTTAACGAAGGAGACAGCCTCTCCTATCGCAAGAAACGAATTCCTCTTGCAGCAGCGCGGCCCGCCGGCATTGGCGATCGCGAAAAGGCTCTTCGCCGTGATAAGATTGGAGAGCCTCCATTCCTTCTGTGACAACGGGGTGGCACCCGTTATGACGCTCACAAATATACCGGTTCCCACTGCGGCACCGCAGTCGCCATAAAATCCGCAGAAGCCTCCCAGAATGTTCTCAGCCCGTTTTCGGGCCAGTTTGATCTTCTTCTCCTTCTCGCTGGCCTCACCGGTCACGTTGTAAAAGGCCGAGAGCAGCACAGCGGGAACGAGAAAATGATGTTCGGGTCCGTGCATCTTCAAGCTCGGGCTCTTCATCAGGGTCAATGCCATATCAATCGGATCTTTCGAGGAGCTTTCTATGGTGAATCGTTCAATGAGATCATTGGCGGACAAGGCATGGCAGGCGTCACACACGAAATGGTTATCGATACACTTTGCCTGCGTGCTGAAGACACTCTTGCAGAAGATGCAAGCTATGTCCTCAGCCTCCTTCAGATAGAGAAGCTCTTTACCGCAGAACAGACAGCCACTCTTATGTGGCGTAATCACTTTATCCATCTCGGTTCTGTCCCCTCACTCCTCTTTGTGAACCTCCTCGTCGAGGGATTCGGGCAATGTTTCAATATACTCCCTGATTTCGTCTCTCACGCGCCGATAGGGTTGCATGGCGTCATCTTCGTCTCGCGCTCCCTCAGCCAATCTCGGAGGATCATCAAAGCCGTGGTGGATGAGGGCCGTCTTTGCCGGGAAGAAGGGGCATGCCTGCTGCGCATCATCGCATAGGGTTATGACGTAATCAAACTCTATGTCCGGCAAATCAAGAACCGACTTCGATGTGTGTCGCGATATGTCTACCCCCACCTCCGCCATCGCTTTGACCGCCCTCTGGTCAACTCCCTTCGGCTCTGTTCCTGCAGAGTAGGCTTCAATCAGGCCGCCTTTAAGGCGTTTCGCCCAGCCTTCCGCCATCTGGCTTCTGCAGGAATTGCCCGTGCACAAAAAAAGGACCTTCACCTTCATATTACGATGTCTCCACTCCTGCTACCCGACAGTACTGCTCAGAGAAATAACGCCTCTGAAAATAGAGTGCCACATTGACCAGCCCGATAAGTGCCGGCACTTCGACCAAGGGGCCGATCACTGCGGCAAAAGCTTCCCCCGAGTTGATGCCGAAGACCGAAACAGCCACGGCGATGGCCAGTTCAAAGTTGTTGCTTGCCGCGGTAAAGGAGAGGGTTGCACTCTTCTCATAATCCGCCCCGAACTTCTTGCCCATGTAAAATGAGGCGAGGAACATCACCACGAAATAGATGAGGAGCGGTATCGCGATGCGCACCACGTCGAGAGGGAGCCTGACGATATACTCGCCTTTCAGGGTGAACATAACGACGATGGTGAAGAGCAGGGCGACCAGGGTTATCGGGCTGATACGCGGCACGTAGACCGTATCGAACCAGGCCCGGCCTTTGAGCTTGATGAGGCTGAACCGGCTTATGATGCCGGCAAGAAAGGGGATGCCGAGGTAGATGAAAACGCTTTCCGCGATCTGGCCGATGCTCACCGTGACGACCGTACCCTTCAGACCGACCAGTGGCGGAAAGACCGTGATGAAGATGTAGGCGTAGACCGAATAGAGCAGAACCTGAAAGATGGAGTTGAAAGCGACGAGTCCGGCCGCATACTCCCGGTCACCGCAGGCCAGATCGTTCCATACGATCACCATGGCGATGCATCGGGCAAGGCCGATCATGATAAGACCGTACATATAGTCGGGATACCCGCTCAGGAAGATGATGGCCAGGAAGAACATGAGAAAGGGGCCGATCACCCAGTTCTGGACAAGGGACAGGGCAAGCACCTTCTTATTCCTGAATGCCTCACCCATCTCCTCGTACCTCACCTTGGCAAGGGGCGGGTACATCATGAGGATGAGGCCGACAGCAATTGGGATATTGGTGGTGCCGGACTGAAAGAGATTGATGAAGCTGAGCATATCGGGATAGAGGTAGCCGAGCCCTACCCCGAAGAACATGGCGAGAAAAATCCACAGGGTAAGAAACCGGTCGAGGAAAGAGAGTTTTTTCGAGATGCCTTCGCTCATCACACAGACTCCGTTACGTATCAGTTAGTTAGTCGCGTAGCACCGATCAATCGGTGCCGCCTTACCCCTGACTTTGGAGAACTCCGCGAGCCGCTTCAGGTCCTGCTTCATGGTTGCCTCCGGGATCCGCTCCAGCACGGACAGCATGAGGAACCTCTTGAAGAGGTCAGCGTCATCGAGCCTGTAGTGCATCCACTTCCCTTCCCTTCTGTCTTTCAGGAGGCCGGCGCTCTTGAGCACGCTGAGATGGAAGGAGACCTTCGGCTGAGTCATGTCGCATGCGGCAACGATCTCGCAGACGCAGAGTTCCCCGCGCTCAAGAAGCTTGAGGATCCTGAGCCGGGTTTCATCTGACAGGGCTTTCAATATGGTCACCGTGTCGTTCATCGGCTGCCTCCCCATGTTTGTCCGGCAATAAATACCTCTACGTGCCGGGTGGTCATTTGCGTCCCTGCGCAGAAAATATATATCAACAAATATTGATATAATATATCCGATAGATGCCTCTGTGTCAACAAGTAATGCGCGGATCGAATAAGTATAATTTGTTACATATGGACCTATGAGCCGCTTCGGCAAAGGCGGCGCTCTTACGAAAAAGTTGCTTCTCATAGTGGATTTCAACCGCAAACCATGATACTAAGAATGCATGCCATAATCTCTATAGAGATTTTTAAACGCTTACAATGCTGCGAACTGAGGACGTGAACATATGGCACACTTTAAAGCGGGATGAGTGGACTGAGGTGACGATTACACACCGCCACCAGTTAGCTGGCGCATACTGAAATTTCCTGATGATACGCAGTCCGGCGTGTTCGGTCTGGACGAGATACTGGCCGAACTTTACGCTGAGGGCAGGAAGGCGAACGACGAGACCGCCGAAGAGATCATCGCAAGGCTCGAAGCCATGAAGAACTACATCCCCTCTTCTGAGCGTGCCCGCAAAGAGTACTGCTATGTCCTGCTCAAGGAGTACAGAACGTACCTTAGGGATAGGGCTGGCGGCAGTAAGGGATAGAGCGCTCCGTGCGTACCGCAGCATTGAATTTACTTGAATCAAGAAGTAGAGACCGTCGCTTCATACTCGTTAGACTAGGCGCCCACCAAGCCTTGAGTTTCCACAGCATACCCATGTCAAGTGATAATGCTGAACCGAGGCAAAACCCGCCAGTTGACCACTTGTGGGTGTTACAAACACCCGTTCACAAATCTCTCCAATAGCGAACGGGCAATGCGTGATGACTTAAGAGGGGCCCGCGACTTGTCCTCGGAAATCAAAGATGCGGATTGCCGGGGACTGGCAGTGCGTGGTATGGTTAAAATGGCTGGAAAAGCGATCATCGGCCTGCTGGTATCAAAGAGCTTCCGAAAGTGAAATAACGTTATTTTGTTGTTTTTTCATTCATGAAGAATAAACAACAGCCTGTGAATTGGTTACTGGGTCGGTTTTTAAGCTTCCTGCTCCGGGTACTGCGTAGTTTCATGCGCAACCAGGGTTTGCTCTTATCCGGCGCTCTGGCCTATTACACCTTGTTGTCGATTGTGCCCTTGTCAATCCTTGCCCTCATTGTGCTGCCCCACTTTATAGGAGAGGGACAGTCGTTCTACATCTTGTCGACCTATATAGGAATGATGATACCGGGCTACGGAGCAATTTTGACTGAACAGATGCAGGTCTTTCTTCAACACCGCCAGGCACTCGGTATTATCGGATTCGTGGCCATGCTATTTTTCAGCTCGATGGCGTTTACCGTGCTTGAAAATGCCATGTCGGTCATCTTTATGCACCGCGTCAGAGTGCAACACCGTCACTTTCTGACTTCCGCTGTTATTCCTTATCTGTATATCCTTTCAATCGGTCTGGGGATAGTGGTGATTTCATTTATTACGGGAGCGTTAGAGATACTTGAAAAGAGGCAACTCATGATTTTCGGATGGAGCGTGAGTCTTGAACTCACTTCAAGGATAGCGCTGTATGTACTGGGGGTAGTATGTGAGGTGCTTCTGCTCTCTTCCATATACCTGCTTATGCCCGTGGGGCGTATCGCGTTTCATCACGCATTGATCGGAGGGATAACCGCCACAATTTTATGGGAGATCACCCGCCGTGTACTGGTCTGGTATTACTCGAATCTGTCGATGGTAAATGTAATTTATGGTTCCTTCGCGACAACAGTCGTGGCCCTTCTCATCACGGAGGCTATATCATTAATTCTTTTGTTAGGTGCTCAGGTTATTGCGGAGCTTGAGCACAAGACCAACGAGCCGGGCGATGGGACCCTATCAGGGTTTGAGACGTGATTCCTTTGGCGGGTTCTTCGGCTGCTCAAAGTTCACGCGAGGAGACTGCTCAATTTCTGCGAGAGGAATGAAAGCTGCAGCGCATCGTAAGCTCGAACGTGCTTCTGCCGGTCTGCGCCCGACACAACGCCAAGAGTTTACAGGGTGTTATCAGAGTGGTATAATTAATAAGGCGTTTTTTCGGGATGCGTGTTCGGATCCGGATAAGCATCTTCGCTAAACCTTTTATGTGCTCTGAAAGGGCACGTAAAGGGTGGATTCACTTCGAGTCGCCCTTCCGCAACCCCAGTATATCCCTGAGCGGTTCGCAAGTCGGGAAACTGCTGTATTAAGCCTTCGTTTTTCCCTTGGAGGTGGCCATGAAAGACCAGGATAGAACAAAAGAACAACTCATAAGCGAACTGGCAGCGATGCAGCAGCGCGTTGCCGAACTGGAGGAGATAGAATTTGAGCGCGAGCAAGCTGAAATAGCACTTCAGGAAAACCATAGATATACCGAGGCGATCATCGAGACCGTGCGTGAAGCCCTTGTGGTGCTTGACGCTCACCTGAAGGTGCTCTCGGTCAACTGGGGTTTCTGCAATACGTTCCAAGTAACGTGTGGCGAAACTATAGGAAAGTTCATCTTCGATCTCGGAAACGGGCAATGGGACATCCCCGCCCTCCGGAAGCTGCTTGAAGATATCCTGCCAACAAACACCAAGTTCGATCACTATGAGGTTGACCATATATTCCCCTCCATAGGGCACAAGATAATGCTTCTCAACGCCCGCAGGATCTATCAGGAAGGCTTGGGCACACAGAAGATCCTTCTTGCCATTGAAGACATCACCGACCGCAAGCAGGCGGAGACAAAATTGCAGGCTTCCGAAACGCGGTACCGAAGGCTCTTTGAGACAGCGCAGGATGGGATATTGATCCTCGATGCAGACACCGGGCAAATAAATGACGTGAATCCATTCCTGGTAGATATGCTGGGATACACCCCCGCCGAATTCCTGGGAAAGAAGCTCTGGGAGATAGGTGCGTTCAAAGATACCGAGGCAAGCAAGGCGGCGTTTGCGGAATTACAGCGAAAAGGGTATGTCCGGTACGAAGACTTGCCCCTCGCCACAAGAGACAGACGGGAGATTGCTGTGGAATTTGTCAGTAATGTATACCCGGTCAATCATCACAACGTGATCCAATGCAACATCCGTAACATCACCGACCGCAAGCAGGCAGAGGAGGAACGGGAGAGGCTTATTATTGCACTCAGGGATGCGCTGTCTAAGGTCAAGACCTTGAGTGGCATGTTGCCTATTTGCGCTTCCTGTAAGAAAATCCGCAATGATGAAGGGTACTGGGAACAAGTGGATATCTACATAACGGATCATTCCGGAGCGGAGTTCACCCATGGCATTTGTCCCGATTGTTCCAAAAAACTGTACCCGGAATACTATGAAAAGAAATAAGACAATGACAGATGTTACTTCCCGCTGGCAGTAGAAAGAAGAGACTTTTCACGGCGTTTGTGATAGAATAAATAGGTTCCATTGGTTTTTGTAATCATCCACTTATCTTAACTGCCTCTCTTCGTCACGCGGAGAATCCATCAGAGACGAGGGGTCACTGCCAGCCGCCCCAAAAAGAAAGGGGTACCAGTATGGCTTCCGGGCACCGACTTCATGTTTTGGTTGTGGAAGACGGTGGAGACGTGTTCAACGCGACCACCACTATGCTCGAACGCCTGGGCTGCAGCGTGAAGGGTGAGACGCAAAGCCTTGAGGCGTTAAGAGCCTTCTCAGAAGAACCTGATCGATTTGACCTTGCTATTCTTGACAATGTTATGGACGGCTTGACGGGGCTGGAACTTGCCAAGCGATTCAGACGTATCCGCCCCGGTTTCCCTGTCATGCTCTATACGGGAAATGTTGGCACGCCATCACCCGAAGAGATAGAGGCTGCCGGTATCGGGCGGGTCGTATTCAAACCGCTGACCTCGGGAGAACTGGAAGGGCTGATAAAGGAGGCGCTGAGCTGAGGAGTAAAAAGCCTGTAGAAAAAATAACTAAGCGGGGAAAGGAAATGCTCCCGAGAGGGAGCAAAAACAGACATGGAAAGAGAACCGATAGACAGGCAAAGCTTGTTAGCGCTGGTTACAGAGACAGCGTCGAAGTTCCCTCCGCAAAACGACAACGATAATGCACGCCCTTTCAGGTTGATAAGCGTGGATTACCTGGATGGGAAAATAACGCATCCGCAGTTTAACCTCCTCTATGCGCAGGGAAAGACTGTAGAGCAGATAACAGACGGAATAGTCAACGCGCTTAACAACAGGCCGTCCCGCGTGCCTCTGAAGCCGGGACGCGCGGATGAGATGGTCCCGGAGAAATGGCGCGTGAGGTAAGCAAGACCTTGAAATAATTAGCCGCGTGCGGCGGGTATGCGCACTTCGACCGCATGTTCCTTGCGGTCGTCAACAAGGGGAATAAACTTGTCGGGTTGTTCAACGCCATCAATAATCATACTCATCTCACCATACGAGGCGGGCATTTGCAGAACGCCGATGTGGTATACGGTCTCTCGATATCGGTAGTGCACCTTGAATGTCTCCCAATCCAAAGGGAGACACGGCGCGATACGCAGTTTCTCCTTTTCAAGCCTCAGCCCCAGGAGTGACTCCAGGATAAGCCGGTACATCCATCCGGCCGATCCCGTGTACCACGTCCATCCGCCGCGGCCTGTGTGCGGAGAAAGGGCATATACATCGGCTGCAACGACGTAGGGCTCCACTTTGTAGGTCAGAATCTCCTCAGGAGATCGCCCATGGTTCAAGGGGTTTATCATTGCCAACAGCTCCCACGCGCGCCGGCTATCGCCCAATTTGGCGAACGCCATCGTGGCCCAGATCGCCCCATGAGTATACTGCCCGCCATTCTCTCTGACGCCCGGCACGTACCCTTTTATATAGCCAGGGTTCAAATTCGACGTGTCGAAAGGGGGTTCCAGGAGGCGGATCAGCGAGTGCTCCCGGTCAATGAGACGCTTATCGACCGCTTCCATTGCCGAGCGTGAACGGTCGGCGTCACCCGCACCGGATAGAACAGACCAGCTTTGCGCAATCGAATCGATCTGGCATTCGGGATTACTCGCCGAACCGAGCGGCGAGCCATCGTCGAAGTAAGCGCGTCGATACCACTGCCCATCCCAGCCATGTTGCTCGATATTCCGCCGCAGTTCTGCCGCCTCCTTCCGGCAGCGCTCGACGAAGGGCGGGTCTTCGTGCATGCCGGCAACCTCACTGAACAGCATGAGCACCTCATAAAGGAAAAAGGCCAACCAGACACTTTCACCTTTGCCCTGTTCGCCGACAAGGTTCATACCGTCGTTCCAGTCACCGGAGCCCATGAGCGGCAGGCCGTGCTCGCCGGTCTTGAGGCCCCTCAGAATGGCTCGCACACAGTGCTCATACAGACTGGCCGTTTCTTCAGAGCGGCTCGGTAGATCGTAGTAGGAGTCCTCCTCCGCGTTTACAGGGCGTCCTTTGACGAACCGGATCTGCTCGTCCAACACCCCGGTGTCCCCAGTGCTCAGAACGTAGCGGCATGTCGCCAGGGGTAGCCAGAGGTAATCATCCGAGCAGTGCGTGCGCACGCCACGGCCCCAAGGAGGATGCCACCAATGCTGAACATCTCCCTCCTGGAACTGACGAGCCGCGCAGCGGAGCAAGTGCTCGCGCACAAGGCGTGGCTCCGTGTGGACGAGTGCCATCACGTCCTGTAACTGGTCGCGAAAACCGAAGGCGCCTCCCGGCTGGTAGTATCCGCTCCGCGCCCAAACACGGCACGCTAGAGTCTGGTACAGGAGCCACCCGTTGGTCAGCACGTTGAGGGACTCATCCGGTGTTTCCACATTGACTGCGCCGAGAGTGTGGTTCCAGTACTGCCATACTGCTTCGAGCGCTTCACGCGCAGCCGCAGACCCGCGGAAACGATGCGCCAGGTTCCCGGCCTCATCGGCGTCGCTGCCTACGCCGAGAGTGAATATGAGTTCACGCTCCTGCCCGTCGCCAAGCTCGAAAGGAACCTGGATCGCGGCGCACGGATCTAAGCCAGCCCCTACTTTGTCGGAAAGGCACGTCCGGCCCATCGCAGCCGGACTCCCAAGCGTGCCGTTACGCCCAAGAAACTCAGTCCGGTCGCCGGTTAAGGTTTGAGTCTCATGGTCCACATGGAAAAAGGCAACACGGTCGGCGAACTCCGTGTTGTAAGGGTTCCGAGCGAACAGCGCCCCGCTGACAGGATCAACTTCGGTGACCACGTGCATGGTCGATTTAGGCAGCAGATCTCCCAGCACCCATTCCACGTATCCCGTGGCAGAGAGCCGGCGGGATCGCCCGGACTCATTTCGCACTTTCAACACCGTGAACTTGATCGGCTGATCCAGGGCCACATAGACCCACAGCTCAGACCGGATGCCACCGTCTGTGTGCTCGAAGACACTATAGCCGAATCCGTGACGGCTGACATAGCCTTGCGGGCCGCGGCTCGGCAGCGGCGTGGGAGACCAGAAATGGCCGCTCTCTTCGTCACGGAGATAAAATGCCTCACCGCTCGGATCGCTCACGGGGTCGTTGTGCCAGGGAGTGAGTCGGAACTCGTGGGCGTTCTCGCTCCAGGTACAGCCCAGGCCACTCTCCGAGACGACAGTTCCGAAGTACGGGTTCGCAAGCAGGTTCGCCCACGGCGCGGGCGTGGTTTGACCGTGCGAGGTCGAAACCACGTACTCGCGCCCGTCCGGTGTGAATCCTCCGAGGCCATTGAAGAAGATCAGATCGTGTCGGGACAACCCCGTGGTCGCTGTTGGTTCAGCTCGGTACGTGCCGGTCGGTGTGAAACGCGGAACGCGCGCTTCCGACAGGCGGCGACGGTGAATCTGGTCCCACAGCGTTCCCCGGCTGTCGGTAAGAATGGCGCGAGCGACCGCTTGCAGCAGAACGCGGTCCTCGTTCGATATCTGGTCCGCGGCTCGTACAAAGATGCCGCCTGGCCGATTGGCCACGTTGGCCTCAGTGCCTGCGGCAATCAGCCCCATGATTTGTTCGTGGAGCAGTTGCCGGTAACCGGCACGGTCCTCATTCCAGATCACCAGGTCCACCGCAACTCCTTTAAGGCGCCAGTACGCGTGAGCCTGGACGAGTTGACGCGCCAGATCGATATTGGCCGGGTCTGCAATCTGCAGCAGCACGATCGGCAAATCGCCCGAGATGGAGTAGCCCCATAGACCGGATTGCCCGCGACGGTTCTTAATGAGGATGTTCGCGTCGGCGCGCAGCGAGGAATTGGCGTAGATTACAGGCGCGGCCAGATGTGCGTAGAGTTGCGCGTCGGCCTCTGTGGCATTGAGCTGCCGCAGGACCACCTGGGCGTGTGTCCAGGCCAGATCGAAGGCGCGATCCGCGAGACGCCGATCCTGGTATTTATGAACAAGGCTTAGAGCAGCGTCGCGGGTTTCGGCGATCCCCGAGACAATATCGAGCGTCGCCGACTCTCCAGGATCAAGCGTGATTCGATAACGAATCGCCACAATCGGATCGAGCACGGAGCCCTGGCTGCCCGAGAGCGCGGCGGGCCCTCTCATTGCTTGCGGATCGGCGACCGTGTTGCCGCGGCCGATGAATTGCGTACGATCGGTCTCATAGGAAACTTCTTCGATGTCTGCCCCGTGCACGGCCATCAGGTGAAGCATCCAGGGCACGGGTTCATCGACGGAGCGGGGCCGGCGGGTGCAAAGGATCGCCTTGCGTTGGGGAAGGATCTCCGTCTGGACAAAGAGGTTGCTGAACGCTGGATGCAAGGCATCCGCGGCAGGTGATGCGAGAACGACTTCCGCATAACTTGTAACGTCGACCATTCTGCTCATGCGGGAACGGCTGGTGATGGTGGTTCGGCGAAGTTCTATATCGTCCTCCGGAGAAACAGCGATCACCGTATGCGTATCGAAGTCGTGGTCGCGGCGCCGGAACTCCGCCCGAGCCTCCGAGAAAATCGCTTCGTATTTGTCTAATTGTTTGAGCGTCGGCTGATAGGCGGTCGACCAGAACTCGCCGCTGGTCACGTCGCGGAGATAACAGAACGTGCCCCAGTTATCGCGGGTGGTGTCTTCGCGCCAGCGCGTGACTGCGATATCCTTCCAGCGGCTGTACCCACCCCCTGCGTTTGTGATCATCACGTGGTATCTGCCGTTCGACAACAACTGCACTTCCGGAATCGGCGTGTCCGGGCCGCTGAAAACGCGCACCCGTGTCTCCACGCCGACGGGAGTTGCACGTAGAGCGGAGTGTTCGGCTGCGTGCCAATAGAACGCCGTGGCCTTTGGAATCCGCTCCTGGAGCAGGAGCGCGGTCGCCTGAAACCGCGGATCCGACTCGAATCGTTTTTGCATCGGACGGTCCAGAAGCAGATAGGCCATAGATAGGAGGCTCATGCCCACGTGATGTGCCATGAAGGAGCGAATCACCGCGTTCGATTTTCCACTCGGCAGACGCGAAGGAGTGTAGTCGATCGCTTCATAGAGGCCATAGTCGCCTTCGAAACCTTCCGCGGCGAGGCGCTGCAGATTCAGACACGCCTCCTCGGGCGCTACCATCAGCGCCAGAGCCGAGGCGTACGGCGCAATGACCAGATCCTCGGCGAGTCCGCGTTTAAGACCCAGGCCGGGCACGCCAAATGCTCGGTACTGGTAGTTAAGGTGAACGTCGACCATGTTGTAGCACGATTCAGAAATACCCCACGGCACGCCGCGCCGCTTCCCATATTCGATCTGTTGCTCGACGGCGGCTTTGTACGTTTGGCCGAGCAGCGTATTTTCGTACGTGGGCATTACCAATAGCGGCATCAGGTACTCGAACATCGAACCGCTCCACGAAAGAAGAATCGGCTCTCCACCGGCCGTGGTCAGGAGGCGCCCCAGGGCAAACCAGCTCTCCTGCGGCAGTTCTCCCTGCGCGATCCCGACGAATGTGCACAATCGCGCTTCGGAAGCGAGCAGATCGTAGAAACTGGCGTCCAGCCGGCGCTCGTCTACGTTGTACCCGATTGCAAGCAGGTGGCGCGCCTCGTCGAACAAGAAGTCATACTCCATACGGGCGAGTTCGCCGGATTGCAGCGCAAGGAGGTCGATAGTCGCGATCCTTGCTCTGGCACGGGTGCTTGCGTCTGTAATGCACTGTTGAATCTCGGCCAACCACTCGCCATCCCCGGGGGCTACGCACCCCCCTAGACGACTCCCGATCGCCGGCAATAACTTCTTCTCGAGTTCCGCCAGTTGGCGCAGCGTTGGGATCTCGTCTATGACGTCAAAGTCGTCGGCTCTATTCTGAGGGTTCGGGAGTAGGATCCATGGAGCGAGAAATGCCAGCTCATCGAGGGCGCCCTGACATTGTCGTATGAAAGCGTGTGCCCATTGCTTTGCCCGGCTCCGGGCGTCACCATCGAGGCTGCCCACCACTTCCGTAGCGGATGTCGCCAGCCGGTTGAGGCAGAGCCGCGCAGTCGTGAGCGTGGTCGGCCTGGAATCGGACGCGGACGCCAGATCCTTCTGAAGTTGCGCGATCTGGACCTTCGCTGCCCCTCCTACAGCGTCCACGAGAATCCTCAGTGTGTCGCTTAAGCCCTCAAATAACCGCGGCGCCATGATCTTCTGATCGGGTAGTGCGAGCAGGCCCGGGCGTAAGGTCATCAGATCGGCCGCAAGGTTCCCGCTGTCCACCGTCGAGACATAAAGGGGCTGTAACGGCTTCAGGGAGAGCGTATCGTACCAGTTGTAGAAGTGGCCTCGATGGCGCTCCAGTGCCTCCATCGTGCCGAATGCATGTTCCGTGCGCT
>Ga0335070_10007046_pt1 | contig 13199 bp, 6 predicted proteins | sample Lox_Sample_13_FD_206722 | JGI IMG/M metagenome (GOLD analysis project Ga0335070, IMG submission 206722) | Soil microbial communities from Loxahatchee National Wildlife Refuge, Florida, United States - Lox_Sample_1.3 | ecosystem: Environmental > Terrestrial > Soil > Wetlands | place: USA: Florida...
CGGCATCGATGAGCGGGTGAACAAATCTGCGACGGTCCGCCCAGGCTTTGGAGAACGACGCGGGATCTGAAAGAGACACGCCCTTACAGACGATTCGGAGCGGGGGTACATAATCTGCATAGTCGGGCGCCACTTGGGAACTCGAACCAACATATCCTTCGGTGGCCAGTGCTGGGACATGCTCATCAGGCATTACGATGATCGTTGATCCGCTGCGAATCTCCAGAGCTTCACGAAGAGTGCTGAGCCAGAGGGGTTTCGGGGCAGGGACAACATGATCAACTAAGAAGCTGATCCCCTTTCGGCCAGGAGTGGGATCAACGACCGAGGCTATCTGTATTGAGAGTGCTTGTTGAGGCTGCGGCTTCGGCGAGGCGGACTTTGAAGACTCATCAGACGGAAAACCGCGGTGAACCGACGGTGCTGAACCGCGTTTCTGTAATCTCTCAAACATCGACTTGAGGCGAGCAATCATGCGGCGCCCCTCTGTTCAATTGATCGAGAACGCCAGGAAGGCGCGCGACCCTAACGCGCCATCACAACTACGCTACCGTTATACACCTAACTTGCCGAAATTGCCTGCATTCGCCATCATCGTTTCGCTTCCCTGGGTTATTGGTGAAGCATCATTGCGGGTTCTGCCGCTCCGTGGTTTGGAAATCGCAGTCAGGATACCAGCCACCGTTACCGCCACGTTTCTGATGAAATCACGTCGCTTCAATTGACACCCTCCGTAAACGATGCAACCGTCCGGAGGTAGTCGTCGTTCCGCAAACATATAGACCTCGCGAGGTGCCAATATCCACACGCTGCACAGATGCGCGACGTCGCCTTCGTATCCGGGCGTGATCTCCGCGAAGTCCTGCGCCGCTTGTTTCGACCTGAACCATGCGCGGAGGCTTCCGTCTATTCGTTTACAGTCTTCGCTCATTTCCCCTCCAACTGGCGCAGCGCTTGTTCAAACATCTCGGTTGCGCTCTCAGTGGGAGGCTCCACTAGTTAACGTCCGACGAGGACAAAGCCACCCCAGTAGAAAGGCTTGTCTTCGCCATAGCGGGCTTTTACTTTTGCGCGTAGCTCCATCTGGGCGTCTCGCAACGCCTGCTGTTTGTCTTCTCCCCCCAGCCACTTGGTGTAGAACAGCGTCATTAGCTCCTGCGTTTCTCGGTCAGGGACAGCCCAAAGGCTCATGAGCACAGCTTGGGCTCCAGCTTCCTGAAAGGCACGCCTCAAGCCGAAAACGCCCTCGCCATTTTCGATTTTTCCCAGACCGGTATCGCACGCGCTCAGAACGACCAACTCAGTCCCTTGCAAATTCAGGTCAGTTGCTTCATACGCGGTGAGGATACCGTCGTCCAAATCTTTGGAAACCTTTTCGCCTCGAAGAACTCGATTTGCACCTGCAAAGAACAACCCCGACCGCAGCATCGGATCTTCAAAACCGGGCGGCAGTTGCAACAAGGCACCCCGAACCCTTGCCACTTGATCCGGCAGGAAGAATGCGTGGGTAGCAATGTGCAAGATCTTGGGTGCTTTGACCTGTTGGATGGATCCCTTTGTCGCATTGTCTTCCGTGAACTCTTCCAGTTGCCAGTCGTGCTTCCGTAACAAAGCCGCGATGGATGTGATCTCATCTTTCGTTGCTGGGAGTGGAGTGAGCCTCATTCCTTCTCGAAGCTCCTGGGAGCGGAGGCGACTCCGTCCCGCCAGGACAAGAGAAGAATCAGAATCCTTAATTTCTTGGCTTTTCTTTTGAGTGGCCGCTCTTTGTTCCGGCTCGGTTAGATCAAACCGGGGATCACCAATAAGAACAGCAGTCTTCCTACCCGAGTTCAAAGGGTCCCGCAGTAGGTCCTTTGTGCTGGAGAGCACTCGAATGTCATACTTGTCCTCCAGACGTCGTCCGTCTCCCATTGGAATCACAGGAAACGAAACAAGTGTGAGCAGGCCCGCGGGGGAAAGAAATATTGTCTTCGCGTCCCCCAAGGAGTTCTCAATTGGCTGCCAGATCGTTTGATAGACTTTCCCATCGGAACGGGCGCTGATTGTATTTTCCGAGACCAAGGCTCGATATTTCAGAAGGGGTATATCTTCAAGTTCTTTCTCTTTTCCCAAGAGGACTAACGCTGGAGCGATTTTCGTCTGCGGAGTCACAATCAGGGCGACATAGTAGTTCTCGCCCGTCCAATGTTTGCCGTCGTTAAACGCAAATGATACAAGTTCGACGGCCGCTTCGCCGGGTTTGAGAGAGGCTTGCACGTCGCGCCAAGTCAAACGTTCCAGCTTCTTTTCAGCGGCGAACTGCCGGGAAAGCTGCAACAATTGTTTTTCCAGTTCGCCGGTCTCAAGTGTGAGTTTGTCAACGCTATTCTTCCACTCGCTTTGCTCAGCGGGTTGCGAGAGGAGCAAACCCCCTAATTGGCTTCTTTTGGAAGTCAAAGTCTCAAAGAGAGCAATCGCTGCCTTATCGTTGCTTGCGGCGATCTTCGCCCGCGTCGCCGAGATACTTCTCCCCACGAAGCCTTTTTGCCAAAGCAAAACGTCGTACATCTTTCCTATAAAATCGGGATTTGCCTTACCATAGACAAAACAAAAACTGTAATAGTCTGGGAATATATTTCTGACAGAGTCCAGAAAAGAGAGCCTTTCCATTTCTGACATGTATGGGAACAAATAATCGAACTGCTTTGCGTAAATATCCAAACTGCGGTCATAAAAGGGTGCGGCACGTTCAGGACTTCCCTGGGCAGCATAGAGGGCAGCCATATCACCGGTAGTTATGCCAAGGCTCGGATGCATGGCACCCAGAGCCTTTTCCTGAATCAACAGCGAGCGCTGCAGTGGGGGTTCCGCCTCGACGTATTTGCCCTCCGCAAAATACAATCCAGAGAGGTTCACAAGCCCGGCAGCCACATCGGGATGCTCGGCACCGAAGGCTTTCTCTCGAATCGCTATTGACCTCAATAGAAGTGGCTCTGCCTCCCCGTATTTTCCCTCCGCCTGGAAGGCCAGTGCCAGATTGTTTAAACCCAGGCTGATGTCGGGATGTTCTGGCCCGAGTGATTTTTCCTGGATCTCTAAGGAGGCCTTGATAAGCGGCTCGGCCTCCGTGTATTTGCCTTCCCGTTCGTACAAGGTTGCGAGATTGTTCATGCTTTGCGCCACTTTTGGGTGCTGAACCCCGAGTCGACTCTCCCGAATCTTCAGGGAACGCTGGAATAGGTCTTCCGCTGCGACATACTTGCCCTCCAGTTGATAAAGATCTGCAAGATTATTGAGGCCTGTCGCCACCTCTGGGTGGGTGGGCCCATAAGCCTTTTGGTAAATCGAGAGCGCCCGCTCAAAAAGCGGTTCGGCTTCCCCGTACAAGCCCTTGGTACGATAGTAGAGCGCCAGATTATTCAAGCTCGTAGCAACATCGGGATGGAAGGGGCCCAGTGCTTTTTCCCTGATAGCGAGTGACCGCAGATAAAGTGGCTCCGCCTCGGCATACCGGCCTTCAACCCGGTATAGACCTGCCAGGTTGGCCATAGTTCGTGCAAAGGCCGGATTATCAGTTCCCAGCACCTTTTCCTGAATGGTCATCGAGCGCTTGTAGAAAAGCTCTGCCTCCTGGTATTTGCCTTCTGCCTCATCGAGATCAGCCACATTATTCAGGCTGGTGGCTACATCGGGGTGTTCTGGTCCCAAAGCCTTTTCGCGAAGCCTCAGCGAGCGCTGGTAAAGTGATTCCGCTTTCGGATATTTGCCTTCATCTCGATATAGGGCAGCGAGGTTGTTCAGACTCGTCGCCAATGATGGATGTTCCGACCCTAGAACCTTTTCCATGATGACTTGCGATCGCGTATATAAAGGTTCCGCTTCGGCATATCTGCCTTCTTCCGTGTAGAACTCGGCAAGATTGTTCAAGCCTTCGGCCACTTCTAGATCGTTCGGACCCAAGCTGTTTTCCCTAAGTGCCAGCGAGCGTTTGTAAAGTTCTTCCGCTTCTGGAAATTTACCCTCGTCATCATAGAGGGCGGCGAGATTATTCGTGACCGTGGCAACTTCGGGACTTTCTGCTCCCAATGCCTTTTCAGCGATCGCCAGTGCACGCCTATATAGGGATTCAGCCTCGGCGTAATCCCCTCGCTTTCGGTAGACCTCAGCTAGACCGTTGACGCTTCTGGCTAAATCAAGATGCTCTGTCCCCAGTGTCTTTTCTTGAATGGCAATCACGCGTTGATAGAGAGATACCGCGTCCGTGTATTTGCCTTCGTCATCGTAGAGCTCGGCCAAACTATTCAGGGTCTCGGCCAACGCGGGATTTTCGAGTCCGAACGCTTTTTCCCGAATGCTCAAGGAGCGCAATAAGAGCGGCTCGGCAGAACCGTACTTCCCCTCCATCCGGTAGAGAACGGCGAGGTTGTCGAGCAGTGTGCCCAAATCGGGGTGGTCAGGGCCAAAGGCCTTTTCATCCAGAGCGATGGCGCGTTTGTAAAGTGGCTCGGCTGCTGAATATTTGCCCTCGTCGCGGTAGACTTGGGCCAGATTATTCAGGCCCACGATTACGACCGGATTCTGTGGTGAGGAGATCTGTTCCTGGATGGCCAGGGCGCGTTGAAAGAGGGGTTCCGCCTCTGAATATCGCTTTTGTGCTAGATAGACCGCACCGAGATTGCCCAAGCTGGCCGCAATGTTTGGATGGTTCGGTTCCAGAACTTTCTCCAGAATTTCGAAGGATTGCTTGTATAGAGCTTCTGCCTCAGCAAGTTTTCCCGTTACTCGGTAAAGCTCGCCAAGATTATTCAAACTTTCGGCCACGTCCGCGTTTTGCGGGTCCGACGTTTTCTGCCGGATGGCCAGTGCTTGCTTGAATAAAGGCTCTGCATCAGGGTATTTGCCTTGCGCCAGGTAAAGTTCACCCAGGTGATTCATCGTAGAGGCCAGATCTAAACTCTCCGGCCCCGCCGTTTTTTGTAAAATTGCTAGAGCTTGCACGAAGAGTGGTTTCGCCTCGGCATATTTGCCTTCGGTTTGCAAAATCTCAGCCAGATTTTTGAGGCAGCTCGCCAGCACGATTTCCGAACCGGATTTCTCGCACTCATGAAGAGCCAATTTCAATAAATTCTCGGCTTCGGAAAAATGCCCTTGTTGGTAGGCTTTTCCCGCCTCAGACGTATATTTGTCCCACGGGGCCGATTGAGAAAGGAGGGGTGATGAGGTACAGAGCAATATAGCGCAAGCAACAAACAAGCAGAGGAAAAAAGCGTCGCAGCGCCTACCATGTATAAGCGACATGCCGGCACACTCCCTGCGTCAAGAGTTTTGGCGTTTGTGAACTCAGAACCTGGTTTATAACGCGGGACTTTATCACAAGGTGACAAGAATTACCGATCGATTTCAATGTACTCCCGATGCCCGCAGTCCCTTCGCTCAACTTTCTCTTTTGGCATGCTCCAGCGAATGCTCAGGTTTTTGGAGCGTTGCTTCTCGTGATTTCGAGCCTCGGCGGCAACGTTGACAAACAAAATCCTCGGTATCGCTCATGCAACTCCAGCGGACGCATGTCCACGGTTCATTGCATTCTGGACAAAGATGAACATGACTGAGGACTTTGGCCACCTGACTTCTTTCTACTTTCATCTAAATTCTTAGGGTGATTTATGGATCGGATACTTTCCCCACGAGAAACACCCCCGGGCACTTGAGTCGTGACTGCCGACGTAACAGCCTGCGCGAGGAGTTGCACAAGGGCGCGCTCAATCAGTGAGCAAAGAATCAGTTCGTCCCTACTTACCGGCCCGCGAGGGACTAACACTTTGATCGAGGCCATCTGTTTCGGCGTGCCTACTTCCCTACAATTACTTCGGCATTGCTGCCAATCATCTACTTCGTGCTTGTATGCAAAGATCGTGGCGGCCTTTCGGTGGTCATGACGGTGCACCGGTAGCCCTTCGTATCTTTCCCATCGTTGAACGGTTCGAACCTCGCGATGCAAGTAGGAGGCTATCTCCTTCCAAGAGTGGAGCACGTCTTCGGCTGTGTGTGGGGCAGGTTGTGAGCTTGCACGGAAGTCTCCCGCAGGGTGCAAAGAAGACGTCCCGGCCCGCGAGAAAGGCGCTTCGGGCATCATCGCCATGGAAGAGTTGAGATTTTGGCGGTCCGCAGTTGCACGCATCGTAAGGAATGCCTCCAGATCAAGGTCGCAGACGTGACAAAAGGTGTCCCTGAATACCGCGACCTAGTCTCGTCTCTGTTAGTTAAAGATGTAGAAACCTCGCGGATATTACCGAGGGTTAGTGATGATGTTTCGGAATCGGAATAATCTGGATGTTTGAGGCGCGGAGTTGTTCCAATTGCTCTAGAAGTTTTCGAGCAGTGGAGTAGTATGGGTCAGTCTGAGGTACAGCAGCAAATTCTGCGGCAGCATCGTCCAAAAGCCCGGCGTGGGCAAGGAGAACTCCCAAAGCAAAATGTTCCTCTGGATGAGCTCGCACGAGTTCCTGTATTGACTTCCTTTGAGATGGCTCGATGATTTGAAAGCTGGCCTCGGGCAGTTCCGTTCGTGAAACGGCACTTTCCTCATTCTGATCGGAAGGGATGACTCGCCAGAGGTAAGGAGTATTTGCGTGCAGGCGCGCCGTGGACCGCCATTTCGTATCACTGACGGTGGGGCTCGAGTCCACCAAGTTTAACGAATAATCGTAAATCTTTACTACGTAAGCGCTCGCGTTGCTAGCGCCCTTCCAGCGAAAGGTGGGATTGGCGGTAGAAACAAACGTTCCAACCGGGCTCAATGGTTTGGGATCAGATGTTTCTTCGAATCCCCGCGTGATCGATACCTGCATCCCTGATAGCTCGGCCAATTCTGCGGGGATCTCTAGCCGGTCAGCCACAATCGCGTCGCCTACGATGGCCTTGTCCGTCGAACTAAGGAACGCAAAACGAACCGCTGCCCTCCCCATGGCACCTAATTCTCGAGACGCAGAAAGAGATTCAGAACCGCCCTCTCCATGGGCACCTAATTTTAAGTCTTCGAATGGGTCGGACGTATCACGAGACACGAGACCGCTGCCTTCTCCATGGGCACCTAATTTTATGCCCTCAGATGGGTTTCCCGCGGATTGTGAGGGGTGGTTCTGAGGCGCAATGGAGTGAACGGAATTCAAGGAATACGCAATTATTATGGTTGCCGCGAGAAGGCCAATCAGGCTAGCTCGACGAAACGTCAACCAAGACAAGAATGTGTTCCAGCGATCCACCCAATCCACTCGTCGAGGAGTAGACAGGCTGTTGTCGGTCGTAAGACCTTCACGAATGATGTTGGCGGCACTTTGGAATGCCTGATGACGACCATGCGCCGATACTTCTTGCGCGAATCGGTGCAAATCCTTTAGCTCCTCCATGCACGACTGGCATTCCAATAAATGACTTTGAACCAAACGCTTTTCTCCGGTAGTTAATTTGTTGTCAACGTACGCTTCGAGGATTTCGAAGGACAGGTGAGCGGTTCTTGGCTCCCCTGAACCATGAAGGTTGTCGCGAAGGGATTTGCTAAATTGACTTACGAACTTGAGTGCATCAACTGGTCTGTTGTCCGTTGTGCTCATTTCAGAAGTTGTGCATGCCATTGCGGAAGAAGGCACGCTTGAGCCCGATTCTTTACTTGCCTCAACGAGTTCATTGCCGATGCCTGAGAACTCAGCCGTATTGGGTGCCCTCCATACTCCGGGAGATATTTCGATGCTGGACGGTTCGGAAGCATAACGCCTTATGGAGAGAAGATGCGCCCGGCATTCTTTACAAACCGAAAGATGGTCATCAACTTCGATCAGGTGAGAGGAGGGAATCGATCTCTGGAGGTATTGCCTGAGTGTCTCGGGTGAAAGATGAGCAGGCATCGTGTTTCGGTCGCCGTTCCCCAAATTGGATCAGCGAGTCTGCCTCCTTGTGAGTATTGATGTGGAGACGGTCCTCATATTACTGCCCTCCTGACTCGTTCTCTCAAATCTTGAGCATTAGCCCGTTCTTCGGTTCAAGCGTTCCTTGGCTGATTTACGAAAATTGATCACTTGCTGACGCGTAACCCGCAGGAATGCCGCAATCGCATTGTCATCCATGGGGAGTTCATTCCATAGTGCGGTGAACGCATCCATCTCAATTTCAAGCACTTGGCTGATAGCACGCATACTCGTAATACCCATCAGCGTGAACAGGATAAGGGCATCGTTACTCCCGTCTCGCAGATTCAAGAGCAGAGCGACGCGTTGATTTCTGGGCAATTGGCAGATCTCCACCCAAAGGCGTTCCAAGTGCAATTTCTCTATGAGTTGTGAGGAGGGGTCCGGGGCACGGGCCGGTAGAAGTTCACAGAATGCCGCATCGTCTTCCCCCACCGACTCAACTTGTTGTAGGTCCCTGACACCCGTGAGTTCGGCAACTATCCCAACAAGCTCTTCCACCCGCACGGGCTTGCCCTGCCACTCCAATACCGCAGCTATCAATGGGGCGAGGTCCTTGTGGGATTGAGAAATAATACTCCGGTTTGCGGCGGCGAACTCCTCCCAGCTGCAGGGGATATGTTTGGCGTCAACCGCGACACCGCGCTGCCAGCCGGGGAAACCGCAAACCAACTCATTGGCGCGACCGACCGTCCACTGTTCGACCTCTGCCTGGTGATTCAAGAAATACCGGATGCGGTTCTTGAGGCGCCAGCGCCTTGGATTTTTCGAACGAACATGGTTGGAATATGCGTTCTGGGCGCATGTCACTACGTATCCCTCAAAGTTAAAGACCGCGACGCTATCTTGTGAGACCCTCAGAGCCTGGAGGCGCCGGACAATCTGGAGAACGACGTCCTGACAGAGGTCGTTTTCATTCTGGAGTTCTCGACTCCTGCGGCCGCCAAAGGTGAGCTTTGCGTGGATCACTTTGTGAATCAACGGAATTGCGTACTGCGCAAGCAACTGCTCAAGATATTGCTCGGCCCGTTCTGGAGCCTTTTCGAGAACGTATTGTCGTAATAGGAGAAGTGCTGGGTCAGAGGGCGGGTTTGCTTGATCGGGCATCTAGAATTTATTTGTGGTCACACTCGTCCAGTTCAACCGTTACTAAGTCTTCTTGATTGGATTCCCGTTCATACTAGGCATAGTGCCCTATCTTGTCAATCTGTTACGTACAGGGAACATTAACCCGCGATTTGCGCGAGCACCGTGAGCAGAGCTTAAGCTAGACAAGCCCCTCCTCGACGTCCAAATCGTGTCCGCAATTAGAGCGACGAGTCTGCTTGCACGCAGCAGTAATATCGGTCCGATTCCCCCATCAAAACAACGCAAGCGGGAATAACCGTCGGTTTGGGATAGAAGCTCCTTCGCATCGCCATCCGGGCTCCAGTTGTGTGCGACAAGAAACGATTTCCGGGCCATGTCGTTGTTTGTCGCTTGTGCGTCGCCGGGGCGACCGACTAGGTTGCGATGAACACATCACGATTCTCGAAAATCGGAGTGGAAGGAGAAAACCTCGTGATACGAGTTGCTTGGAAGGGTGAAAGGCTCTTGCGGTGGATTGGGGCACAGAGTTTGATTGCCGGGTTGCTCGTCCTTGCCGTGAGTCCGGGAGCTTGGGGGCAAAAATATGTCTTTAATGCCTTGTCGATGCCAACGGGGCAGAATCCTGCAGATGTAGGGGCCGGGGACTTCAATGGCGACGGCATCGCCGACCTGGTCGTAACGAATCAAGGTGAATCGACGATATCGGTCTATCTTGGAAAACCAGATGGGACATTTCAGGAAAAGATCGATGTGCAGGTTGGCGCAAATCCGCGTTTCGTGTTAGTGGCAGATCTAAATGGGGATGGATTGGCGGACCTGGCGCTTACCGGCGGAGCGCCGAATGCAACGGTGAGCGTACTACTTAGCAATGGGGACGGAACTTTTACTCCAACGGGTTCCTTTGCCACTGGGTCTGGACCGAGCCGAGCCGCGGCGGGCGACCTTAATGGAGATGGAAAAGCGGATCTGGTCATTGCGAATGAGAGTACGGGGACGGTGTCCGTCCTTTTGGGAAATGGAGACGGGACTTTTCAAGGGAAGACGGATTACGCTTGCTCGGCAAGTCAATTGGCGGCGCCGCAAGCGGTCGTGGTGGCCGACCTGAATGGTGACGGAGCCACCGACATCGTAGTGGCAAACACAGGGTGGGATACCTTGGGTATTTTACTGGGGAAAGGCGACGGGACTTTTCAGGCGGTTAAGGAAATACAGTTAACGTCAGCCCCAGTGACCGTAGTCGCCGCCGACTTCAATGGGGATGGTAATGCAGATTTGGCCGTGCCAAATAACCAGGGCGATACGATACCGGGGGCAAGCAACGCGATCTCGATCCTGCTGGGAAATGGGGACGGCACATTCGGGACGGCGACAGACTACAAAATACCGGGCCCCACACAGGCGCTGCAAGCCGCAGATTTCAACGGCGATGGGAATCTGGACCTCGCAGCATTTTCGTTTTCAAGCACTGCGGCCGGGACGGTGACCATGCTTCTTGGGAAAGGAGATGGAAGTTTCCTGGTCCACGGGAACTATGGGGGAGTGGCGTCGTTCGCTAGCGTTGTGGGCGAATTCAACGGCGATTCTCACTTGGATGTGGCCATGCTCAGTCGCGATGACTTCCTTGTAAACGTGTTGTTGGGAGACGGGACTGGCGGAATGAGCTCGATCGTTGACAGTCCTATCGTTAACAGAAACGCGCAGATGACACCGGATCTATTCGCGGGTGAGTTCACCGGCGACGGAAAGCTGGATCTTGTAAGCACGTATTTGGGTCTCGGAGGAGTGGCACTCTCACGAGGAATTGGCGACGGAACGTTTCAGGCCCCACAAGGGACGAGCATGCCGGGATACGGACCGATCCAGACGGTGGGAGACATAAATGGAGACGGCAAGCTGGACATCGCGATTTTGTATAGCGGTGCAACGTCCGGGCTAGGGACGTTATTCGGAAAAGGCGACGGTACCTTTACGGCTGGCCCCGTCACTCCAGTGGGAACTCTACCGAGTCAAATGGTGGCGGCAGACCTGAACAGCGACGGCAAGCTCGACCTTGTCGCGTGCGGCCTATATACGGTGGTTCTCCTCGGCCAAGGCGATGGAAATTTCCAGGTGACAGCGGGAAGCAACACTCAGGAAGCACCGGCCACTTGCATCGTGACCGATCTGAACAACGATGGAAAGCCCGATCTCGTGGCGGCGTATGAATCGGGAGGCGTCTCGGTGTATCTCGGCAATGGGGACGGAACCTTCCAAAGCCGTCTCGACTACCCGATATATGTGAATCCCGGCGCCCAACAAGATGTCGTTGCTGCTGATTTCAATGGTGACGGAAACATGGATATTGCGGTGGTCAACAACGCGGCAAACGTGGTGTTGATCGCGCTTGGAAACGGCGATGGAACCCTGCAGCCACAAGTACAAATAGACACACCAGAGATGCAAGCTTCGGGCACGCGGCTTAAGGCCGGAGACTTTACTGGCCGCGGCAAAGTCGATCTGGCGTTGCAAGGCAATTTGCTGGAGATCCTGCCGGGGAATGGCGATGGTACCTTTGGCCCGGGAATCGTATACGGGAATGAGCGGTCCACGATCCTGCTCGCCGAAGATGTGGTGGGCGACGGGAACAAAGAGTTGATCACCGCCGCTCTAGGTCCTTCGGTCTACTTCGTGACGCCGGCCATTGCGATGCGGCCCGCGCAACTGAAGTTCGGGACACAACCGGCTGGGACCACCAGTGCAGCCCAACAGGTCACGGTTTACAATCCTGGCCTCACAGCTCTTAGTGGGTTGAGTGGGAACGCGGCGGCGCCATTCACTGCATCGACGACGTGCGTGTCGACCCTGGCTGCAGGCGATAGTTGCCTGTTCAAGCTAACCTTCGCACCGACGGCGAGCGGGCAGCAAAGCGGAGCACTGAAAATCCAGGACAACGCACCTGGCAAAACCCAGAGTGTGTCCCTCCAGGGAATTAGCACAGATTTTGCGATTGCATCGGCAAATGGTGGTGTCACAAGCGCAACCATAACTGCAGGACAATCGGCGACATTCCAGCTGGAAGTAAATGCACTTTCGGGGTTTGTGGGAACTGTGTCGCTCAGTTGTGCCGGAATCGACTTGGCAGCAGGATCGTGCAGCTTGACGTCGAATTCAGTGAACGTGAATGGAACGTCCGTTCCATTCACACTGAGTGTCCAAACGAGCGCGGGCGCTGCAGCCGGAATGATCTCCAGGTTGCCATTCGAGCTGGGGCCCACGCCTCTATATGCGATGGGCATGACTGCACTCATAGCTGCCTTTTGTACAACGAAACTAAAAGTGAGACCCGTACTAGCGATGGCCACCGCGTGTTTGATTTTCACGGGGATGTTTCTCGGGGGATGCGGTGGTGGGTCGGGGACCAAACCGGCGAAGACATACACCATTACCGTGACGGGGACGGCGAACGGAGCCACACGAACGCTTCCGGTTACCGTCACAGTAACAAATTTCTAAGGTCAAGGAAGACCTTATGGCACCGAGGCATAGATCTCCGGGAGGACAACGAGGATGAGGCTCCACCACAGTTTGTGCTTGAAAGTACTGATCGCTTCTGCTGCGCTCCTGCCGCTCCCGGTGTTTGCGCAAAACACTATCACGACGGTGGCCGGTGGAAGGCCGAACAATGTGCCCGCGAATGAGACGAGCATTGGCTCGCCCGTCGCCGCTGTTAGGGATTCGCATGGCACCACGTACATCTCGGAATCCAACCTGATTTACAAAGTAGATTCAGCCGGAGAGATAGCGTTGTTTGCCGGGGGAGGCGGATACGGAACTGCAGGCGATGGGGGCACGGCGATTGACGCGCAGTTCCGATCGATTGTGGCATTAGCCCTGGATGGATCCGGCAATCTGTTCATCGTGGACAACCAGGCATGCATGGTGCGGGAAGTCTCGGTGGCCTCGGGAAAAGTTAGCACCGTAGCCGGAAATGGAACCTGCACCGACTTTGCCGGAGATGGACCGGCGACCAGCATCGGAATGGGCATCGTGTCCGGAGCTGCCGTGGACGGTTCAGGCAATGTGTATATTTCGGAGAGCGACACTTGCCGGATACGGGAGGTCCCAGCGAGCACGGGAATCCTGGTCACGATCGCTGGAAACGGTTCGTGCATGTATGGGGGAGATGGG
>Ga0335070_10007047_pt1 | contig 13197 bp, 14 predicted proteins | sample Lox_Sample_13_FD_206722 | JGI IMG/M metagenome (GOLD analysis project Ga0335070, IMG submission 206722) | Soil microbial communities from Loxahatchee National Wildlife Refuge, Florida, United States - Lox_Sample_1.3 | ecosystem: Environmental > Terrestrial > Soil > Wetlands | place: USA...
TGCAGCTCGTCGTCGACCCGGGCGACGCCTTTCACCCGCTTCGCCGCCTCCGCCGCCGCCTGCTTCTGAGCGGGGCTGCCGACCGTGCCGCGGAGCGTGACGACGCCGTCGTGGACCCGGACCGCGACCTCGCGGGGCTCGAGTCGCCCGTCCCAGAAGAGCTCCTCGCGCACCGCCGCCTCGACGTGCTCGTCCGTGAGCTTCATCGTGCGCCTCCTGTTCGGCTGGTTCCGACACTGGGAGCTTGCCTCCGGCGGCTGCCAGGCGGCTGCCGCGGCGCCGAGGCCGCTGCCGGCCGCCGCATGACGGTCCCGCGGCAGCGCCGTGGCAGCGGCAGCGCCTAGATTCGACTCAGGTCGCGACCGCACGGGTCGCGTGGAGGAAAGGAGCGGGATTCGATGGCCGACGAGAACATGGTCGCCTACACCGCGGTGTACAGCGACAAGGAGGACGCCCTCGCCGATCTGAAGGCGCTCGACGAGCTGCACAAGGAGAAGGTGCTGGGCAAGTACGACGCCGCGGTGATCGACCAGGAAGACGGGAAGCCGCACATCGTCAAGCGCGCCGACAAGCCGGACTACCGGGTCGTCCCCGAGCTGTTCGGCGGCGGCACGCTGCCGCGGAAGGAGCTCCACGAGGCGGCGGCGGAGCTGACGGAAGGCGAGGCGGGGCTGATCGTCATCGGCGAGCCGACGGTCGAGAAGGCGTTCGACCAGGCGGTCACGCACGCCGTGAAGACCGCCAAGCACGACATGGACGCCACCGCCGACGAGCTGATCGCCGCCTTCAAGGACTGACCGGCGGCGGACGGGCCGCGAGCGGCGCCACGCATTGCTGCGCGGCGCCGCCGCGGCCGGCGGCCCACGCCGGGAGCGACCGATACCACATGGACAGCTTCGGCCGGATCCTGATTCTGTTCGCGATCGTCCTCGCCGTCATCGGCGGGTTGATGATCGTGCTCTCGCACCTCGGGCTCGGCAAGCTGCCGGGTGACGTCGTCATCCACCGGAGGAACGTGACCGTCTACCTGCCGATCGCCTCGTCGATCCTGATCAGCGTCGTCCTGACGCTCGTGATCAACCTCTTCCTCTCGCGCAAGTAGCCGGGCGGCCGGGGCGGCAGCCCACGGGCGGTCGACGGCAGCGGCCCGGCAGCGGCGGCGGCGACGCTCTCCCCGGTAAGCAAGCGACGGGAAGGAGAATTCCATGCCAGCCACGATGGACGACCGCCTGAAGGAGATCGGAAGCCGTATCGACCGCCTGCAGGAGAGCGCGAAGGCCGCGCACGGCAGGGCGAAGGACTCGGCCCAGGAGCGCGTGGCGGCGCTGCGCCGGCAGGAGGCGTCGACGCGGGCCGCGATCAAGAGGGCGAACGACCGGCAGGCGAAGAACGCGGCGGAGAAGAAGCAGGATGCGGAGGAGCGGCTCGAGGGGCTCGAGACGAAAGTCAAGGTCACCGAGCACGCGATGGTGGCGGACGCCGCCGCGGACGGGAAGTCGTTCGCGAACGCGGTCAGGGGCGAGCTCGCGGAGTGGAACGCCTACTTCGGCAGGGCTCAGAAGCGGATCTCGTCGGAGCTCGACGAGCTCCAGGCCTCGTCCGGCGACTCCGCGCGCAAGCTCAGGAAGCGGATCGACGGCGACGTCGACGGGCTCAACCAGTCGATGGACAAGCTCGCGTCGCGGTTCCACTGAGGTGCAGGCGATGAGCGGCACCGACACAGAGCCGATCGCGACGACGAGCCGCTGGGCGGTCGATCCCGCCCGTTCGGCCGTCGAGTTCAACGTCGACACGTACTGGGGGCTGGGCACCGTCGAGGGATGCTTCGACCGCTTCGAGGGGTCGTACGTCCGCGGGCCCGACGGGGCACGCATCGAGCTGACGATCGACGCCGACAGCCTCGAGACCGGCAACCGGATGCGCGACAAGCACCTCCGGGATGAGGACTTCTTCGACGTCGACGCGCACCCGCAGGTCCGGTACACATCCACCGAGATCGTGGAACGGACCGACGACACCATCGCGGTGAGCGGGTATCTCGAGGCGGCGGGGCGGAAGGTCCCCGTCTCGTTCGAGGCGACGGTCGCGGAGGAAGGCGACGAGCTCGAGATCGAGACGATCACCGAGGTCGACCAGCGCGACCTCGGCATGACGCGCAGCCCGCTCGGGATGATCCGCCCGCCCGCGACGCTGCACGTCGCCGCCAGGCTCCGGCCGGAGCGGTAGCCGCCTTGCAGCGGCTCCCGCTCCCGGGCCGGCGATGATCAGGCTCCTTCGCCGGTTCCTCCGCCCCTACGCGCGCGAGGTCGCCGTCGTCGTCGTGCTGCTGGCGGCGCAGGCGGTCGGCAACCTCTACCTGCCGAACCTCAACGCCGACATCATCAACAACGGCGTCGTCACCGGCGACATCTCGTACATCTGGCACACCGGCGCCGAGATGCTGGGGATCACGCTCGCCCTCGGTGTCGTCTCGGTGGTCGCCGTCTACTTCGCCTCGCGCGTCGCGATGGGCTCGGGCGCGGACATGCGCGCCGCCGTGTTCGCGCGCGTGCAGGAGTTCTCGGCGCGCGAGATGACCCGCTTCGGGACGCCGTCGCTGATCACGCGGAACACGAACGACGTCCAGCAGGTGCAGATCTTCGTCCAGGCGGCCCTGACGCTGATCGTGATCGCGCCGATCACGGCCGTCGGCGGCGTGATCATGGCGATCAGGGAGAGCCCGCAGCTGTCGGTGCTCCTCGCCGTTGCCGTGCCGGTGATGCTGCTCCTGATCGGCGTCGTCGTCGTCTCGATCGTGCCGCAGTTCCGGTCGATGCAGGTGAAGATCGACCGGATCACACAGGTCTTGCGCGAGCAGATCACCGGCGTGCGGGTCATCCGCGCGTTCGTGCGCACGGAGGCCGAGGCCGAGCGGTTCGGCGAGGCGAACGCGAGCCTGACGGCGACCGCGCTCCGCGTCAACCGGACGTTCGCGTTCGCCGTGCCGTCGGTGCTCCTCGTCATGAACCTGACGAGCGTCGCGGTCATCTGGTTCGGCGGCAGGCTCATCGAGAACGGCTCGATGCCGATCGGGAACCTGACGGCGTTCCTGTCCTACATCCTCCAGATCCTCATGTCGGTGATGATGGCGGTCTGGCTGACGATCCTGCTGCCGCGCGCGTCGGCGAGCGCGGAGCGGATCGGGCAGGTGATCGACACCGAGCCGTCGGTCGCCGACCCGGAGCGTCCGGTCACGCCCGCACGGCGGACGGGGCTCGTCGAGTTCGAGGACGTCGGCTTCGGCTACCCCGGCAGCGAGCTGCCGGTGCTCCGCGGGCTGGACTTCTCCCTCGCCCCGGGCAGGACGACCGCGATCATCGGCGGAACGGGCAGCGGCAAGACGACGCTCGTCAACCTGATCCCGCGCTTCTTCGACGTCACCGCCGGCCGCGTGCTCGTCGACGGCGTCGACGTCCGCGAGCAGGAGCTCGAGCAGCTCTGGAGCGGGATCGCGCTCGTGCCCCAGGCGGCGTACCTCTTCCGCGGCACCGTCGCGTCGAACCTCCGCCTCGGGCGGCCGGACGCGACCGACGCCGAGCTCTGGCACGCGCTCGAGATCGCGCAGGCGCGCGACTTCGTGGCGGCGATGCCCGGCGGCCTCGAGGCGCCGATCGACCAGGGCGGCACGAACGTCTCCGGCGGGCAGCGGCAGCGGCTCTCGATCGCGCGCGCCCTCGTCAAGCGGCCGAGGATCTACCTGCTCGACGACTGCTTCTCGGCGCTCGACGCGGCAACCGACGCGGCCCTGCGCGTCGCTCTTCGCGCCGAGACGGGCGCCGCCACCGTCGTCGTGGTGTCGCAGCGGGTCGGGACGATCATCGACGCCGACACGATCGTCGTCCTCGACGAGGGCCGCGTCGTCGGCACGGGCCGGCACGCCGAGCTGATGGCGTCCTGCCCGACGTACCGGGAGATCGTCGAGTCCCAGCTCGGCGCCGAGGAGGCCGCGTGAGCGCCGTCGGTCCCGGGCGCGGCCGGCCGGCGTGGGGCACCGGTCGGCTCGGCGACCGCAGCCGGGACACCCGCGGGACGTTGCGGAGGCTCGTGCGACGGCTCCGGCCGGAGCGGGCGAAGCTCGTGCTCGGCGTGCTGATGGGAGCCACGGGGGTGAGCTTCACCGTGCTCGGCCCGAGGCTCATCGGCAACGCGACCGACGTCATCTTCGAGGGCGCCGTCGGCAAGCGGCTGCCGCGCGGCGTCACGAAGGCACAGGCGGTCGCCGAGCTGCGCGCGCACGGTCACGGCCAGATCGCCCAGATGGTCTCGCACATGCACGTCACCCCCGGGGCCGGGATCGACATGGGAAAGCTCGGCTACTGGCTCGGGCTCGCCGCGCTCGCCTATGCGCTCGGCGCCGCCTTCTCCTTCGGACAGAACTGGGTGATCGCCGGCGTCACGCAGCGGACGATGTTCGCCATGCGGCGCGACGTCGAGACGAAGCTCGGACGCCTTCCGCTCCGCTATTTCGACAGCCACCCGCACGGCGACGTCCTCAGCCGCGTCGCGAACGACATCGACAACCTGACGACGACGCTCCAGCAGGGGCTCAGCCAGCTGCTCACCTCGCTGCTCACGATCGTCGCCGTGCTCGCGATGATGTTCTCGATCTCGCCGCTGCTCGCGGGCATCTCGCTGCTCGTGATCCCGCTCGCGATCCTGCTCACGTCGGCCGTCGCGCGGCGCTCGCAGGTGCAGTTCGCGGCGCAGTGGGAGCGCACCGGCACGCTCAACGGCCTCGTCGAGGAGACGGACACCGGGCACGCGCTCGTGCAGACGTACGGGCGCCGCGGGGCGGCCGTCGAGGAGTTCGACCGGCAGAACCGGAGCCTCTACGAGGCGAGCTTCCGCGCCCAGTTCCTCGCGGGCGTGATCCAGCCGGCGATGATGTTCCTCTCGAACCTGAACTACGTCGCGATCGCCGTCCTCGGCGGCGCGCGCGTCGCGACCGGTGCGCTCTCGCTCGGCGACGTCCAGGCGTTCATCCAGTACTCGCGCCAGTTCACGGCGCCGCTCACGCAGATCGCGAGCCAGATGAACCTGCTCCTCTCGGGGCTCGCGTCCGCGGAGCGCGTGTTCGAGTTCCTCGACGAGGCCGAGGAGGCGCCCGACCGGCCCGCCCGCGTCCCGCCGCTCGAGGTCGCCGGCCACGTGGCGTTCGACGACGTGCGCTTCCGCTACGAGCCGGACGAGCCGCTGATCGAGGACTTCACGCTCGACGTCCCGGTGGGGAGCACGGTCGCGATCGTCGGCCCCACCGGCGCGGGCAAGACAACGCTCGTCAACCTGCTCGTCCGGTTCTACGAGATCGACGGCGGCCGCCTGGTCCTCGACGGCAACGAGTACCGCGAGCTCGGCCGCGACGAGGTCAGGCGGGCCTACGGGATGGTGCTCCAGGACACCTGGCTCTTCGCCGGGACGATCCGCGACAACATCGCCTACGGGAGGCAGGACGCGACCGACGACGAGATCGTCGCCGCGGCGAAGGCCGCCTACGTCGACCATTTCGTCCGCACGCTGCCCGACGGCTACGACACGGTCCTCGACGAGGACGCGGCGAACATCTCCGCCGGCCAGAAGCAGCTGCTGACGATCGCGCGCGCCTTCCTCGCCGACCCGAGCATCCTCATCCTCGACGAGGCGACGAGCAACGTCGACACGCGCACCGAGGTCTTCGTCCAGCAGGCGATGGCGCACCTGCGGCAGGGGCGCACGGGCTTCGTGATCGCGCACCGCCTCTCGACCATCCGGAACGCGGACCGGATCGTCGTCATGGACCACGGCCGTATCGTCCAGCAGGGGAGCCACCAGGAGTTGGTCGGGCTCGAGGGGCTCTACCGCGACCTCTACACCCGGCAGCTCGCGGCGACGCCGGCGGCGGCCGCCTAGCGACGCCTCCGTCGAGCCGCCCACGGCTGCTACAACGGATGCGGAGTGTGGAAGGCAGGCGTCGTTCGGGTCTCGCGAGGCATCCTTGCCGGCGTCGTGGTCCTCGTCGGCGCAGCGACCGTGCTCGGGCTGCTCGACCGCGTGTCGTGGGTGTTCGAGCTCGCCGACGTCTTCCGGCTGCAGTACCTCGTCGTGCTCGCCGCGGCCGCGGTCGCGGCGCTCGCGCTGCGGCGGCCGCGCCTCGCCGCCGTCGCGGCGCTGCTCGCAGCCGTCAACGTCGCCGTCCTCGGCGTCCCGCTGGCCGGGAGCGCGACGGCCGCTGCCGGGACGCCCGCCGGATCGCTGCGGCTCGTGGTGGCGAACGTCGAGGTCGGCAACACGGACTTCGCAGCCGTCGAGCGTCTCGTCGCGGAGACGCGCCCCGACGTGTTCGGCGTCACCGAGCTGACGCCGGCGATGGCGCGGCACCTCGACCGGGCGCTCCCGCGGTACCGTGCGCGTGTGCTCCGGACGCGCGACGATGCGTACGGGATCGGCGTCTACAGCCGCGTGCCGCTGCTCTCGGCCCGGATCGTCAGCTTCCCGGCCGACGGCGGCCCGCCGACCGTCGTCGCGCGCGTGCGCGTCGCCGGCGAGCCCGTCACCGTCGTCGTCACCCACGTCCACACGCCGTTCGCCGGCTCGATCCACGTGCGGCACCTCGAGGCGCTCGCGGCGGCCCGGCCGCGTCTCGGCGACCGGCTCGTCGTCTGCGGCGACTTCAACACGCCGCCCTGGTCGGGCCCGCTCCGGCGCTTCGCCTCGGACGCGGGCCTGCGCGACCTCTACGGCCGGGGCGCGTGGACCGGCTACAGCTGGCCGACCTGGAGCTCCGCGCTCCGTGTCCCGCTCGACAACTGCTTCGTCAGCGCCGGCGTGGTCGTCACCGGCCATCACGACGGTCCGAGCGACGGCTCCGACCACCGCCCGCTCGTCGTCGACCTCGCCGTCACTGTGAGACCGCACGCAGCTCGGGAGTCTCCGCCGCGCGGTCGAGGACGAGCAGGCGCCGACGTCCCCGCGCCGACGCAGTGAGCGACGAGCGCTTCCTCGTCACTGGCGCCCACGGGTTCATCGGCGCCTGGACCGTCCGCCGCCTGGTGGACGAGGGGACGGCGGTGCGATGCCTCGACGTCGCCAGCTCCGACCACCGGCTCCGCTACCTCCTCTCGCCGGACGAGCTGGCGGTGCTCGACGTGGCCGAGGTCGACATCACGGACCAGGCGGCCGTCGACGAGCAGTTCGAGACCTGGCGCCCGACCAACGTCGTCCACCTCGCGGCGCTGCAGGTGCCGTTCTGCAAGGCCGACCCGCGGCTGGGAGCCCGCGTGAACGTCGTCGGGACGGTCAACGTCTTCGAGGCGGCGAAGCGCCTCCGCCTGCGGACGCCGATCGTCTACGCGAGCTCGGTCGCAACCTACGACCTTGCCGACGGAGCGGAGCGCGCGCCGGCAGCGCCGTCCGGCCACGCGACGACCCTCTACGGCGTCTACAAGCTGGCGAACGAAGGGACCGCCCGCGTCTACTGGCAGGACGACGCCGTTGCGTCGGTCGGCCTCCGTCCGTACGTCGTCTACGGCGTCGGCCGCGACCAGGGGCTCACGTCGGAGCCGACCTTCGCGATGCTCGACGCGGCCCTGGGCCGCGACGCGTCGATCTCCTACGGCGGCCGAAACCAGCTGCAGTATGCGGACGACGCCGCGGCCGCGTTCATCGCCGCGACACGCTGCGGGCACCGCGGCGCCGCCGCCGTGAACATCCCCGGGGAGAGCGTCTCCATGCCGGAGCTCGCCGACATCATCCGCCGGGCGGCAGCCGAGCCGGTCTCCGTCACGACCGGCGAGAGGCCGCTGCCGTATCCGGGAGCGGTCGACGCCTCGGACTTCGAGACGGTCGTCGGGTCGACGCAGGCCACGCCACTCGAGGAGGGGGTTCGCGAGACGATGGAGCGCTTCCGCGTACTCCACCGGCGGGGTCTCCTCGAGGACCTGCGCGCCTAGCCGGCGCCGCGGTCACCCGTCCCGCCGCCGGCGGCCTCGACCGACGCGGCAGCGGTGGCGACGTCCCGCGGGTAGGTGCGGAGCCCCCTGAACAGGAAGTACGCGCTGCCCGCGAGCGGGAGGAGCATGAGCGCGAACGTCCAGCGCAGGCCGTCGCGGCCGCCGCCGAAGACGTAGTCGGAGACGGCGCCGAACAGGAGCGGCGCGAGCGCCTGCGCGGCGGTCCGGAGGAGGGTGCGGACGCCCTCGGCGCGGCCCCAGAGGAGCGGAACCATGATGTCGAGCCGGGCGGCGTCGAGCGGCGGGTTCTGCGCCGAGATCGCGAGCGCCGCGAGCACGAGATACGGGAGGGCGGTCATCGCGCTGCGGGTGAAGATCGCCGGGACGAACAGGAGGACGGCGGCGGACGCGGAGATCGCGCTGACGAGGATCCTCCCGTTGAGGTGACGACGCTGGAGCAGGAAGTCGCCGACCGCCCCGCCCGCGAGCACGCCCAGCACGGCGCCGCCGCCGATCACGAGCAGCAGGAGGTTGGCGAGCGCCTGGTCGATCCCGTACTGCTGGGTGGTGAACTCGACGCCGAAGGTCTGGACGCCGGCGAGGAAGTAGTAGCCGAGGGCGCTGGCGAGGATGAGCACGACGTTCGTCCGGATGGAGAGGACGTAGCGCGAGGCCGCGAGGATGCCCATGCGGCCCGGGTCGCGGGTCAGAACGAGCTCCGGCTGCGGCTCGATCCCGCGCTCACGCGCGAGCTGCTGGGCGCCGCGCTGCTCTTCCGTCTCGTCGCTCTCGCGTTGGGAGCCGCGCTCCGGCTCGTGGAGCCGGGCGATGAACCACGCGAGCACGAAGGCTGGCACGGCGAGGCTGACGAGCGCCGCCCGCCAGGAGAGGGCGGCGATGTCGCCGGTGACGGCGAAGCCGACGCCGGCGCCGACGAGCTCGCCGGCGAGGATGAAGCCCCAGATGCGGCCGCGGTCGGAGCCGGGGAAGTAGTCGCCCACGAGCGAGGCGACGAAGGGGCCGGCGGCCGCCGTGACCGCGCCGAGCGCGAGCCGGGCGTACAGGAGCTGCGTGAAGTTCGGGACCGTCGCGCTCCAGAGCATCGCCAGGCCCCAGAGCACGATCGCCCCCGCGAGCATCCGCGTCCGCGGCAGCCGGTCGGCGAGCATCCCGGCCGGGAGGCTGAATGCCGCGGCGACGAGCGAGGTGACCGCGACGAGGAGCCCGATGTCCGTGTTGTTGATGTGGAGCGCGTGACGCAGCTGCGTCGCCGAGGCGCCGACCGTCGACGCGTCGGCGCTGCTCAACGCGAGCACCGAGGCGAGCAGGAGGATGATCCGCGTCCGTTCGGCGCCTCCGAGCGCCTGCGTCAGCAGCCGGGCGCCGCCGCGGGCGACCCCGCCGATCGCGCCGCCCACGCTCGCCGCCGGCCCCCTGTCGGTGGGCGCGCCGGGTCCGGTGTCGTCGTCCATGACGAGATCCTGACGATCAGGCCCGGCGGAGCAGCCGGCGCCCGACGACGAGCGGCACGAGGAGGTCGCGGTAGCCGTGGTCGTCGAAGAGCACGGTCATCTCGTCGCCGTCGTAGCGCTGGACGGTGCCTTCGCCCCAGCGGTCGCTCCTGACGCGCGCGCCGACCGCGAACGGCTCGAGGGTCGCTGCGGCGCGGGCGGCGCCGTCGTTGTCGCAGTTGCCGCACGGCCCCTCGTACTCCTGGCCGAAATAGGACAGCAGGAACGAGCGACGACATCCGGAGTGCTCCGCGTAGCGGCGCATCATCTCCAGCCGCGATCGCTCGACCTCGTTTTCTCGATCCGTCTCGCCCTGCGACGCCGCGACGGCGGCCGCGACGCTCGCCGCGCCCGTCCAGCGGACCTCGCCGTCGGCGGTCCACTCGGCCGCGCCGAGATCGACGAGCCGAACGAGCGCCGCGGTCGACCGACGTGTCGGCGGGACGTCGTCGCCCGACGCGAGGAGCGCGGCGACGCGCGAGACGGCGGCCGGCGAGACGCCGCGCGAGGTCAGGTGAACGGCGGCGCCGAAATCCTCCTCGCGATGAAGCAGCCGCGCGTGCGCAGCGTCCCCGTCGCGACCGGCGCGGCCGATCTCCTGGTAGTACGCGTCGAGCGACGGCGGCGGGTCGACGTGCAGGACCCAGCGCACGTCCGGCTTGTCGATCCCCATGCCGAACGCGACCGTCGCGGCGACGATGCGGACGGATCCGTCGAGGAACGCGGTCATCGCCTCGTGCCGGCGCCGAGGCGGCAGCCCTGCGTGGTAGAGCGTCACTCCGTGCCCGGCCGCCGCGAGCACGTCGTGCGCGTCCTCGGCGGCGGCATGCGTCGCGGCGTAGACGATGCCGGGCCCGTCGAGCTCGGTCGCCGCGCCGTCGAGCTCGCGGTGCTTCTCCGCGATCAGCCGGACGCGCCGGGCCGACAGCTCGATGTGCGGGCGGTCGAAGTCGCCGATCACCACTTCGGGCTCGCGCAGCCCGAGACGGCGGCAGATCTCGCGCCGCACCGGCGGCGCCGCGGTCGCCGTCAGCGCCATCCGGACGGGAGCACCGAGCGCGTCCGCCTGCGCGCCGAGCCGCAGGTAGTCGGTGCGGAAGTCGTGTCCCCACTGGCTGATCAGGTGCGCCTCGTCGACGGCGAACAGCCCCGGCCGCGCCCGCTGCAGCGCCTTCCGCGTCTCGGCGTTGCTCAGCTGCTCCGGCGACAGGAACACGAACGCATCCGGGCCGCAGGCCGCCAGCGAGGCCGCGTGCTCGCGCGGCGACTGCTGCGAGTTCAGCACGATCGCGGTCAGCCCCGCGGCCCGCAGATGGACGAGCTGGTCGTCCTGCAGCGCGATCAGCGGGGAGACGACGACGGTCGGCCCCTCCCGGAGGAGGCCCGCGAGCTCGTAGATCGCGGACTTGCCGCCGCCCGTCGGGAGAACCGCGAGCACGTCCCGCCCGGCGACCGCTGCGCCCACTGCACGGAGCTGCCCCGCCCGCAGCCGCTCGAACCCGAGCCGGTCGCGGGCGAGCCGGCGGATCGCGTCGTCGTCCGTCCTGCCGACCATTCCTCGCTCCGGATCATTACCCAGAGCACGACGTCGAGCGATCGGAGCTCGGTTGATAGCGTCCTCGCCGATGACGGCGTTTCCGGAATCCCATCGCGACCTGCTCGACGCGAAGGTCGCCTCGCTCGCGACCCTCGACGCCGACGGCCTGCCGCAGCTGACCGAGGTGTGGTTCCTCCACGACGAGGGCGAGGTCCGGCTCTCGCTCAACACCGAGCGGCGGAAGACCCGCAATCTCGTCCGCAATCCCGCCTGCAGCCTGCTCGTGCTCGACCTCGACGTCCCGCAACGGTACCTCGAGGTCCGCGGGCGCGCGCGCATCGAGCCGGACGACGACTACGCGTTCGCGACGAGGCTCGGCGAGAAGTACGGCGCCGACCTGCGGGCCTACGACGCGCCCGGCTCGTCGCGCGTCGTCGTGACGATCGAGCCGGTGAAGATCCACGCGGTCGACATGCGGCGCTAGCCGCGGCGGCGCCGACTGCTCCCGGCTTCCGCTCCGATTCGTGCCACGTTCATAGTACGATAGTGGCATGAAACGGGCACGGACGCGGACGCGGATCAGCACGACAGTCGACGCCGAGTTGCTCCGGAATGCCCGCCAGGCGCGCTCAGGGGTTGCCGACTCGGTGCTCATCGACGAGGCGCTGGCCGCGCTGCTGGCTCGCCGACGTGCTGCCGAATTCGACGCTGCGTACGCCGCCTACGACACGCACCCGCTCGACGAAGCCGACGAGTGGGGCGACCTCGCCTCGTTCCGAGCGGCTGCCGGCGCGTCGTGACCGCGCTTCCGGCGCGAGGCGAGGTCTGGTGGTGCGAGCTTCCGGAGATCGGGCGCAGGCCCGTGGTCGTTCTCTCTCGAGACGCGGCCATCCCGCGTCTGCGGCGTGCCCTCATCGGCCCGTGCACGACGACGGTCCGCGGCATTCCGACCGAGGTTGTCCTCGAGCCTCCGGAAGATCCGATCCCGCTCGTCTCGGTCGTCAATCTCGACTCGGTCGAGAGCGTCTCGGTCGGGACGCTGGTCGAGCGGTTGGGCAGACTCGGCGACGCCCGCATGCATCAGATCTGCGCAGCCCTCGAGATTGCCGTCGACTGCCAAGGCTGACGGGGAGGTCCCCGCACGAGCCGGGACTTCGAAGGCTGCGGGCTGGCGACAATCAGCCGAGAGGACTGCCCACCGTGGCTCCCGTTCCTTGGGCTGTCCGCATAATCCCCGGGTAGGACGATGAGGCTCGCTGTCGGAACGGTTTCAGCAGTTGTCGCTTTGGCGGTACCGGCGTCTGCAGCGAATCCGTGGGGACCGCTGCTTCGTCCTCTGCATCTGCCGCGGCTCGGCGCGGGCGCAAGGTGCCCGGTGTCGCCGGTCGATACCAGGATCCCGTTCGCCTCTCGCTACGGCGTCGGTCAAGGCCTCGGCGCCGGTCCTGTCTACCCGATCGGAACGGGTGTGTTGCAGTTCGCTCCGCCGGCGAACTTCGCCAGCCAATCATGGGGCGGGCAGAAAGTGCTTTGGTTCGTTCTCCCGTCGTACGGCGGTCCAGTTCTCATCCGGGGTGGACGGCTCGACGGCAGCGGGCTCGTGCGATTTGAGAACGGAGACATCCCTCCAGCCCAGCTTCGGATCACGTACAGCACCGCGGTTCCGGCCGGCATTACGCCACCGGCTGGGACGCGCTATGTGCCGTCGTACACGCGCCTGAGTGCGCCGGGCTGCTACGCGTACCAGATCGACGGCACGAGTTTCAGCCACATCGTCGTGTTCCGCGCCGTGCCGGAGCAATAGAGGAGCGGCCGCACGGCGCCGGGCCGGTCGGGTGGACTGGCGCCGGTTGAAGCGGAACACGAACTCGTCCATATACACCCGGGGTCAGACCCCGGGACGTGGCTCGTGCCGTCACGCTTCCGAACTGCGAGCCGGCGTCCGCCGGCTCGCGCGCGAGCGAGCGGAAAGCACAGCGCGTAGCACGCGCGCGCAGCGCGCCTGCTAGCGCGAAGCGGGCGAAGCGGGAAGGTGGACGGAACTTGGCGTTTGCGCAAACCAGGCGTGTCTCGAGTTGGAGTCGTTGCGGATCGACTGATCCGGCCGGGTCAGGACGGCTCGATACGCCGGACAGTCCCCACCCGGTCGACCGCACGGTCGAACGAGGCGATCGTCTCGACGCCG
>Ga0335070_10007048_pt1 | contig 13197 bp, 11 predicted proteins | sample Lox_Sample_13_FD_206722 | JGI IMG/M metagenome (GOLD analysis project Ga0335070, IMG submission 206722) | Soil microbial communities from Loxahatchee National Wildlife Refuge, Florida, United States - Lox_Sample_1.3 | ecosystem: Environmental > Terrestrial > Soil > Wetlands | place: USA...
GGCACGCCGGGTGGTGACGATGCGCGCGCCGGCCAGGCCGGATTCCGACGATCCGCAGCTGCGTCTGTCGCCGCGCCAGCTCGATTGTGTGATCCTCGCCGGTCGCGGCAAAAGCGACCGCGATGTCGGGCAGCTTCTGGGGATCAGCGGCCAGACGGTGCACCAGCACATCGAAGAAGCCAAACGCCGTTACAATGTCGCGACGCGTCAGCAGCTCATCGTGCGTGCGCTCTTCGACGCGCAGATTACCTTTGCCGATCTGATCAATTAGGCCGCACTCCCCCAATCAGGGGAATTTCGCGCCCTGCGTGCGCCTGCGAGGCTTGTCGCCGGAATCGCCGGAGTCCGCGACATGGTCAATCTCGTAACGTCCTACAACCGCACGAAATTTCAGGTGCCGCTGGAAGGCATGCACCGCGACCGCAAGAAAGTGTTCGTCGACTACTTGAAGTGGGACGTGCCTGTCGTTGACGGCAAGTTCGAGATCGACCAGTTCGATACCGACGCCGCGATGTATCTGATCGCCACGGACGCGCAGCATCAGCGCCATCTCGGCTCCGTGCGGCTGCTGCCTACGACGGGCCCGCACCTGATGAGCGAGGTGTTCCCGTTTCTCTGCGAGAAGGGCGTTCCGGTCGGCGACGATATCTGGGAAATCACGCGGCTGTGCACCGCGCCGAGCAAAGACGTCGACGCGCGGCTCGTCCGCCGCCGGCTCGCCACGGCCATGTGCGAATTCGGCCTGCTCTACGGCATCACGAAGTATACGGCGGTCACCCACCTCCAATATCTTTCGCATCTGCTCTCGATCGGTTGGGAGTGCGAACCGCTCGGCGAACCGAAGGACGTAAATGGCGAAGTCATCGGCGCCATGTCGATCAGCATCACACCCGCGACGCTTCAGATGTTTCGCGACAAGCTCGGTTCGCGCACGCCGGTGCTGCAGCTCGACGCCTTCGCGCAGGCCGCCTGAGACCAACCAACGGTATGCCCATGTCCGCCACAGCCCTTCGCCAGACAACCGTACTGCCCGACGCGCCAGACTGGATCGAAACGCTGCTGGCAGATGGCTACTGCATCGTGCCCGGCCTCGTTTCGCCCTCGAAGGTCGCGGCGCTGCACGACGATTTGCGCCCGCGCTTCGAGAGAACGCCTTTCTGCGAAGGCGACTTCTACGGCCGCCACACCAAGCGGTTCGGCGGACTGTTGAAGCGCTCCCTGCATGCTGCGGACTTCGTCCAGCACCCGCTGATCCTCGACATCTGTCAGGGAATTCTCGGGCGTCACTGCGACCGCTTCCAGCTCAATCTCACCCAGGCGCTCGAGATCTGGCCCGGTGAGGACGAACAGATCCCGCACCGCGACCAGGACATGTGGCGCGGCGCGCAAGGCGAGATGGAATATCTGATCAACGTCATGTGGCCGTTCACGCCATATCGCGCAGAGAACGGCGCGACCGTCGTGTGGCCCGGCAGCCATCGCCGCCAGGCCGAGCGCAGGATAGCGCGCGAGGATGCGATCGAAGCCGAGATGGATCCCGGTTCGGCGCTGTTGTTCCTCGGCTCGACGCTGCACGGTGCGGGCGCCAATCGCACGCGCGCGCCGCGCGCGGGAATGATCATCAGTTACAGTCTTGGCTGGCTGAAGCCCTATGAGAATCAGTGGCTGGTCTACCCGCCGCACGTGGCGCGGCGCTTTTCGCCCGAACTCGCCGCGTTGATCGGCTACCAACTGCACCGGCCCAATCTGGGCAATTATGAAGGACGCTGTCCCTCGATCCTTCTGGGCGACGAGGTCTCCGACTTTCTCGGTGCCGTCGATGAATTGCGCGAGGACCAGGTTCAGCCGCTCGCCGACTTCAAGGCGCGCCAGCGCACGGCGGCGAAGTAGACGGGTGGGCCAAACCGTCCGGAAACACACCCCCGTCAGCATGACCGACACACCTCTCCGCCACGCGCCACGATGCTGACCGCCGCCGCGTTCGATTTCATCGAACAACTGGACGGTCAGACCGACATCGCCTCCCTGATCCAGTCGTTTCAGGCATTGATCGCGAAGTTCGGTCTCGACTGTTTCCTGGTGGGCGATCCCACCCAACCCAAGGTGCCGCGGGCCGGTCGGCTATGGGCGTCCACCTGGCCGGCCGACTGGCTCAGCCACTGGATCGAGCGGAACTACATCGCCGTCGATCCCGTCATCAACCAGCTCTTGATGCGCAATGAGCCCGTGCGTTGGCACGACGCGCGGCAGGCGGCCGACGATCTCGGCCGGCGGATCCTCGATGAGGCCGGCCAGTTCCGGCTCACCGACGGCTTCACGGTGCCCGTCTACACGCGCGAAGGAATCATCGTCGGCATCACGATGGGCGGCGAAAGGCTCGAGCTCGGCCGGCAGGACGAGACGTGCCTGCATCTCGCCGCCATCTATTTCCACGCCAAGCTCGAGCGGTTGCGCCAGCGCGCATTGCCGCTCTCCGGCGCTCAGAAGCTCACGCCGCGCGAGCGGGAATGCCTCTCCTGGGTCGCTTCGGGAAAGACCGACTGGGAGATCTCGCAGATCCTGAACATCTCCGAACAGACGGCGCACGAATATGTTCAGAACGCGCTGATCAAGCTGAACGCGACGACCCGGGCCCAGGCCGTCGCCACGGCGATATTCACGAAACAGATGTTTTCGTGACCGCGTGATCGCCTTTCACCGGTCTTGCGTAAGATAGAGCGGACACGCCGTTCCACGGCCGTTGAATACAACGTAAAATTAGAATGGATGGCGTTTGCGCGCGCAGCCCCTATACTAGCCTCGTGGATGGGCACCACGCGATTCCAGGAGCGCCGATGAAACCGCGTTTGTTGGCGCTGAAGAGCGCTGTGCCTCCGCACACGCTCGATCAGCGCGACGTCTCCCTTCGTGCCGCACAGCTTTTCCAGGGACGCAAGGACATTGCCCGCCTCATGCCGGTGTTCGAGAACACGGGCATCGAGCGGCGTTACTCTTGCGTTCCGATTGATTGGTACGCCGAACCGCATGGCTGGTCGGACCGGACCGGTCTCTACATCGAAAACGCAGTCGACCTGTTCGAGACGATCACGCACGCGCTGCTGGCGCAGGCCCGGCTGACGCGCGAGGACATCGATGCGATCGTCGTTTCGTCGACGACCGGAATCGCGACGCCGAGCCTCGACGCGCTCGTCGTGGAGCGCATGGGACTGCGCCGCGACATCCGCCGTTTGCCGATCTTCGGGCTGGGTTGTGCGGGCGGTGTCGTCGGGCTGGCGCGCGCCGCAGACCTGGCCAGGGCCTATCCGGGCAGCCGCGTGCTGTTTCTCACAGTCGAGCTGTGCGCGCTGACGTTCCGCAAGGACGACATTTCGAAAAGCAACATCGTCGCCACCGCCCTGTTCGGGGACGGCGCGGCGGGCGCCATCGTCTCGACCGCGGGCGAGGGACCTGCGCTCGGCCCGGCCGGCGAACACACCTGGCCCAATTCGCTCGACATCATGGGCTGGGAAGTCGAAGAGGACGGGCTGAAGGCGCGCTTCGCGCAAAGCATACCTGCTCTCGTCGCCAGCGATTTCAAGAAGATCCTGCACGCCTATCTGCAAGGCAACGATTTGAAGCTGAGGGACGTCGACGGTTTTGCCTGTCATCCGGGCGGCGCCAAGGTGCTCGACGCGCTGGAGGATGCGTTCGGCATCGATCGCGGCGCGCTGACGGAAAGCCGCGGCGTGCTGCGCGACTATGGCAACATGTCGGCCGTCACGGCCTTGTTCGTCCTGGAAAGGATGGACTGGCGCGACCCGTCGCGGCGCACGCTCATGACGGCGCTCGGTCCGGGATTTTCCGCCGTGTTCCTCATGGTGGGCGGGGCGTGAGGCTGACGATCTACATCATCCTCGCGCTGGTCGTGCTCCAGCGCATGGTCGAAATCGTCTACGCGCAGCGCAATACGCGCGCCTTGCTGGCGCGCGGCGCGGTCGAAATCGGCCGCGGGCACTATCCGTTGATCGTATTGCTGCACGCGGCCTGGCTGACGGCCATCGTTCTTCTGCTGCCGCAAGACGCCGCGATCCATTGGATTCCGATGGCGGCCTTCGTGCTTCTTCAGCTGGCACGGGTCTGGGTCATCGCCACGCTGGGCCCCTATTGGACGACGCGCATCATCACGCTGCCGGACGCGCCGCTCGTGCGCAGCGGACCATATCGCTTCGTACGCCACCCGAACTATCTGGTGGTGGCCGGCGAGATTCTGGCGCTGCCGCTCGCCTTCGGCGAGACCGGTGTCGCCCTCGTGTTCAGCGCCTTGAATGCGGCGATTCTGGCGTGGCGCATCCGTGAGGAAAATGCAGCGCTGGCATCGCGCCGCGTCGCCGCCGGTCCGGAATAGTTCGATGGCTTGGGGCCCGCTTCGATTCGGCGCGCCATTCGCCTTCGCTGCGTCTATTCCGGCCGGCTATTACGCCTTCGGACCCTACGCCCCCGCGTTCACGATCGCGGCGCTGATCGTTTCGCTCGTCGGCGCCGAAGTGGCTTCACCGCGAGGCGCCGCGGCGACCCCGCATGACGATGCGCGTTCCTTTCGCTGGCTGCCGATTCTCTACATCCCGCTGCAATTGTGCGTCGTCGTCTGGGCGCTGGCCGAAGCGCGCCGGACGAACGCCGCCGGATTTGCGGTCCTGGCCATGGCGGTGGGCATCACGACGGGAGTCTTCGGCGTGCTCGCAGCCCATGAACTGGTTCACGGCCGCAGCAAGTTCGGACAATACCTGGCCGCGGCGCTGCTGAGCGCCATGGCGTATCGCCACTTTCGCATCGCCCATGTGTTCGGCCATCACCGTTGGGCGGCGACGGAGCGCGACCCGTCGACGGCGCGATTGGGGGAAGGTTTTTATCACTTCGCGGTGCGGACGATCGGCGGACAGTGGCTCGACGCCTGGCGGGTCGAACAAAGGCGCGTCGTTCGATGCCGCCTGCCGCTATGGCGGCATCGACTCGTCGCCGACGCGGCCGTCATGTGCCTGCTCGCCTGCGCTATCATCCTCTTCACCGGCGCGCGCGGGATCGCCTTCTTTCTCGCACAGAGCGCGGTGGCGATCCTGACGCTCGAGCTTTTCAACTACATCGCGCATTACGGCCTCCTGCGCCGCATCGGCGCGCGCGGGCGCGAACCCTTCGGCGAGGCACATAGTTGGAACTCGAGCAACGTGCTCGCCAACGCGCTCATCTTCAACATGGGGCGCCATTCGCACCACCATGCCCGACCGCTGGCGCCTTACCAGACGCTCCAGCCGCGTTGCGCGGCGCCGGAGCTGCCGCTGGGCTATGCCGGAAGCATCCTTCTGGCGCTGGTTCCGCCGCTCTGGCGGCGCGTGATGGACCCGGCGGTGCAAAGGCTGCACACTCGGTCCAGCAACACACCCGCCTAGGCTTCCTTCACGCATGCCGAACACAGTCCGAATCTGGATCGGATTTGCCTCCATGTGCGTCGGCATGGCTCTGGCGGTGCTCGACATACAGATCGTCGCCAGCTCCTTCACCACCATCCAGGACTATTTCCACGTCACCGCCGACCAGCTGAGCTGGATCCAGACCGGCTATCTGATGGCCGAAGTCATCGCGATCCCGTTGACCGGCTGGCTCACGCGCGCCGTCTCGCTCCGCTGGATGTTTGCGGCGGCCACTCTGGGATTCACGATCGCCAGTCTGGGCTGCGCGCTCTGCGATAGTTTGCCTTTGCTCATCGCCGTGCGTGTGTTGCAGGGCTTTTGCGGCGGCATGCTGATCCCCGGCGTATTCACCTCGGTCTTTTCAATGATGCCCGAACGCCACCGCGTCGCGGCGACGGCGCTCGCCGGCACGCTCGCGGTGATCGCGCCGACGGTCGGACCGGCCATCGGCGGCTATCTGACCGAGCACTACAGCTGGCACATGATCTTCCTGATCAACCTGGCTCCCGGCCTGCTGGTGTCGGCGCTCGTCGCCGGTTTCGTGCGCGTCGGCGGCGCAGATCCGGCGGAGCTTCGCCGTATCGACTATCGTGCGATCGGTTTGGCCGCGATCTTCCTGGCGACGCTCGAACTGGTGCTCAAAGAGGCGCCGAAGCATAACTGGCAAGGGTTCTTCGTCTATGCCTGTATCGGCCTCTGCGCGGTGACCGGCACCGGCGCGATCTGGCGCAGCCTCTACAAGCCTTATCCTTTCGTCGACCTCAGCCGGTTCCGCGAGCGGACCTTTACGCTCGGCTGTCTGCTCAGCTTCGTCCTCGGGCTCGGGCTCTATGGCTCGGTGTATCTTCTCGCCATCTTCCTCGGCCTGATCCGCGAGCACACGCCGCTGGAAATCGGCAAGATCATGATCGTCTCCGGCGCGGCGCAGCTTCTCACCGCGCCGATCGCGGCCTGGCTCGAGACCCGCACCAATCCACGCCTGTTGACCGCGGTGGGCTACGGTCTCTTCGCCGCCGGCATGCTGACGAACGGCTTTGAATCGGTCACGACGGATTTCGACGGCCTGTTCTGGCCGCAGGTCCTGCGCGGCGCGAGCGTGATGTTGTGCATCCTTCCGGCGACCAGGCTGGCGCTCGACACGCTGGTGCCGGCGTCGGTGGCCGACGGCAGCGCGCTCTTCAACCTGATGCGAAATCTGGGCGGCGCCATCGGCATCGCGATGGTCGACACGGTCGTCGTCGAGCGCACGCCGCTCCACGCCGAGGCGCTCGCCAGGCGCCTGCAGGCCGGAGACGCCGACGCCGCCCGGATCGTCGGCCTGCCGACCGAGTTCTTCCACGGCCACGACATGGGGCCGGTGGACGAAACGATGCGGGCGATCGCGGAGCCGCTGGTGCGCAAGGCGGCGCTGGTCCAGTCCTTCAACGAGGCTTGGGTCGTGATCGGCCTGCTCTTCGCGCTGTCGCTTGCCGTCGTTCCGTTCATGCGCCGCATCCCCCAATCGCCGATGGGACCGGCGACGAAAGACTAGGCTCCGGAGTGCGCCAGCTCGACCTGCACCACGTCGGTGCGGTCGACATTGAACGCCGCCGCGCAGATGCCCAGATAGAACTGCCAGTTGCGGAAGAATTTCTGGTCGTGGCCGAGCGCCAGGATCTCGTCCTTTCGCGCGCGCATCGCCTGCGACCACTCGCGCAACGTCTGCGCATAGTCGTGACCGAACGAGAAAGTGCTGGCGACTTTGAGACCGGCCTTTTCCGCTTCCTCGGTGAAGCGCGCCAGCGACGGCAGCATGCCGCCCGGGAATACATAGTGGCGGATGAAATCGCTCCGCAGACGGTAGCCGGCAAAGAGTTCGTCGCGGATCGTGATCGTCTGGACGACCGCGCGGCCGCCGCGCTTCAGCCTTTCGGCGACGGTCTGAAAATAGGCCGGCCAGTAATGCTCTCCGACCGCCTCGAACATTTCGATCGAAACGATATTGTCGAAGACGCCGCTCGTTTTCCGGTAATCCTGCAGCCGCACGTCGACGTCCTTGCCCCGCAGACGGTCGGTGGCATAACGGTGCTGCGACGGCGAGATCGTCAGGCCGGTGACGTGATGCGCATGGTCCACGGCGCGCTCGGCGAAGCCGCCCCAGCCGCAGCCGATCTCGAGAATCGAAGACTTCGCGCCGGCGAGCTTGGAGAGAATGCGCTCATATTTTGTCCGCTGCGCCTGTTCGAGATCGGCATCCCTGTCGGCATAGAGGGCGGAGGAATAGGTCATGCTGCGGTCGAGCCAGAGCGAATAGAAGTCGTTGCCGACGTCGTAATGATCCTTGATGTTCCGCGCCGAGCCCTTGACCGTGTTGCGCCGTATCAGGGCGTTGTTGATGACGAAGCCGATGCGTTGCAGAAGGCCGCCATTGGCGAAGCCGTCGAACGCATCCATGTTCATGAGGAACAGCGAGACCAGCGTCTCGATATCGTCGGTTTCCCAACTGCCGTCGATATAGGCTTCTCCAAGGCCGATGTCCCCGCGCGCGAGGGTCAGGCGCAAAACGTCCCAGTCGTTGATCTTGAAGGTGGCGCGCGGCCCGGGTTGACGTCCCTTGACGGTCATCACCTCGCCGCTCGGCGTGGTGAAATCGAGTATCCCGTATTCGAGGCCGGACGCCGCTTCGCGCCAGCGCTTTTCGATGAATGACGAAGGAATCAAACTCATCGCGGTGTCCTCAAATGGACGGGGCGCCGCAACGCCCCCGTCACAGACAATCCTATTATAGCGCGCCAGGTTCAAAGGCCGAGAGGGTTCAGGCGGCTTTTGTGCTCGCCAGGACCGGCCCCTGCACCGTGAGTGCCCCGGTCGGATAGCGTACAACCGATAGTTCCGCGAAGGCAGGAACGGCTGCGCGCCAAGGCGTTTCGGCGCCCAGAAGTCGGGCGACGTGAACGGCGCTGGCAAGGCCGTCCTCGTGAAACCCATGCCTCAGATGGGCGCCGCAGTACCAGCTATTGCGAATGCCCTGCAGTGCCTGCACGCGGGGTTGCGCCGCCACTGCGTCGTGGTCGAAGACGGGATGCTCGAACGTGTGGACGTCGAAGATCAGCTCGGGACGGATCGGCTTTTTCGGGTTCAGCGTCACGAATAACGGCAATTCCTTCGGAATGCCCTGCAGCGAATTCATCCAGTAGGTCACCGATAGCGCTGGCGCGTCGAGGTCGCCGTCGGAGGTGTAGGTCCAGCTCGACCAGCAATGACGACGCTTCGGCATGACGCTCGTGTCGCGGTGCAGCACGGCGATGTTCTTCTGGTAGCGGAATCGAGAAAGCACTTCGCGTTCCGCCGGAGTCGGGTCGCCCAGCAGGCGGAGGGTCTCGTCGCCATGGCTCGCGAAGACCACATGGTCGAAGGTCTGAAGTTGGCCCGACGTGTCGAGGACCGTCACGGAATTTTCGCCCCGGGTTACGCGCGCCGCGCCGCAACCGACCCGGATCTTGTCTTTGAAGGAACGTGTCAGTCGTTCGACATATTCCTGGGCGCCACCCGATACGGTGTACCATTGCGGCTGCCCGCTAGCGCTGAGCAGGTGATGGTTCGCCATGAAGCGGATCAGCGTGCGTGCCGGAAAGCGCATCATCTCGCAGGGCGGGCAGCTCCAGATCGCGCTGCTCATCGGCAGCAGATAGTAGCGACGGAACCACTCGCCGAGACCCAGACGCGCGATCAATCCGTCGAGCGTGAGTTCGGGGTGGCGCTCGGCCACGGCCTCGGCATGGGCGTTGAAGTGCAGCACGTCGCGGAGCAGTCCGCCGAAGCGCGGGCGCAAGAGGTTCCGTCTCTGGGCGAACATGGCGTTGGCGTCGCGCGCGCCCCATTCGAGCCAGCCGTCGCGGATCGACGCCGCGAATGTCATGTCGCTCTTCTGCACCGGCACGTTCAGGTGCCGGAACATCGCGGTGAGTTGCGGATAGTTCTTCTCGTTGAAGACGATAAAGCCGGTGTCGACGGGCACCCTGGTGCCCTCATAGTCGAGCGTCAGCGTACGTGTATGGCCGCCGATCCGCGCGGCCTTTTCGTAGACCGTGACGTCATGGTGGCGGTTGAGGAGATAGGCGGCGCCGAGGCCGGAGATGCCGGTGCCGATGATCGCGATTCTGGCCATGTGCGGTTCCGATGTGACCTCCTTGCTACGTCCGCGCCTGCGGGGCGGATCAGGGAGGGCGCGGACCTTTTTGCGATGATCCGCCGGCGGCGCCCGGGCGTAGAAGTGACATGGAGAGCCCCGCGCGCTACCTGATCGCCTATCTCGGCGCCGCCGCCGCAATGGCGCTGCTCGACATCGTCTGGCTGCGCCTGGCGCTGAAAGCCGTTTACCAGCCGGCGATCGGAAGTCTGCTGTCGGACCACACCAACCTCGCGGCCGCCGTTCTGTTCTATGTGCTCTATGTCCTCGGCGTCGTCATTTTTGCGATCGGGCCCGCCCTGCGCGGCGGTGGATGGACGACGGCGCTGACGATGGGCGCGGCGTTCGGTTTCTTCGCCTACATGACCTACGATCTGACCAACATGGCGACGCTGCGGACATGGCCCGCGCGCCTTGCGGTCGTCGACATGGCCTGGGGGACGTTCCTCACGGCCGCGGCCGCGAGTGCCGGCTATACCGTGGCCTCGCGCTTCGGCTAGAGGGAATCGCGACTTCCCATAGACGCTTTTGTGTCTCGACGCGGCCTCTTGCCGGCCTTAGCGTGACTGGACGACGAGGGGACAATGCGCATCTGGAAATACGCTGCGGCGCTCGTCGCCCTTGTGCTGCTCGCGCTGGCGGGAATCATCGCGTCCGATTGGCTCGCACAGCCGCCCCCGCCAGATCTGGCGCTGCTGATCGCGAAAGCCGCGAACTATGACGTTCGCATCCGCCGCGACAGCTGGGGCGTGCCGCACATTCTCGGCAGGACCGACGCTGATGTCGCGTTCGGGCTCGGCTTTGCCCATTCGGAAGACGATTTCGCCACGATCCAGGAAGTGGCACTCGCCACGCGCGGCCAACTCGCCGCCAGCGAGGGCGTGAAGGGCGCGACGACGGACTATCTCGTCCGTTTGTTTCGCGTCTGGGAGACGGTGAATGCGCGCTACGAAAAGGACCTTCCCGCCGACGTCCGCAAGGTCGCCGAGAGCTATGCCGACGGGGTGAATTACTATGCGGCGCTCCATCCCGATAAAGTGACCGCGGGACTTTTGCCGCTCACCGGAAAAGACATCGTCGCCGGCTTTGTGTTCAAGACGCCTTTTTTCTACGGCCTCGACTCGATGCTGCGAAAGCTGAACACCGACACCGGCGGAAAGCCGCTGCCCGAGATCGGCTCGAACGGGCTGGCGGTCGGGCCGCAGCGCAGCGCGGACGGCGCCACGCGCCTGCTCGTCAATTCGCATCAGCCCTATGAGGGACCGGTCTCCTGGTACGAGGTGGTGCTGCAGTCCGGCGAAGGCTGGCACGTCGCTGGCGGCCTGTTTCCCGGTTCCCCGGTCATGCTCCACGGACACAATGAGCATCTGGGCTGGGCAAACACCGTTAACGCGCCCGACCTCGCGGACATCTACACACTCAGGATCAATCCGGCGAACGACAACCAATATCTGCTCGACGGAAAATGGCGCGATTTCGAACGGAGCGACGCCGCCATCCGCGTCAAGCTGTTCGGTCCGCTGATCTGGACCTTCCATCGCGACGTGCTTTATGCCGCGCAGGGTCCGGTGTTCAAGACCGACCATGGCGTCTTCGCGGTGCGCTATGCCGGCATGAACGAAGTGCGCCAATTGCTGCAATATTTCCGCCTCAACAAGGCGCGCACGCTGGACGAGTGGAAGACGGCTATGCGCCTCCAGGCATTGCCGAGCATCAACTACATCTATGCCGATGAAAAAGGAAATATCGGCTATGTCTATAACGGCCAGTTTCCGGTCCGCCGCGAGGGCATCGATTGGAAAGGGTTCATCCCCGGCGACCGTTCGGACCTGATCTGGCACGCCTATGTGCCGTTCGACAAAATTCCGCAGATCTGGAATCCGAGATCGGATTTCGTCTTCAACTCCAACAATACTCCGTTCCAGGCGACGGCGCCGGCGGACGACCTGAAACCGTCCGATTTCTCGCCGACGCTCGGCATTCAGACCGACATGACCAACCGCGCCTGGCGTGCGCTGGAAACCTTCGGCGCCGACACCGCGATCACCGCGGAGAAGTTTCGCGCCTACAAATTCGATCTTGCCTACAGCGTCCACTCCAATATTGCGCGCATGATCGCCGAGATTCTGGCGACCGATCCGCACGGCAACGAAGATCTGATTGCGGCGCAGCGCATTCTCAGGAGCTGGGACCGCAAGACCGATATTCACAATCGCGGCGCGGCGCTCGCCGTGCTGATGGGCATCCGGGCGGCTCCGGAAGAGCCGGGCGGACCGTGGAAGGAACCGCCGGTCCTCGCCCTGCGGCAGGCCATGACCATACTCAAGGAGCATTTCGGCCGGCTCGATCCCGAATGGGGCGACGTGAACCGGTTCCGGAGAGGCAAGCTCGACCTGCCGGTGGATGGAGGTCCCGACGTCTATCGCGCGGTCTACGGCAAGCAGCGGGACGACGGTACCTTGACCGCCGTGGACGGAGACACGTTCATCATGTTCGTCACCTGGGACAAGAACGGCAAACTTTCTTCGCAGAGCATCCACCAGTTCGGCTCCGCCACGCTCGACGCCTCTTCGCCGCACTATGCCGATCAGACGCCGCTTTTCGTCGCCATGAAGCTGAAGCCCGTCTGGTTCACAGAAGCGGAATTGAAGGGACACATCGAAGCGGATTACCGCCCCGGCCGGCGATAGCGCCGGACCGTCTCTTGACGCGGAAGGCGGCCAAGGCCACCAAGACTCCGCAAGGAGCATTCGTGTCCCCGTCCGCCGCTCTGCCGTTGTCCCAACGTTACCTGCTGGTCATAGCGGCGCTCACCATTTTGCGTTTCGCGGCGGCCGCGCTTTTGCCGCTCTCCGCCGACGAGGCTTATTACTGGCTTTGGTCCAAGCACCTGGCCGCGGGCTATTTCGATCATCCGCCCGCGATCGCTTTTGTCATCCGCTCCGGCACGCTGGCCCTGGGCGATACGCCGCTTGGCGTGCGCGCCGGCGGTCTCGTCCTGTCCCTGTTGGCGAGCTGGTTCGTCTGGAAGACCGGCGAAACGCTGCTGCACGATGGCGTCGCGGCCGCGCGCGCCTGTCTGTTCTTCAACCTGACATTGATGGTCTCGGTGGAAACGCTGGCGGCGACGCCGGACGCGCCCGCCGTCGTGGCGGCGGCGGCTTTCGTTTTCGCTCTGGCGAAAGTCCTGGACAGCGGCAAAGGCGTCTGGTGGCTCGGTGTCGGCGGTGCGGCGGGCCTCGCGCTGCTATCGAAGTACACGGCCTTTTTTCTCGGCGCCGGCCTGCTCGCCTGGATGCTTTTTTCGCCCAGGGGACGGCGCTGGTTTGCAACGCCTTGGCCCTATCTCGGCGGCTGTGTCGCGCTGCTCGTCTTCACGCCCAATCTGTTCTGGAACGGCGCGCATGGCTGGACGACGTTCGTCTTCCAGTTCAGCCGCATCGGCGTCGGCCATTTCACGCTGCGGTTTCTCGCCGAGTTCCTGGGCGCGCAGATTCTCCTCGCGACGCCTTTCATCTTCGCGCTCGCCGCGCTCGACCTGGCGTTTTCGAGCCGCGACCGAGATAGCGGCACGTTCCTGCTCGC
>Ga0335070_10007049_pt1 | contig 13195 bp, 13 predicted proteins | sample Lox_Sample_13_FD_206722 | JGI IMG/M metagenome (GOLD analysis project Ga0335070, IMG submission 206722) | Soil microbial communities from Loxahatchee National Wildlife Refuge, Florida, United States - Lox_Sample_1.3 | ecosystem: Environmental > Terrestrial > Soil > Wetlands | place: USA...
AGGCGCGCCAGGAGATCGAGAACGCAGCGGCCCATCTGGAGCTGCTGCTGCTGAAGGCGGGACGGGCGCGGGACGGCGCATCGACACCATGACGACGATCCCGTCTCCGCGGAGCAAGAGGCGGGCGCGGATCGAGATCATCCCGCTCATCGACATCATCTTCTTCCTGCTCGCCACCTTCGTCATGGTGTCGCTCTCGATGATCCAGAACCGGGGCATCCCCGTTCAGCTCCCAGCCGCGGAGACGGGTGCGCCGTTGCCACGCGAGGACTCCGCCTCCATCTCGATCACCGAGCGGGGTGAGGTGTTCTTCGACCGGGAGCCCGTCGACGCCGACCAGCTCATGGCCGCGCTGAAGCGCCTGGTCGCTGCGAATCCCTCCGCCAGGGTCTTCCTGAGCGGTGACGCACGGGCGGAGCTCGGGAGGACGATCGAGGTCCTCGACGAGGTGCGCCGCGCCGGCATCGGCAGCATCGCGATCGAGACCCGCGCGAAGGGCCCGTGAGGCCCTCGACCGTCGCAAGCGGGGTCGTCGCTGTCCTGGTCCACGGATTCCTCCTCTTCGGGCTCCATCTGGATCAGCCCGCGGTTCCGCTTCCTCCTGCGCCGGCTCCCCTCGTCGTCGGTCTGGTGGCTGCGGCGCCGACGCCCGGGCCCGCTGCGCCCCCGAGAGCCGAGCCGGCGGCGGCGCCACCCGCGGCCCCGCCCCAGCCTGCGAAGGTCGAGCGGGAGCGTTTGCCGAAGCGATCGAGGCTCCCGAAGCCACCCGTCCCGAAGATGGCCGCGCGCGAGAAGCCCAATCCCGAGCCGGTCGCGCGCGAGGCTCCGCCACACGAGGTCGCGACCCCGACGTCCTCCGGCTCGGGCACCGCAGCCGGTCAGTCCGGGGCACCCGGAGGACCTGCCGCGGGAGGCGTGCTCGCATCCGCGGTGCCGCGCTACCGCAACACGCCCCCGCCCGAGTATCCGCCCGAGGCGCGCCAGAGACATCAGGAGGGCGTCGTCCTCCTCGATGTCGACGTCGGTGCCGACGGGCGTCCGGCACAGGTGGGCGTGAAGCAGAGCAGCGGATTCCCGAGCCTCGACCGCGCCGCGGTGACCGCCGTCCGCCGCTGGACCTTCGAGCCGGCTCGGACGGCCGGGCTTCCCATCGCCAGCCGGGTCGAGATTCCAATCCGTTTCCGCCTCACGGACTGACCGACTCGCCGCCCGTCGTCTGCCGCGTGGCGAGGGACGAAGGCGACGTGGCCCCGACAACGCGGTCGCTTCTCCGTAGAGATTCCGAGTGAGGGGGGGCGGACGAACGTGCCGTAGCGAGGGCTGAACCCGCCAGGGGGACAACGGCGCACGGCGCTACACGGCGCGGCCGCGGCGCTCGGGTCGGCCTGGCCTCGGCAGCGCGGATCAGGTCCGCGGACTCGATTCCTCGAGCCGTCGAGTGGCGGACGCTCGCCTCACTCTCATCGCGTCGGCGAGGTCCGTCGGGCGGAAGGAAACGCGGGCTTCAGCGGGCCAGCAGCCGGAGTACCGAGAGCTTTCCGGGCGAGTTGCCGAACATCCGCACTGCCCTTCAATGCTGCGAGTGAGCTGCGGGGTCTCGCAGCGTTCGGCGTTACATTGTCGCTGCGAATCGCAGCTGGAACGCGAAGGAAGGTTGGAGATGAAACCGCTATCTGATGTCGCGTCGTTCGGAGCGATTGACGCGGACTTCGATGACCTATTGGATACGTGCTTTCAGGACCACGAAGCGTACGCCTCCGCGCTGGCGCACGAGCGGTTCCTAGTTGTCGGGCGGAAGGGAGCCGGCAAGACAGCGATCTTCAAGAAGATCATCCGGACGAGACGGCACAATTTTTCGCGTTCGGTCACACCTTCTCCGAGTACCCCTGGCATCACCACCAGCTCCAGGAATCGATCGGGGTTCCCGAGGAACTCCGCTATGTCCACAGCTGGCAGTGCTTAATTTTGCTGACCGCGGCGAAGATTCTCCTCAATCAAGATCAGAGTCAGCCGTGGGATGAAGCCAGCATGGGCGAGCTCGGGAAACTTGAGAGTTTCGTAGTTGATTCCTATGGATCACGAGACCCGGATGTCACTCAGATTTTCACGCCCAGCAAGCGGCTCCGAATCAAGCCCTATCTCAAGATCCCGTACGTAGTCGAAGGGGGCTTCGATATGGAGCGACTTCCAATGGAGCAGCTACCGAGGATCTTCCAGGAAGTGAATCGGACGATCTCTGAGGCGGTTATCACGTGCCTTAATCCAACGTATGACTACTTTGTTTGCTTTGATGAACTCGATCGCGGATTTGACCCCGCTGACGACCGGTACAAGGGGATGCTGATGGGCTTGATCCTCGCGGCGCGAGCTGTCAATCAAGTTGCTCGCGAGGCTGGGAGACGCTTCTCAGTCATCGTCTTTCTTCGTGACGATATCTATCAACTTCTCAGGTTTGAGGACAAGAACAAGATCACGGAAAACTTCCTATCGCCCATCGAATGGGACAGCTCGAAGACGAAGTGGACGCTACAGCAGCTGATGGAGCGTCGGTTTGGAGCCACTCTCTCAGAAACGCAGAGTCTCGACTGGGGCGCGGTATTCGATGACCAGGAGATGCCCGGGCGTCAGCCGAAGTATCGCCACATCCTTGATCGCACGTTTCGGCGTCCTCGAGACATGATCAAGTTCTGCAACGAGATTCTCTCGGCTTACAAACGGCGCAGTGGAAGCGGTGGAGGGAAGTTCGCGAACGAAGACATCATCGCGGCCCGCCCTGCGTACTCAGACTACCTGCTGCGTGAGCTGCAGGACGAAGTTCACAAGCACGCCCCCGACTACGACGACTATCTTGAGATTGTCAAATCGCTCGACGCACTTCAGTTCAGTCGAGATGAGTTCGTTGAGGCATGCGGGCGTCGGAAAGACCTGCTGAAAGCGGGCATCACCCCGGCGGAAATCCTGCGGCTTCTCTTCGAGTTTTCCGTTGTTGGCTACCAGCGGACCGGCGGCGTTGGGGGCGGTTCCGAGTACCTCTACCGATACATGGACCCTACCGTTCGATTTGATGAGGCAGCAAGCAACTTCCGCGTGCACCCGGGCTTCATGGAAGCATTCGGCCTGAAGAAGTTCCGGCGCGGAGAATGATGGGGCAGTCCAACAAGCCACGTCCGGTCGCAGCCCTGACGCGACGCCGGGCGTTGGAAGAGGAGTGCAAGCGGAGTCCAGCCGCTTCGGCGCCCCGCCAACCCCGCGTAACACCGACGCATTTTGGTGGGCCGCCCGGGACTCGAACCATGCCCAATCTGCGCAGTTCCGCGAGGTTGCGGGCGAAGTGGAGGAGTGCGAGAGGAGTCCCTCCGGTCACCATCGCGTAACGACGAGGGCCACACCTAGGAGCGAAGCCCCGGCGCAGGCGCCGCGCACCCAGAGCCACGCCGCGGGAGACCGCGCGAGCCGGCCGACGCCGAGCCCTATGCCATGCAGCATCGCCGTCGCGATCACGAACCCCACGGAGAAGCCGAGCGGCGAAGCGGCCGCGGGCAACTCGACGGCATGGGCATGGCCGTGCGCCACCGCGAGAAGTCCGACCAGCGCGGCGGCGAGCGCGACGCCGGGCCGGAAGGCGAAGGCCACGAAGGCGCCGAGCAGCGCGACCGATGCCGCGACGGCGATCTCGTGCGCGGGTCCCGGCCACGCATAGCCCACCATGCCGCCGAGGCACATCGAGCCCAGGAAGGCGACGGGAACCCAGAGCATCGCGCGCCCGCCGAGCTGCGCGGCCCAGGCGCCCACGATCAGCATCGCCAGCAGATGATCCAGGCCGCTGAAGGGATGGGCCAGACCTTCTGCGAAGCCGGCGCCCGGCTCCGGCAGCACGTGCGCCGACGCCGGAGCCGCAGCAGCGATCAGCGCCGTCACTAGGAGGACACGACGAGCTGTCATTTCGAGTTCTTCCACGCGACGAGCCCACCCGCTGGGCGGTCACGCGCGGAGCCAGCGGGGGCGTCCTACGGCTCGCTTTCGCGGACCGCCATCGGAGCGCCGGGTGGCTTGCGAGCCAAACTAGCCGAAGGTTGTGCGCGCCGCCTCCGCGGCGCTCTGTCCCTACAGGCGAGCCGCAGCGGCGACGACGGAATCGCCGAGCGCGTTCCTGCGCTCCGGCGGGCGCAGGCTCGTCATGCGCCGCCATGTGAAGAGCCGCTCGACCCTGTAGATCGCATGGATCCCGATCGCCAGCACCCGCCGCTTCCACGCGGGCCAGCCGAGGATCGCGCCCATGCGACCCATCACCGCGAGGCTGACGTCGCGATAGGTACGGATCTCCACGTGCGCATATCGGCGCAGCATCGCCGCGATCTGCGCGCCATGGCCGCGCTCGACGAAGCGCAGCAGCTCCTCATGGCAGTAGGCGAGATGGTTGTCCTCGTCCTCCGCGATCATGCGGACCGCCTTGCCGAGCTCCGGGTCGTCGCCGAAGATGGCGAGCTGCTGGCGCACCTCCTCCGCGGCGCGCTGCTCGGTCACCCGGCTATGGATCAGGTACGCGAGGAGCTCCTCGTCGGCGAGGGCGCGCGGGTCGTGCAACCTCCCGTGGGGCAGGCCGATCCCCCGGCGCTCGAGGAGCATGCAGTAGTCGGCGTCCGGCGGCACCTCGACGGGCTCGAGCTCGCGCTTCTTGAGGAGCGCGAGGAAGAGTCGGCCGTGCTTGTCCTCGTCGCGGCCGTGGCGTGCGACCTTCGGCGCCAGCTCGGGGTCCGGACACAGCGCGGCGATGCGTTCGTTCTCCCAGCCGCCCTGCGACTCGCCCTTGGCCGCGATGCTGCAGAACAGCCGGAAGCTCTCGTCGCCGTCGCGGATCTCTTGGTAGATGCTGCGAGCGGACAGCACAGTTCCCCCCTCTCGAGCGCGTGGCCAATCTACGCGCTGCAGCAGCGTTCCGGTGGCCCTGTCCTCTTGCCTCCCGAAGGGCTACGGCTTCTCGAGATGGGTGATCACGAAGTCATCGCCTTCCTTCTCGGCTCGGAAGTGGATGCGGTCTCCCACCTGCAGGCCCTTCAGCAGAGCCGCCTCGCTCACGCGAAACGACATCGTCATCGGTCCCATGTCGAGGCTCTTGATCTCACCGTGCTTCAGCGTGAGCCGGAGCGCCTTCTCGTCGATCTTGACGACCTGGCCTTCCGCCAACGCCTCCTTCGCTTCGCCGCTCTCGGCTGTCTGATGCGAGTCGGGGTCATGGGCATGGGCCGGCGCCTGAATCAGCGCCGCCGCAGCGACGAGGATCGCGAGCCGGATTGCCGTGCGAATCGCCATACGCGGTCTCCTTTCTCGCAGACGTTTTGGTGCCATGAGCGCGGGGGAGCCTGTGCGTCACTTGACAACGCGGTGTGGTCACCCGAGTCGGAATCGAATTCGGACGAGAACCCACGAGGGAGCCGGCGCTCCCGAGCGAAGCGCAGGTGTGAAGCGCGCGCCGAGGATCGCCGCGCGCACCGCGTCGAGGAACGCCGCGTCCGTCGCATCGACCAGGCTCGCGCCTGCCACGGATCCATCGGCGCGAACGAGGACGCGCGCGACGACCTCTCCTTCGCGAGAGCGCGCGCGCATGGCCGCCGGATACGGCGCCTCGATCGGGGTCACCAGGCGAGCGGTCTCCTCGACCTCGTCGGGCGCGTAATACACCGAGCTTGCGTCGATCGGGGCAGGCTTCTTCGACTGACGAGCGGGCGTGCCGAGCGTCGCGCAGCCGAAGCACGCTACGAGCAGCGAGACGGGCATAGCCGAGCGATCCCACAGCGCCAAGGTTCGGGACCTCGTAGACGGAGGGCGCTTCGAGCGGAGTTCGGCGCCGCGAGCGAGGAGTCTAGGCGAGCACGGCGCCGAGGGAGGTGCGGCAAATCGTCGCGGCGGGGTGCAGAGCGGGCAACCGTGCCATAGAGCAATCGACCGAAGTCCTTGTCGCGAGGAGCCGCTCTGCCGTGCGCCCCACGCTCGTCACCCTCTACATCGTCTTCCTGGTGGTCCTCACCGGCTATGCCGTCGGTATCGCCGCCCACGCGGGCGCGCTCCTCTGGGCGGCGGTCCCCATGGCCGTGGTCCTGATCGGAGCGCTGAGAGCCGCAGGGCCTCGAACCGAGCTGATCGGCTGGGCCGCCTTCACGGGCTGGCTCGGCATGACCTACGCGCACACCGGCGGCCCTCTCGAGGTTGGAGTGTTCTTCGCCTACGTCGCGCTCGGCGCGCTAGGAGTCTTTCGATCGCCCTGGTTCTTCGGATTCGCTTGGGCGGCGCACATCGGCTGGGACTGCCTCCCCCGCGCACTACCGGGCGACTACGCGAGCCTCCCGCTCGCGTGCATGTTCTTCGATGGGCCGATCGCCCTCTATCTGTTCTTCGGCGCGCACTCGGGTCGCTGGAAGCCTCTGATGCCCGAGGCCGAGCCGAGGCGCCAAGCGCTGTGAATGGACCGGACCGAGTTCCCCGTTGCCCTTGCCCTGCTTCTGCTCGCGACCCTGATCCCCCGGCCGTCGGCCGGGCAAGCGTCGACCGCCAACCCGCAACCGTCCGCATCGCAGGCGGCCCCGGAGCCCACGGCCGAGAAGGGCGTGATCGACGTCCTGATCGTCGATCATCGATCTTCCTACGAGAGCGACGTGGCCACCTCCTCCACCCGAACGCCGACTCCGCTCCAGCAGACACCCCAGTCGGTGAGCGTAGTCACCCGCAAGACCATCGACGACCAGCAGGTGAACTCGGTCGCCGACGCGGTCACGAACGTGAGCGGCGTCGTCCCGACCAATCCACTCCTCACGCCTTCCTTCGACAGCACGCTGATCCGCGGGTTTCCGGCCGAGCAGATGATCGACGGGTTCACGCAGTACTACAGCCCCGGCGATCGCCAGAGCCTCGTGAACGTGGAGCGCATCGAGGTGCTCAAGGGACCCAACGGCGTCCTCTACGGGGGCGGCGCCGGCTCGACCGTGGGCGGCTTGGTCAACCTCATCTCGAAGTCGCCGACCGGAACCCCCATGCGGACGATCGGCATCCGCGTCGGCTCCGACGATCTCCTGCAGCCCTTCTTCGACGTGAATCAGCCGCTCGGCGACCACGTGCGATTCCGCGCCACCGGGGAGTACACCAGCTCGGGCAGCGACATCGACGTCGTCGACACCCAGCGCTTCAACGTGAACCCCGCTCTGACCTTCACCGACGGTGCGGCCACGACCCTGACCTTGCGCGGGACCGTCTCGCGCTGGCGCCAGCCGGACTACCAGGGCCTACCGGCGACCGGGACGGTGGCCAGCTCGGACGCACCGATCGATCCCGCCCTCGCGGAGTTCGTGAAGGTGCCGGCCGGCAATCCCAACCCGAAGGTGGATCGCCATCTCTTCGTCGGGAATCCCGACATCCCGGCGAGCAGCTCCCAGTTCGACAGCATCGCGTTGCACTTCGAGCACGTCTTCTCCGGATCGTGGCGTCTCGAGCTCCAGTCGCGCTACGCCCGCTCCCAGTTCGACGAGAAGGCGCAGTTGATCGCCGGCTCGGGCCTCGATTTCGGAGCCGACCGGCCGATCATCGAGCCTCCTGCGCTCAGCGAGGCGTTCGGCCTGGGTGCGCTTCCCTTCCTTCTCTTCAACGCGCGACTGTTCCAGCAGCAGCAGGAGGTCAGCGTCATCGGCAACGTGATCGGCGAGCGATCCTGGGGGCCGGTTCGGACCACGCTGCTGCTCGGCGCCGACTACAGCCGCTACGACGACTCTGGATTCCTGGCGTTCCTCCCGGTACGCGGAGGCTTCGTCGTCGACCTGGCGAATCCGACGTTCGATCAGCCGTTCGTCGTGCCCGGCTCGGGCAAGAGCGACAACTCCGTCGTGGACGGGATCGCCGGGGGCTACGTCCAGGTCCAGGCGACGGTCTACGATCGGCTCCACCTGCTCGGCGCCGCACGGCTCGGCCAGGTCCGAATCGACTACAAAGGCCCCGACGTCCGCGACGTGACGGACTATGTCGGGTGCATTCCGAGGGTCGGTGCGGTCTTCGATCTCATCGGGGGCTTCTCGCTCTTTGCCGGATACGGCAGCGGGGTGCGCGGACAGCCCTTCACGATCTTCACCGAGTCGCCGCGACCCGAGTTTGCCCACCAGATGGAGGCGGGGATCAAGGCGTCGATCGGCGACCGGTGGGTCGGTCAGGTCGCCTACTTCGAGATCCAGCGAAGCAACGTCGCCGTGCCCGATCCCAACGGCGGCATCGGCTCGGTCGCGCGGGGTCGACAGGCTTCCCACGGAATCGACGCCGAGTTGATCGTCCACCCGATCCCCTCGGTGAGTCTGCTTCTCGCCTACGCCTGGACGCGCGCTTCCTTCGAGGACGATCTCTACGCGTCGTTTGGCTCCGGAGTCACGGCGCTCCCCGGCGTCCCCGAGAACTCCGGGAGGCTCTGGCTGAACTACGACTTCGGCGGATGGCTGCGCGGGCTGCGCATCGGCGCAGGAGTTCACGCCGAGAGCGGAAGCCAGATCTCCGTCCGAAATTCCTTCTTCTCCGACACGTTCTTCACCGCCGACGCATCCATCGGCTACAACGCGAAGCGATTCTCCCTGGGATTCCGCGTCGCCAACCTGACCAACGAGGAGTACTTCGTGCGCTTGAACTACCTCGGGGGCCGCGTCGCGCCCGGGCCCTCGCGGTCCTTTCAGTTCACCGCCGCCCTGCACTTCTAGATGCGACAATTCGCCGCGCACCGCCGTCTGCCACCTCCGGGCGTACCCCGTTACTTTGCGGATATCCGGAGGAGGCTCCCATGGCCGAAGGACTGTCGACCGAACGATGGCACGCCCGCCTGCTCGCTCCGCAGCCGTCGGGTCGACGCCGACGCCCGCAACGCCCCGCGAGGCTGTCGCCGCGTCGAGTGCTCGCCGCCGCCCTATTGGCGTCGAGCCTCCCCATCGCCGCGAGCGCGACGACGCTCACGGCCGGCCAGGCCACGATCGCGTTCGACCTCGCCACCTGGGCGAGCTTCGGCCTGACACTCAACAACTTCACCGGCGCGGACGGCAACGCCCTGCCCGTCGGTCCCGTAGCCGGGGAAGATCTCCTCGACACGTCGCTCAATGGCTTCGCGAATCCGCAGATCTACACCTTGAACCCGCCCGGCGTCGACGTAACGCCCGACCCTCGGCGCTCGGCACCCCCGACGAGCTTCACCTACGATGCCTCGAGCGTGGCGACGCTCCTCGCCAGCGCGTCGGGCAACATCTCGCTGGCGGGCGTATCCCGGTGGACGGTCGATCCCGACCTCGGTGGTGGCCAGCTCCTCTTCGGCGACTTCTCGCTCGCCTACAACGGCAGCGCGAGTCGTTGGGAGCTGACCAACAACATCGACTTTCCCGTCGTAGTCTTCTGGCTCGGCAACGCGCAAGAGACGGTCGGCCCGGGCGACAACTTCTCCGTCTCCGGCGACCTGATCGGGGCTCCCCTCCTGAGCGCTCTCCTTCCAGGCGCAGTCGGTCAGGACTTCGGCACCTTCACCTTCACGACCGTTCCCGAGCCGTCGGCGACGGCCATGCTCGCGCTCGGGATCGCCGTGCTACTGACCGCTCGGCTGAGCCGCCGGGCGGCGGCGTGAGGCGAGGCCGGCGTCAATCCGCGGAGACAGGCGGACGCGCCGGCCGGCTTTGCTGAGAGCCAGGCTGTACCTTCGAGCAGCCTGTTATGTCGGCGATCACCATCGAGCCTAGACTGGAGCCCGCGGGCCTTGCACACCCCGCGGTCTGGTTGCCCTGGCTCGTGCGGATGCGGTGGGCTGCCATCGTGGGGCAAGTGCTCACCGTTGCGGTCGCCAAGTGGGCGCTCGACCTGCCGCTCGACGTGGGCTGGCTCTTCGCCATCATCGTCTCGACGGCCGCCAGCAACGTCTTGCTTGCGGCGTTTGTGCGGCGCCTGGCCGCTCGGACGAACACCGTCGCGGCTACCGTCGTTGCGCTCGACGTTCTGCTTCTGACGACCCTGCTCGGATTGAGCGGAGGCGCGGCGAACCCGTTCACCGTCCTCTACCTCGTGCACGTCTCGCTCGCGGCGCTCCTCCTGGGATTCCGCTGGAGCCTCCTGATCGCCGTGCTTTGCGCCGCCTGCTACGCGACGATCTTCGCGGTCCACGCACCCCTCGGCCTCGGCGACGACCCCATGCACGCGGCGCACATGGGACACTCCGTCGGCAGCATCAGGCTTCATCTGCAAGGAATGTGGATCGCCACGGTCACGGCCGCCCTCATCCTCAGCTACTTCGTCGCGCGCACCGCCGCCGCGCTTCGAACGCGCGACGCGCAGCTGCGCGCGCTGGAGCGCACGGCAGCCCGCAACGAGAAGCTCGTCGCGCTCTCTGCGCTCGCCGCGGGCGCCGCTCACGAGCTCGGCTCGCCGCTCGGGACGATCGCAGTGGCGGCCTCCGAGCTCGATCGCGTGGCGAGGACGATCCCGGGGGCCGACGGCCTCGCCGAGGATGCACGCCTGATCCGCGAGCAGGCGGAGCGCTGCCGCGAGATCCTGGCGCGAATGAGCGGCGATGCCGGCGCGGACATCGGGGAGGGCTTGGTGGAGATCGATCTGGCGACGCTCTTCGCGACGGTCCGCGATCGACTGGGACCCGGAGAGTCGAGCCGCGTCTCGATCGCGTGCGCCTCGCCAGATGCCAGGTTGCGGACGCCCGCCGTCGCCGTCGCGCAGGCACTCGTGAACCTCCTTCGAAACGGGCTGGCGGCGGCCCCCGGGCCCTCCTCGGTGTCGCTGGCGGCGTCGCTGAGCGGCGACGACGTGTGCTTCGAGGTCCTCGACAAGGGCGATGGCATGACGCCCGAGATCCTCGCGCGGGCGGGCGAGCCGTTCTTCTCGACCCGCACGGCGGGCTCCGGGATGGGACTCGGGCTCTTTCTGGCACGCGCCGTGGCGGAGCGGCTCGGCGGCCGCCTCGCGCTCGAGTCCCAACGAGGCCTCGGCACGCGGGTGGTACTCACCGTGCGTCGCAACCCGGTCGAGCGGAAGACGGCATGACCTCGAGCTACGAAGAGGGCCGCTCGCTCCTCCTCGTGGACGACGACGCGCCGTTCCGCAGGCGGCTCGCCAGGGCCTTCGCAGAGCGTGGCTATGGGGTGCATCAAGCCGACACGGTCGCCGCCGCGCTGGCGCTCGCGCGCGAGGAGAGTCCCGAGCTCGCCGTCGTCGATCTGCGGGTTCCGGATGGGGACGGCTTGGAGATCGTTCGCGTGCTGAAGCGAGTCGACCCGAATACCAACATCGTCGTCCTGACCGGCTATGGCAGCATCGCCACGGCGCTCGAGGCGGTCCGGATCGGGGCCACCCACTATCTGACGAAGCCCGCGGACGTCGACGATCTGCTCGCGGCGTTTTCGCGCAGCGACGGCTCGCTCGAGCGGGGCGGCGGCGAGGATGCACCGCGTACCGAGCACTCGGCGCCGACCTTGGCGCGTGTCGAGTGGGAGCACATTCAGCGAGTCCTTGCCGACTGCAGTGGCAACGTCTCGGAGGCGGCGCGCCGGCTCGGCATCCATCGCCGCTCGCTCCAACGCAAGCTCGCGAAGCACCCCGTCCCGCGCTGAGCCGCGCGCCGACCCAGGCGAGGTGAGGCGCGCAGTCCCAGTGAAGAACCTCCCACTGTGGTGGGGCGAACCGGCGGGGTCGCGCGCGCCGCTGCTCGCGTCGTGCGGCTGGGCACGCGGCTTGCCATGGCTTCGTGCGATGGAGCCGGGGCGATGCTCGCGAGGCGGGGTCGGAATCTGCGCGGCGATGACTGCCCAGGTCGCGCTCCTCGCGCGGATCGCCGGCCTCGATGCCGGCGGGGTCGCCGCCGCGGTCGCGATCGGTGCGATTGGCACCGCGATGCTTGTACCCGCGGCGCTGCGCCGCGCACCCGAAGCGGCGGTCATGCTGACGGCCGGCGGCCTCGGCATGACGGCTGGCTGGTGGGCCGACCTCGGCTTCACGACCGCTGCGGCAGTCGCCGCCCACGCGCGCGAGCCGCTCGACCTGGTCTGGTGCCGAAGCCCGGCGGGCCCTGCGTCGCTCGCTTCGCTGCCGGGCCTCCGGCACATCTCGTGGATGAACCTCGGGATGCTCGCGCTCGGGATGCCGGCGGTCGCGGCGGCGCGGCGACGGGGTGGTCGCGACGACGCGCACGGGATCGCGGCCTTGATTGCTTGCGCCGCCGCGATGTCGACCGGTATGAGCGCCGGGACCCGAGCCGCCGCGGCGCTCGCGCCGGCGCTCGGCGCCTCGGGCGTGGTCGTCGTCGACTGGGCGCTCATGAGCGTCGGCATGCTGGCGGGCATGGCCGCAGTCGAGCGGGCGCACCGATGGATAGCGCAGATCCCGCGCAAGCCCCCTATCGCGTCAGCCCGTCCGTCGTGAACGGAATCCGAGCGGAGTCCAGCCGATTCGTCGCCCCGCCAACCTCGCGGACGTTAGTTGGTTGGCCGCCCGAACTCGAACCATGCCCGATCTTCGCAGTTCCGCGGGGTTGTGGGCGAAGTGGAGGAGTGCGAGAGGAGTCCGGCGCTTCATGAGTGACCCTACCCGAGCATCCGCACCACTGCAGGGATCTCGCGGTTGCACCACCCGCAGCGGCGCTGCGTTCGCGCATTCGTGAGGCGCCAGCCACGGCGGCAGAAGTGGCGGACGAGGTGGCGATGTGCTCGTTATACGCCCTCCCCTTGCGGGCGCTGAAGAACCCCGGCGGAGGCGGAACCTCTTGGGCAAGGCTCCAGAGAGCGAGTGGCCGGAGCCGCGAGCGCACGTGCGCGCCTGTCGCGAGTCGCCGTCGCTCGAGATGGCGAAGGCGTTGCAAGCGGACATTGTCCGTCGATTCCGCGACCGCCTCCCCGCTGCGATGGCGTGCTTCGTGGACTACTTCGAAGCGGCACCCGCATCTGCGCTTCCCGATTGCGCACCGACTGGGTGTGGGAGAAAGGCAATGCTTGTGCCCAACTCGGAGAGTCTCCGCCAGCGTTGGGTGACCAAAGGAGTGAGAGTGATGAACGGGGATGCGTTCAAGAAGAGGACGCGAGGGGTTCTCATGCTGAGCGTGATCATGCTCTGTGGCTGTGCGGACCTCGTCATTCGCGACACGGCGAGCTTGCTCGATCCCAGATTTCAACGGTCTGAGGTCGTTGGCGTTGTGGCGGGT
>Ga0335070_10007050_pt1 | contig 13195 bp, 7 predicted proteins | sample Lox_Sample_13_FD_206722 | JGI IMG/M metagenome (GOLD analysis project Ga0335070, IMG submission 206722) | Soil microbial communities from Loxahatchee National Wildlife Refuge, Florida, United States - Lox_Sample_1.3 | ecosystem: Environmental > Terrestrial > Soil > Wetlands | place: USA: Florida...
CCGCCAGCACCGACACCACCGCACGGTCCGTCTCGGCGCGATAGCCGGCGAGCAAGGCGAGGAACTGGTCGACCGATGCCGCGCCTGCCTTCAGCAACGTCCACTGGTTGTCGGCCAGCATGAGGCGCTCGTGGGGTTCGAGCGCCTCCTGGACGACGCCGACCAAGGCCTGCAGCGATGCGTCGTCCATCGCGACACGATAGAAGCCGCTGGCGCCACCGTTCGGGAAGTACCAGCGTGCTGCCGGCAGCGTCACGTCGGCCTGTGCCGTGCCGAGCAGCACACGGCGTTCGCGCACGCCGTCGGCGCCGCCGAACTTGATGACCAACGGCACAGGCCAGGTTTGCGGCTTCTGTCGCGCCGCGGCGTTCGGGTCGGCAAAGAAACGCTCTTGGCGCAGCGTGATGCGCAGGTGACCGCTGGCCTGCTGAGCCGTGGCGTGCACCACCGGGTGCCCGGGCTCCTTGATCCATGCATTGGCGATCGTCCCCACATCGCGTCCGGACGCGGTGCTCAACTCGCGCCAGAAGTCGTCTGCCGTGGCATTGGCCTCGCGATAGCGGTTGAGGTAGGCGCGCACGCCGGTGCGGAACGCCTCGGCGCCAAGAAAGCCCTCGATCATGCGGACCACGCCGGCGCCCTTCCAGTAGGTGATCACGTCGAAGCGCTCGGTTGCCTGCTTGGCGTTCTTCACTTCGAAGGAGATCGGGTGCGTCGATACCAGCGAGTCGAGGGCAAAGGGGCGCGCGAGCGTCGCTACGAAGTCGCGCCACATGCCCCACTCGGGCATCAAGTCGGCGACGACTTTGTAGCCGACGAAGGTGGCGAACGACTCGTTGAGCCACAGGTCGTTCCACCACGCCATGGTGACGAGGTCGCCCCACCACATGTGCGTCAGCTCGTGCGCCGCGGTGTAGAAGATGCCCTTGAGGGCATGCGTCGACGAGCGCTCGGGGTCGGCGGCGATCGCCGTGAGCCGATAGGTGATGGCGCCCGGATTCTCCATCGCACCGGCTTCGAAGTCGGGGACGCCGATGGCGTCGACCTTGGTGTAGGGGTAAGGGATCGCCGTGTACTCTTCGAGGTAGCTCAGCGAACGGGCATGCGCGTCGCGCGCATACACCCCCTTGTCCGCCATGCCCCGTGGCAGCACGACCCGGACAGGAACGCCGCTCGGTGTCGTAGCGGCCGGCGTCGCTTCGAAGGGCCCGACACAGTAGGCGACGAGGTACGATGAGATCGGCGGGGTTTCCTGGAAGTGGATCTCGGTCCGGCCGTCGCGGAGGCTGCGGGTGTAGAGTTGCGGTCCATTGGACACCGCCGTCACGCCGGGTGGGACGACCAGGGTGAGTGCGAAGCGCGCTTTGAACTCCGGTTCGTCGAAGCACGGGAAGGCGCGCCGCGCATCGGCGGCCTCGAACTGCGTCGATGCATAACGCGCGCCGTCCTTCTGTGAGCGGTAGAAGCCGCGCAGACGTTCGAGGATCTCGCCGGTGAAGGCGATCTCCAGGCGCGCCGGGCCCACGGGCAGCGGCAGCGGAAAGTGCAAGGCCACCGTCTCCGCTCCGGTGTTGACGTGTCGCGTCGCCGACTGCGTCACGCGCGCCGCCACCGCCTGTGCGGCGCCGATATCGAGGTCGATAGCGTGCAGCACAACTTCCGCCGTCGGCCGATCCACCATCACATCGATCAACTCGAAGGCCTGGAAGCGCCAGTTCTCGAGGTCGACCTCGATGCGCAGGTCGTAACGTGTGGGCCTGACGTCCTTGGACAGACGAAAGTCACGGTCGCTCATGGCGCAGTGGTTTACTGGAAGGATGGTGCGAGCGAAAGAGGGGGAGGCTCCCTCCTGGCCTCCCCCGTTGCCGGAAGTGGCAACAGGGGACAGAGAAGAAGAGAAACTAGCGTGCAATGGTCCCTCCCCCGTGAGCATTTCCGCGAACGGGGGAGGTCAGGAAGGGGCCGCCGCGTGCTTCAGACCACCTGATCCAGATACTCCGACAACCCGTAGCCGACGTGCGCGCCGCAGCGCCACTCGGTCATGCCTTCGGCGATGCGCGTGACCTTGCCGTCGCGGCGGTTGCGCAGGGGCAGCATGGTCATGACCTTGCCGGTGATCTCGAAGTTGCCCGCCGGCGTGTGCAGGGTGGTGGCGATGCGATCGTGGTATTGCCCCTCGCCGACGCGGTCCGTATGCAGCGTGAGCGTGTTCACCCAGTGATTCTCGCCGTCCCTAAAGACAAAGCCGGAGAGGATCTCGGTGCCGTTCTGCATGACGATCTGCGAGCCCATGAAGCCGAAAGCTTCGTCGAACTCGCAGGTGAGCCAGCGATAGAACTTCGGCGACTGCCACGAGCGCGGACCCCAGGAGTGGTCGCGCAGGCCGAGGCCGTTCAACGGCGTCGGCTTCCCGTCGATGGTGATACTGCCGGCGGCCTTCACGTGCTGCTCAGTGTGTCCCTTGGCAAAGACCATCTCGGTGTTCTCCACCGGCGCCTCGCCGCCGTACATCGGGCTGAGGCCGTAGTAGTCGAGTGCCAGCTGCACCGGTTGGTGCGGGTTTGAGGTGAAGGCGCGTTTCGGGTCCTCGAGCTCGAGTGGGCGCGCAAGGAAGACGGCACTGCCATCGTAGGTCACGCGCAGATGCTTGAAGGGTTCGAGCACCTCGAAGCGCATGGGGCCGGCATTGAAGGCAGAGTTGTCGGCGATCGGCGGGCGCATGTAGTTGAACATCGCCGTACCATCCGGGAGGTAGATGGCAAGCGTCGCCTCGGCGTAGCCCTCGTTCGGCCGGTTGCCGATGCGCGCGAAGCCGCCGAGCCTGGCGCTGCGGTCGTAGAAGTTGAAGTACATGCTCTCGTTGAAGTTCGACTCGCCGGTATTCTCGTGCATGAAGTCGTCGTGTGGTTTGACGGTGACGGCCATGGGGTCCTCCTGTGCGTGGGCTTGGTGCTGGTGCGAACTGACTCCTGCGTTTCTTCTCTCACCAAACGTGTGCCGCCGCAAGGAAGCACGCATCAAGTGAAGCAGCGGTTTGGCAACGCGCAGTCGACCGGCCTGGCAGCAGCGGCCAGTCACGCGCGGGCGAAGTTCAACAGCAAGCCAGAGTCCAGTCGGCTTGCTGCCCAACGGTATGAGAACGAAGCAGAGGAGAGGGGGCTATTGGGATTGGTCCGAGGCGAGAGACGACGCGCGGAGGATTGAACAGACCCGCGTGTTCACGATATACGCACCTCGCTGGGTCAGGGTCCGGGAGGTAGATGGCGATGCGAATGCGCAACGAGCCAACGCTCGTCAGCGAGCGGGGTGGCCAGCCGAATGAGCTTCTGTAGGCGGATCCCGCAGTGGCGGCCGCCGCGGATGCGATTGGCCTTGGCGCTGTTCGTAGCCAGCGCGGGCGCGCTGTGCGGATGCGGGGGTGGCTCTGGTCCGAGCGACGGGGGCGCGAGCCTCAACGTGCGAGCGGTCTGGCTCTCGCAACCGCTTGCGACCGATGCGGGATCGGCGATGTGTCCTACGCCTGGGTCCATTACGCCGCCGCTGCCCAGCGGGGTCACGAAGGTGGCCATCGCAGTCTCCATCGCCTCCCCGAAATTCCACTGCTGTGTTGCCTTCCCACTCAACGATCCAACGCCGACGGTACACCGCGTCGTGCTCGTGATACCGCAAGAGGGCCGGGCAACGGTGACTCTCGCCGGATTTAGCTCAGACCGGGGCAGCGATCCATCAGCGGATGGCACTCCGGGTACGACGTGCGGCGTGCTGCAACCCGGCGAGCAGGGAGAAGCGTGTTCCGCGGACGGCGCAGCACCGAGCTACATTGGCCGAGTAACGGATCTACCGCTCGTCCAAGGCACGACGGCGGAGGCGTTCATCTGCGTTGTTCCCGTTTCCGCTGCGACACCGAGCCCTTCACCGACCCTAACCGCAATACCGCCAGTGACGCTAACGCCAACGCCGACGGGGTCGGCGTTATCAACAGCCACGCCGACCTCGTCACCCACGCGGAGCGCGCCGCCGCCGTCGGTGACGCCAACGGCCACGGGGTCGGTGCTGTTCGCCACGCCCACCCCGACGCCGACAGCGACGCCCACCTCGACGATCACACCAACCGGCTCGCCAGTATCAACGGTCACGCCAACGCCGACGGACACGGCGACCCCGACGCTGACACCGCCGCCGCCAGCCTGTTGCCAGTGTGGGCCCGCGCAGTGCGAAGCGGCGACGACGACGGGATGTCCGCCGGCCTGTACGCCGGTGCCCAACGCCGTCTGCCAGGGGCAGATCCAGTGCGCCACCATGACACCGTCGCCGACGGCTACGTCCACACCGACGATGACATCAACGGGTTCGTTACCATCAACGGTCACACCAACCCCGACAGCCACGCCGACCTCGTCACCCACGCGGAGCGCGCCGCCGCCGTCGGTGACGCCAACGCCCACGGGGTCGGTGCCGTCGGCCACACCCACCCCGACACCGACAGCAACGCCGACCCCGACGATCACACCAACCAGCTCGCCAGCATCAACGGACACGGCGACGCCAACGCTGCCACCGACGGCGACAGCCACGTCCAGCCCGACGGTCACGCCGACACCAACGGAGTCGCCAACATCAACCGTCACACCGACAGCGACGGCCACGCTGACACCGACCCTGACCCCAACCGCACCAGCCTGTTGTCAATGTGGGCCCGCGCAGTGTGAAGTGGCGGCTACTATGGAATGTCCGACGAGCTGTACGCTGGTGCTCAACGCCGTCTGTCAGGGGCAGACCCAGTGCGCCACTCTTACGCCGACGCGGACGCCAACGGTGACGGCCACGCCGACAGCGACACGGACTCCAACCCGGACACCCACGCTGACTGTAACCCGGACAGCAACCCGAACACTGACGCGAGCGCCAACCCTGACGAATACGCCGACGCCAACCAACACGCCGACCGCAACGCGAACGCTGCCGCCCGGCAGCGTCGAGCTGCTGAGCGTCAGCATCCGCGGTCAGTCTGGAAACGGACCAAGCGCTGGCCCCGCCGCGAATGCCGACGGTTGTCGTGTCGCGTTCTTCTCGGATGCCACGGACCTCGTGCGCGGCGATCGCAACGTGGTGCGCGACGTCTTCTTACGTGACCGGTGCGCGGGGGTAACGACGCTGGTCAGCGTCAACAGTGCAGGAGCGCAAGCCAATGCTGCCAGCCACGCACAGGGCGGCGCCCCGGCCGTCACTGCGGGCGGACACAGCGTCGCGTTCTACTCGGAGGCCACCAACCTCGTGCCGGACGACACCAACGGCGACGCCGATGTCTTCGTGCGCGACCTGGATACCGAGATCACGGAGCGCGTCAGCGTCAGCTCCAGTGGCGTGCAGGGCAACGGCCCCAGCTTGTATCCCAGCATCAGCGCCGACGGCCGCTTCGTTGCCTTTCAGTCGCAAGCGTCCAACCTGGTTCCGGGCGATACAAACGGCACCACCGACATCTTCGTGCGCGACCGACGCAGCGGGACGACGGAGCGCGCGTGCAATGGCACGCAAGGCAACGGCGCCAGCGTTACGCCGTCGATCAACGCCGACCTTGGCTTCGTGACGGACGGTCGCTTCGTGGCGTTCGCGTCGGCGGCGAGCAATTTCGTATTGAATGATACCAACGGCCGCATCGACATCTTCGTCTGCGATCGGCAAACCAGCGCCATCCATCGCGTCAGCGTCAGCAGCGCCGGCCAGCAAGGCAACGGCGACAGCATTCTGCCGTCAATCAGTGCCGACGGCCGGATCGTCGCCTTCAAGTCGGCTGCAAACAATCTCGTGTCGAACGACAGGAACGACACCTTCGATGTTTTCGTGCATGACGAGGAGGGCGGCAGCACGACCGAACGCCTCTCCGTGAGTCCCGCCGGCGGCAACGCCGACGATGCGTCCTTCCCGCCCAGCCTCAGTGCCGTCGGACGCTACGTGACGTTCGGCTCGGCGGCAACCAACCTGGTCGCCCGTGACTTCAACAGTGTTCCGGATGTCTTCGTGCGTGATCGCGGGGACAACCAGACGCGCTTAGTCGATGTGAACGTGGAGGACGAGCAGGCAAACGCCGGCGCGCCCGATGCTGCCCCAAGCATCAGCCGTGATGGCCGGGTCGTCAGTTTCGCCTCGTTGGCCTCGAATCTGGTAGAGGGCGACTTCAACCAAGCCTCGGACGTGTTTGCGAAAGTGAACCCGTTCACTCCATAGCGCGCGCGCAGGGGGAGATGGAGCCAGTGGTGGCGATGGGTGAATAAGGTGCGGACGCGATTGCAACGCTACCTCTCCGTCGGTGTCATCCTGCCCGCGCTTGTGGCAGCGCCCATTGCTGCGCACGCTTCAGAAGAGTCACAGCTGTACGTCAAGCGCGGGCTCATCAAGCTGCACGCCGGCCAGCAGGCAACCGGTGGTCCGATGGCGACTGCGAGGGAGAAGCTGACTGGGGTCCCACGGCGCGAGTACCGGGAGGCTGCCGAGCTGTTCGACGCGGCTGTGAAGGCCGACCCCAACGACATCTACGCGCTCTACTATCGCGGTGTCACCCGCTCGCGTCTGGGTGAGACGGAAGCTGCCGTCCTCGATTTGCAGGAGGTTGTGAACCGCGGTGCCGCTCTGAACCAAGCTGAGCTGAGCCAAGTGAACCTTGAGCTGGGGATCGCCCTGGTGAACGCGCACCGCTACACCGAATCCCTGCCGCTGCTGGAGAAGGCAGCGAACGCCCCCAGTCTCAGCGCGCAAGCGCATTTCTTTCTGGGCGTCGCGCGCTTTCGGGGCGGTGACCAGAACGGTGCGCTGTCCGACTTCACGCGCGCCGACACAGATCCCGAGCTGCGCGTGGCGGCACGCTACTACGAAGGATTGATCACGTACCGCGAGGGGCGTTTCGACCAGGCTCAGGACGCCTTCAGAGACGTCGTGCGTGAGAATCCCGGCTCGCAGATGGGGCGTGAAGCCGCTGCGTTCCTCGAGGCGATGGGTGCCGGTCCCGCATATCGCCTCTACGCCGGTTTCGCGCTCGAATACGACAGCAACGTCGTGCTGGCGCCGTCCAGCGAGCAGGAACAGGTCAAGTTCGGCATCACCAGCCAGTCGGATGGTCGTGCGGTTGTCACGTTGGGAGGCCGCTACCTGGCCTGGCGCACCGACCGCGTGCAATTGACCTTGGGATACGACTTCTACCAGAGCATCTACTTCCAGATGACGGACTTCGACTTGCAAGATCACCGGCCGGGTGTGGAGCTGGTCGGGCACACGGATTTTGCCGAGCTTGGATTCCGAACCCAGTACGATTTCGATCTTCTCGGAACCATCAGTCTGATGCAGCAGGTCCTTGCCTCGCCGTGGATCAGGATTCCCGAAGCCGACTGGGGTCATGCTGAGCTGTTCTACCGCATGCGGTGGCAGGATTACCTCGACAACACGTTCCAAAGCCTCGACGCGATCAACCACGCGGTGGGTGCGCGCGAGGTCATCTACGTCGCCGGGCCGGAGCGCTACCTGTGGCTCGGCTATCGCTTCGACCTCAACGACTCGACCCGCCGGTCGGGTGATCAATTCGGCTACGATGGCAACCAGGGGCTCGTCGGAGTCGGGTGGACGTTCCCGAGCGTCGCAACCGACGCCGAAGTGAGCTACGGATTTGACTACCAGGACTACGACTCTGCGAGCCAGGGGCGCCGCGACAAGGAGAGCACCGTGACAGCTGTCGCCGTGAAGCACTTGAGCGAACGTTATCTCCTGCGTGCTGCCTACCTCGGCACTTTCAATGATTCGAACCAGGCGGCCTTCAACTACAATCGCAACATCGTCTCCCTCGGCATGGAGGCACGGTTTTGAGCATGCGTCCCGTCGTGCGCATCTACCTTGCGGCGTTCGCCGCCCTTCTGTTGACCGCGTCACCGTGCTGGCCGCAAAAGCTTGGCGAGGTTGCCGCCTGCGAAGGCGTGGCCTGGATGACGAGAGCGATCGATCGCCGCCCGATGCGTGTCGAGGGCATCGTCGATCTCGTATCGAACTGCAAGCTGAGGACCGGCAGTGACGCGCGCTTGAGCGCCGCTTTCGAGTCCGCCACCACCCAGTACGGCGGATTTGACATGCTCTCTGACACCGAAGTGGATATCCGCGGCGCGAGCGGGCACCTGGACGTCATCGAACTTTCCGGAGGAGGGCTACAGATGCAGGGCCCCGGATACGTTCTCACTCCCGAGTGTGGGGCTCGAGGCCACGGCACGGAGTACATCGTGAGCTACAACTCCGATACCCACGTCACGGTTGTCATCGGCGTGAGTGGCCACGTCGAGGTCGAGCCCAGGGTGGGCGGCCAGACGCCCACCCTGACGGCGCAAGAAACCATGTCGGTGGGCCCCGAAGGGATTCGTGACGGGCCGCATCGTATGAGTGACGACGACTTCAACGCCGTCGTCCGCAAGTTCGCGTTCATCGGCGGCGGACGCGCCGAGAGCCAAGTCGTAGGCCACCCGCTGCTTGCGGGCCAAGGGCTAAGGGAGGCGGAACTCGCCCCCACAATGGGATCTCGATGGCCCTGGGAGGAGTGGCCAAGGTGGATCGATCCTCCCTTCGTGCAACCACCCGGAGTTGTCGCGGCGCCCCAGGTGGGAGTTACGTTCTGAAGCGTGCCAGCGCGTTTCTCGGTGGTTCTACTGTCCACCCTGCAGTCGGCCCGGTGAGGGTGGCCGCGTTGTCGGATCGGCGAAGAACCAGCTCGTCAACGCCGCGAGTTGGCTGCTGCTCGGCTTCACGCCAGGGCTAGAGCGAATTTGGAGGAGACGCTGATAGCGGTCGCTCAGCGGTGCTACTGCTCTTTCGGCGCTCGACTGTAGGCCGCTGACCGCTTCGGCAAGATCTGCCAGAGCCATCTGATCAGCCTGCGTGAGCACCGGCGTGTCAATGATGGCGGCGAGGTTGCCGGACGTCGCGACGACACGTGTGCCATCAGGACTGAACGCTGCGGACCTCACGGCATCGTCGAACGCCACTGCGTCGCTGAGCGGTACCCCCGATCGGCCGTCCCAGAGGCGCGCCGTCCGATCTTCAGACGCAGTGACGACGCGGGTTCCATCCGGGCTGAAGGCTACTTGGAGCACGACGTCGCGGTGCTGCATGATTTGACCGAGGGGTTCCCCGGAGGGGGCTTCCCAGAGTCGGGCGGTGCGGTCGCGCGCGGCGGTTGCGATGCGGGTCCCATCCGGGCTGAAGGTCGCTGCCAGGACGTCGTCCAGGTGGGGCATCGCTCTACCGATCGGGGCTCCGGAAGATGCGTCCCAAAGCTGAGCGTAATTCCCCGACGCGGTGATGACCTGCTTGCCGTCAGGGCTGAAAGCTGCGAAGCGGACCGCGCCGCTATGCTGCATGGGTTTGCCGAGCGGCGCGCCGGAGGGCGCGTCCCAGAGCCGTGCCGTAGCGTCGTCGGACGCGGTGACGATGCGTTCTCCATCCGGACTGAAGACAGCAGAGTGCACGGCCTTGCCGTGCTTCATCGGTGCGCCGATCGGCTTGCCGGTGTCGGCGTCCCAGAGGGTTACCGAGCCATCGGCCGACGCAGTGACGAGCCGGCGGTCGTCGGGACTCAAACTGGCGCACGTGACATGTGTACGACCGTTGTGCTGAAGGGGTGGTCCCACTGGCGTTCCCGAGAGGGCATCCCAAATGCGGACCCGGCCGTCCTGCGAGGCAGTGATGACGCGCGTGCCGTCGCTGCTGAAGGCGACATGGGCAACGGCCGTGTCACGCTCGGGCGGGATGGGTTGGCCGACGGGCGCCCCGGAACGCGCGTCCCAGCGGCGCGCCTGACCGTCATCGGAGCGTGTAAGGACGTGAGTGCCGTCGGGGCTGAAGCCGGCCGACACCACAGTGCGAGGGTGCTTGATGACTAGCGGCAGTGCAGGTTCGGTGGGGGAGGACCAGATCTGGGCGGTGTGGTCTTCAGAAGCAGTGACCACCTGCGCCCCGTCGGGGCTGAACGCTGCAAACAAAACGGGACCCTCGTGTCGCATCGGCTCCGTAGCCCTGCACGGTTGGCCGGTGTGCCCATCCCAATAGCGCACCGTGCCGTCGTCCGAGGCCGTCAGGAGGGTGTTGCCATCCGGGCTGAAGACCGCATACCGGACGGCATCCTGATGCTGCATCGGCGTACCGAGCAGCGCGCCGGAGTGGGCATCCCAGAGGCGGGCGGTATGGTCCACGGATGCCGTCACGACGCGCGTGCCGTCGGGGCTGAAGGCCGCATGGCCGACGCCGTTGCCGTGTTGCATGGGCTGGCCCACTAGCTCTCCGGAGCGCGCATCCCAGAGGCGCGCCGTGGTGTCCACCGAGGTCGTTACGATGTGGGTATCGTCCGGGCTGAAAGCAACAAACTGCACCGCGAGATCGTGGCGCAGAGGATGTGCGAGGAGCTGCTTGCCCGAGTGCACATCCCAGATTTGGGCGGTGTGGTCTTCGGACGCAGTAGCGACGCGATTGCCGTCAGCGCTGAACGTGGCGTAGTGGACCGGACCATCGTGCATCAAGATCACACCGAGCGCGGCTCCGGAGTATCCATCCCAGATCTCCGCAGTGCCGTCGTCTGAAGCGGTGAGGACCAGCTTGCCATCGGGGCTGAGGACCGCCGAGCTCACCGCGCGGTCATGCTTCATCGGTTTCCCGAGGGGTGCGCCCGAGTCCGCGTCCCAGAGGTGCGCGGTGCCGTCGTCCGACGCCGTGACGATGCGTGCTCCATCGGGGCTGAACACGGCGGAGCGCACCGCGCCCTTATGCGGCATCCGCTTCCCGAGTTGTGTGCCCGAATGAATGTTCCAGAGGCGGGCGCTGCCATCGTCAGACGCCGTGACGAGACGCCCATCGGGGCTGAAGTCGGCGAACCCGACAGGTCCGTCATGGTGCAATGGGGCGGTCGACGGCAGCGGCCAACTGCGATTCAAGAGCAAAGCGACGGCCAGGCTGCGCGCCGCCGGCGTATCTTCCTTGGTCTGTTTGAGCACTGCGGCCAGGTAGGCCAACGAGTCGGCCGCTTCTTGCGGCATCACTTGCGGCGCCGCCGCGCGCAGCAAGCTCTGGAACTTTTGCTGCTCGGCCAGCTCTTTCTCTCGCCGAAGGTAAAAGGTGCGCAAACCGAGGGAGAACCCGCCGACGAGCACCGCCGCGACGGCAGCGGCCACGTACATCCGCCGGCGGTTGCGCTTACGCCGGCTGCGTTCGATGTAGGCGACCGTGTTCCTGAACTCCTCACTCCGGCTTTCGCCCTCCGCGTAGCGTGCTGCCCACTGCGGGTTGGGCTTCCAGCGCCCGTCGCCCGCCCGCCACGCGAGGGCACGGGTGAGATCACGGCCGGTCAACAGCTCGCCGCGGGCGCGCTCGCGCCAGCGGCGGTACTCGGCGGCACGTTCGCCTTCTTCTTCGACCCACCCGTGGAGCCGCTGCCAGTGCCGAATCAGGGCCTCGTGGGATATGTCGATCCGTGTGTTCGCCTCGAGCGGCGGAACATAGGTGAGGAAGTTCACGTCTTGCTGCGCGAAGGCCTGCACGACCGGCGTGAAATCCTCCCAGCTCCGAGCTGACGGTGCCGCCGCTGCGATCTGCTCGAGCGTCTGGGGCCGCCGAACGTCCCTGCTGCCGTCGCTGATGCCCGTGCGGCTGCGTTCGGTAATGCAGCGGAAGAGGTGCTCCGCGGCTTCCTGCTGCTTTGCAGACATGCCGGCCCAGACCTTCTCGGCGTGACGGTCGAGCGCCTGCGCCACCCCACCGATCTCACCGAGCTCCGAGCGCCCAATCGTCGGTGACTGCGGAGTGGTTCTGATCGCGCTTTCCCACATGCGCGCCAGGGCATGCTGCAGGATCGGCAGCTGATCGAACCCGACGGTGACCTGCCCCGTGATTTGATTGATGAGTTCGTTCGCCACGTCGGGTGCGATCGTGCCGCCGAACATCCGCGCTGGGCCAACGATGGCCTGGCGCAGCTGATCACGTGTCAAGCGGGGCGTCAGATACTGCGCGCGGTTGATGGCTTCCGGCAGATCGAGGAACCGCACGCAGTGGCCCAGGAAATCCGTGCGCATCGTGATGGCGATGAAGATCTGCGCCGCCGGTTCCGCCCGCGCCCGCAGAAGCAGACCGACGAATGCCTCTGCTTCGTCCGCTTGCGCGGTGCCCGGTTCTGGATAGCGGAACAGCTCCTCGAACTGATCGACGAGCACGAGCAGGTTGAACGCCGGTAGTGACGCTCCTCCACTGTGGGCTCGGGCGCTCCGGCTGCGTGCATCCTCGACGACATGAAGGAGCCCGAGTGGCCCACGTCTGAGCTCGGCCTCGATGAGCGGGAGCGTCTGAGCAACTGCGCCGTCGGATGGTGCGGCGGTGCTGCTCGACAGCTCGGCGCGCAGCGCGTCAGGTTGGAGCAGCGCCCGAGCGAGGCGCCGAACGGGTTGATCGCCCGGACGCAGGATGGCGACGCGCCACTGACTGCCGGTGCCAAGCCAGCCGGCCGTGAGTGCCGGGAGCATGCCGGCGCGCACCAGACTGGATTTGCCACAGCCCGATGGCCCGATCACCGCCAGAAATCGCTCTCGCTGCAGAATCCCAAGCAGACGATCGGTATGCGTCTCGCGCCCGAAAAAAATTTCTGCTTCGTTCGCTTCAAAGGGGCGCAGGCCCGGATAGGGGGCGACTACCTCCGCGTGCTCAAGGAGCATGCCCTACGTTTCCAGGTGAGCGCAGTGCGTTGACCAGGGCCGCGAGTTGCGCGGGGTCTACACCATTGCTGTATTCGAGCGTCAACAGACTGGGACTCTTGACCGGGTCGCGCTTTCCTGGCGGCGGCGCGTGGAGGAGAGCGCCCCACACACCGCCGCGCCTCTGTGCCAGAACCTTGCGATCGATCTGAAACTGCGACACGACCCAGGTGTCAGGTGCCCGGCCGTAGACGATGACGGCTCCGTCGGACGTTTCGAGGATGGTTTGCTGCGCGAGCCGAATCTCCTCCGGTGTCTGGCCGGGGGCCGGTAGCGGCGACACCACCACCTCGACCCCCGCCTTCACAAGTGCGTCGCCGATCGCCTCCGCGACCTCGCGGTCAACGACGTCGGCATTGATGTAGATGGACAGTGGACTGCCGCTGGGAGGTCCCGATCCTGGAGGTGTGGACGCTGGAGGGACGCCGGGGAGAGGA
>Ga0335070_10007051_pt1 | contig 13194 bp, 8 predicted proteins | sample Lox_Sample_13_FD_206722 | JGI IMG/M metagenome (GOLD analysis project Ga0335070, IMG submission 206722) | Soil microbial communities from Loxahatchee National Wildlife Refuge, Florida, United States - Lox_Sample_1.3 | ecosystem: Environmental > Terrestrial > Soil > Wetlands | place: USA: Florida...
AGAAGACGGCTGTCTTGCAGACCGCTTTCACGACATTTCAAAGCTTGATCCATCCTCATGTCCAATCTTTTGTCTGAACCTCAGGTCATTTTTGACGGATATGCTTTTTCTCCAATTAGTGCTATCTTGTGTAGGTCCGCCGTCTCGGCCGACCCTGTCGCTTATGCGTTTCGAAGATCCCTGTCAGGGGGCCGCTTGCACTCTTCCAGGCCGGTCGCTCCAACGTAGACTGCACCGTCTTGTACGACCATTTGCTATGCTGCGGTAAAAAAACCGAATGGCACCCGCTGCGCTTCGGTTCTCCGTTCTCGTGATACACTTCAAAACAAATCGCTCGTTAACAACCAAACTTATCCATTCCGGCAGCCATCACACCCTGATTGACCAATCCCCAAGCGACCAATCAACCTCCTCCATACGTTTCCATTCGTTTCACCCTCGAAACGAATACCCGATCTTTTACCTTCAATCGGAAATGGCCTGTCCTGGGTGGACAGTCCAGGGAAAATCGAAACTTCTTTTCCGATCTCGTATAATCAATACATGTCCCCCACCACCCTCCCCAACCCATTCGATTTCAGCGAGCAGGTCGTCCTCGTCACCGGCAGCGCCAAAGGGATTGGCCGCGGTATCGCCGCGCGCTTTGCCGCCGCCGGCGCCCGCGTCGCCGTACACTTTCACACCAGCGCAGCTGCCGCCGCCAGCCTGGTCAGCCAGATCCAGAATCAGGGCGGCAGTGCGCACGCCTATCGGGCCAACCTTTCCCACCCCGCCGAGGTAGACTCTTTATTCTCAGCAGTCCAGTCGACCTTTGGGAGGCTGGACGTGCTCGTCAATAACGCTGGAGCATACCCTGTCACCTCCCTCCTCGAGATCACGGCGGAGGAGTGGGACGAAATCTTGAATGCCAACCTGCGCAGCGCCCACCTCTGCACCCGCTCTGCCGCCCGCCTGATGATCGCCCAGGGCAGCGGCGGCTCGATCGTCAACATTGCCACGATTGAAGCCCGGTCTACTGCACCTGGCCACAGCCATTATGCCGCCGCGAAAGCTGGCTTGCTGATGTACACCCGCTCCGCGGCGATCGAGCTGGCCCCACACGGCATCCGCGTCAACGCCGTCTCCCCTGGTCTGATCTGGCGGCCCGGGATCGAAGAACAGATTCCCGAATTCGTCGCCCGCTGGAAAGCGACCAATCCCTCCAGGCGGCTGGGCCTGCCTGAGGAAATTGGCGACGCCTGCCTCCTTCTCGCTTCATCCGCGGCATCCTGGATTACCGGCGTCGATCTTCCTGTCGATGGCGGTGAGCTCGCCCGGTAAAAAAGGGTGACTGGCTTACCTATCACTTTTGATAACCTGGGCCTGCACGCCCGCCATTGGCTCGTTTCTCTCCTGAAATCGTTATAATTAGGTAGAGATAAACCATCGGGCAGCCGGTAGATGCCATTCATGGATATCAAAGGCGGAATGTCAGCCAACTGGTACGCAATTCGCAGCCATCCTCGCAAAGAAGAAAGCCTCTGGCACCAGATCCTCAATCAGGGTCTGGACGCATATTACCCGCACCTGCGGGTAAAAACGGTCAATCCCCGCGCGCGGAAAATCAGGGCCTATTTTCCAGGGTATCTGTTTGTCAAAGCGGACCTCGAGGTGATCGGGCTGTCTACCTTGCAATGGATGCCGTTTGCCGTTGGCCTGGTCAGCTTTGGCGGCGAGCCTGCCATCGTTCCCGATACGCTGATCCACGCCATTCGCCAGCGCCTGGAGGCAATCCAGGAAGCCGGCTGTGAGCATCTGATGGATCTCGAACGGCTCCATTCTGGAGACCAGGTCAGAGTCCTGGAAGGTCCTTTCCAGGGGTATGAGGCCATCTTCGACGCGCGTATTCCTGGCAGCGAGCGGGTCCGCGTCTTGTTGAAGATGCTTAACCAGCGCAATCTGCCGGTTGAAATGGACGCGAGAACTGTCAAGCCTGTCAAAAAATCCAGCTCTCAACGATAGAACAATCATGGATAGAGACGAAGGTTCATCAAGTTCACCAATCTGGACAATCCTTCACCGTCAACGCGGTTTTTCCTTTGAGCTGGCCAAAACCGCATGGCCGCAAATTGTGGCAGTCATCTATCTGATCCTTGCCGTTGTCCTGCTCGTAGCGATCCCATTTCATGCCAGCCGCTGGTTGTCGGTTCCCTTTCCTGGGTTCTTTACCAGCCCCCATCTCATCGTCACAATGGTCTCGCAGCCAGCGGTGAATGGCGACTTGCTGGGATGGCAGGTGGCTGCTGTGGAAGGCGCCCCGGTATCGAATTCAGCCGACCTGGCTCGGGCGCTCCAATCCCATTTGGTAGATCAAAGCGTATCCATTTCGCTGCGCTCAGCGTCTGGCGTGGAAACCATCCGCCAGGTGAGTCTTCGGCCCTTTCCGGAGACGTCGAGGTTTACCTATCTGTATTTTCCTTATTGCGTCGGCCTGATCTATTTTCTCGCTGCCCTGTGGATTTTTATCCTCCGCGGGCGCAGCCCGAGCGGCCAGGTATTCACCCTCTTCACTTCTTCGGTTGCCATCGTCACTGCCGGTCTGTTTGATATTTTCACGACCCAGCAGTTTGTCTACCTCTGGTCTTTCAGCCTGGCCCTGGCTTCAGGGACTCTGCTCCATTTTGGTTTGTTATATCCTCATAGAAGCTACCTCCTGACCCGCTTTCCAGTTCTTCAGCTTGTACCATACTTCATCGCTGCGCTCCTCGCGCCGGTTGCCTGGATCTCTCTGGCAACCCCGGCTTCGGCATCGGAATACTTGAGATCCTGGAGAGCTGAGTTTTTATTTGCTGGCTTGAGTGTTCTCCTTTTCCTGGTGCATTTATTATTTCAACGCTCGCGCAGCGTTTCTCCGCTCGAGCGCGAACGGGGTTTGATGATCTTTCTGGGCGCTCTGGTATCCTTCGGACCTGTGGCCGCCTGGTTTCTAGCAGCCACATTTCGGCCGGAAACCAGTTATACACCATACCTGACTCTCTCACTGGCGATTTTCCCGGTGATTACTGCTTACACGTTGCAGCACCGGCGCCAGGTCCGCTCCGACTATATTATCAGCCGGACGCTTTTGTACACAACTATGACAGTGCTCGCCGGAGTCGGCTACGCGCTTCTCGTCAGCGGCCTGGGAATTATTATGGTCCAAACCAACCCGGATCGCTCGGCCTTAATCAGTGGGGTGATCATCTTCTGTCTCGCCTTGCTGTTCAACCCGCTGCGCCTGCGCGCCCAGAACATGGTCGATGCTGTATTCTTCCGCGGGGAAAAAGCCCTCCAGGAACGCATCCGGACCTTTGGACACGAACTCACCAACGCCGTCGGCCTGCCCGAAATTATCGCCATCCTGCGTCGCTACATTCAAGATGCCCTCCTCCCGACTCGCCTGCACGTTTTCATCTATGATCCCCTGAGCGATCAATACGTCGCCAGCCTGGATGAGAGCGGGAAAGCCACCAGTGAAATCCGCTTCCCGGTCCAGAGCCCACTCATCCAGGGACTGTCTCAGCAGCAAGGTCCGCTCTTCCTGGAGAGTCGCACAGAAATTCCGGCCGCCCTCAACCCGGATCAGCCTCGCCTGGGGCTGCTGGCTGCGCAAATATTCCTTCCCCTTCCTGGTCAAAAACGATTGGCCGGCTTTCTGGCTCTTGGCCCACGCCAGTCGGGTGAAAATTACACCAGCCGCGATCTGACCCACCTCGAAGCGCTCTGCGATCAGGCTGCCCTGGCCATCGAACGCGCCCAGGTGGTGGCCAATATGGAGCACCATGTCCGGGAAATGAATGTTCTCTCGCGTGTCGCGCAGGGCGTCAACGTCACCCTCACGTTCGATGATATCCTCGAGCTGATCTACGCCCAGACCAACCAGTTGCTCCCAACCCGAGACTTCAGGATGACGCTGGTGGATCCGGTGACCGGGATTTTCCGGCATGCCTTTTACCTGGAAAATGACGAGCGCTTGAACGAACAAGAAAACAGCCCCCTGGCCTCGAACCAGACTCTGGAGCAGGAGGTTGCCCGCACGCGGAAGGCCATTCTGGCTGACGACTGCACCCGTGAATGCCAGAAGCGGGGGATCGTTGCTTTGTATCCTGGCCTCTATGCCTGGATGGGCGTCCCGCTCAATGCCGGCGCGGAAACGATCGGCGCGCTCAGTCTGGGCAGCCGGGATTCCGCGGTAACTTATACATTCGAGCAGTTGAATCTCCTCCAGGCTATCGCCGACCAGACGGCAGGGGCGATCGTCAAAGCTCGCCTGCTACAGGAATCCGAACGTCGCGCATTGCAGCTCTCGACCATGAACGATGTCACCCGCCAGCTCACTTCCACCCTGGAGCTCGAGCCGCTGCTGCAGAATATCCTTCAGAACGCCGTAGACATCCTGAACTGCGAAGCGGGCAGCCTGCTCCTGGTGGATGAGCAAACTGACGAGCTCGTTTTTCGCGTCGCTGTTGGCCCGGTGGCTTCCAATCTGGTCGGGTTGCGCATGGCCCCAGGAAGCGGCGTGGTGGGCAAATCGGTGAAAAACCACCAGCCGATCATCGTCAATAACGTGCAAAACACCCCGGATTGGTTCTCGAAAACGGACAAACAAACCGGCTTCTCGACCCAGGCCCTGCTGGTCAACCCCCTGGAAGTAAAGGATAACGTCATTGGAGTGATCGAGGTTATCAACAAGCGCGATGGGTTGCCCTTTACCAATGACGACCTATCCCTCCTCTCCGCTTTTGCTGGCCAGGCTGCGGTGGCCATCGAAAACGCCCGCCTGTACACGCTGACTGACCAGGCCCTGGCCGAGCGCGTGGAAGAGCTTTCAGTCATGCAGCGCATCGATCGCGAGTTGAACACCAGCCTGGATGTCAACCTGGCCATGCGTATTACGCTGGAATGGGCCATGCGCCAGAGTAAAACGAATGCCGGCCTCGTCGGCATGCTGACCGACTCGGGGCTGCGGATCATGGCCTTCCAGGGCTATACCGACGAGCTGGACGCGTATCAGGACTCAACCCTCCCCAGCGACGCTCCTTACCTGGAGGCCGCGTTGCAAAGCGGCCAGCCTCAGCGGATCATGCTTCCCGTTGATTCTCCGGAGGGGTCCGGGTTGCTCCTGGATGCTCGCAGCCAGATCGTCATCCCCATCCGCCGCGAAGCGACCACCATGGGCCTGCTCCTTCTCGAGAGTACCCTGTCTGAGCCTGTCTCAGAAGATACGCTCGCTTTTCTCGCCCGTCTCAGCGACCACGCTGCGATTGCGATTGCCAACGCTCAACTGTATGCCGCCGTCCAGGCAGCCAATGTAGCGAAAAGCGAGTTCGTCTCCTTCGTCTCCCACGAGCTGAAAAACCCGATGACTTCGATTAAGGGATACACCGAGCTCCTCGCGGCTGGCGCGGTTGGACCGATCAACGAAGCTCAGGCTAACTTCCTCGGCACAATCCGCTCCAATGTCGAGCGGATGTCAACATTGGTCTCCGACCTGGCAGACGTTTCGCGGATCGAGGCCGGCCGGCTGCGTCTGGAATTCAAGGCCCTGTCGATGGTTGAGCTGTCCGACGAGGTGATCCGCTCGAGCAAGCGCCAGTTGGAGGATAAAAACCATACCCTCGAGATGCAGATCCCCAAGGACCTCCCTTTGGTTTGGGCGGATCGCACCCGGCTGATCCAGGTTCTGACCAACCTGGTCAGCAACGCCATCAAATATACCTCCAATGGCGGCAAGATCCTGGTTGGAGCAGAGGCGAGCCCCAACCGTTGGGATGCCAGCGGCGCCCGCCAGGTGGTCCATATCTGGGTCGCCGACACAGGTATTGGAATCGCCCCCGAGGATCAGAAAAAGATCTTCCAAAAATTCTTCCGTTCTGAGGATCCCAAGACACGCGAAGCCCCCGGGACTGGATTGGGACTGAACATCACCAAGAGCCTCGTCGAAATGCAAGGCGGCCAGATCTGGTTCGAAAGCGAGTTTCGCAAAGGGACCACATTCAACTTCACCATACCTGTCTCAGAATAACCCGCAAAAGACCAGGATCCAGTTATGAGCTTATCTGCAGCGATCGGCATTTCTCAATCTATCGACGCATATTCCGCCGCCCAGCAGGCAACCCGGCAAGCGCTGGACCAGATGGGCAATTCGATCGTTTCCATGGCAATCGTCTTTGCTGCTCAGGAGTTTGAGATCCAGGGCGTCCTGGGTGGAGTATCCAGCCTACTGGGAAACACTCCCCAGTGGGGGTTCTCCACTTCGGTTCCGCTGGCCGGGGAAGGGCCTCGACCCCATTCGGTGGTGGTTGCTCTGTTGGGAGGGGATGACCTGAAAGCGCAGGTTCACTGGAGCCCTGGTTACGCTCAAGACAGCGCCAGTTCGGCCCGAAAATTAATCCAGCTCCTGCCCGATGATCCCTGGCTTCGCCAGGCCCTGCTTCTGGTGGTGGATGGCGTGTCCGGTGATGCAAACCAGTTATGCTCTTCCCTGCAAGCGGTTCCCCCCAACCAGCTTCCTTCTCTGGCGGGCTGCCTGGCCGGGGGCGATTTTCACCTGGGGAAAACCTACCAGATCGGCGGGAGCCAGACAGGGTCTGGCAGTCTGTCCGCGGCTTATCTCAGCGGCAGAATCCGCATGGGCGTCGGAAAAGGCCATGGCTGGCTACCGGCCGGTCCATTCTTTCACATCACCCGCTCCAACGGGGTCTGGATCCGTGCACTGGATGGAAAAAGCGCAGCCGAAAGGTATAGCGGCATTTTTGGCTCTCCTGTCCGCGATTGGGCCTTCCCACCTCTCACCGATCTCGTCCGTCTGTATCCGCTCGAAATAGAATCCGCTGGCAGCAGCCCGCGAACCGTCCGCGCCCCCCTCCACGTCGAAGCGGATGGCAGCTTCCGCATGCAAACCCCGATCGCTGAAGGCACTGTCGGTCATCTGCTCATCGGAAGCCTGGATCATTGTCTCGACGCGGCGCGAGAAGCTGCCCGCCAGGCTCAGGCCGATCTGAGGACCGCTCGCCCTTTCTTCGGCCTGGTCCTCGCCGACGTGGCCTGGCAGATGCTGTTTGCCTCCCAGCCCGGCGCGGAAATCAGCGCCGTTCGGGAGGCAATTGGATTGGATGTTCCCCTGGCTGGAGCTTACACGCTGGGGCACATCGCCGGTAGCCCACCCCAGTTGCTCAACCAGCACATCTTCGTAGTCCTCCTCGGTGAGACCGAGGATTAAGGCTATTCTATTTACGCAGGAATATTCACCTGCGGCAGGCGCGAACGGATCGCTTCCACCTCTGTTTCCGGATAGTCAAAATCTTCCAGTTGGCCAACGAGATAGGCCTGGTAAGCGGTCAGGTCGAAGTTACCATGACCGGAAAGATTGAATAGGATAACCCGTTTTTCCCCCTTGGCTTTGGCGTCCAGCGCTTCGTCAATCGCGCCGCGAATGGCATGCGCCGATTCTGGCGCGGGTAAGATACCCTCGGTGTGGGCGAACTGTACTGCGGCCTCGAAGGTAGCTACCTGGGGAACAGCGACCGCCTCGAAATAACCGGCGTCGTAGAGCGAGCAGATCTGTGGGGACATACCGTGGTAGCGCAGGCCCCCGGCGTGGATGGCCGGCGGCACGAATGAATGGCCCAGCGTGTGCATCTTGACGATGGGCGCCATCTGCGCGGTATCGCCGAAATCGAAGGCATAAATTCCTTTTGTCAATGAAGGCGCCGCAGTTGGCTCGACCGCCAGCAGGCGGGTGCGCTGACCTTCGAGGAGGTTCTGGCGCAGGAACGGAAACGCAATTCCACCAAAATTCGAGCCGCCGCCCACACAGCCAATGACCACGTCTGGATACTCCCCGGCCAGATCCATCTGCTTGAGGGCCTCTTCTCCGATCACTGTTTGGTGGAGGAGCACGTGGTGAAATACCGATCCCAGGCTGTATTTCTTCTTCCCACCCGAGGTAGCGGCCGCCTCAACCGCTTCGGAGATCGCGATCCCCAATGAGCCGGCACTGGCCGGATTTTCAGCAAGGATGGCCCGCCCTGCATTCGTACGGTCGCTTGGGCTGGCGTACACCTGCGCCCTATACGTTTCCATCAAGATTCGCCGGTACGGTTTCTGCTCGTAGGATACCTTGACCATATAGACTTCCAGGTCCAGATCAAAGAATTTACATGCCATCGCCAGCGCCGATCCCCACTGGCCTGCTCCCGTCTCCGTGGTCAGCGCGTGAACGCCGGCCTTCTTATTGTAATAAGCCTGGGCGACGGCGGTATTGGTTTTATGGCTGCCGGATGGAGAAACTCCCTCATACTTGTAATAGATATGAGCCGGGGTCTCCAGAGCTTTTTCCAATCTGCGCGCCCGGATCAATGGGGTCGGGCGCCACATCTTATAAATCTCGCGGACCTCCTCGGGGATTTCAATGTAACGCTCGGTGCTGATCACCTGCTGAATCAGATCCATTGGGAAGAGGACGCTCAAGAAATCCGGGGTGACCGGCTCATGAGTCCCCGGATGCAGGACGGGCGTGGGCGGGACCGGGTTATCCGCGTTGACGTTGTACCAGTAGCGGGGAACATCATCTTCTCCTAATAAGAAACGGGTTTGATCGGACATGGGTTTTTCCTCCTGGTTCTTTTAAGAATTTGATTTGAAAGGATTAGCAAAACGTTCCCATCAGGGGAACCGAGGACTCGGCTGGTTTACGGCCCTTTGAAATCGGCCCGGAACCGAGACCAAGGCCCATTCGCACCTGAACTTCTTCCAGAGTAGCCTGGGCAACAGTTCTGGCACGCTGCGTCCCTGCCAATAAGATCTCTTCCAGCTCTTCCGGACGGCGGATCAGTTCCGCCCGGCGAGCGCGGATTGGTGCCAGAGCGGCGTTGACCACATCCGCCAGGCGGTGCTTCATCGTCACATCGCCGATTTTTCCAACGCGATAGCGAGCTTTCAGATCCTCCAGCTCAGCCAGGTCCGGGTTGAAGGCGTCCATGTAGGCGAACACCGGGTTGCCTTCAACGTGACCAGGGTCGGTCGCCCGTAGCCGGGTCGGGTCGGTGTACATGCTCATCACTTTCTCAGTGGTATCCTCCGGAGTATCGCCGAGAAAGATCGCGTTTCCATAAGACGTGTGCATGGTGCGGTTGTCGATCCCGGGCAGGCGCGGGTTCTCCGATAGGAGCGCTTCAGGTTCAGGAAAGGTGGGCTGGAAAGTCTGGTTAAAGCGGCGGGCAATCTCCCGGGTCAGTTCAATGTGAGGCAACTGGTCTTCACCCACCGGGACCGCATTGGCCTTATAGAGCAGGATATCCGCAGCCTGGAGAACTGGGTAGGAGAGCAAACCCAGGGATGGCTGCAGGCCCAGGTTTTTGATCTGTTCTTTGTACGTGGGGATCCGCTCGAGCCGGGAAACCGTGACCAGGTTCGCCAGCAGCACCGCGAGTTGGGTGTGCTGCGGCAGCGCCGACTGCAAGATCAGGGTGGATTTTTGGGGATCGATCCCGCAGGCCAGCCAATCCGCCAGCACTTCGAGGGTGCTGGATCTGATCCAGTCGGCATGGGCATAATCCGTGGTCAGTACATGCAAATCGGCGATCAGGAAAAAGCACTCATACTCTTCCTGCAGGCGAACCCAGTTGCGCAGCGTGCCGATCAGGTGGCCAATGTGGCGAGGGCCCGTTGGGCGATGTCCGGTTAAAATTCGGCCTTTTTCTTTCATTTCACCTCACAAAAACAAAAAACGCGCCGGATCTCCCTGCTAGGAGACGGGGCGCGCCCGTGGTGCCACTCCAGTTAGGTGGTTGGGGTAGATTCCCAACCAGCCTCACTCATTTCGGGTACGGCTCTATAAGAGATAATACCCTTTGCCTGTTAACGGAGGCCCTTCCGGCACAGGCTAATCCCTCGGGTAAAGGTTTCACCCTGCAACTCCGCGGTCCATTCCCTGCTGCCGTTCGGGCAGGCTCTCACCAGGCCCTGCTCTCTGTGCCTCTGGTTCAGCAGATACTAGTCCGCATCAGCGTTTTTCTATGAATCAGATTATATCGATCAGAAATAATTTGTCAAGTAGCACTCATCCGACAAAATTTTGCGCATCCACGCTTTGCCAATCATCTCCACCTTCCACGCGGATATAGGCTCCCAGAACTGGATGGACACCGCGGATTTGCTCGGCCATGCGCAGGGCTAGGCGACGCATGGAAAAATGCGCATTCGCCGCCGAGCGCAGCGAGCAGAGGTGAAAGGCGTTGCGCAAATTTAAAGTCAGCAAAACCCGCCGATAATAACCATTGGGGACAACATAACCGCCCACTGCCGGACTGAGCCCGGCCAACTTTTCATAAGCATCTCCAGCGCGGTCCATTGCTTCGCGGTAAAAAGATTCCAATCCCGCCTCAACGATCTTTTTTGGAACCGCATACCCGTTGCGGGTAGTCAGCATCTGAGGGGATTGGGTCATCATGCGGTGCCGTTTCAGCTCGAAATAGGCTCCCTGGTCGACCATCACGTCGAACGTATAGGTTGTATGTTCCAGCTCTCGCAGCGGGGAATCAAACTCACCTGCCCCAGCAAGGAGAATATCAGCCAGCCTGAGGCGTTCCGCGGGACTGGCCTGGCGGACAGACTGCAGCGCTTCGCTGAAACCTATCTCTCCAAAGCGGTAGAGTGCTGCCGCCAGCACGGTTTCCTCACCTGCAGGGTCGTAATCGACCAGACAGCACCAGTCCTCCGGGGAAAATTGCGGGCCTTTCGCAGGCTGGATTCGGGGCGCCTCCTCAGATAGGGCTGTATATGCATTTTTCAGATATGGGACCTCGTGGGCATACTTCACCAGGGTGGGTACTTCCTGTTGGGCCACGTGCTTGATCTCAGCGCCAATCTCGCGCACCTCCTCCAATGGGTGCGAGAGAAGCTTGCATATGGCGTGTTCGAGAACTCGTGCATTGGCGGTCATCCCCAGATTGGCCAGCGAGCTGGCCGGCAGGAGGTAGCGGCACACGTCGACATACTGAACCCGGATTCGCCGATCCCAGGCAGCCTCGCTTTCGCCATCCCACTGTGGAAATCCACGGGCAATCACCGCGTGAACGGCGGGCAGCGCCTGCTGGTACGCCGCGAACAGAGCCTGGCATGTTTCCTGATAAACTTGCTCAAGGTGTGAGCCATGCAGCTCCTTGGGAATATAGTAGGCATCTGGGTTCCATTTCTGGTAACGGGTTGACTTTTCCGTATAGGAAGCCAGGCGGTTCGATTCCAGGGTCTCGATCGCCAGCCTGGAGACATTTTCGATCGCGATGTGCAGCACGGCATGTTCCGCAACCGAGGAATGGCCGTACCCGACTACCCATTTTTCATGGAACTGGGCGCTTTTTTCATCCGTCAGCTCGGCGGCAATATCCCGAAACGATTCAGGGGAACGGGAAGTTTTAGCAAATGCAACGGCGATCGTTTCTGGCCGCAGCTCCTGGGGATTTAGAAGATAAATTTGGCGGTTAGAATTCATGGGTAAGGCTCCCTCGCGCACGCTCGATGTCTTGCCGAATCTGAGAAAGTAATGCATCTACCGAAGGAAATTTTCGCTCTCCTCGTAAATACTCGACAAATTCTACTCGCACCTTCTTGCCGTACAGATCCTGATCGAAATCGAGGATCAGGGTTTCCACACGCGGCTGTTGCGGCTGGTTTTCAAACGTGGGTCGTACACCTATATTGGTCACGGATGGGTGGCGCTGGCCATCGACCGTCGTCCAGGTTGCGTATACCCCAATCGCCGGGATCACCTGCTCAGGCCAGACATCCAGGTTGGCGGTTGGAATCCCGATCGACCTTCCTCGTCCATCTCCGTGCATCACAGGGCCCTCTACTGAATAGCAGCGGTTTAACATACGGTTCGCCCTGTCGATTTCCCCTTTCGTAAGGGCAGCTCGGATCAGGCTGGAAGAGATAGCCTCCTCATTGATTTTTACCGGGGGCGTTACCACGAGCTGATAACCATAAATGTCCCCGAATAGGCGTAAGGTAGAAATATCCCCTTCGCGGCCGCGGCCTAAGGCAAAATTGAAACCCACCCACAATTGCTTCATTCCAAGCCGGGAGCTCAAGGATGCGATGAAATCTTTTGCCGGAGTGGTTGAGAGCTCCCTAGTGAATTTGAGGGTAATGATAGTGTCAATCCCGAGAGCGCCGATCAGCTCAGCCCGCTCATCCGGAGTGGTGAGATAAATTGCGTCCTGGTTGCCGCGCAAAACTACCGAAGGATGTGGGAAAAAAGTGACCAATACCGCGGGGAGATTTTGCGCGTGAGCGCCTGCCACCAGTCTGGCGACGATTTCCTGATGCGCGCGGTGAACCCCATCAAATGACCCGATGGTAACCCAGCTCGCATCCAGGTGAATCTGATCCAGAGAGGATAGATGCTGCATTGGTAATGGGAGCTTAATGATTTAAAAATGGGATGGAGGCCATGTCAGGAGAAGAAAACCTTTCGCGGTTGCCACTCATGAGTCTCAGTATCGATCTCCATCAAAGCAACCAGCTCTCCTTGCTGGCTGATCCCTCTCGCCCAACCCGAGGAGCCTGATTCGGCGGGTACACGGTGCCCATGCCGGATCGCTTCAACCTGTTCTACCTCCAGTTCGACAGCCGGCCAATCGGAAAGAGCTTCGGCAGCCGGGATCAGGTACTGGTACCAGTTTCCTGCTTCAAAGGCCTCACGGAGCTTGCGCAGCGGCACCGCATCGCGTAGGGTAAACCGCCCGCTTTTGGTCCGGCGCAGTCCGACCAGATGAGCGCCGCAACCAAGAATGTTGCCCAGATCGTGAGCCAGGGAGCGGACGTATGTTCCCGAGGAACAGTACACGTCGATCACTGCTTCCGGCGGAGCCCATTCGAGCAGCTCAAGGTTGTATACTTTGATTTTCCGTGGCTGCAGATCGACCTCTTCACCTTCACGCGCCATTTCATAAGCCTTACGACCTTTGACTTTCACCGCAGAGTAAGGCGGCGGAACCTGCTCAATCTCCCCGATGAATTGACTCAGGGCGGCTTCGAACTGTTCCTCGCTGATATTGACCGGAGAAGAGCTGGTGACATGGCCGTCTGCATCATATGTATCTGTGCTTGCCCCTAGCCGGATGATTGCCTGGTAGCGTTTGTCTGACGCCGACACGTACTCGCTCAACCGGA
>Ga0335070_10007052_pt1 | contig 13193 bp, 11 predicted proteins | sample Lox_Sample_13_FD_206722 | JGI IMG/M metagenome (GOLD analysis project Ga0335070, IMG submission 206722) | Soil microbial communities from Loxahatchee National Wildlife Refuge, Florida, United States - Lox_Sample_1.3 | ecosystem: Environmental > Terrestrial > Soil > Wetlands | place: USA...
TCGAGATGCTGCAGATGTTCGCCGAGCTGTTCCAGCCGGTGCCCTTCAACGAAGACGAGATCGGCGTCGAGGCGATCGCCGAGGTGGGCCCCGGCGGGCATTTCTTCGGCACCGGCCATACGCTCGGTCGCTACGAGAAGGCCTTCTATACGCCCCTCGTCTCGGACTGGCGCAACTTCGGCGCCTGGACCGAAGCCGGAGCCAAGACCGCGACCGAGCGCGCGAGCGAGCTGTGGAAGAAGACGCTGCGCGAGTTCGCACCACCGGCCAAGGATGCGGCCGTGACCGAGGCGCTCGAGAGCTTCGTCGCCCGCCGCCGCGCGGAAGGCGGCGCGCTGCCGGTTTCGTGAGGCGGGAACGCGCGGTCCCTGAGGGCTATCTCGCCAAGAGGCGGCGCGGCAAGTCGAGGAGGGTTTCGACCCTGCTCTGCGAAAAAGCAGCAATAACGCCGGCGGTGTGACCGCTACGGCGTCGCCGCTGGCTCGGTCACCGAGGTCGCGTCAACCGCGCCCAACGAATGAGGGTCCGCATCGGGCACCGGCACTACGGCCGGCTCAGCCGGGGCTGCGGGCTGAGGCGGCGGCTCGGTTGCCGCTGTCGTCGCGGGTTCGGGCGGCGGCGGTTCGCTCGCGGGGGCGAGCGCCGGCGCAGGTGGCGGGGTCTCGGTCGCAGCCGGCTCCGCGGATGATACGGGCGCGGCCGCCGGCTCGCTCGCGGCTGCGGGCGGCGCAATCTCAGGTGTCGTGGCGGCGGCCGGGGCCGGTTCGCCCAACGCGGTCGCCGGCACCGCACTTTCGGTTTCGGCTGCGGCCTTTTCGGGCTCTTTCCCAGGCTCGGCCGATGGCGGCGCCGATTCGTTCGATACAGCCGCCGGCGGTGGTGCGGGTTCAACAGCCGGTGCTGGGGTTTCCTGCGTCGATGATTTGACGGGTTCCGTCGAGATCGGCGCAGGCTCGGCCGTGGCCGTCGGCGTCTCGGTCGAGGGTGCCGCCGCTGGCTCCGTCGGGGCCGCCGCTTCCGGCGGGGTGGTGGCCGCGGGCTCGGCCGTCGCGCTTGCGGGCGCCGGTACAACGTCAGTCGGCGGCGCTTCCCCCGGTGCCGCTTCCGGCGGTGTGGTGGATGCGGCTGGCGGCGCGGAAGCCTCGGCGGGGGCCGGGACATTGACGGACGTCGTGTCAGGCGGCGTCGATGGCGCCGGCGGCGCGGAGACCGCATCCGGCGGCGCTGTCGGCGAGGGCGGCGTCGACGCCGTATCCTGCGGCAGCGTCGGGGTCGTAGCAGGTAGTGGCTCGGCCGAGGGGGTTGCCCCCAACGGCGCGGCCGGCGCCGTGCCTTGCGCCGGTGGCGTGGGCGTCGGCGCGGGCGGCGGCGTGTTCGTCACCGACGCGCCGGCCGGCGGCGCGCTGAGAGATTTTTCAGGGCTGCTGCCATAGGTGGATTGATCCGCCGTCGGCCAGGCATAGTCGGGATTCTGATAGTCCGGCGGCGGCAACAGACGATCGTCCAGGAAGGCACTCGAGCCCGAGCCGGTGATGAGATTGCGCTCGGTGACAATCACCCGCTCCTGCTCGCCCGGCGCCAAGTCCACCGTGGTGACGAGCCAGCCGCCTTGCGGCTGGCCGCCGTCATACCAGACGAACCGCGACATCACATACCAGTCGCCGGCACCGAGATCGCGGAAGCTGAAATTGCCCTGCGCGTCGCAAAGCTGCTTGTGAAAGCCGGGCTGGCGGCTCAGATCGAGGCGGTGGCCCTGCGTCAGCAACGCCAGTTGGTAGCGTGAATAGTTCGAAACGGGGAACAGATAGACCTCGTCGCCGGCGCAGGTGATGACGCCGCCGCCATCCTGACGCCACAGCGCCTGGCCGCGCACCGCGGCATCGCCGACGCGCGCCGGGAAGCGATAGCCGGAGGGCGCCGCCGTCGGGCTCTCATAGCCGGTGCCGATCGGCGCGCAGCCGACCAGTCCCAAGAGCGCCGCCGAACCCAGCAGCACGGAAATCCCGGCCGCGATACGCATTGTCTGCCCCTCAATTCGCCCTGACGTCTTGCCGAAGCGAGCCATCCTGTCGCCATCCTATACCACAACGACACCGGTTCCGAATTCCTGCGGAGAATTCGTCAATCTGCGATTGAGATTTCTTCTCTTCGGCCGTCGCCGTTCCGACGGCATTCAGACCCGACGGCGCCGAGCGAAGGCGCCTTCCTCCGCCGGGCGGCCGGTTGGTCGCTTGACTCCGCCGATGTAACACCGATAACATTTTTGCAAGATTGTTATTGCGATTACATCGGCGGCCCTTCCGGATGAGCCAGGACCAGATACTCGGCAAGCTCGGCTCCAAATCGCACTGGCGCACCCAGTCCGAAACCTTGCTGGCGCGCTATTTCCAGGCCCATCTCGAGGATCTGCCGTTCGAGACCGCCGCATCGATCGCCAAACGGGTCGGTGTCAGCGCCGTCACGGTGGGACGCTTCTTGCGCCGGTTGGGTTATCGCAAGCTCAGCGAGCTGACGCAGGATCTGCGCGCGCGCAGTCCCAATTCCGCCTGGCAGGTGAAGGCGCCTCCGAATGGCAAAGCCAACGGCGCCGGCATCCAGGGCCGCCAGCTCCAGGCTCACATCGAGAACCTGACGCGGATCTTCGGCCAAGCTTCGACCCCGGCCTGGGCCAAGGCCGTCAAGCTTATCGCCGACGCGCGCCGTGTCTTCGTGGCTTCGTTCCAGAACTTGCGGGGCATCGGCCATTATTTCGCCTCGCAGCTCGACTATGCGAGGCCGGGCGTCCGGTTCCTCGATGGCGAGGACGGCACCTTCGTCGATCTGTTCGACGGCGAGGGCCGCAGGAGCTGCCTCGTCATCATCGAATCGCGCCGTTACGCGCGCAAAGCAGCACCCCTCGCCGAGCGCGCCAAGGCTGCCGGCATCAAGGTCATCGCCATCACCGACATCTATTGCGCCTGGGCGGACGACGCGGATGTCTCGCTGACCGATCCTGGCGAGGGCGAGGTGTTCTGGGACAGCACCGTCAGCACCGTGGCGCTGCTGGAGCTGCTGCTGGAATCGGTGATCGAGCGGCTGGGCGAGCGGGTGCCGGCGCGCATCAAGCATCTGACGGCGCTGCAGGATTATTTCGGAGACTTCGGTGACATGTGACGGCTTGCGATCGAGGGCTCGGGCGTGAGACCGGCGGAGCTCGCGGCCTATGACGGTCTGGGGCTCGCGGCCCTGATCGAGCGGCGCGAAACCACGCCGCGCGAGCTGGGCACAGCCATGATCGCCGCGATCGGCAGCCTCAACCCCAAGCTCGACGCCGTCGTTGATATCTATGAGGACGCGTTCGAAAGCCTGAGCGAGAAGCCGGGCGCGGGCGCCTATCGCGGGCTTCCCACCCTCACCAAGGACTTTCCGATCGAGGCCGGACGGCCGGCGCAATTCGGCAGCGTCTTCGCCCGCGAGTTCCGCTCGCCCCACGACTGTGTCTATTGGAAGCGCCTGCGGGCAGGCGGGCTGGTCAATCTCGGCCGCACCGCCTCCTCGGAGTTCGGGATCGCCGCCGCCACCGAGACCTCGCTCTATGGCTCGACCCGCAACCCATGGGATCCCGCCCGCGGCGTCGCGGGGTCGAGTGGCGGCGCGGCCGCAGCGGTCGCGGCGGGTATCGTGCCCTTTGCCCAAGGTGGCGATGGCGGCGGCTCGATCCGCAACCCCGCCTCCTTCTGCGGTCTCGTGGGCTTGAAGCCCTCGCGCGGCCGCGTCAGCGGCGCACCGGACGCGAACGCGCCGCTTCTGGGTCTCGCCACCTCTTTCATGCTGACGCGCAGCGTGCGCGACTGCGCCACCCTGCTCGATCTGGCATCGGGCGCCGTGCCCGGCGATGGCTACGAGATCGCGCCGCCGGCGCAGAGCTATGCCAAGGCGATCGAGACGCCGCCGCCGGCCTTGCGCATCGCGCTCTGCACGCAATCATGGTCCGGTTACCCGCTCGAGCCTCAGGTGGTTCGAGCGACGAAGGAGGCGGGCCTCCGGCTCGAGGGCCTTGGCCATCATGTCGAGGAGGCCAGCCCGCAGTTCGACTACGCCGCCTTTCTGGCGGCGCAAAAGGTGATCTGGGCCGCGACCACGACGCCCTCGCTCGACGAATTGGCCTTGGCCCTCGGCAAGCCGATCGACGAGGGCGAGCTGCAGGCGACGACGGTCGCCGTCTATCACCATGGCCGGACCCTCTCCGCGGCGAGCCTGGTCACGGCGCTCGCGGTATACGACCAGGTGACGCGGTCTGTCGGAGAATTCCTCGCCGATTACGACATCCTCGTCACGCCGACGGCGCCCATTACGCCGGAACCGGTCGGAACCTACGATCCCGACCGGCCGGGGCGCGACATCGACAGCGTGTTCGAGGATCTGGCGCCGAAGGAGACTTTCACGGCGCTGTTCAACGGAACCGGCTCGCCGGCGATCTCGCTGCCGCTCGGCTGGACGCAAGCCGGCCTACCGGTTGGCGTGCAGTTCGTCGCGGGCTTCGGGCGCGAGGAGATGCTGCTGCGCCTTGCCCGCCTGCTGGAGCAGGACTATCGCTGGGACCGGCACCGCCCAGCGCTGCATGTGACTGGCATTTGAGGGATCATCGAAGGGAGCGAACGAGAAGCATCGCCTATCGCAATCAACAACGAACAATGAATGAAAACAGGAGGAGTAACGTCATGGATCGCCGTACATTTCTCAAGACCACCGCATTCGCCGCGAGCCTCGCATCCCTGCCGGGCCTCGCTTTCAGCGCCCGTGCCGGCGGCAGCAAGATCCTGCGTATGGGCTACGGATCGGACGTGCTGACGCTCGATCCGATCAAGACCGTCTATGGGTCGGACATCATGATCCAGGGCATGATGTTCGCGCGCCTGCTGCAGGCCAATGCTGATCGCAGCGAGGTCGGGCCGGGCCTGGCGGAGAAATGGGACATTTCCGATGACGGGCTGACCTATACCTTCTATCTGCGCGACGCGAAGTTCGCGGACGGCTCGCCCATCACCGCCGAAGATGTGGCTTTCAGCTATACCCGTATGCGCTTCCAGAAGGATTCGGCCTATGCCGCGCCTTTCCAGCCCTTGAAGGAAGCCAAGGCGAAGGACGCCAAGACCGTCGTCTTCACGCTCGACCGCAAGTTCACGCCCTTCCTCACGCTGACCGAGATCTGGAACACCGGCATCGTGCCGAAGGCCGCGGTCGAGAAGATGGGCGACGACGCCTATGCCAAGGCGCCGGTCTGCTCGGGCCCCTTCAAGTTCGTCGAGTGGAAGCCGGGCGACCGCGTCACCCTCGCCAAGAACGAGCATTACTACCGCGAGGGTCTGCCGCATCTGGACGGACTCGAGTTCCGCTACGTTCCCGACGACAACACCCGCGTCTCGATGCTGCAGGCGGGCGAGCTCGACGTCTGCATCGGCTATCCGGTGGCACGCCAAGCCGAGCTCAAGGCGGCTGGCTTCCGCGCCGATGCCGACATCTCGAGTGTCACCTATGACATACTGATCAATCATTCGAAGGCGCCGTTCGACAATCTGAAGTTCCGGCAGGCCGTCAGCCATGGCATCGACCGGCAGGCGATCTCCGACGCGGTCACTCTGGGATCGGGCAGACCCGCGACGTCGATCTTCAGCCCGGAGCTCAACTATTTCGACAAGTCGCTGCCGCTGATCCAGCGCGACGTGACGAAGGCCAAGGGCCTTCTCGCCGATTCCGGCGTTGCGGACCCGGGCTTCGAGCTGCTGGTCAGCGCCGGAATTGCCGATGACGAGAAGACCGCCGTGCTGATTCAGGCCCAACTGGCCGAGGTCGGGATCCCGGTCAACGTCTCGAAGATCGATTCGACCAGCGTCTGGACCCGGCTCATCGACGGCGATTATCAGGCCGAGCTGAACTGGTGGTACAACGAGACCCGCGACCCCGACAACGCGCTGCGCTGGTGCGCCTGGGGGGCCGGCGACAACAAGTCCTACTACACGCGCTACAACAACGATGAGGTGAACAAGCTCATCGACGAAGCGGCAGGCGAGACCGATGACGCCAAGCGCGGAGCCCTCTACGCCAAGATCCAGAAGATCTGCGTCGATGAGGTCGCGCAGGTGGCAATGTTCCATCCGAACTGGCTCAACGGCTACAGCCCGAAGGTCAAGGACCTGATTCTCAATATCGGTCTGCAATTCTCCGAGATCGATCAGACCGATCTGGTCTAGGCTCGCCTCTCGCGCTCGGGTCTGAACCGGTCCCCCAAGCCGGTTCGGGCCTGGGCGCGGGTCTCCTCCCGCACCGTCGAATCGACAGCGCATGGACCGTTTCGCGTTTCTGCTCAAACGCCCGATCCAGCTGATTCCCGTGCTCCTGGGAATCAGCCTGATCACCTTCGTTCTGATTCAGATGACCCCGGGCGATCCGGTGCGGATCATGCTGGGGCCCAAGGCCTCGCAAGACGCCGTGGATTTCGTGCGCGCCCGCTACGGCCTCGATCAGCCGGTCCTGGTCCAGTACTTCTATTACCTGCTGAACGCCTTGCGCGGCGATTTCGGCCAGTCGATCATCTATCGCAGCCCGGTCGGCCCGGTGATCATCGAGCGCATGGCGCCGACCCTGTTCCTGATCCTCTACGGCCTGGCGCTCTCGATTTCCTTCACGCTGGCGCTGGCGACCGCTGCCGCCCGCAGCCGCGGCCGCTGGGTCGACCAGGTCATCCGCCTCGTCTGCGTCGGCAGCGTCGGCATCCCCTCCTATTTCGTCGGGCTGATGCTGATCCTGGGGCTCTGCCTGCGCTTCAAGCTGTTCCCAGTCTCGGGCTACGCACCGACCCTGATCGACAACCTCTACCACCTGTTCCTGCCGGCCCTCACGATCGCGATCGGAGTGACACCGATCCTGACGCGCAATCTGCGGGCCACCTTCATCCAGCAGATGGATGCGGATTACGCCACCGCGGGCCGCTCGAAAGGGCTGCCGGAGCGTTACATCTTCGGGCGCCATGTGTTCTGGAACTCGCTCCTGCCGACCGTCAACCTGATGGGCGTGGTGGTGTCGTTCCTGATCGGCGGCACGGTCGTGATCGAGAACGTCTTCAACATTCCAGGGTTGGGCCAAGCGCTGATCCGGGGCGTGCTGACGCGCGATTATTTCGTGGTCCAGGCGGTGACGCTGGTGCTCGCCTGCGGCATCGTCATCACCAACTTCATCGTCGATGTGGTGACGGTCCTGCTCGATCCGCGGGTGAAGCTGTGAGCGCGGTTGCCGCCGGCCGGCCGCGACGCCGAGTCGTTCGGATCTGGAGCCTGTTGCCGGTGACGCTCAGGGTCGGTTGCGGCATCACCCTGCTCTGGATCGTACTGGCGCTGGCGGCCCCCCTGGCCACTGGGTTCAACCCGATCAAGGTCGACGTCATCAACATGCTGAAGCCGCCCGGCGAGGCCTATTGGCTGGGCGCCGACGCGCTGGGTCGCGACATCTTCACCCGCATCCTCTATGGCGCGCGCGCCGATCTCATGATGGCCTTCTTCGGCGTGGTGGGGCCCATCATCCTCGGCACCATCATCGGTATGATGGGCGGCTATTTCGGCGGACGCATCGATATGATCCTGATGCGGATCTTCGAGATCACCGTCTCTTTCCCCTATTTCGTGCTGGTGATCGCCATCGTTGCCGTGCTGGGTCCGGGGCTGAAGAGCTATTTCATCTCGCTGACGCTGGTGAATTGGGTCAGCTACGCACGGCTCGTGCGCAGCCAGGCCCTGGTGCTGCGCAACGCCGATTTCGTTCTGGCGGCGCGCGGCATGGGCTTCAGCCATGCCCGAACCATGCTGTTCCATGTGCTGCCGAACGCGATGGTGCCTTCGGCAGTCTTCGTCATGACCGACGCGGTTCTCACCATCGTGCTGGGCTCCTCGCTGGGGTTCCTGGGGCTGGGTGTTCAGCCGCCCACGCCCGAATGGGGCGCCATGATCGCCGAGGGCGCCAATTATCTCACCAGCGCCTGGTGGATCGCGGTCTTTCCCGGCCTCGCCATCTGCTCGTTGGCGCTGGGCCTCTCGCTCGTCGCCGACGGGCTCGCCCGGCTGCTCAATACGGGTCCCTGACGATGTCGGAGAAAGCCGCCGCCGAAGAGCTGGTCCGCGTCGAAGATCTGGCGATCGACTTCGCCACGCGATATGGCGCGGTGGAGGCGCTCAAGGGCGTGTCCTTCGCGGTCAAGCGCGGCGAGGCCCTCGGGATCGTCGGCGAATCGGGATCGGGCAAGACCGTCGCCTGCCGGGCGATCCTGAAACTGATCGCCGCCAATGCCGCGGTTCGTGCCGGCCGGATCCTGGTGGAGGGCCAGGATGTGCTGGCGATGAACGACGCCGCGCTCCAGCGCTTCCGCGGCGAGAAGGCCGCGATGATCTTCCAGAATCCCTCGACCCATCTGGATCCGATCATGCCGGTCTGGCGTCAGGTGGGCGAGGCGATGGTGCTGCACCGGGGTGCCAGCTGGCGCGAGGCCAGGACGCGCGCGGTCGAGCTCCTGCGCGACATGCAGATCGCCGATCCGGCGCGCCGGGCGAACGCCTATCCGCATGAGCTCTCGGGCGGCATGCGTCAGCGCGTCATGATCGCGGCGGCGCTCGCCTGCGAGCCCGATCTGCTGATCGCCGATGAGCCGACCACCGCCCTCGACGTCACGGTGCAGGCGCAGATCCTGGCGCTGCTGCGCCGGATCCGGCGCGAACGGCAATTGACGTTGATCCTGGTCTCGCACGATCTGGGCGTGATCGCCGAGATGTGCGATCGGGTGGTGGTGATGAAGGACGGCGCCGTCATGGAGGCCGGAACTGTCGAACAGATCCTGACCGCCCCGCACAACGACTACACCAAGCGGCTGATCGCCTCCCAGCCCTCGCTGATGAGGCCGGCTGCGCGAAGGCCGGCCGAGGCTTCGCCTCAAGCCGCACCGCGGCTGTCGGTCGAGGGGCTCAAGGTACGGTTCCGATCGGCCCAGAGCCTGACGGGTTGGATCTTGCGCCGGCCGGCTCATCTCGTCGCTGCCGTGGACGATGTGTCCTTCACCCTGCCGCAGAGCGGTTCGCTTGGAATCGTCGGCGAGTCGGGATCGGGCAAGAGCACCGTCGCGCGAACGCTGATCGGGCTGATCCCCTCGCAGGCCGGCCGCATCTTGGTCGACGGCCAGCCGATCGAAAAGCTGCTCCAGCATCGCCCCCTCGTCGAGCAGCGCAAGATGCAGATGGTGTTCCAGGATCCGTTCCTGTCGCTCAATCCGGCCATGACGGTGGCGGCGACGCTGGCCGAGCCCCTGCGCCAGCATCGTCTCTGCGCCGATCGGGAGATTCCGGAACGCCTGGCCGACCTGATGGCGAAAGTGGAGTTGCCCCCCGGTCTCCTGGAGCGGCGCACCACGCAGCTCTCGGGCGGGCAGCGCCAGCGCGTCGGCATCGCCCGTGCATTGGCGCTCGAACCCGAGATCCTGATCGCCGACGAGGTCACCTCGGCGCTCGACGTGACCATCCAGGCCCAGGTCCTGGGCCTGTTCGATCGCTTGCGCCGCGAGATGGGGCTGACCTTGATCCTGATCTCGCACGACCTCGCGGTGGTGCGCTTTCTCTGCGAGCAGGTCGCGGTGATGTGCCAAGGCAAGCTCGTCGAGCACGGGCCGACCGAGCAGGTGCTGAGCCATCCGCGCGAGGACTACACCAGGGCCCTTATCGCCGCGATCCCGCGTCTCTCCCGGCGCAGCGATGCGGCCGAATAGCGCAGGCGGCGCATTAGCGCATCGTTAATGCGCCGGCGCGGCGATCGCGGTCCCTGCGTAAAGGCTCTTTCATTCCGCAGACAGTTTCGCGACAGGCTGGGCTGATACATAAACCGCGCCGGCAAAACCGGCACGATGACCTGTTTCAGCAATTGCACGAGGAACCAATGCGGCGAATCAGAATGGCACTCCCTCTTCCGCTCGGTGCGGTCGCTCTGGCAGCGACGATGGGCGGCCCGGCGAGTGCGGCGTCGATGATCCATGTCACCCTCTGGGACAAAGGAGCCGACGCGAACATGGCGACCGACCTGGGGATGAACATGGGCGGCCAGGACATGTCGAAGGCAACCATGGGCGTACGTGCCGTGCCGGCGGCGGTGAAGGCCGGCGATGTCACGTTCGAGGTCACCAACAATTCAGGCGACACGATCCATGAGATGATCGTGGTGCCGGTGCATGACGCCAAATCGCCCCTTCCCTACAACAATGCCGAAGACCGCGTGAATGAAGACGCTGCCGGCCATCTGGGCGAGGTCTCGGAACTGGATCCCGGCAAGACGGGCGCGCTGCGCCTGCGCCTGGAACCCGGGAAGTATCTCCTCTTCTGCAACATCCCGGGGCATTTCGCCAACGGCATGTGGACCGAGGTGACGGTGCAGTGAGCCCATTCTGCTTCGTCGTCCCTGCAAGGAAGCGCCGGGCCCGAACGGGCCCTCCGCTCCTGATTTGCAGAAGCGTCTGCGACATGGCGTCACTGCCGCTGCCGATCGCGGCATTCATTCCTGTCTCCGATTTCATGAAACTTGCTTGCTCTAGATCAATGATGTCCATCCCCCACATGCCATGCTGATCGGCGCCAGGGTTCGGCGGGGAGCGGTGGGAGCCGTCCGAGACAAGGCAGCGCTCGCCTGCAGAGCGGCGCCAGTGACGATCAGATCGACGCCGTTGAAACGCGCATTGTTCATCAGGCTGACCGAAGGGGCCGCGTCGCCGATGCGAGCTCCGCAATGTCTCAAACCGTGATGAGGAAGAAATGCTTATTTCGAAATTTCGGCTTCTGCTGCCGGTTGCAGCAATAGTCGTGGCCGCGACTCTCGCCGGGCCGCTGCAGGCCGCGGGAACGACGGTTCATGTATCGCTCTGGGACAAGGGCGCCAATGTCGAGATGCCGACGAATTTGGGCATGAACATGGGTGGAGACATGTCCAAGGCGACGATGGGCATCAAGGCTTCGCCGGCAAAAATGAAGGCTGGGGAGGTCACTTTCGTGGTCAAGAACGATTCAAAGGATACGATTCACGAGATGATCCTGGCCCGTCTCGACGATCCGTCGAAGCCCGAGCCCTATCTCGCGGATGAGAATCGCGTCGACGAAGACCGCGCGGGCGACCTGGGCGAAGTATCCGAGCTCGATCCGGGCGCGTCGGGAAAACTGACCGTCACCCTGAAACCCGGCAATTATCTGCTCTATTGCAATGTGCCGGGACACTACACGGCCGGCATGTGGACGACCTTTACGGTCGAGTGACGCAAAGCCACTTCTCGATCCGACGGATTTGATGCGATCGAACGGCTCGACCGCGCGCATGATGATGGGCTGAGAAAAAAATCGGGCCCCGGATTCGACCGAATCCGGGGCCCGACTTTTTTTGTGGTACTTCTCCTACGGGGCGACGGCTTCAGCTTTGTGGCTGCGCGTCGGGCCCGCGGCGCTGTCGGTCGGCCATGAACTGATCGAACTCGGCCTTGTCCTTGGCCTGGCGCAGGCGATTGAGGAACTCCATGAACTCGCGCTGTTCCTCCTCCAGGCGGCGCAACGTCTCCGCCCGATACTCGTCGAAAGCGTGGTTGCCGGTGGCCGATTGTGAACGACGCCAGCCGCAGCCCGACGGCCCGTACCAGCGTCCGCGCGCCTTGCTCATGCCCTCGAAGTCTCGCTTCCAACAGCTCATGCGTCCGCTCCAGATGAGATAGGCCAGGACCCCAAGTCCGATCGGCCAGAACAGGATGAAGCCAAGGACCATCACGCCGATCCAAGCCGGCTTCCCGATATCGTCGAGCTTCGCGGCTAAGTTCATCTTGACCGCCCCATGTGAATGTTAATGACATTTACATACGTAAGGGACGGCGTCCCCGCTGTCAAGCCGGCGGCGGCAAAATCGGTGGAAAAGTGGTTGGTGCCGGTCAGCGACCTTGGGCGGCATCATCCCGGCCGCCCCAGCCGAGCCCCTGGAGATAGATCAGCACCGCCGCCTCGAGCAGTTCTTCCGGGGTCATGGGCAGCTTGCGCCGGGCCGCGTCGCCACGCCCGAAGAGCGAGGCAATGCCATGCGAGACCGCCCAGATGTGCAGCGCCATCATCGAGGCGGGTGGACGGCCCGCCTTGGGCAGCTTCTCGCACAGCGCCTCCGCCGCGGTGCGCAGGATGGCAAAGGCGCGATCGCCCGCCCGGCGCAACTCCGGGTTCGTGTCGAGCGGAATGCCGGCCTCGAACATGGCGGCGAAATAGGCGGGCTCGGTGCGGGCGAAGGCCAGATAGGCCTTTCCCAGGTTGTTGAAAGCGGTGAAGGGGTCGGGCCTGCCCTCGTTCCAGGCGGTCTTGAGGAAAGCCTCGAAGCGCTCGAAGCCCTGGCGGGCCACGTCGGCCATGAGAGCGTCGCGATCTCGGAAATGCCGATAAGGGGCCGCCGGGCTGACGCCGGCCCAGCGCGCGGCGTCGGCGAAGGTGAAGCCCGCCGGACCTTTCTCGCCGATGAGATCGAGCGCCGCCCGGATCAGCGTCTCGCGCAGATTGCCATGGTGGTAACCGCGCCTTCCGGCCTCGTCCGCCGGCCCATGGCCCCGCCCCTTGTCCTTCGACCAGCTCATGTAAAGAGGTCTTACATGAGTCGGACCGGTTGCACCATCGCCTTGGAAACCCTCGCAGAGCGGTGAAGGAGGAGGAATGCAAACGGCGGATTCGCTGTTACTCTTTCATGACTGCCTGTTTAGCCACGGCATAGATCGCCGCATCCGCAAGCGTTTGACCCCTATGACATCAAATATCCGACCGGCATCAGACGCTCGACCGGAAACCATGCCGTCCTCGGTCTATGCCTATATCTGGAAGGTCAGCGGCAGGGGGCAGCTCGCCATCTGCCTGCTCTCGGCCGTCTTGATTCCCGTAGGCACCGTGCCCTTGGACTTGCAACGGCGCATGGTCGATACCGCGCTGGGCGACAAGAATTTCAATCTGCTGATCCTTCTGGGTCTGCTCTATCTGGCGGCGATCCTCGTGCAGCAGACCATGAAATATGGGCTGAACCTCGCGCGGGGCTGGGTCGTGGAAGATGTGACCCGCCGCCTGCGCCGGGCGATTCATGGCCGCAAGGACAAGGACGGCCTTGCCCTGAATGGAGCCACTCAGGATCCGGGG
>Ga0335070_10007054_pt1 | contig 13191 bp, 9 predicted proteins | sample Lox_Sample_13_FD_206722 | JGI IMG/M metagenome (GOLD analysis project Ga0335070, IMG submission 206722) | Soil microbial communities from Loxahatchee National Wildlife Refuge, Florida, United States - Lox_Sample_1.3 | ecosystem: Environmental > Terrestrial > Soil > Wetlands | place: USA: Florida...
CCTGCAAAATCAGTCTGCCGACCTCGGTGGAACCGGTGAAGGCAACCTTGTCGACCCCGTGATGCGCGGACAGCGCCGCACCGGCGGTTTCTCCATAGCCGGGCACGATGTTAACGACGCCGTCCGGAAAGCCGGCCTCGGCGAACAACTCTCCCAGCCGCAGCGCGGAAAGCGGCGTCTGCTCGGCCGGTTTGAGCACGACGGTGCAGCCAGTCGCGAGAGCTGGACCCAGTTTCCAGGCCGCCATCAGCAGCGGAAAATTCCAAGGAATGATTTGCCCTACAACCCCGACCGGCTCGCGAACCGTGTAGGCAAGGTACCGTGTGCCCCGAGCGTATGGCACCGAAATCGGGATACTGCTTCCTTCAATCTTGGTCGCCCATCCTGCCATGTAGCGCAGAAGGTCCACGGCCAGCGGTACATCGACAACGCAGGCCACACTGAGAGGCTTGCCGTTATCCAGGGTTTCTAGCTGTGCCAACTCGTCGAGGTGCTGCTCCAGAAGATCAGCCAAGTTCCAGATCAATCGACCCCGTTCCGAAGGTGTTAGCTTTGGCCAGGGTCCAACTTCAATAGCTCGCCGTGCTGCGGCAACTGCCCGGTTGATGTCTTCTTGGTCGCCTTCCGCCACTTGCGTGAGTACTTCGCCCGTCGCGGGATTGTAAGTCGGAAAGGTTTTTCCGGAAGCGGATTCCACCCATTTGCCGTCGATCAGCATTTTGCGGGGTTGGGTTACAAACTTGGTGACGCGATAGTCCAACTGTACCGGCGAGACCGCTGTTGCCATGATTCACTCCTCTCCTGGCCAGTGACGGCCATTTGCTGTTCGCGACGAGATGCCTCGTAGCGCATTCAGATTGGATCAGAATGGTCCGATGCAAGAAGAGTACACTCTGCCGAAACGGCATGGCTTGCGAAGAGCGTATACATGGCCAGTCTGCTTCCCGTTTCGGGAAGCCTGCAAACCAAAACGATAGCAAGAGCCTAGCGACATGTTTCCGGGCTCGACGTCTCGTGCAGAACGTTCACTGGAATGGCAGCGTTCGCGTGAACCCTGCGCAAGGAGTTCGTCTGCCTCGCAAGAAGGCGCGGAGACCTCCCATGCTGTTTGCCAAACAGGACATCTGCCCCGTGATTGATGCGATGCCCGAGCCGACCAAATCCATTGTCACCTTGATGGTTGGCTCGTTGCGGATCGGAGAGTCCACCGTATTGCGTTGGGAGAGAATTCACCGGGTCGAATCGAAATCTAGTTCCCGAGGATAAGGAGACCAAGAGTAACCGTCGGTGACAGGATGGGATTGGTTAGGAAATCCGAATGATACCGGGAAGCCGGTCAAACGCCGAGTCAAACGTTAAGATGTGGTCGATTCCGTGCTGTTCCATCACCGCGAGGTGCACGGCATCACGGGCAGACAGCCGCCGATACCCCAGCACAATCTGCTTCGCACGTTCTGCAACAGCTAGGTCAACCGCCAGTACCTGGTCTACGACACCGAGCAGAGCATCGAACGCGGGTTGGATTGCGTCGCGACGGTCGATCGCAACGTAACGGTGCAGAATCTCCTGCAGCACCTCGGCATCCGTAACCAGGCGCTGCCGGTCGCTGACCAGTTTTTCGAGCAAGCGCTGCGCGTCGGTCTTGTGAGGATGAGGTGCGCCCACGAGATACATCGGAATGTTGGAATCGACCAGAATCAAGGCTGCGCACCAGTTCCGTATCCCCTCTCGATCTCTGTCAGCATGACATCAATATCACTTACCGGATAGTCGTGTTGTGCCGCCGCACGGATGACTTCGAGCTTCTTGCCCATGCTTCCCACAGGTTCACGGCGGCGCGCCAGATCGAGCGCTTGCCGCACCCACTCGGCGATCGACATATGGCGGGAGCGCGCCGTGCGCTGAATTTCCCGATATTCGGGATCCTGGAGAATTACTTGCAGCCGTTTAGCCATAGTGTGAGTCTATACAACTCATCAGCATGAGTCAACATCTTGTCCCAAGCCCAATCTTCGGTGACCTTGAGTTGGGCTTGAGGGGAAGACAGGCGGGACCTGTTCCTAACAAAGCTTTCCGGCAGCAGAAAAGAGCCGCTCTTTTGGAAGGCGGCTGCAGGGTGTTCTCTCTTATGGTGTGGCATCTCAGAGTGTCACAGTGAAATTTGTGGCGCTGGTAGCAGTTCCGCCCGGCGTGTTGAGTTGAATCTTTCCGGTCTGGGCTCCCGTTGGCAGATAAGACCGATGTTGAGGGTCGTGGAGAGTCGGCTTTCCCGCAATCTGCTCCCGGCGAAACACTGAGAACGTGAGAACGCACAAGCAGCCCCGTAGGTCTTGTACCTCGAGGTGTGCCATGAAGAGCTCCTTGTTTCCATACTTTCCGTAGCGCGCGCCTAATTTTGGTGTCAAGCGCAGCAATCGGTGGAATTCCACCAAGGGCACGGTTGGCACGCTTCAGCAGCGAATCACCTTGTTGTAGTCGCCGAGAAATTCGTCGGCCAAGGCCACGATTCGTGCCAGCCGGTAAAGCCGGTCCGATTCGTAACGCGCCAGTTTTCCGCTGCGGCGTCGACGCTGCAAGCTTCGGGGTGGCAAGTCTATTAAGTTCTGATTTGGACTGGCGGCGGGATACCCGGTTGGAGCTGGTTCCGCTGGAAGGCTGGTTCCGGCCGGAAACTCTCGCAGGACCGTGCTTTCACCGCAGCGCCTCGGCTCGCATCTCCTCGACCATCTCGCGGAAGCCGCGCATCATGACCACGAGTTCGGTGGTCGCGACTTCCTCTTGCCAATTCGAGCCGATGTGAAATGTCTCAAAGTCGTTCTCGACACCGTTAGACTTGTGTAGCTCGGCTTCGAACAGATCGAAGGTCACCCCTACATTTCGACTCGCCACATTGCCGTCTGCGTCGATAAATAAGGATGTCAGCACGTACACATTAACATTGTCCATTTATCCTCCCCATTGTCGCCATGTGGACTTGGATTTTCTCGTGGTTCTCGTGGTTCGTGCGCGCTGTCCCTCGCGGCGGGACGCGGTCTCAGCCAAATCGCGACAGAATCGAGGTTTTGAGGGGGAGGTCGGTGGCTGCGGTGCTATCGCTTGCGCCCGATGAGTAGACCGGGATCAGGCTAATTGAGGGACACTAAGCTCCCGCGTGCGTCGCGGGCAGTCTTGAACCGTTCGCTGGTGCGTCCGGCAATTTGGTTTCTTTCGTCACGAACGATTGCAGATGTGTCGCTGTAGCCGTTCGTGACCGATGCAATAATGCGACGATTCCCGTCTCGAATGAAGCGCTTCTCTAGCATAAGTAACTTATCCCTCTATTCTCAAGTATACGGAGCAAGCGACAGGTTTGGCCACTCACAAGCCTTTGAGTAACAATGGCTTACTGGTGGCCATTCGGTCCGGTCGCTCCGTATACTTAAGATGAGGACAATTGGCTGAGAGGGATCGCCAGTCTTCCCCCAGCGACCAAAGAAGCGGTTAAGCCCCTGACGAAATGCATGCCCGCAAAGGACACGGTTGGAAAGGCGTTCGAGGTAGTCGGTCGGAATGGGCGCAGGTGTTTGGTCTGTGAGCAGACATTCAACCGGCGAGGAGCCGCTGTGCACGCCCGGCAGGTCTGCTACCCAGCAAGGCAGGATTCCGAAAAGGAGGTGGGCGAATGCAGATCGGGACACCACTCCGCACGCTTGTCGTAGAGCCGCTGGAGCTTCCCGTTGAAAAACCGCAAGAAGAGAAGCCGCAGTCGGATGCGGCGCAACCGGAGCATGAGACGGAGCTAGCTACGCAGTGAGGATTCCAGACTGTATCACGCCCATCGTTGCCTACCGCCTTTGGCAGTGGGATGCCGCTGGTCTCAAGTCACTCAACGGCGAGCCGTGGATTCCCGGACAACCGCTGGCGGCACGTTGCAGGGCTCTACCCCGAAGAACGGTCCACGTTGGTTCAAGACATGTTTCGCACGACGCCCCGCAAGCGGATTGCCAATGCGGCGTGTACGGTAGCAAGAGCCTCGAGCTTCTGCGTAGCACCCGATTCTGGAATTGCGGTGTCCGTGGTCAAGTTTTCCTCTGGGGATTGACTGTGGAACACGAGCATGGATTCCGCTCACAATTAGCCTATCCAAGAAGCTTATATCTGCCGCTTGAAGCCTTCCCAGTCACTCTCGCAGAAATCGACTTGCGGCTCCAATCTCTGGTGCCCTACCGCCGCGACATCTTCCTCGCCTGCGATGGCGGAAGCATTCCCCTTTGGGGAAGAAAACGGGGGCTAGAGGCGGCTGGGCTCGATTTCCTAATGAGCAGAGGCAAGGAATGGTACGCACGTCGCAACCGGGAAAAGACTCTCAAGCACGGCGATCGCATCGCTGTCCTCGGTCGTGGCATCGCAGTGGTCGAACAGCTAGACGGGGAGCAGTTGCACGCCGTGCTGTGCGAGCGAGACGTGTTGAGAATGTCCCGCAAGGCTGTGGCTTGGCATCAACAGAACATGCGCTGGGAGGCCAGCCCTTCCGACGTTGTCCAGACGGGTGCTCTGGTTCCCGGCCTTTCCAATCGGGGACTTTCTCAAGAGTCGAGACACACTCGCAACTGAATCCTCACCATTTGGGAGAGCTGGCGCGCACGCGATTTCCGAGCACGCACCTCGCTCGCGGACTAACCGGGGCATGGAGCGCGGCACGGAAGGGAAGAAGGGTGCGAGTCGCTCGTCCAGGTTCTTCCGGACAAGGTTCAGGGTTCCGATACCAATGAACGCACTGTATGGTGCTGTGGATGCGTGGAGAATCCCTGCTGCGCCGTTCCGTCGCGCGGGCGTGGACTTGAAAGCACGCCCCTGCTTCCCTAGCGCCATCGGGGGTGCTCATCAAGGCTGATACCCAACGCGGTCTTAGCGACCACTTCGTGGGGTCATGAATGCCCCCCGACAAGTCCCCGTGGTTGCTGACCGAACGCCTAGCACTCGGGACTGAAACCAAGGAGAGGGAGACTAACCGGTCGCGCTAGCGCGGCCTCGGTGAAAGTCTTGTCCCGAACATCGGGCGAACGAGCATCGTCTCGTACTCAAATTCCATCCCCAGGGATCGCGGCCGATACCGACCAGGTGCAGGGCATGTCCAAGCCGTATATACTCTGCTTTTGGGAGCCGCCGTGGGGTTGAGCGGCTCCGCTCACGCAGGCGTGTCCTCCGAAAAGGGTGATTCTATGGAAGACCCCAAATCCCGGCCTACAGCCGGCTCGCCAGGCCTGCGGGCCCCTGTAAAGGGTGAAAGTTCTTCCAGCAATGCTCCGCTGGACCCGGACGGGGCCACCATGGCGGACCCCGACTCCCGGCCTCATGATCCTGAGGCCACGCTCGTCGATGCTCCCCCCACATCAGCTGACTTGCCCAAGCGCCCGCCTTCTGCCGGGCGCGCTCTCCCCGACCTTGTGGCGAGTGCCGCAGTATTGCACCCTGGCGATGTTCTAGGTGGCCGCTACGAAATTCTGCAACTGCTGGGCGAAGGCGGCATGGGAGCGGTATACAAAGCAAAAGACCGCGAACTGGAGCGCTTCGTAGCGTTGAAGGTGATTCGTCCGGAATTGGCGGCCAGTCGCGCCATTCTCGCCCGCTTCAAACAGGAGCTGCGGCTGGCGCACCAAGTCACGCACAGGAACGTAGTCCGCAGCTACGATCTGAGCGAGGCCGAGGGCATCAAGTTCATCACCATGGAGTTCATCGAGGGGGGAGACCTGCGTCATCTTCTCCTCGAGCGCGGCAAGTTCTCCCCACGAGAGGCGGTCGATCTCATGCGTCAAGTGTGCCTTGCTCTGGAAGCGGCGCACAGCGTGGGGGTGATTCACCGCGATCTGAAGCCGCAAAACATTATGCGGGACCAGCAAGGGCGCATTGTGGTGATGGATTTCGGCCTGGCACGCTCGGTCGGATTCGAAGGCATGACGCAGACCGGGGCGCTGGTGGGGACGATGGAGTACATGTCGCCGGAGCAGGCGCTGGGTCAGGAGTTAGATCAGCGTTCCGACATTTTCAGCGTGGGGCTTATTTTCTACGAGCTGCTGACCGGAAAGATGCCGTTCAAGGCAGATACCGCGGTGGCCAGCCTGATCAAACGCAGCCAGGAACGCGCGATACCGGCAGCCGAGCTGGACCCCTCCATTCCCAAGGGTTTGAGCGACATCGTCGGCAAGTGCCTGGAGCGTGACCTCAACCAGCGTTATCAGACGGCGCAGGAGATTCTGGCTGATCTGGACGCCTGGCTGAGCAATCGGCCTGTCTCCGCATCCGGGCTGGGGCAAGTGATCCCAGAGATTTCGCCACCCAGGACCTGGCGACGCTGGAAGTGGATTGCGGCGGGAGCGGCGCTAGTCGTGCTGGCTGTCGGCGGCTGGATGCTGCGCGGGAAACTCAGGGGAACGCCGGGAGGCACGACCGCCAAGCCAGCCGCAGTCTCGCTGGCGATTCTGCCGTTCTCTAATGTGTCCGGAGACACGAGCCTAGACTGGCTCGGCTCCAGCCTGGCAGACATGCTAACCACTGATATTGGGCGCTCCTCCAAGCTGCGCATCGTGTCTGCAGACCACCTGCACCAAGTGATGAAGGACCTCCACATCAGTCCGGATGCGGAGACTGATCCGCGAAATCTGAGGCAGCTTTCTGAATTCACGAACTCCCAAATCCTGGTGTTCGGACAGTACACGAAAGCCGGGGACCATGTGCGCATCGAGGCCACGCTTCGAGACCTGAAACAGGGACGCAATCAAACCCTCAGGGAGGAGAGTTCCTCGGATAAAGATCTGTTGCCGGCAGTGGATCGACTGGCCCAACAGATCCGTCAAAACCTGTCACTCTCGCAAGACGTCATCAGAGAGCTGCAGGCTCAGGCATTCCGGCCGAGTTCGACCTCCATCGACGCGCTGCGGAATTACAACCAGGGTCTGGAACTGGTGCGCCAGGGCAATAACCTGGAGGCCCAGAAGAAGTTTGAGGCGGCGACACAGGCAGACCCGCAGTTTGCTCTCGCCTTTGCGCGATTGGCGCAGACCTATGCCAATCTGGGCTATGACAACGAGGCGGAACGCTACTCGCGGCAGGCGGTGGACCTGGGCCAGCAACTTCCGGCTGCTGAGCGATACCTGATCGAGGCCAGTAACGCTCGCATCACTAACGATAACCAAAAAGCCATCGACGCTTACGAGAATCTTGCCAAAGCTTCGCCGTATGACCCGGACATTCAGTTCGCACTGGCACAGGCCTACGAGGCGGCCAGCGATTTTGACAAAGCGCGGGAGCATTATGCCAAGGTGCTCGAGCAAGATCCGAAGTATGTGGATGCTCTGCTCGGCAGCGGACGGGTCGAGATTAAGGCGGGCAAGCCGGAAGCTGGCCTGAATTACCTCAATCGCGCCTATGACCTTTCCGTCCAGCTGGACAACCAGGAGGCGAAAGCCGCTATTCTGCAGGCCAAAGGTGTGGCCTACCGTCTGATGGACCGGCCCCAGGACGCGCTTCGCAATTATCAGGACTCGATGGAGATCAAGCGGGCCATCGGCGACCGTAGGGGCATTGCGGGCAGTCTGAACGAAATAGCCACCGCCCAAGTGATGCTGGGACAGCCCGATGCGGCAGACAAGAGCTATAACGAAGCCCTCAAGATTCGCCGGGAGATCGGCGACAAGGGCGGCATCGGCAATACCCTGATCGACCTTGCCAATCTCTATTCGGACCGGGGGAAGCTGGATCAAGCACTGAGTCTGTACAAGGAGTCGCTCCAGATCCAGCGGGACCTGCAGGACGAATCCAATCAGGCGTTGTGTCTGAATAACATCGGCACAGCATACCTTTCCAAAAGCCAATACCAGGATGCTTTGACCTACTACCAGCAGGCGCTGGCGCTGCGGCAAAAGTTAGGTGTCGCCGACGATCTAGCAGACACCGTGCGCAATGTTGCGGTCGCCAACACGAAGTTAGGGCAGTACGATGAAGCGCTGAAGGATTATCTAAAGGCCCTCGATCTCTGGCGCGACAGCGGCGACGGCAGAGGCACCGCGATGAGCGCTTACGACATGGGGACGGTTTTCTCCTATCAAGGACGCTTCGGCGCGGCCCTGAACTCGCGCCAGGACGCGCTCAAGGGTTTCCGAGAGGCAAAGGACAGCAGCGCCTGGATGGCGACCGCCTTAATCGGATATGGCGAAGCGCTGGCCCAGGTGGGCCGCGGAGACGAGGCGCAGCCATATTTCGATGAGGCCCTTACCATCGCGCGACAACTGAAAAACCCCAGCACGATGGCGGAGGTTTATTACGGAGAAGGCGAGGTAGCCACGTACCGAGGCGATTTCAAAGCGGCCCGCTCCTTTTACGAACAGGCTCTGCGATCAGCGTCCCAGGCGAAGGATGCCGAACAGAGTCTGCTGGCGCGAAACGCGCTTGCCCGCAATGACCTCAAACGGGGCGACGCGGCCGCCGCCGTTGCCAGCTTGCGCAGTCTGGCGGTGCAGGCGGAGTCGCAGGGGTTGAAATACGAATCTCTGCGCTGCCACCTCGACTTGGCGGAGGGTCTCATTATCACGAAAGCGCTCCCCCAGGCGCGGACCGAACTGGAGCGTACCCTGACCCAGACAGAGCGGCTCGGGCTGAAGTATCTGCAGGTACGCGCGGAATTCCTACTGGGGAATGATTTTCGAGCGGGTGGCAGCAGCTCTCTTGCCAATGATCACTACCGCCGGGCACTGCAACTGCTGAACGACATCGAGAAAGAGGCGGGGAACAGCCGCATCATGAAGCGAGCCGATTTTGCCGCCATTGCCGAACAGGCGAAGCGTTAAAAAAAGCCGAGCCCGCAGGCTCGGCTTCATTTATCACTACGATTTACGCGTCCTTCATTTTCCTTTCTTGATCACATTCCCCGTCAGGCTGACCTGTTGCGGACTGCCAAGCGCGTTGTCGGCGATGTTCAGGGTGGCGATACGTGTACCCAGATCATCGGCCCAGAACACCACATAGACCTTACAACTGTTGCCCACGGACAGGGACGAGCCGCAGAAACTGAGCAGGGTGTAGTCATCCGCGTCTGAGGTGTTATCGGTGATCGAGATGCTGTTGATGGAGAGCGTGCTTGTACCAGTATTGCTGATGGTCACAGTCTTCACCAGCAAACTGAACTGGTAGACCGTGCCGAAGTTGATGCTGGAGGGCGAAATGGAGACGGTTGGCCCATTCACAGTAAGCGTGAAGCTCTGCAGCGCATCGCTGCCCACTCCGTTGCTGGCGGTGAAGGTGATGGGGAAAATTCCGTTGGCGATGGGGGTTCCGCCGAGAGTTGCCGTGCCATCGTGATTGTCGGCAAAGCTGAAACCGGCAGGCAGCGCTCCAGACTCCGTCAGGGCGGGAACCGGGAAGCCGGTTGCGGTGACTATGAAGCTACCGGGAGTTCCCACTGTGAACGTAGCGCTGGCGGCACTGGTGATGGCCGGAGGCTGATTCACCGTCAGGGTAAAGCCCTGCACGGCATCGGGGTTGACGCCGTTATGGGCGGTCAGAGTGATGCCATAGACTCCTCCCGACCCGGCAGGCGGGGTCCCCGACAACGTGGCGGTTCCGTCTCCGTTGCTGACTACGGACAGCCAAGCCGGTAGGGAAGCTCCCGAAACGGTTGAGGCCGGGAAGCCGGAGGTCATGACCGTAAAGCTGCCAAAGGTACCCACGGTGAAGACCGCACTGTTTCCGCTGAGGATAAGGGGGGCCTGGCCAATGGTGAAGTTGGAAGAATCTGAGCGGGTGTTCAGCACCGAGTCGGTGGCGTTCACGGTCAAGGTGGCGGGGCCAGTACCGCTAAAGGTCACGATATCGCCGCTGTTAACGTTCTGATTTACTCCCGGCCCAACCACGGTACCAGTGCAGCTGGTGGTCACGTTCGGCGCAGTCGGGTCAGGTGTGCAGGAAAACTCCATCGGCACTCCGCCACCCGCCGGCCAGAAGCTGCCATCCGCCGGCGAAGTGATGCTGATGGTGGGAGGCGCGGTACACCCCTGTCCGTTCGGCCCCTCGACTAGAATGAAGTCCGAGAAATTTTTCGTGCTTGAATGCGATCCGGGATCGTTGCGAGTCTGGGTGAAGTCTTCGATGATGTTGGTCCAGTCGCTTGTGCCGATCGGGGCCTTCAGCATACAGGGTCCCGTGATCGTCTCGTCCGTGTTGAAGTTGTTGAACAGATCGTATTGCAGGTCGGCACAGGAGCCACCGTCAAGGTTGCACGTCACCTCAAACTCCACGCACAGCCCGCCGGTGCCTTCGTATATGGCGCACTGATCACCCCCGTAGGGAGTGCCCTGCAGGCGCGGAGCAAAGTCTGACCGGCCGATGGGAATGGCGGTGACGGTGACCACGTCGGGATCTGCGTTGGTGTACTGCAACTTGTGGTTGTAGCTGCCAAACACGTAGTTCGTGGTCTGGGTACCCCCTCCCTGCGTCAAAGTCTGGGTGATCGTCGTTGTGGTGGTCGCCGGAGTAAACGTCCAGTTGAGAATGTCGTTGTTCTCGGTCAAGGCTCCGGTTGCGCCCGTAAAGCCCACCCACGCGGCACCGTCGTTGAGGGTCAACAGGTTCGAGAGGCTCACATTCACGGTCAGCACCGGAGATCCCGCATTGTCCAGGAAGACGCGCAATATGTTCTGGTTCCCGTCGTAGTCAATAGTGGCGGTGTGGACGTTGCCGTCTGCCAGAAGAATTCCGTTGAGACCGGCGCTGGTCACAATCCCCAACTCTGCGGGCAAGCCGCTACTGGGACAAATTGCATCGTGGTGTTGCGTGTTGGGATCGGTGCCGCAGCTCTGCACGGCGATATGGTTGGCATCAGGATCCCAGGCGTTCTGGTAGGTGTCGAATTCCACCGCCAGGCTGTTGGGGATCGCGGTCCCATTGTCACCGGGGTCTGGCACGCCATAGCCGATGGCCCCACCCGAGCCTCCGCGGGCGGCGGTTCCAAATCCCTGCCCCGCTGAGTTCTGGATCACGAAGGCGATGCCGTCGGCGGGATTCCCGGCGTGAGTGAGCTGGAACTGGAACACCGTGGTGAACCCGTTGGACACGGATTGCGGATGGGGAGATTGCGGGTCCAAGATCGACCAAGCCGTACCCGACTCGTGAGCCTGTCCGTCGATGGTCAAGCGCAGTACCTTCTGGCCATTCATGTTGGTGGCTTGACCCGCCGACCCATTCCGGGCGAGGCCAGTGACATCGCTGAAGTCCGAGAATGTGACCTGTCCAGAGGCGGTGGCTGTTAAAAGAACAGTGAAAACTAGAAAGCCGGGCAACACGAGCTTAGAGAAAGTACGATTCAAGGCGCACCTCGCAAGGTGGATTGAAACACCAGAAGACAGAACCTGAATCCGAACCGCAACGGAGTCACAGCGCGATCGGGGAAGGCCGGGAGAGTCTAGGGCCTCCGGCTGTTCAAGTCAAGACCCAATCCGCGAATTGGCCTGAAATTTCGCGGGTTCCAGAGGGAATGCCGGCAGCGCAGTCGAGGGTTGGAGTGCAAGATTTTGCACACGAAAACTGGACGCTCCCCGGGGGACCCGCGTCCCGCATGTTCATGGTTTCGCGTCGCTCGATCCTGAGATGCCCAGTTGCCGGTCGCATTCGGCGAGGCACCGCACGACATGCTTGGGCTCTTCGCGCTCACCGCTTTCCAGCTCAGCGCGCCTTTGTTTGTCCTGCCACAAGGCAAGGCTCTTCTGGCACGAGGAACGAGCTTTTTGCCAATACTGACGCCTTTCACTCGCCGGGGTACCTCGCCTTCGCGCCAGGGCGGAGTACGCGTCGCCCTGATCGGCGTAAGCCTCCGCCAGGCCCGTGCGCAGGTAGCGGTTGCCTCCCGTTCTTGGGGACATCTCCTCGAAGGTGGTTATGGCTTCCGCAAAGACCTTCAGCGAGGAGGATGGCCTGCCCAGGGCCACCAGGCCGAGGCCAATTCCGTTGTCGCTAAAGGCGAAGTTTGATTTCGCCAGGGAGTTCTTGGGGTCAGCTGCCAGGAGACTGTGAAAAATCTGGTGGGCCCGGCGGTAGGTGTCCAAGGCAGCGGCCATGTCGTTCCGGTCTCCATGGTATCCGGCAAGTCCATTGATTGCCTCGCCAAGGTATTCGCGGAGCATAGAGTTGCTGGGATTGGCCGCGGACACATCCTGCAGAATCTCGATGCTCTTGCTCTGCATTTGTACAGCTTGGCCAAGGTCCCCCTTCTGAGCCAGGCACCTGGCGATGCCGACATAATCCGCCGCCAAATGCGTGCGCAAGGGCATATTTCCTTCGCCGCCGCCCAGCGCGGCTTCGCGAATGGAAGCGGCGCGCCGGTAATCCTCCAGTGCCCCGGCGGGATCGCCGGTCTCGAACAGAAGAGAGGCGGTGAAGTAGTAGCCTCCGGCCAGTTGATCTGTGCGCGCGGGATCATGGTTGCCGGCGGCCATTTTCTGCGAGATCAGCAGCGCCTTGCGCATGGTGTCCAGAGCTTCGGAGAAATTGCCGGCAGCCTCCAGTACCTGGGCGATCCTGACATAGTTGCCGGCCAACTGCTCCTGTAACTGCTCATCATTGGGAGCGCCTGCAACCAGCGACTCTCGGAGCGCCAGCGCCTTGCGGTAGCTTTCCAGCGCTCCCGGCTTATCGCCCAAATTGGCCGCATAGGGGTATCCCAGGACATCTCCGACCCTCTCGTAGGCGGCAGCGAGCTCCTTTTGCAGGGAGACATCGCCCTTGGCTTCCTGATTGAGACTATCCAGGTATTGCAGCGCGCGGGTGACGAGCAAGCGCCTCGCAGGGGTCGAGCCGGGTAAATCCCGGATGGCATCGTGAATCTCAAACATCAGTGAGTCGGCAAGCTTGCGAACGTCGCTGAAACGTTTCTGGGCCTTGCGGGCATTCGCGTCGGCGATACGCGCCTCCCGGACTGTAGAGACCACTCCAACAATCAGGCTGAGGCCGATCAGCAAGCTGGCGGCGATTCCGATCTTGTGCCGCCGCACGAACTTGCTGAGGCGATACGGAACGGAGTCCGGCGTCGCCGTGACGGGTAGGCCCTGCAAGTGGCGACGGATGTCTTCCGCCAGTTGTTCCGCCGAGGTGTAGCGGCGCTCGGGTTCCTTGCGCAGAGCCTTGAGGACAATGTTGTCGAGGTCGCCCTTCAGCCGGCGGCGGTGC
>Ga0335070_10007056_pt1 | contig 13191 bp, 13 predicted proteins | sample Lox_Sample_13_FD_206722 | JGI IMG/M metagenome (GOLD analysis project Ga0335070, IMG submission 206722) | Soil microbial communities from Loxahatchee National Wildlife Refuge, Florida, United States - Lox_Sample_1.3 | ecosystem: Environmental > Terrestrial > Soil > Wetlands | place: USA...
AAAGGCGCTTGGTGCCGGGATAGCTGCGCGCCCGGGAGACGCCCTGGATGGTTGCGGAAACCGGCGTCAGTCCCGTCTGACGGGCCTCATCCTCGGTGAGGCCGGTGGAGGCGACCTCAAGCCCGAATACCTTGAAGCACTGGGAGCCGACGATACCAGGAAAGGTCACATCCTGGCCGCCGATGTTCGCCCCGGCAACCCGCCCCTGTTTGTTGGCCGTATCCCCCAGGGGAATGTAGACCGGCTTACGGCTGACGCGGTGGTAGCTCTCGCAGCAGTCGCCGGCCCCGTAGACGAAGGGGAGATTGGTCTGCTGGTGATCGTTGACGGCAATGGCGCCGGTTCTGCCTAGGACGATACCCGCCTCGGCCGCCAGCTTAACTTCGGGGGCGACCCCGACGGCGATGAGGACGATGTCAGCCTCAACCGTGCCGTTCCCGGTGCGAACAGCGATGCCGCTCGGCGAGCGGTCGAACCCCTCCAACTTCACTCGAGGCGTGAAGGTAACGCCGTTTGCCTGAAGCTCTTCCACGATCTTGGCGGAGAAGTCTTCGGGGAGCCTCATCACCGGGCGGGCTTCACTCTCGAGAACGGTCGTTTCCAGCCCGAGGGCCCTGAAGGCTTCACACATTTCGAGGGAGATGTATCCCGCCCCTACCGCCACGGCACGCTTGGTCCGTCGGTCCTGAATGAACCGCTTGATCCGAAGGGCGTCGGAAACATTGCGGAGGGTGAAGATCCCCTCGACGTCCAGACCCGGAACCTTTGGGAGTCGCGGTCCGGCACCGGTTGCCATAACCAGATAGTCGAAGGCAACGGTCTCGCCGCCTGCAAGGACCACGGTCTGAGTCTCGGGCTTCACCGCCGCGACTCTGGTATGGAGGCGCACGTTGATACCGGACTTGGCAAAGGCCTCGGGGGTTCGGACGATCAGCTTGCTCTGGTCTTTGATTACATCACCGATGTAATAGGGAGTGGGTCAGGCTGCAAAGGAGACATGCTCACCCGCTTCGAGAATGGTAACCTCCAGATCGACCATCCCGCGCTTTGCTCTGGCCGCAGCGCTTGGCCCGCCGGCTCCCCCGCCGACCACAACCAGTCTTTTCGCCATAGAACCTCCTTCTTCTCACATGTGAGATCACCATCGTCATGGTGAAGGCAGGCGTCCGCGAGAGCAGCAGAGCATCTAGCCCCCTCTGCCAAAGGGGGGTTCTCCAAGACGTCAAGTTCCCCGAAAGGTAACGTCTGCTATTTTTCTTCTCTATCCTACACCACCACCTGCCCCTCGTCCACGATTGAGAGACGAACAGATCCTGTCTGTCGGGTGGGCAACGCCCACAGAACGGTTGCGCCCATTTGCTGGCGGGCGCTGCCCACCCCACATTGTCTGTCTAACCAGTGGAGAAACCTGACTACGGCGACAGGCGGCGAAGCAGCCAGGTGCAGACCGCTTCCTCCAGGGGTTTCTTGTGGTCGCGAAAGGTGTGCTCTGCACCGGGAATCAGGATGACCGTGACCTGCTCGGCGGCGGGCGCATTCCGACGGAGCTCATCCGCCACCGCCGGATCGGCCAACCGGTCGGCAAGACCATGGACGATAAGGATGGGTCTCGTGACCTGGGCAATGTTCCTAAAGGGATCAGAAAGGCTCTGCGGCCCCCTGAGGCTCACCACGTGGTTTGCGGTGTAAAAGGCCTTTCCCAGGGGCCCAAGGTCGACAACCATCCACTGGTCCCCGCGCCCGGCGGCTACGAGGTCTTGAGCCTCGAGGAGGACCCGGGATGCGGCTTCCCGTCCGAAGACCCTCACGTTCCATTCAAAGAGGTTGCCCGGCGGCCCGGTGAGGATTACGCCGGCGACTCGGGAGTCGCCGGTGGCCGCCAGGTAGTAGAGCACTCGGTTGGTGCCCATGCTGTGGCCGTAGAGAAAGAGGGGGCGAATGCCCCGTCGGGCCATATCATTCACCGCCGCGGCGATGTCCAGCCGATTCTCCTCGAAACGGTTCCGCTTCGGCCCGAGGTCGTGGTCGCGCATGTTGATCGCGAGCGCGGCCATGCCGCAGGCGGCAAGCGACTGTGGGAGAAAGGACATGACATCCGTGTAGAAGTTCCCCCCGTAGCCGTGGATCATTACCACTCCGGCCCGGATTTCCCCCTGCTGGGGCTGGTATAGCAGGCCGGTGAGAGAGATGCCGTCCTCGGTCTTGATGCAGATGAGCTCGGTTCGAACCGAGGTTTCAGCCCTGGCCGAGGTGAGCCAACAGAGCGCGAGGAAGAGAGCAAGGAGCGCCGCGATGCGAGAGCTGCGCCATGGTTTCACGTCGTTCTCCCCATCAGAGGTCTTCCAAGGTTCTGCCGCCAAGGAGCCATGCCGGATCAAGAGCGTAGGCGTCGCGAAGGGTCTCGATCCATTCCTTGCGGAGAGGCTTTCTCCCGGCTTCCAGATCCGCCAATTCTTGGCTTGCGATCCCGAGTCGTTGTGCCACTACCGTTCGGCTCAGCCCCCGGATCTCTCTGAAGCGCTCGAGACGCTCGCCGATGAGCTTGAGATCTCTCTCGGTCATATTTCCTCCTCCGTTCCTCTTCTCTTCCCGACTGCGATCCCTGGTCGCACCAGGGGTTGAAACGTGGGAAAGCTCCCGAGCGCTCGTGGAGCGATGAGGGTTCAGGCGAATGGTTGGAGGGACTACGCGGGTTCACCCCTCAGTAGGAGGCTCCCCCGGAGGAAGGCCGCTTCGCTCTTCGTCCAGGCGGCGCAGCCCTTCCATGAGGAGCTGCATGGTATCCTTGGTGATCTTCGTGGCGGTCGCAATGATTTCCCCGGGCTGAAACTGGAACTGTCCCTCCTCCCACTCCAGGAGCCGATAAAAGGCCTCTTCACCCTCGAGGTCTTCCAGAGCGACCTCGGTGATGGAGCCTCTCTGAAAGTGGACCTCAGCCTTGGCGTGCTTATCCATGATTGCCAGGGTGCCGGTGCGCCTATTGAGCGCCAGGGTCTGAATGAGTTCGGGGATGCTGAAGGTTTTCACGTTACCCTGGATCCCTCGATCCAGCATGTCCATGATTCTGCTGTTTGTCTGCTGCAGACGCTGGGTGAGCAGTTTGGTGAAGTAGAGATTGAGGGAGGGATTGTCCAGGAGCAAGGGGGTGAAATCCTCCTTCCTCAGAACGAGAAGGGTCGTGGGGCTCTTGGCCTTGATGGTGGCCGAGACCGGCTCCCCCGAGATGAGGGACATCTCGCCGAAACACTCGCCCTCGGAGAGGGTGGCGAGGATCTCTTCGCCGAGCTGTCCACCTTCTCGCACCACCAGGACTTCGCCCTTGGTGATGATGAAGAGAGACTGCCCCACGTCACCCTGACGGATGATGTCTGTTCCCGTCTTTACGCGACGAAGCTGAAGGAGCGGGATAATCTTTTCCAGCGAAGGACCCGGCAGGGGAGAAAAGATGGGCACGGCCTGAAGCTGGGCAATATCGAGCTTGAGGCGATCCAGGTGCTTCTCAATTTCCCCCGCTGCGAGGAGCCGACGGAACTGTTTCTCCACCTTGAATACAACACTACCCTGGGAGCAACAGCAGCGGAGTGTCGCCGTATCCTGACCTGTCTGCAAGGTGGCGAAGGCGACCCCTCGTGACAGAGGAAAGATGCAAGGGTGCAACTGGTCGATGGCGGTGATACACGCCTTGTCGGACTCCTCGAGAACGATCCGCGGGTAATCGACGGTGAACTGCTCGCCGTTGACGAAAATCCGACAGCCGCTGGTGTCTGTTGCCGTCAAGATCAGCTTGATCACCGCCATGGTCAGCACTCCCCCGCGCCAGCCCAAGAGCCGGCGGCGGTATTATAGCAGGCTTATCAGGCGGGAGAAAGTTCTTTGATGCTTTTCTCAAGGCTCCGTGGTATGTACCACCATAGCGCGGCGTCATGTGGCGGAACCGAGGAGGGGGCGATGAGAGTTCTTGCCATTCTCGGGAGCCCCAGGCGGGGCGGGAACACGGAAATTCTGCTGGATGAAGCTATCCGCGGCGCTCACGAGCATGGAGGCGCGTGCGAGAAGGTGGTACTCCGCGATCTCAAGATCAGACCCTGTCTGGAGATCTATCAGTGTGCCAAGGCCGGCATATGCGCGATTCAGGACGACATGCAAGCGCTTTTTGGTAAGATCGCGGAAGCCGAGCGACTGATCATTGCCTCCCCGATCTTTTTCTACAGCGTTTCCGCGTTGACGAAGGCGATGATTGATCGGTGCCAGTCTCTGTGGGTGAAGAAGTATGTCCTGAAATTACCGATTTCTCCTCTCCCCGATCGTCGTGGGGCGTTCATCTCCGTGGCCGCCACACGCGGGAAAAAGCTCTTTGACGGTGTTCGCCTCACCATGAGGTACTTCTTTGACGCCATTGACGTTGTCTATAGCGACGAACTGCTGGTACGGGGCGCGGACGAGAAAGGGGCGATCCGAGAGCGTCCGGAAGCGCTGGAGGAGGCCTATGCCCTAGGGGTGCGATTGATCGCCTCGCGGGAAAGAGCGCCCGGCTCGTGAGGAATTTTGCCGGTGATGAAGTCGGACGCGCCGGTCGTAGCCAGTCGAGTCAAACAAACAAGGAGGGGAGATCATGCTGTTCATGGCTATCTTCACGTACGACCCACAGGATCGGGACCAGGTCATCCAGCGACGGATGAAGAGTCCACGTGCACCGAAGGGCGTGGAGGTGAAGGGGGAGTGGTACGATATCTCCGGTCACCGGGTTTTCCGCCTCTTTGAGGCAGACGATGTGGCCCATGTGGCCGCCCTCTTCTTCAACTGGACTGATCTTGGATTCGCCGAGCTAATCCCGGTGCTCGAGACGGAATTCGCCATCAAGATGCTCCGGAAAGTCACGCGGAAGTGACGACGGCTCGGTGATGGTCGACGAGGGCAGGGGGTCCGGGGCAGCCGGCGTAAGACCGGCCAGACATGATGCCGTGTACGGCGGTCGGCTCCGCCGCGCCGGGTTCCGGCCGGTCTCGAGACCTTTACACCCATAGACCAGCCCGGCAAGGCCGTTTCCCCGAGGAGATGGATTGATGGATCGCCGAAGGCCGAGAGTGCGTTGGGGTGTTCTCGCTCTTGCGGGCATGGTGCTCGTCGCCTGTGGTACACCTCTCATGGGCCGACTCGTAACCGTGAAGGCCGTGAAGGCGCCGGAGGTGAACATTCTCAAGTTCCGATCCATCGGAGTGGTACCCTTCCGGAGCCCCGAGCGGAATGTGGGAACCCGACTTGCCGACGATCTGGTGCGGAAGTTGAACCGTGAGCCTCCGTCGGCCCTCCTGATCCCAGGGAGCAAGGATGTTTCTCCGGATCCTGACTCGCTCCGTCGTTTGGCCAAGATCGCCGAGGTTCAGGCGCTTCTCGTCGGGGAGATCACCGAGTATTCGGTGCAGGTCTCTCGTGATACCGCCTCGTTGGCGGCCTTTCCCGACTTCGGCGAAGACGATCCCCAGGCGCTCGCCTGGGTCACTCTCAGGGAGAATCCGACGATCGGCGATGGGACCTACCCCCGTCTCCAACCACGGGGCCCCACCCAGACCGTTCAGGCGCAGATCACCAGATCGAGTTACGGCCTCACCTTGAAGGTGCGCCTCGTCGAAGGCGAAACGGGCGCAACCCTCTGGGAGGACGAGATTTCCCGGCATCTCCAGCGCCGCACCCTTCCAGGATCGCCGGTGGACGCCGACGCTCTGATTGTGGAGCTGCAGCGCTCCATGGTCCAGGAGTTGGTCCAAAGGCTGACGCCCCATGAGGCGACTGCGGAGCGGATGCTCAGGGCCCTCCCTCTCTACAAGGACCCGAAGGCGGTGGAACTCGTCCGAGCGGGCATTGACGCAAGCGCTCAGGATGATTGGAAGACGGCGGAGCGCTGCTTCCGGGAGGCTGCTCTCCTCCTTCCCGACGCGGCCGCCGTCCACGGCAACTTGGGGGTGGTCTACGAGCGGAGCGGGCGGCTCGTGGAGGCGTATGCCGCTTACCGTCGGGCGTACGCCTGTCAGCCGGGGGATCCGACCTACCGGTACTATGGCGGCGACCTGCAGATCGCCTTTACGCCCGACCTTCAGAAAGAGGATCTGCCGACGCTGGTCCTGGGGCTGCGGGCTGACGGGCTCCTGTACCTGGACGGCGGCAGGGAGGCTCGGCAGCGTCTCGAGGACGGCTTTGTCATCTCCCGGACCGAGGTGCGACGGGATTCCCACTCCGGGAAAATCACGGAGGTAAGCGAGGTGGAGATCGCCCGGGGCAAGATCGTCGAAGTACTTGCCCGTATGTCCCTCGGGCAGGTGCTCCTCCGGGATCCTGAGTTGGAGGTCAGGGCCGGGGACCTGGTGCGCTTGACCAGTGGATAGGCGGTAAGCGAACGGACCGACCGGGGGAGCTGAGTCGAGCAGATGTCTATCCGTGAGATTGCAAGGCTCCTCTATCGGCTTAAGAAGGACGTGGAGGAGCGGGAGCGGGCCTTCGAGGCGGAGCCGCCTGGTGAGAGGCGTGACACGCTGGAACGAGAGCTGGCGAAGGCGCGAGCGGAGTACCGGCAGGCGAAGAAGATTCTTGAGGGAGAAAAGGGCGACCCCCTCTCCGGTCGCCGGCAGTGACGTAAAAGGTTCGCGCCAACTGACCCCACCCCCTCGGTCTCAGGCTGCCTGGGCAGCGGCGGCGCTGACACCCACGGGAGACTCTGATTCTTCCCCCTTGCATGCTGGGGTCCGAGCCGCCGATGGGGAGCGCACCCCATGAGGCGCTCACGCCCTTGGCTGAACCTCCTTGGCAACAGGCGCAGGCTCATCGGGGCCGACTGTCAACTCTCCTCATCCTCCTCTCCGCGAGTGTAGGAAAACTCGCCGATTTCGCTCGTCAGCATCGATTCGCCCCGCATCTTCGCCTCCTTCTCCCGTTTCGATTGACAGCGGACACACCAGCGGGTGAAGGGCATGAGCATGAGGCGTTTCTCGTTGATCCGCTCGTCGCAGTCCTCGCAGAGCCCATAGTCGCCCCGAGTAAGCGCCTCGAGGGCCTCGTCGATCAAGAGAAGTTTTCTTCTCAGGCGGTCGCTGAACAGGTAGGCGTATTCTGCGGCCAAGTCTCTGGTGGCGTTGTCTCCCAGGTCGCCCAGCTCGCCGCCCTCCCGGGTGGACTGGGATTGGGCCTTGACCTGGTCCAGCACCTGATGCCGCATGTCGAGCAGCATCTTGCGAAATCGGTCCTTGCTCTGTTTCGAAATGCTCATGGTCCGCCGCTTTCAAAGGTAGGAGTGCGCCGAGATTCTGCCCTCATGGCGAAAAGCAGATGCTTTTTAGCTCATTCACAGGCAAAAGAAAAGGGCTTTTTTTGGAGCTTGTCGGTTCTGATCGTCTCCCTGAATTCTCCCATACATGGCGATGGGTTGCAGTTTTTCTCCACCGAGACTATCCTTGAGGCACTGGCTTCAGCCCCCGGGGTCTGCCTGAGCAGGTGGTGCCTATCGCAGGCTCGACACTGAACAATGAACGGCCTCCGGAGAAAGGAAGGAGATCCCCGTGCGCATCATGGACACGTTGAGAAGTCTATCGCCGGCTCGCATCGTCTCTACTGTCAAGAAGCCGGTCACGAAGAAGGTTGCCTGGTGGACGGCCGGCATACTCGGCCTGTACGCCATTGTCGGCTTCCTCGTGCTCCCGCCGGTAGCAAAGTATGCGGCACGGAAAGAGCTGCCGAAGGCTCTTCACCGCGAGGTGAGCATCGACAGTATCAGGTTCAATCCCTTCACCCTGGCACTCCGGGTTACCGGTTTCGGCGTCAAGGAGAAGGAGAGCACCGACCTGTTCGTGGGCTTCGACGAGCTCCTCGTTGATTTTCAGCTTGCTTCCATCTTCAGGCGTGCGCCGGTGCTCCGGGAGGTTCGACTCCAGGCGCCCAAGGTCAAGATCGTTCGGAACCAGGACGGGAGCTACAACTTCTCCGACTTGATCGAGCAGCCGTCTCCCAAGCCGCCGGAGCCGGCACCCAAGGGTGCGCCGCCCCGGTTTTCCCTGAATAACATCCAAATCATTGACGGACGGATCGATTTCGATGATCGTCCCGAGGGGGTGCGGCATGAGGTGAGTGACATCAACATCGCGGTGCCGTTTCTATCGAACCTTGCCTACGGGCTCGATAAGTATGTTGAGCCCAGCTTCCATGCGAGGGTGAACGGGACCCACTTCGTGCTGGCGGGAAAGACCAAGCCCTTCCAGGATTCCCTGGAGAGCACGGTCGAGATCGATATCGACCACCTCGACCTCCCCCGCTACCTGACATACGTGCCGGCCAAGCTCAGGTTCAAGATCCCGTCGGGCCTCCTGGACACAAAGCTCACCGCCTCCTTCGTGCGGCAGAAGGACAAGGCGCCCACTCTCACCCTCTCAGGGAGGGTGACCCTCGAGAAGTTCGCCCTCACCGAGCTCGACGATCGTCCCCTCCTCACGCTTCCCCTGGTTGCAGTGAGGGTGGATGCCGCGGAGGTCTTCGCCCGAAAATTTGAGATCGGCTACGTGCTCGTCCAGGATCCGGAGCTCCAGGTGCGACGCGACCGCTCCGGCAAGATCAACCTCCTCTCCGTGGGTGCCGAAGGCGAGGCGAACAAGAGCACATCCGAGAAGAGGGAGGCCGCAGCCTCCGAGAAGAAGGGCGCCTTCAATCTCGAACTCACCGAGCTCAAGGTCGCCGACGCCACGATCCGGGTGAGCGATGAGATGCCGGAAAAACCCTTCCGAACCGACATCGAGGTGATAAATCTGACGATCTCCGGGTTCTCCTACCCCCAGTCGAAGCCCGCCGCCACTGCCTTGGACTTCAGGACCTCCGCCGGTGAGAGCTTCAGGCACGCGGGCACGGTGCTCTTGGATCCTCTCTCAGCGGAGGGAACGGTGGAACTGAGCAACTTCCGCATCCCTGCCTATGCTCCGTACTACGGGCCCTTCGTCCTCTTCGATGTCAAGGACGGACTCTTCAGCCTCTCGACCCGATACAACCTGGCGAAAACCCGGGAGGGGTTGGGCGCAACGATCTCGGGGCTCCAGGCCTCTGTCAGTTCTCTTCAGCTCCGGAAGCAGGGAGAACGGACCGATTTCGTGAAGATCCCTGAGACCGCCGTAAAGAATGCCGAGCTTGACCTCGGGAAACGGACGGTCGTGGTGGAGGAATTTCTGACCAAGAACGGCGCCATCGCGGTCAAGCGGGAGAAGGACGGGAGCATCGATCTCATCAAACTCGTCGCCCCGACTGGTCCCACGACGGAAGAGGCACCGCGGTCGGGAGAAACGTCGCCGTGGACCTTCACGGTGAAGAAGGCCACGGTGGACCGGTACGGCGTGAATTTTACCGACGAGACTCCCACCGACCCGGTCAAGGTGCAGGCCGAGCCCATCCAGGTGGTGGTGGAGAACCTCTCCAACCAGAAGGAGAGTAAGGCCCAGGCATCGCTCCGGGTCACGCTAAACAGGAACGGCACGGTGTCGGTTGACGGGAGCGTGGGGCTGAGCCCCCTCTCGACCGACCTCAGGGTGGACGTGCAGAAGCTCGACCTCGTTCCTCTCCAGCCCTACGTCACCGACAAGGTGAAGATCCTGGTGAGCAGCGGCGACCTCCGGGTTAAGGGGAGGCTCGGGGTCAAGGCCGCGGCTGAGGGATCTCCCCAGATATCCTTTGCCGGCCAGACCAACCTGGGCAACTTCGTCTCGCTGGACCGGGCGACCTCGGAGGACTTCCTGAAGTGGAAGTCGCTCTTCGTGGGCGGCATCCAGGCAAACGTGAATCCACTCCGGCTGGAGATCAACGAGGTGGCCCTCTCCGATTTCTATTCGCGGCTCATCGTGTACCCGAACGGCACGTTGAATCTGCGAGAGATGCTTACCGGCGGCGAGGCTCAACCCTCCACCTCTGGCGGCGCGGGGGCGAGCCCGTCGACAGCGCCGGCGAAGAAAGAGCCTGCGCCAGACTCCTCGAGCGCAGAACCGCCCTTCATCGCCATTGGCAGGGTCGTACTCCAGGGAGGTAACGTCAACTTCACCGATCTCTTCATCAAGCCGAACTATTCGGCCAATCTGACCGACCTCGGCGGCACCGTCTCCGGACTCTCGTCGGAGCCGGGGACCACTGCCGATATGGATATTCTTGGCCGCCTCAACCGGAGTGCACCCCTCGAGATCAAGGGCAAGGTGAACCCCCTCACCGCCAACCCCTACCTCGACCTCAAGGCCGGCGTCAAGGATATCGAGCTCGAGCCCTTCACCCCGTACTCGGGGAAGTACGCCGGCTATGCCATCGAGAAAGGCAAGCTCTCCTTCAACGTGGACTACAAGATCGAAAACAGGAAGCTCAAGGCTGACAACCAGATCATTCTCGACCAACTCACCTTCGGGGAAAAGGTGGAAAGCCCCACGGCGACCAAGCTCCCGGTCCTTCTCGCCGTAGCCCTGCTCAGGGACCGAAACGGGGTGATCGATATCAACCTCCCCATCGGCGGCTCCCTCGATGATCCGGAGTTCAGCGTGGGCGGCGTGATCCTTCATGTTCTCGTCACCCTCATCGCCAAGGCGGCAACCTCCCCTTTCGCCTTGCTGGGCGCAGCCTTCGGCGGTGGGGAAGAGCTGAGCTACGTGGAGTTCCAGCCCGGTCTGGCCGCCTTGGATGACACCGCGATAGACAAGTTGAGCAAGGTTGGAAAGGCCCTCAACGACAGACCGGGGTTGACGCTGGATATCAGCGGCCATGCCGATCCGGTGGCGGACCGCGAAGGCCTCAAGCGCTACTTGCTGGAGCGTGCGGTGAAGGCGCAAAAGCTGAAGGATCTGGTCAAGAAGGGCGAATCGGCCCCGTCCTTGGATAAGGTGACGGTCGAGCCTTCCGAGTACGAGCCGTACCTGACCCGGGCATATAAGGAGGCCAAGTTCCCGAAACCCCGTAATGTCATCGGCCTCGTCAAAGACCTCCCCGTGTCGGAGATGGAAAAGCTCATCGTAACCAACACGGAGATCACGGATGACGACCTGCTTCAGCTTGCGAGCGAGCGGGCGGAGGCGGCGAAGAATTTTCTCATCGACAATCAACACGTCCCAGGGGATCGCGTGTTTATCGTCTCACCGAAGATCGAGGGGCAGGAAAGCCGTGAAACGGGTAGTAGGAGCCGGGTCCAGTTCTCCCTGAAATAGAGGGGTCAACCCGTTCCGAAAAAAAGGGAAGCGGCCTGGCCGCTTCCCGCGTGAGCTCTTCTGCAAGTCGGTCCCTAACGTCGGTCTTTGAGGAGATCACGAATTTCGCCAAGCAACACTTCCTGTTTCGGAGGAGGAGCTGGTGCGGCGGGAGCAGCTTCTTCCTTTTTCTTCAGCGCATTCATTGCTTTGATGGCGAGGAAGATCGCAAAGGCGATGATGACGAAATCGAACACGGTCTGGACGAACTTCCCGTAGTTCAGGGTTACCGCGGCAACTTTATCGGCTGCCGGCTTCAAGGTTATGGCGAGGTTGGTGAAATCAACGCCCCCGATGATGAGCCCAAGAGGCGGCATGATGACGTCGCCGACGAAGGATGAGACGATCTTCCCGAATGCGCCGCCGATTATGATACCGACTGCCATGTCTACCACGTTTCCCCGCATCGCGAATTCTTTGAACTCTTTCATGAAACCCATAGTTCCCTCCCATTTCTCATGAGTTGGTCCATCAGGCGGGCTCGGACCGAATCTGTTTCTTCAGGCCCGATGACACGAAACCCTACCGGCACGTTATATATGGGCCTGCGGACTGTCAAGGGCTGAGAGGAAAAACCTGGCCGCGCATGCCCCGTCCGTCTCCCGCGCGTCCTCGGGTGGTCCTTCGACGGGCTCAGGATAAGCTCGCCTTGCGACGTACTGAACCGTGCGCCTCAGGTCCGAGCCCCTGTGGTTGCCCGGTGGCACGACCATCTCCACGACCTCGCTACGGCGTCTCGCGCATAATGCGGGCTAGCGCTCTCCGCTCCTCGTCCGTGAGGTGCCGATACCGGCCTTTGGCGAGGTTTCCGAGGCCGAGGGGCCCGATCGCCACCCGCACGAGCCGGAGAACCTTTACTCCCAGCGTTTCCAAAAGCCGTCGGATATGCCGGTTCTTCCCCTCGTCGAGCACCACCTCCAGCCAGCTGTTACGCGTCCCTTGCCGTATGAGGCGGGCGCTGTTTGCCGCGAGGACCTCTCCTTCGTTGGCGGCGATACCAGTCACCATGCGCTGCAGCAGCGCCGCATCTGCGAGGCAGTCCACCTGAACGTGATAGGTTTTCTCGAGACGGGTCTCCGGCGCGAGGATCCGTGCCGCCCACTTCGTGTCGTTAGTGAGGAGGAGCAGTCCCTCGCTTGCCTTGTCGAGTCGCCCCGCGGGCGCAAGCCAGGGCAGATCAGCCTCGGCGAGACAGTGGTAGACGGTGTCCCGCCCTTTCTCGTCGGCTGCGGTCGTGACCAGTCCCCGGGGCTTGTTCAGCATGAGATAGATCTTCTCCCTAAGATCGATGCGGCAGGCGTCCACCTGGATGAGGTCGCGATTGAGGTCGACGGGTGCTCCAGGCTCGCGGCAGATAGTCCCGTGCACCCGCACCCGCCCCGCGAGCACCAGGGCCTTCGCCCTGGTGCGAGAGCAGAAGCCCAGCTTCGAGAGGGCTCGGGCCAGACCGGCTCCGGGCCGGCGGCTCCGAGGATTCGGGTTCAGGCGAGTTCTTGGCTTTGCGTTCATGGCGCGTGAGACCCCGTGGGTGTCTCTAGCAGGTTGCTGAAAAACCCTTCATATTCACGGAGCGTGGGACGGCGACTCCTGCGGTGTTGGCAGCGCCGCTCAACCGGCTATTCCCCAGACGGATCCATTTTCGAAGGCGGGGGCAGTGGCTCCACCGGCTTCGGGCCGCCATGCCCGCTCCAGCTCGTCTTCTCAGCGGCGACAGGCCTCACGCCAGCTTCAGCTTCTTGAAGTCCTTGACCTGGCCGGTGATTCCCCGCTCGGTGGGCAGACGCTCGATGCTGGAGGCGCCGAAGAATCCAGCGATACCCGGCATCCCTTTCAACGCCGTCCCCACATTCTGCGGTTCATCAAAGGGACCGCCGTGACAGATCACCAGGATGTCCTTCCTGACCTTCCTGCCCCCTTCGGCGATCTTCATGACCAGACTGATGGCCTCGTTAAG
>Ga0335070_10007057_pt1 | contig 13190 bp, 6 predicted proteins | sample Lox_Sample_13_FD_206722 | JGI IMG/M metagenome (GOLD analysis project Ga0335070, IMG submission 206722) | Soil microbial communities from Loxahatchee National Wildlife Refuge, Florida, United States - Lox_Sample_1.3 | ecosystem: Environmental > Terrestrial > Soil > Wetlands | place: USA: Florida...
ATCGGCTCCTGCACGAACTCTTCCTACCAGGACCTTGTGCGCACTGCCCGCATCCTGAAGGGGCGCGTCGCGGCTCCCGATGTCAGTCTGGTCTTAGCGCCCGGCTCGCGGCAGGTCCTCCAGGCTGTCGCACGGGAGGGCGCGCTGGAGGACCTGATCGCGGCAGGGGCCCGGCTGGAGGAGTGCGCGTGCGGCTTCTGCATCGGCAACAGTCAGTCACCCGGCAGCCAGGGCGTTTCCCTTCGCACCTCGAATCGGAACTTCGAAGGCCGCTCCGGCACGAAGGACGCTCAGGTGTACCTCGTCTCCTGTGAGACCGCGGCGGCGGCAGCGCTCATGGGCCGGATCGTGGATCCGAGGAGCCTGTCCTGCGAATATCCTGTCGTGCGGCAGCCGAAGAAATTCGTGATCGACGACCGGATGTTCGTTTTCCCGAAAAACGTCCCCGAGCCGGACAAGGTCCCGATAGTTCGCGGACCGAACATCGGCGCTCCCCCCACGAACGAGCCCTTTCCGGCTGCTGTCAGGGGCAGGGTTTCGATCAAGGTGGGAGACAGGGTCACCACGGACCACATCATCCCGGCCGGTGCCCGCATGAAGTACCGCTCGAACGTCTCGAAGTACGCGGAGTTCGTCTTCGAGACCCTCGACCCGGAGTTCGCGACACGCGCCGCGAAGGTGCGCGACAGCGGCTTGCACAACATCATCGTGGCCGGCGCCAGCTACGGCGAGGGATCATCGCGCGAGCACGCGGCCATCTGCCCGATGTTCCTGGGCGTCAAGGTGGTCATCGCCAAGTCGTTCCAAAGGATCCATGGCGACAACCTGGTCAACTTCGGGATCCTGCCTCTGACCTTTGTGAGCGAGATGGACTACGAAAAGATCTCCCAGGGGGACGAACTGGAAATCGATGATGTGCCCCGGACGCTGCAGGAAGGGAAGCCCCTCGTGGTCAGAAACCTCACCCGGAACACAACGGTGGAGGCCCGCCAAAGCCTCGGTGACCGGCAGAGGAGGATCGTGCTGGCCGGGGGCGTGCTAGCCATGCACACGCAGAGGCACGGCGCGTAGACGGGATCCCCGAACGGGGCAGGGAGGACGCGATGGCGAAGAGATTCAGCACCAAGGGTGTGATCGTGGAAATGACCGGCGACGAGATGACCCGCGTTCTATGGGAGATGCTCAAGGAGAAGCTGATCCGGCCCTGGGCAGATGTCAACCTGGAGACGTACGACCTCGGGCTGGAGAACAGGGACCGGACGGAAGACAAGGTCACCGTGGACTCTGCGCGGGCGACGCTCAAGCACGGGGTGGCCGTGAAGTGCGCAACGATAACACCCAACAGCGAGCGCGTGAAGGAGTACAAGCTCAAGAAGGAGTGGAAGAGCCCGAACGCCACCATCCGCGCCATGCTGGACGGCACAGTCTTCCGCAGCCCCATCATGACAAGGAACATCAAGCCTTCCGTCCCGAGCTGGAAAAAGCCGATCATCGTCGGCCGTCACGCCTACGGGGATGTGTACAAGAATACGGAGTACCGCGTGGAAGGACCGGGCACCGCAGAGCTCGTCTTCACGGGCAGGGACGGCAAAGAGACCTTCCGGCAGCCCGTCCAGGAGTTCACGGGTCCCGGCATCATCCAGGGCATCCACAACCTGGACTCTTCCATTACGAGCTTCGCGCGGGCCTGCTTCGAGTACGCCCTTGACCGGAAGGTGGACCTGTGGTTCGGGGCCAAGGACACGATCTCCAAGACCTACGACGGCCGGTTCAAGGCTGTCTTTGAAACGGTCTACCGCGAGGAATACCGCGACAAGCTGGCCAGGGCGGGGATCCAGTTCGTGTACTCCCTGATCGACGACACCGTGGCACGGATCATGCGCTCCGAGGGCGGAATGCTGTGGGCCTGCAAGAACTACGACGGTGACGTCATGTCCGACATGGTGGCCTCGGTCTTCGGGTCCCTGGCGATGATGACCTCGGTGCTCGTGTCACCGACCGGCGTGATGGAGTTCGAGGCAGCGCACGGCACGGTGCAGAAGCACTACGCCAGGCACATGAAAGGGGAGCCGACCTCCACCAATTCCATGGCCTTGATCTTTGCCTGGAGCGGCGCCCTGCGAAAGCGAGGCGAGCTGGATGGCACAGCGGATGCCGTGGCGTTCGCCGACGCACTCGAGGCTTCGGCAATCGCCACCGTCGAGAGCGGATCGATGACCGCGGACCTCGTGCGGATTGCCGACCCGACGCCAGAGCGCACCTGCTCGAGCGCGGAGTTCATCGACGCGATCGCCCGGATGCTGGCTTCCCGGTGGGGGTGAGCGGAGCATCTTTTTGGATGCCCGGGGTCTTGAGCCCGCGGGCTTGAGAGGCTACTTCAGTTTCTCAGTCTTCCCGAAATCCCGATTGAGCCTGAAGGAATCGAACAGCCCGGGATCGGTGACGGGTCTGCCCTCCGTGATGAGGCCGACGATGTCCTCCGCGATGCCCGGCCCGAGCATTACTCCCTGGCCGCACATGCCGACCGCGTAGTGATAGCCCGCCGGCGTCTCCGCGCTGCCGACGATCGGTCCGCCGTCGGGCGTCTGCGGATAGCACCCCCGCCACGTGCGGCGCACACGGATGGTGGCAAGACACGGCATGAGGTCGATCATGCGGCGGGCGATCATCGGCAGGAAGGCGCTGCTGGATTCCCGGTTTATCCCGGGAATGAGCGGGTCCGGAGTGAGGCAGAACTCGATGCGGTTCTCCGAGTTCTGGTGCAAATAGCAGTTTGTGCTGCCCGGCGTCGGCCGCATGTCGACGAGCAGCGGATCAAAGAGACGCTGGACCGGCTCCGTAACGCCCGCCTCGTGCATGTCGGGGAACACGGGCAGCTCGATGCCCACCATCAGTCCGACCGCAGCAGCGTCCGCGCCCGCGGCGTTCAGCACGTTGCGGGTCGCGTAGGTGTCCTTGTCCGTGCGCACCGCCTGGACACGACCGTCGGCAACATCGATGCCAATGACGCGCTCGCGGAAATGGAAATCGGCGCCCGCGCGCACTGCCGCGCCGTGGAAGGCGGCAGCGCAGCGCAAAGGCGAGAGGTTGAGGTCGTCCGGGGAATACGTCCCGCCGAGCAGACCGGCGGGGCTGATGCCCGGCACGAGCTCGCGCACGCGTTCGGGCGGCGCCCAGTCGATGTTCAGCCCGTGCGCCTTTTGGATGACGAGGAGGTCCCTCAGCATCCTCTGGTCCTGAGGGCGATAGGCCACGAAAAGGTAGCCGCCCTTGCGCAGTCCAAGGTCGTCGCCGTGCCGCTCCCGCCACTCCGAGAAGATGCGCATCGAGCGCAGGCAGACCTGGATCTTGGCGGGCTCGGAATGCGTGGCGCGTACGCCGCCGATCGCGTGCTTGTTGTCGCCCTGGCCAGGCGACGCGCACGCGTCCAAGACGAGGGTCGAAAGACCGCGCCGGGCAGCAGCGAGCGCCGCCGGAAGGCCCACGGACCCTGCGCCGACGATTGCAAGGTCGCAGGTTTTCACCGGCGGCCTTCCTCTGCACCGCCCGACGGTGCGCCGGCGAACACACCCAGCGAGACTTCGGCGACCACGGGCCGCTGCGTGAAGGGCGTGACATCTGAGGGGTGCACGCCTTCGCGAATGAAGACGGAACGGAGAAGCGGCCCGCAGGTCTTGCCTCCACAGGCGCCAAGGCCGACGTTCAGCATGGCCTTGAGCTGGTTCATGTCGCGCACGCCGCTCCGGATGGCTCGACGTATCGGTCCGAGCGTCACCCTTTCGCACCGGCAGATCACCTCTTCGTCGTCCGACGCCGGGGGCATCACGGTCCCAACCGGGAGCGTCAGTGCCTCCTCCTGGACGCGTATCCCGGCCACGCCAGTCGCGATTGCTGCCTCCACCTCAAGAGTCAGAAGCCACGTGCTCTCGCGCGTCCGGCGAGTCCTGAGTGCCGCGGCATTGAGGGTCTCTGAGTACACGCCGCACCCCAGGCATCGTCCTGCCTCCGCCAACGCATCCTCCGCGTTGAGAGCATGTGCGACCTCCTTCAAGGAGCGACGACGTTCGTCGAAAGGCGCCGCAGGGGCTCCTGGTCGCTGCCGAGGCGACGCGACGCCCGTCGCCATGGTGGCAATCGATTGCGTGGTGACCTCGCGCCCGTCGCAAAGGTACGAGTGTACTCCTTCGGCGGGTACGCCGTCCTGTGCGTTCAGGAACCGATGGATGGACGACGCGGCCCGCTTGCCCGCGCCGAAGGCATCCGGCACGCGGGCCGGACCCGCAGCGTCGTCCCCGACGGCAAAGACCCCACGGGAGCTGTCCCCCGGTGCCCCCATGTGCCGGCCGCGCTGTGCACCGGCTTCGATGGAGACCGCGGCGAAGCCGTCGGAACGCAGTCGCGCGACACTGTCCACACGTGTCGCGGTCCGAATCTCTACCCCCAGTCCCTCCAGGCATGCAAGGTCCCAGTCCAATACCGCGTCCGGGAGCCGATGGCGGGAAATGCCGTAGCGCAGCACGCCGCCGGCCAGCGGCGCTTCCTCGAAGACCGTCACCCGATACCCCATGCGCAGCAATTCGTTTGCGCACGCAAGGCCCGACGGCCCCGAACCGATCACGGCCACGCGCGGGGTATGAACGATGCGCAGCGGCCGGACCGGCTCGTTCTGCATCATGGCCCACTCGGTCACGAAGCGCTTCAGGCCCTGGACGGAAACCGGCGCGTCGATATCGGCGCGCGCGCACCGCCTCTCACAGGGGTGGTAGCAGACCAGTGCGCAGACGCTGGGCAGGGGAAGATCCGCCCGGAGCATTTCGATCGCTTCGCGGAACTGTCCTTTGCGAATGAGCTCGATGTAGCCCTGGGCGTTCACGCCGGCAGGACAAGCGGCGCTGCATGGCGCCCGCGAGAGCTTGTCCACGACCCGGACGACAGTGCCGCGTCCCAGTGGCGCGCCGGTCCGTGCCACAACCTGCAGGACGGCGCCGACCTGCGGCCTCCCGGGCAGCTCGTACGGAAGGGTGACTCGCCCTTTGCCAGCGGACCTCCCCCGCAAGTCCACCAGGGTGATTGCCGCGCCGGGACACGCGGACACGCACTTGCCGCACCCGACACATTCGCCTCGGAAGATGGGGCGGGAACAGATATCGCCGTTCTCCGGCATTCTGATGTTTTGCCGGGGACAGACGACCGCACACGGGTTGCACGGTATCGTCTCCACGCACCAGATCATCGGAAAGACGTCGAGGCCAGGCGGCGGATCGGAAACCGGCAGGTTCTCGCGGCCGGGCTTGCTTTTCAAGACCCGTACCATCTCCTCCCACTGGACAGGGACCTCCACGTTTCTTCGCTGGCCGCTCGCAATCCGGCGACCTGCGATCCGGCCGCTGAACATTGCCGCCGAGGCCTCAGCGATCTCCTCGGCGTCCCCCGCGAGGTGAGCGTCAAGCCCACAGCGCCGCGCCGCCTCGTACAGCTCATTCACCGGTTCCAGGCCCACTGCAAGAAGCAGCGTGTCGCATGCGTACGTGCGAGAAGATCCAGGGATGACGTTCCCGCCTGTGCCCACCGATGCGACCGTCACCGATTCCAGCTCGGAGGTTCCGTTCGCGCCCACGACTGTGGTCGAGGTGCGGATCGGAACGCCCAAGCGCCGTATCTTGTCCGCATGGACCCAGTACCCCCCGACGTCAGGAAGGGCCTCGATCACGCCGACCACGTGGATGCCGGCCTGGAGCGCGTGATAGGCGGCAATGAGGCCGACGTTGCCGCCGCCGACGATGAGAATCCGGTCTGAAGGCTTCACCAGGTCCCGGTTGAGCAGGGTCTGAAAGGCGCCGGCTCCGTACACGCCGGGCAGTGTGCTCCCAGGGAAGGCCAGGGCTTTTTCCCTGGCGCCCGTCGCAACGAGGAGGCTCTTGGGCTCGACAAGCACGTAGCGGCGCCCATCTTCCACAAGGCCGACTTTGCCGTCGCAGTAGACTCCTACCGCGAGCGTGGAGGTCATCACGCGGATGTCCCGCCGGCGGGACGCCTCTGCGGCCAGAAGCGCTGCCAGGTCCACCCCTCGCGTGCCCGCATGACAGTGCTCCACGGATCCGAAAAACTGGTGCGTTTGCAGCACCAGCTTGCCGCCGAGTCGCTCCTTGTCGTCCACCAGGAGGACGTCGAGCCCTGCGTCGGCTGCTTCGATTGCCGCCGCAAGCCCTGCCGGGCCGGCGCCCACGACCAGCAGGTCGCACTTGAGATGTTCTGTCTCACTGAAGGAGAGCCTGGCAGCGGCATCGGGGACGCTCGGGAACGTCGTGAGACGACGCACCTCCATACCCTCCCGCACGGGGGTCGTGCATGCTTTGACGGCAAGACCATCTGCGACCACCATGCACTGCGCGCATTGCCCGTTTGCGCAGAAAATGCCCTGCGGGGTCCCGTCTACCGGGTGCTGGTTGAAAGTGCGAATCCCGTGCGCGAAAAGGACGCTGGAAACCATCTCGCCGGGTCGCGCGGACAGCCGTGCCCCCTCGAACAGGAGGGAGACAACCGGCGCTTCCAACGGTCCCAGAACGGGATGGCGCTCAATGCGTCCCATGGCCGTCCGCCTCCATGAATGGATAGCGGTAGTCCGTGGGAGGGCAAAACGTCTCCTTGATCGTGCGGGAGCTGGCCCAGCGCAGGAGGTTCAGCAGGCTTCCGGCCTTGTCATTCGTTCCTGACGCCCGGGCGCCACCGAACGGCTGCTGGCCCACCACGGCGCCGGTGGGCTTGTCGTTGATGTAGAAATTGCCCGCCGCGTAGCGCAGGATCTGCCCTGCCAGGGAGATTGCCTTTCGGTCACGCGCGAATATCGCACCCGTAAGGGCGTAGGGGCTCGTCCTGTCGCAAAGCCGAAGGGTTTCCTCGAATCGATCGTCGTCATAAACGAACACAGTCAGTACCGGCCCGAATATCTCGTCTCGAAGCAGGAAGGAGCTGGGGTCCTTCGTGACGATCACGGTGGGCTCGATGAAGTAACCGTTGGTCTTGTCCGCCTTGCCGCCGCAGCAGATCCAGGCCGACGACTGGTTGCGCGCCTGCTCGATGGCGCCAACAATGCGGTCGAACGCTGCTTCGCTGATTACCGCGTTCATGAAGTTCCGAAAATCGCGCACGTCTCCGATGGCGATCGTTGAGATCACCTCGCGCATCCTCGGCTCGAGCTGCTTCCAGTAGCTCGCAGGCACGTAGAGGCGTGAGACGGCCGAGCACTTCTGACCCTGGTACTCGAAGGCGCCCCGCACCACGCCAGTCACTACCTCATCCAGCGGCGCCGAAGGATGCACGACCACGAAGTCCTTGCCTCCCGTTTCCCCGACGAGCCGTGGCCATGCCCGGTAGCCCCGCACGAGGTTCGCCACTTTCTTCCAGATGTCCCGGAACGTATCGGTCGAACCCGTGAAGTGCACCCCCGCGAGGTGCTCGTTCGCGAGGAGCGCGTTCCCGATCTCCGGGCCGGGCCCCGGGATGAAGTTGATGACACCGGGGGGCAGCCCTGCCTCCTCAAAGAGCCGCATGAGGTGATACCCGGAGAGCACGGCCTCTGAGGAAGGCTTCCAGACGACCGCATTCCCCATGATGGCGGGAGCGCTGGGCAGATTCCCGGCGATCGAGGTGAAATTGAAGGGCGTGACCGCAAACACAAAGCCCTCCAGAGGCCGATACTCCACCTGGTTCCAGCATCCCGGCGTGTTGCGCGGCGGCTGATCCTGGTAGATCTTCTGCATGAACCAGACATTGAAGCGGAAGAAATCCGCAAGCTCGCACGTGGAATCGATCTCCGCTTGAAACGCGTTCTTGCTCTGGCCGAGCATGGTGGCCGCGTTGAGGATGAAGCGGTACTTGGTCCGGACCAGCTCCGCCGCCTTCAAGAAGATCGCCGCACGTTCCTCCCATGCAAACCTCTCCCACTCGCCTTTCGCCTCGAGGGCCGCCGCGACGGCTTGCTGAACCTCAGCCGCTCCCGCCACGGCGTAGGTGGCCAGGGTGTGACACGGCTCGTGAGGGCATACGATCTTCGCCGTGCGCGCGGTTCGCACCTGTCGGCCGCCGATGATGAGCGGAATATCAAGCGGTGCGGCGTACTGACGCTCCAATTCCTCTGAAAGCCGCTTCCGCTCCGGGGAGCCCGGCGCGTACGAGAGCACCAGTTCATTCTGGACGTCCGGCAAAGTGACGTTTGCGTTGTTCATACGACCTGCCCCTTTCTCATGAGCCTGCTGAAGCGTTCCACGTGCGCCTGTGCCCGCTCGCGCGCCGAGGCGGCGTCATGGTCCTGCACCGACTGGACGATCGCGCAGAGGTCAGCATAGTTCTGCCGCATTGTCCTGCGCGTCCTTGGCAGGAGCTCGTCGTAATAGCGCTTGATGTTGTCGTGGACGCTGCGCAGCACGATCTCGTAGACCGGATTGCCCGCGATCGAAGCAAGCGCCATGTGCAGGCGGTTATCCACCTCGATGAAGGATCCCCAGTCCGCCGTTGCAGCCTCCAGGCCGACACGAGCTTCCTCCAGGATCGCCTTCAAGCGCCGAACGTCTCCCGTCGTCGCCCGACGGGCTGCGAGACCCGAGACGAGGCCCTCCACGCCCTCGCGAAACTCCGCCACGTGAGCAATCGACACCTTCTGCCGGCGCAGGAGCAGGGCCACACCGTCGTGAAGCTGCCGGGAGTTGGGCTCTTTGACGACCGCTCCCCCCTGTACGCCGGTGCGGATCTCGACAAGGCCCTTGTGCTCAACGATCCGCAGGGCTTCCCGCAGAGTTCCGCGGCTGGTGTGAAACATTTCTACAAGCACGCGTTCGGGAGGCAGCTTGTCGCCTGCCTGGAGACCGCCGCTCAGGATCACATTCTGGATCTGTTCGACGACGCTCTCGAAAACGCGTCCGCGTCTGACTTCGCTGAATATTGGCGCGCGCCCTGTCGTCTTTCGATTTCTGGCCATTTGATTAAACCATTATACTCGTTACGCGGGAGTGTTGTCCACCCCGGGGGCGCTTCCAGACACCCTTTCCCGTTGCGACTGCCCTCCCCCTCGCCAGGGGTCGGCGCTGACCTGCCCGGTGGCGCAGCGGTGGAAATGGACGCGATTGTGGCGCTGGGTCCGGAGTAGGACGGCTTTCGAGGGCATCCTCCGCCAGGTCCCGCCGGAAAAGGGCCTGGCCTGCCGCAGTTGCAAACCCCTCGTTATATACCAGGCGCTTTTCAGTTGGCGAACGGAATGCCAGATATGATCTGCCCTTTCCGTAGATACACTCGGCTCACGCGTGGGAGGAGCGAGGTTGTTACTTCATAGTTGATTGTACCAGCCAGTTGCGCCACGTCCTCAGCGCGAATGACCTCTCGCCCTTGCCGGCCTATCAGAACAACCTCGTCGTCCTGCCGCACTCCGGGGATTTGAGTGACATCCACCACACATTGATCCATGCATACACGCCCCACGATTGGTGCGCGTTGCCCGTGGATAAGCACACAGCCCTTATTGGAAAGACTGCGATGATATCCGTCGCCGTAGCCCACCGGTACAAGCGCTGCCACGGTCGGTCGCTGGGTCACAAATGTACGGCCGTAGCTGATGCCCGAACCGGGAGGCAACTCTCGGACGCGGTTCACGGTGCTTTTGAGGGTTAATGCCGCGCGGATTGGGAACCCAGGCGTCCATTCGCCGGAAGGTTCCATCCCGTACATGGCAATTCCGATTCGTACCGCATCAAAGTGCGTCGCGGGCAGCCGCATGGTGGCAGCGGTGTTTGCTGCGTGGATCATGGGCACATCAAAGCCGGCTTTCCGGACGTCAAGCAGCACGCGATCGAAGACCGTCAATTGGCCGAGCAGGTGCTTCGTGTCCGCCCAATCCGCAGTGGCAAAGTGGGTAAAGATTCCTTCGAGGCGGAGGAAGGGCAGGTCTCGCAGGCCTCGCACGAATCCCACTACCTCATCGGGCAGAAGGCCCCATCGGCTCATGCCGGTGTCCACTTTGATGTGCACCGGCAAGCTCACGCCAACGGCGGCTGCTTCACGAGAGAGCAAGCGGGCGACTTCAACGGTCATAAGACTGGGGGTAAGCCGCCAGTGTACGACCATCTTTGCACCATCAGGCGGGGTGTAGCCCATGACCAGGATAGGCGCTTCGATGCCGGCCTCGCGTAATTCCACGCCCTCCATTGCGCGATGCACGGCAAGACGCGTCGCCCCGGCATCCAAGGCCGCCTTCCCAACCGGGACTGCACCGTGGCCGTACGCATTGGCTTTGACGACTGCGATAATCTCGACCTTTTCGCCTACGTGCTTTTTGAAAGCGGACACGTTCGATGCAATGGCATCCAGGTCGATTTCTGCCCAGGTAGTAATTCCTGCCAGCATGGCTACCCCACCGATGGGTACGAACGTCTCGGCAATGTCAAGCAAAAATCCCGACGCTTGCGGTTACCCGCCCAGATATGCCCTCGATGGGGTTGGCGTTCGCTTGGCACTTGAAATGGAGCCGCCTCTTTTCACTGCAAAGATAGACTACCTCACATCGCGAGGTTTCCGAAACTACCATAGTGTAGAACGAGAAGATTGTCCAGTTAAGAAACGAAGCCGCTCCGTTGCCGGAGGAGACTGCGCTCTAGCCCCTGGCCGCTCACAAGCCGGGACAACGACCAAGCGCATGAAGGCCTCAAAAGCATTTTTATTGACAATCCGAGGCGTTCAACTATCATCAATGGTCAATTCCTATCCCTTGAATTCTCTCGCTCCTGGAGGATCAATGCATGAGAGAACACTTTCTGAGATAGAGCGATATTCTCGAACGCTTCAATTCCTCTCGGAAAAAGCCAGACTGGATTCGATGGATCGTGGGCGCTTGAAAGGACGAAATCCATGAGTGATTGCTTGAAGAGGACGATTCTCAACTCCTGGCACCGGAATCACGGCGGCCAAATGGTAGAGTTTGGCGGCTGGGATATGCCGGTAGCTTACACCGCGGGGATTCTTCAGGAGCACCTGGCAACTCGCAGAAGTGCCGGACTCTTTGATGTCACACACATGGGGCGTTTCACCATACGTGGCAAGGAGGCTGTGAGATTTCTTCAATATGCGCTGACGAATAATTGCGCCGGCCTCGATTCTGGAATGGCGCAGTATACCGTGATTCCCGACCGCGACGGGTGCGCTGTCGATGATGCCTACTTGTATCGACTGGATGGTGGTGGGTGCGCGGAAGGGGAACCAAACTTTCTGCTGGTGGTCAACGCGTCCAACGCGGAGAAGGATTGGGTTTGGCTCAACAATCTGAAGTCCGGCTTCGGTGCCGTCAGCCTCGAAGATGCGAGTCAAGAGCTTGCGATGATCGCCCTCCAAGGTCCATCGGCGAAGCGCGTCTTGGGTGCTGTGCTCGAAGGGGGGCTGCTCGCTCTCCCGGATCCCTGGAGAAACCGATTGCGGGAGTGCCGCATAGAAGGGGAAAACGTCCCCCTAACGGTATCCCGTACGGGCTACACGGGGGAACCCTTGTCCTTCGAGCTGTTTCTGCCTGCCACGAGGGCGGTCCTTGTCTGGGAAAGGATTCTTGCGTCAAATCAAGGAGCAGTTCCTGTGGGGCTGGGGGCCCGGGACACGTTGCGCCTCGAGGCTGGACTTCCCCTCTACGGGCACGAGCTTGGGACAGACGGCGAAGGGAGAGGAATTCCCATCCTCGCGGCGCCTTCTACGGTGACGGCTGTCAGCTTCTCTCCTGAAAAGGGCGATTTTATCGGACGGGCTGCACTGCAAAGGCAAAAGGACGAACTGAGGAGGAGAACGGAGCACAAAAGCCGCTCTCCGGAACAAGCGGACACATTCAGGAAAGTCATAGTTCCTGTCGCCGTGACCGGCCCCGGAATAGCACGTGCAGGGTATGAGGTTTTTGTCGGGAGTCGTCTCGTCGGCTCTGTGACCAGCGGGACGATGGTTCCCTATTGGAGTTTCGTCGGCCAAGGTTTGTTCGCAGCTCCGGGCGAGGAGAAGGGGATGAGGGCCATTGCTTTGGCGTATCTCGACGCAACCCTTGAGGCGGGGCAGACTTTGGAGATACGACAGCGCGAGCGCACTCTCGAGGCTGTAATCGTTGCGCGGCACCTTTCAAGCGCGGCCCCTCCGTACGCCAGGCCGGTTCTGGTGAAGCCAAGATCCCAATCAAGGAGAAGCCCTGCCGTACGGCTTTCTACGGCGGCGGAGCGCCTTGTAGAGAAGACTGTAGAGAACACAGTCTGGCGACAGCGGCAAACAATAAACCTTATCCCTTCAGAGCAGACCGTCTCCCCTCTCGTTTCGTGGCTATCCATTACGGACGCGTCTCAGCGATACGCCGAACACCGTACGATGACGTCTTTGGGAGAGAAGGAGATATTCTTCTACCAGGGAACGCATATGATCGAGGAGCTGGAGCAACTCCTGGCAGCAGAGCTTACTGCCTATCTCGGCTGCTCTGAGGTCGAGCTCAGGACCATAAGCGGCCAAATGGCCAACACGGCTGTTTTTGGCGGCCTCGTCGACTACCTCAACCGAACGGACAGGAAAGGTGAGCCACGCCGACTCCGCAAGGTAATGAATCATCACCTGACCCGCGGCGGGCACCTCAGTGCACAACCGATGGGCGCGCTTCGGTCCTTCGTCGCCAGAGATACTGCAACGGACAGGCCGGCGGTGATCCCTTTTCCTATGCTTCGGGAAAACCCCTACAACATAGACTTGCCTCGTACTGAAGAGTTGATCTGGATTCACAAGCCGGAGCTCATCATTCTGGGCAGGAGCATGACTCTGCACCGGGAACCGGTTGCAGAGATCTCAAGAGTGGTCGCACACATGACCCCTCGGCCAATCCTCATGTATGACGCGGCACATGTTCTGGGCCTGCTCGGGCCTGATTTCCAGCAACCGTTCCTGGAAGGCGCGGACATTGTGACAGGCTCGACCCATAAGACTTTCTTCGGGCCGCAAAGAGGTCTTATTGCGAGCAACATGTCCATCGGCAGTGGTCTGGAATATCTGTGGGCCGCAATTGTGAGGCGGGTCTTCCCCGGGAGTGTCAGCAACCATCACCTTGGCACTCTCGTCGGCCTGCTGATGGCCGCATACGAGATGAACGCCTTCAAATCCGAATATCAGAAGGCGGTGATCACGAATGCAAAGGCATTCGC
>Ga0335070_10007058_pt1 | contig 13188 bp, 11 predicted proteins | sample Lox_Sample_13_FD_206722 | JGI IMG/M metagenome (GOLD analysis project Ga0335070, IMG submission 206722) | Soil microbial communities from Loxahatchee National Wildlife Refuge, Florida, United States - Lox_Sample_1.3 | ecosystem: Environmental > Terrestrial > Soil > Wetlands | place: USA...
TTAGTACTAATCCAGTGAGTAATTGTCCAACCAGAAGGAAATGTGCCACTGAACGATGTTGTGAGCATTTTTCTTATGAACGATGTCCTGAACGTTGTCAATTAGGGCTTAGGGGTTACTTGAAATTCAAGTCCTAACCCCCAAGCCCCTAACCGTTCAATCCCAAAATCATTTTGCTTTTTTCAAAGCTCCCGTCGCTGCCTCTTTCGGATAGACCACGACCTGTTTCTGATCTTGCCATTGGACGACGAGCATCGGAGGCATCCATTGGTGATACTCATAGGTGCCCTGCTTCAATCCAAATTTGACGATCCCGGTCGTCACTTCGAGGTTGGTCTTCTCCAGGGCGGCCACGATGGCCTCATTCTCCGTCGATTTGGCTCTGTTGATCGCATCGGCTGCAATGAGAATCACATTGTAAATCGAACGCGTTTTATAATCGGTGGGATCTTTTCCATACTTCTTTTTGTAATCCTCCCAGAATTTCCGGCTGGTGGGTGTCAAGTGAACCTTCTCATGCATGCTCGACATGAAGAGCTCCAACTCGCCAGCCTTGCCCACATTTTTCCAGAAGGTGTCCCAGAGGCTCGGCGGACCTGCTCCGTCCAGGATCAGGCATTTTGGGCTGAGACCAACTTCATTGGCTTGAGCCACGAAGAAATGGAGCCCGGTCCCATAAATGTAAGCAAGAATGATATCAGGATTTTCGCCTTTGATCTTGGTCAATTCGGTGTAAAAATCTTTGCTCTCCCGCTCCACCTTCAATGTGACGAAGGGGATCCCCAATTTTTTGAGATCCGTCTCCGACTGTTCAGCAATCCCTGCTCCCCAGTCAGAATTTTCTCTGACAATGGCCACCTTTTTGAATACGTTATCCTTTACAAACGGAGCAATATAAAAATCCACCACGCCGCTGTTCACAGGCCCTGCTCGAAAGACCCACTTGTAGTTCTTCTTCGTGATGTCATCATGCCAGGCTTCACAGATGATCAAAGGGATCTTATACCGGTTTGCGACCTCAATCTCTGCCAGGGCTGAGGAGGAATGGCTTTCCCCCACAACCACGGGCACTTTATCCCGCGTCGTCAGCTTCTCCAATGCCGAGGCAGCCTTCTCTGGAACTCCGCCTGTATCTTCAAAGACAACCTCAACCTGCTTACCCAAGACGCCGCCCTTAGCATTGATGTGGTCCACAGCAATAGCAATCCCCTCTTCAAAAGCCTTTCCGGTTGCTGCAGCAGGCCCTGTCCTCGGGCCGACGACGCCAATCTTAATCGAATCCGCAGCCCCCACCCATGATCCAACCAACAAAATTGCTATCACGATCACACCGACCATTAAACGTTTCATTCCATGCCTCCTTCAAAAAATTTTTCTATCTGAGCCTTGGATTTTGAATTCTTAATTGAGATCTTCCCCCTCACCTCCTTCTTGCATAGTCATCGCGAGCGAAGCAACGATGCGTTACCTTTACGGCTTGCTTCAAGCTTTGCCCAACTTCTTCAAATCTTCAGCGACCTCTTCCAGACCTAACTCCCTCAATTTGGCTTCGGTGGGAATGCCATTTTCATTCCAGCCTCTCAATTCGTAATACTCATCCAGCATTTGGTTGACCTTCTCCTCTGTCAGATGCATTCCCTTGGCTGGCCCGGAGGGCACCGGCTCATAAACTCGACCCGGTGGTAAATCATACTTCCGGCCAAAATCACCCACCTCCCGTGCCCAGAACGCACGAGTTAAATTCCAGACCTTCTCAGAAATCCGGAAGAGCTCCTCCTTACCGTAACCAAATCCGGTGACCGCGTTGAAAGCCCTGACATATTCTCCGAAATCGAGCTTCACTTCCAGCCATGGAAACCGACACACCCCAAACATTTCCATTAATGGTCTCAAGGTCTGCAGTTCTTTGACCAATGTTGCGCGTCCCTGGATATTGTCTCTCCCCATATCCATGTCCTGAACGATTGCCCAGGAGCGTGTGTGCTGCGCACCGATATCCGAGGTCATAAAGGAGAGGAGCATGGCCGGTGCGCCCCGGCACTCATAGGCGGAGAACTCGAGGCCTTTTACATGGATCGCAAAGGCATCACTATTCTTCCCCAATTTTTCGGCCATGGACTTCGATCCCTCTGCCAGTAGCTTTCCAATGCCTTTTTGACCAGCAGTCTTCTTCAAAATCGCCTTGATCGCTTCGAGATTTCCAAAACGGAGGTCGATGCCCTCCAGCTCTTCCTTCTTCAGGATTCCCTTTTCAAGGCATTCCATTGTAAAAGCAATGGTCCCTCCAAAGCCGATGGTGTCCATCCCATAGTTATCGCACAGGTAGTTGAGGTACTGGACATCTTCAATATCCTCCAACAAGCAATTGGATCCCAGCATCCCGATCGTCTCGTACTCCGGTCCATCGATGTACGTTCCGTATTTCTTCGAATGGGTGTAATTACCGCAATTGAGTGGGCAGGCAAAACAGGCCTTGTCACGCACCAGAATCTTTTCCCTCATCGGCTCCGGTGCCAATTTATCTTCCTTATCGTAATCCCCATAGGTGAAGTTTCTTGTGGGAAGAACCCCCATTCCTTGACACCAATCCGTGATGTCTGTCGTTCCGTAAAGTCGGAAACGTTTGAAATAGGGCTGGCTGGTGATGTGTCGGAGAGCAGCCTGTGTAATCTGAATGAGGCCATCGGAGTCATAAAGGGGAATCCCACCTGTGCCATGGACAGCGATCGCCTTGAGCCCCTTCGATCCCATCACCGCACCCATGCCGCATCGGCCTGCCTGTCTCCCAAAATCGTGATTGATGTTGGCATATCGTACCAGATGCTCTCCAGCAGGACCGATGGTAGCAAATTGAAAGGACTCTCCGATCTCGTCCTTGAGTTCCCTCTCTGAATCCAGGGCTCCTTTGCCCCAGTAACGGCTGGCGTCTCGCAATTCCGCGACATCATCGTCGATAAAAAGGTAAAGAGGTTCCTTCGACGCCCCTTCCAAAATGATCAGGTCATACCCGGCATACTTCAATTCAGCCATGAGAAAACCACCCAAGTTGCTATCGGCGTATCCTTTTGTGAGGGGAGATTTCGTCCCGAAGACGATCTTTGCAGCACTCGGCCAGAAGGTTCCCGAAAGGGGTCCTGTCGCAATCACGAGCTTATTTCCGGGATCGAGAGGATCAACTCCCCTTGAAAGCTCATCATAGAGAACCTTGGCGACGAAACCCCTCCCGCCCAGCCATTCCTTGGCCAGTTGAGGATCCAGATCTTCGCTTTCAATCTTCCTGTTTGTTAAGTTGACCCGAAGGATTTTTCCCCCATATCCAAACATCTTAATCACTCCAACTGATTGCCTCAGGGGTGCAGACCTGAACGCATTCACCGCAGAGATCACATTTAATCGGATAGGAAAGACCTTTGTGTGTGAACAGGACGTGTGAAGGACATTTCTCAATACAAATGCCGCAGAAGGTGCATTTCTCAGGATCGATGATGTAAACTTCGTCCTTTCGGGAAATCGCTTCACTCGGGCAGGCCTCTTCACATCGGCCGCATTGATTGCAGACACGAATCTCAAAAACTCCAGGCTCTGGAAATTTCCTGTTGATGTGGATGGCTGATTTTTTAGGATTGTTTTCTTTAAAATGAGCGAGGCCGCAGATCAATTCACAGAGAGAGCAACCGGTGCATTTTTCGTGATGCAGAACCAACGCCTTCATCTATTTCTAAATTTGTTCTCACCCCTACCCACCCACCTTTTAATAAGCCAGATCAAGTGGGTTTGTCAATTCTTCATTGCAGATCTCTGAAAAAGTACCTTGACCCAACGGAGAGCGGAGAGTTCATTCTTGGAATTTCCGAAGCCGCCCTAAGTCTTTGCTTCCATTTTGGAGAAGGTCTTCTTCAGGATATCGATGATCTCATCAATCTGACTCTCTTTAATGGTCAGAGGAGGACCCACCATCACCATATCACCATTCACCCCATCGACAAAACCAGTGCCAGGATAGAGGACGAGACCATTCTCAAAGGCCAAGTCAATGATTCTTTCCGTGAATTTTGCGCTTCTGGGAAAGGGTTCTTTGGTCCTTTGATCCCTGACGAATTCGATTGCGGTCATCAATCCTCTTCCCCTCACATCCCCGACAAATGGAAGGCTTTTCAATTCCTCTAATCTTTTGAGCAAGTATTCTCCACTTCCGACGCACTGTTCGATAAGCTTTTCCTCCTTGATCAATTGAAGTACAGCCAGGCCGACCGCACAGGCTACGGGATGATGTGAGAAGGTATGCCCGTGAACAAAACCGCCGGTTCGTTCTTTCAGGAGATCTACCACCTCTGTCTTGGCGATCACTGCCGAAAGCGGAAAATATCCTCCGCTCATCCCCTTCCCTAAAACCATGATGTCCGGCCAAACATTCCAGTGTTGAACAGCAAACCATTTTCCTGTCCTTCCCATCCCGGTCATGACTTCGTCGTCAATGAAGAGGATTCCATATCGCTCGCAGGTTTTCTTGATCGATGACAGATATCCTTCAGGGGGAACGACCGCTCCGATCGTGGCTCCAATGATAGGCTCTAAGATGACGGCGGAAATTGTCTCTGATCCCTCCATTTGGATCACATGTTCCAATGCCTTGGCACACTCCAATTCACACTGAGGGTAACCGAGGCCATAAGGACACCGATAACAATACGGAGGTGGAAAATGAGGAAAATCAATTAACAGAGGAAGGTAAGGCCTCCTTGCCCCGACGCGTCCGGTCAAAGAGAGGGCTCCCAGAGTATTCCCGTGGTAACTGTGCCATCGGGCGATCACTCGCCACCGTGAGGATTGACCGGATTCCAAATAATACTGTCTGGTCAACTTGATGGCCGCCTCAACAGCCTCCGAGCCCCCTGATAGAAAATAGATCTTCTCCAACCCTGCGGGCAAGATTCTTCCCAGAGCTTCTGCGTACTCTTCGATCGATTGGGTTGTGAATTGTGTTCCGTGGACATACCCGACCTTCCCCATCTGGTCTGCCATCCTTTGAAGAATTTCTTTCCTCCCGTGACCAATGTTTACAACCAGTGCGCCGCCGGATCCGTCGATATAACGTTTCCCCTTCTCGTCATAAAGGTAGATCCCTTGTCCGTGGGTAATGAGGGGATAAATCCTTCCTAACTTGCGATAAAAAATGTGGCCTTTCGGATATCCGTATTCCATCAACTCCTCAGCACCCAGTAATCATGATGATCAATTCGTATCTCAACCGTTCTCACGATTAAATCCATAGGAATTCCGGTTTGCGACTCGAAGCCGAGCGCGACATTCGACCCACGCAATCATTCTAAAAACTGATCCCGATACGGAGAGCAGACATCAATTCCAACGGGGTAAATCTACGGATAAAGCCCTCGAAGTCTTGTGGCTTCAGCCACTCTTCCAATGCCGAGCACAAGGGCTGCTGCTCGCATGGAAATTTTTTTGGAGAGGGAGATATCCAAAACCTCTTTAAACCCTTTCTGCATGATCCGGGTCAATCGATCCAATACCTCCTCTTCGCTCCAGATGAGTTCCTGTAGGTTTTGAACCCATTCGAAATAAGAGACGGTCACTCCCCCGGCATTGGCTAAGATATCCGGGACAATAAAGATGCCCTTCTCGTTCAAAATCTCGTCCGCTTCCGGGGTGGTCGGTCCGTTGGCGCCCTCGGCAATAATTTTGGCTTTGACCCGTGAGGCATTCTTCTCCGTGATCTGATTTTCAATCGCCGCGGGAACTAATATATCGCATTTCAACTCTAACAGTTCTTGGTTGGTAATCTCAGTTTCGTCCTTTGTCTCGCAGACGAAACATTTATATTTTGCCTTGTATTCCAAAGCCCTTATCACGTCCAGCCCCTTCTCATTATAAAGTCCCTTTTGGGAATCGCTGATTGCGATCACCTTCGCCCCCAGGCGATGGAAGTGCGTGGCAGCAATACCTCCCACATTTCCGCATCCTTGAACCGCGACTCTTGCTCCCTCGACCGACATCTTTAAATGTTTCAGCGCCTCCAGTGAAGTGATGAGCACTCCCCTTCCCGTGGCTTCAAACCTCCCCAAGGATCCTCCCAACTCAATCGGCTTTCCAGTGACCACCCCAGGGACTGAATAACCTTTTAGAATGCTATATGTATCCATCATCCACGCCATCACTTGCGGATTGGTATAAACATCCGGAGCCGGGATGTCTTGCTCCGGACCCAGCATCATGGAGATCTCCCAGGTAAATCTTCTCGTCACATGTTCTATCTCGTGAAGCGACATCTCCTTGGGAAGACATTGAACCCCGCCTTTGGCCCCTCCAAACGGGATGTTGACCACGGCCGATTTCCAGGTCATCCACATTGCCAGGGCCCTCACTTCGTCAAGATCCAGGTCAGGATGGTATCTGATCCCTCCTTTGGCCGGTCCTCTCGCCACATTGTGTTGCACCCGAAACCCCGTGAAGATCTTCACCCCCCCCTTGTCCATTTCAACCGGAAAGTGGACGATCAACTCCCTCTTCGTACTCTTCAACTTCTCTATGGCTCCTGGGTCAAGGTCCAGATATTTTGCCGCGATGTCAACCTGTTTTTTCGCCATCTCAAAAGAATTGATCTTTTCGATCTTCACCATGATCTTAATCCCCCTTTGCCCAATTTATAAAAATATGGCAGGCCCTCTCCATAACTTTTTTCTACCTCTTCTCTTCCGGCTTTTCAAGAAGAAATTTTGGAATTTTCATTCCTTAAGAGGGAATTCTGTCGAAGATATCGCCGAGATTGTCGAAGGGGCATCACCCTAAGATGAATGCTTGGTGTGAAGGTAAATGCATGAAGTGAATCAAACCCATTGAAAACCTGAATAAATTACAAACCCAAAAAGCCATTAAAATTTCATTTTGCCTCTAGAAAGAGATTGGCACGGTCCTTGCTGTTGCATACAGTAACGACCTACAATTAAAAAAGAAGGGAGGTGAAAAAAAATGCGAAGAAAAATCGTTCTATTAGGAATGGTGGCAGTCATGCTGCTAAGTGTGACCTATGTTTACGCTCAGGGTTATGGCATGGGTCCTGGTATGGGTCCTGGCGGTCCTGGACATAGAGGAATGCACGAATCTTGGGGTCCTGGTAAAGATTACGCCTTAACTCCTGATCAGCAGGCCAAGTTTCAGGAATTGCGCCGAAGATTCAGAGATGAAAATGCGAAACTGATCGGTGCGATGGTAACCAAGAGGCTGGAGCTTCAATCTTTATGGACTGATCCAAAGGCTGATCCCAAGGCGATTCTCGATAAGGAAAGGGAGTTGAGAGACCTTCAGAATCAGCTGAAAGACAAAGGTGTTCAAATGAGATTGGAAGCTCGAAAGTTCCTTACGCCCGAGCAGATCGAAAATTGGAGGCCAGGACGCGGAATGGGAATGGGTCCCGGTAGGGGTTGCGGCCACATGGCCGGAGGCGGTTTTGGAATGGGTCCAGGTTACGGACGCTATTAATGTCACTCTCTGAGATGAACCCAAAAGGGGAAGGTTCTTAGTCCTTCCCCTTTTGTTTATTCCATGATTTCCTCTTTCTTTTCTCACCCATCTTTCGGGCGTCGAGTCAATTCAGGGTGGGCTAAATCTGGTAGTCCAAAGTTTGACTTTTTGAAATCATTTCGGTATGTTTTAAAATAACAACTGATCGGCCTTGGCCTGATCCGGTGGGGAGCGATGAAACGGAAACTACAACTACTAACTTTCCTTATTCTTTTCGCCTTCATGACTTCTTCTGCCTTTTCGCAACCCGGAGTGGGGATGAGAAGGTGGAGGGGAGAAGACCAATGTTCGAGAGCATCGGAGCTCAATCTCTCCCCGGAGCAGAAGAAAAATCTTGATCTTTTACAGCAGACCTATTTTCGGGAAGCTCAACTCCTTCGCCTTGAGATCTTCACAAAAAAGCTTGAGCTCCGCGAATTACTGACTAATTCCACCGTGAGGGTCGAGATCATCCGGGGCAAAAATTCAGAGATCGCAGAACTCCAATCCAAGCAGGAGGAGAAGGCGATTGAATATCTGATTAAGGTCAGAAACCTCTTAAGCCCCGAACAACTAAGAACTTGGTGCCCGGAGCAAGAACTTCCCTATTTCCGACAAACCATGCCTGGAAGGCGGCCGATGGGTCCGATTCACACTGAATAGGTTTTCCATGCAGAGGCTTTTCATGAAAAAAGGACGGAGTGCCTTTTGTTCAGGCAAGAGATGAAGACAAAGAGGAGCTTCTCCCCCGTCTATCTGGGGATTTTATCTGGAGTCATTCTTGTCATTCTGATCATCAACGGACTCTTAGAAATCAATCGGACGAAGAACGGATTCTACCTCTTGTTGAAAAGGGAGGGAACCGTCCTCATTCAGCACTTCCAGAAGAATATTCAGGAAACCCTTGCTTCCCCCCAAGGGGCGGAAAGCGGGGCCGAGAAACATCCCCTCAATCCCCCCATGTCGGGACTCTCTTTTGGCCTAGAGGATTCCATTGCCGAATATCTTCTCGAGATCGTCTACCGCGTCGACCAAATTGACGGAGAAAAACCCCTGAATTCGTCGGATTTCCAATCCCTTGCCGAACAATATCGCATCACCTCCATCGAAATTTATGACTCAAATGGAAATCTGCTCAAAGGCGGGCCCTCTCCATTTTTTTCTCCGGAAACGAAAAATCTTCTCCAGGAACTCATCCATAAGAAACGGCCGGTGGCGATTGATCTTTTCGGCAAGTCTTTCTCGGAGAATCACGTCTTCTCAATTGCGATCTGGAGAAGAGTGAATCCCGGGATCATTGCTCTCCACCTCGACGGCGAGCAGATGAAAGGGCTTTTTCGGCAGTTTGCAATTCAGAGAGCGATCTCTGACATCGGTCTCAGGGAGGACATCCGTTATATTTCAGTTTTAGATGCCTCACTCAACATTCTGGCTCATACGGACCAGAAGTTTATTGGAAGAAGGGAAGAGGATCCCTTTTTGAGAAATTCTCTTCAGGGAGAGCGCCTTCTTTCTCGCCACTACCAATCTGATCAAGGAGAAGAAATTTTTGAAGTGGTAAAATCCTTCTCCTTGAAGGACAAAACGATGGGGCTGATCCGGATCGGATACTCACTGAAGGAAATTCATCCTATACTGACCCAGATCAAAAAGAATGTCGCCCTTTCCATCTTCTTTTTCCTCATCCTTGGAATTTCCGCCATTACTCTCATCTGGGTGAACCAGAATCGAAACCTCAGAAAAATGAAAGAGATGGAGGATCGGGTCCAACTGGCAGAGAGACTTTCATCCCTCGGCCATTTGGCCGCGGGGGTTGCCCACGAAATTCGAAATCCTCTTAACGCCATGGGCATGGGCCTCCAAAGGCTTAAGAGAGAATTCCTCCCCACGGATGAATCGAAAAGGGAAGAATATGTCTCTTTCCTGGAGTTGATTCTCAAAGAAATCAGGAGGGTCAATGAAATCATCGAACAATTTCTGACCCTCTCCAGACCCTCCCAGCTCAGCTTGCGAGAATCGTCCCTGCAAGATCTTCTAAAAAGCCTGGTCACTCTTTTTGAAGGAGAGGCTTCCTCTCTCGGAATCACGCTTCATCCAGAGATTTCTTCAGATCTGCCTCTCATCAGAGTAGATCCTGAAAAGTTGACACAGGCATTTATCAATATTATTAAGAATGGAATGCAGGCCATGGGGCAAGGAGGAACGCTCCGTATTGAAACGAAGTTGCTGAAAGATCACGTGGAAGTCATGATCTCCGATTCAGGTTCCGGAATTCCTCCAGATCAGATGGAGAAGATTTTCAACTATTACTATACCACGAAAGAGAAAGGAGTGGGGCTGGGGCTCCCCATTGCCTATCGGATTATTGAGGCCCATCGTGGCCAGCTAAAGATAGAAAGTCATCTCGGCTCCGGAACGAGGGTAACGGCGGTTCTGCCCGTTTAATCTATTTTAAAAGACTTTCCAACCCCCTCCGTTCCCTTGGCGGGAGGGGATTGAACGGGACGGGGAGATAAATGGTCCCCCTCACCCCCGCCCTTGCCTATCGGAGACAGGCTCTGCCATCAAAGGAGAGGGAAATTGCGCGAAATGGAAAAAGCGAAGATCTTAATTGCTGAAGATGAAAAAACACAGAGAGACCTTCTGGAAGGGTTCTTAAGGAAGGAGGGATATTCCGTCGAAGCCGTGGCCAACGGCAGAGAAGCACTCCAGAAACTTCAAGCGAATTTTTTTGATATGGCTTTGATTGATCATAAGATGCCCGAACTCGACGGCGTCCAAACACTCCGTCACATCCGAAAGTTCTATCCAGATCTTCCAGTTGTTATGATGACCGCCTACGGAACCGTGGAGACGGCTGTGGCTGCGATGAAAGAAGGGGCCCTGGACTATCTCACCAAGCCCATCGATCTGGACGAACTCCTTCTCATGCTTCAAAGGGTGATCGAAAGATCCAACCTCATCAGAGAGAATCGGGAGCTGAAAGTCAAACTCCAGGAGCGCCACACATTTGCCCACATTGTCTACGAGAGTCCAAAGATGGAAGAGGTCATGGGACTGGTCGCCCGGGTTGCGCCCAGCCAAGCCACGATCCTCATCCAAGGGGAGAGCGGAACAGGAAAAGAACTGATCGCCAATGCCATTCATTATGCGAGCTCCCGCTCCGGAAAACCCTGGGTCAAGGTCAACTGCGCGGCGATTCCCGAGACCCTCCTCGAGAGCGAACTCTTCGGCCATGAAAAAGGGGCGTTCACCGGAGCGGCCCAGAGAAGGACCGGCCGATTCGAGGAGGCGGATGGCGGCTCCATCTTCCTCGACGAGATTGGTGACCTCTCTCCCAGCACCCAGGTGAAACTTCTGAGGTTCTTACAGGACAGGGAGTTCCAAAGGCTGGGATCAAACACCACCCTCAAGACCGATGTGAGGGTGATCACGGCCACCCATCGAAATCTCGAAGAAGCGATTAAGAACGGACTCTTTAGAGAGGATCTCTATTATCGACTTAATGTGATCTCGATTAACCTCCCGCCTTTGAAAGAGAGAAGAGAAGATATTCCTCTCCTGGTCGATTATTTCTTAAAAAAATATTCGAAAGAGAATCAGAAATCGATTTCGGATATTTCCAAGGAGGCAAACGCCCTTCTCCTGCGCTACCCCTACCCCGGAAACGTCAGAGAACTGGAGAATCTGATCGAGCGGGCCGTGGTCCTCTGCCGGGGAGAGACCATCACCACCCAGGATCTTCCCTTTCACCTCAAAGATGAAAAATCTGAAACGCCATGGGAATCTCACAAAAAAGAAAAAACCCTCCCGGAATCGTTAGAAGAGATAGAAAGAGACTCCATCCTCAGGGCCCTCCATCAGCACCAGGGGGTTCAGACAAAAGCTGCCGAGAGCCTCGGCATCAGCGAAAGGGTGCTTCGATATAAAATGAAGAAGTATCGAATCCGTTTAAATCCCCCCTCTCCCCCCTTTCCAAAAGGGGGGGATTTCGGAACCTCAGGAGATTGATATGACCTATTACCGATACCGTTTTTCGTTTGGCCATGGTTTGACGCCTGCCATCAAGAATCTGATGATCGCGATGGGAGCGGTCTTTCTGGTGCAGCAAATGCTCCAAATGGTCAGCATCGACCTGTATGTCAATTTTCTCAACTACTTTGCACTCGACCCTGAAAAGGTTTGGAACCAATGTTATATCTGGCAACTGTTCACTTATATTTTTCTGCACGGAGACTTCTTTCACATTCTTTTCAACCTTTTTTCGCTTTGGATGTTTGGGGGCGAATTGGAAAGTTATTGGGGATCGAGAAGATTTCTTTTCTACTTCATCTTCTGCGGTATTGGTGCAGGAATTTTTACTGTTCTCCTGTCTCGTTATCCTGTCATCGGTGCTTCCGGGGCAATCTATGGCATCCTCCTCGCATTTGGCTGGCTCTTCCCCAATCGCCCCATTTACATTTATTTTCTCTTCCCGATGCCTGCAAAATACATGGTGATTATTTTCGGCCTCATCGAATTCTTTTCATCCCGTTCGGTAGCGGGTGGCGTAGCTCATCTGACCCATTTGGGAGGCCTCGTCTTTGGCTTCTTCTATTTGGCTTATCCAATGATCCGGCAAAAAATTCGTCGTGACTATTATAAACGAAAGTGGTCTCAGAAGGGCCCGAACGACAGGGATGTCTACCATTAAACGCAGGCATAAAGGGAATCGGAAGTGCCATAGTCTCGGTTGGAATCATCCGTGTCGGATGAAAAGACGACGAGGCGAAGAGCGATGAGACGATATGATTTACATTGGAACAAGTGGTTATAACTACCCTCATTGGTGGAACGGGGTCTTTTATCCCTCTGACCTTCCCCAGAAAAAATGGCTGGAATACTACGCTGAATATTTTGACACCGTCGAGTTGAATGTCTCTTTTTATCGCCTCCCGAAAAAGGAGGTCTTTGAAGGATGGTACAAACGAACGCCGAAGCGGTTCCTTTTTGCGGTCAAGGGAAGCCGATTCATCACCCACATCAAACGATTAAAGGATTGCAGAGATCCTCTTTCTCTTTTTTTCGAACATGCCTCGCCGTTGAAGGAAAAATTGGGAGCGGTCCTGTGGCAACTTCCTCCTCGATTCAAATTCCAGAGGGAGAGATTGGAAGCGTTCTGCGTTCTCCTGTCGACGCTTCCTCGCTCCAAACTTCATCGTCACGCGTTTGAGTTCAGAGATGAATCCTGGTTCTGCAACGAGGCTTTTCGGATACTGGAAGAATTTCGTTTTGCCCTTTGCATCGCCCATGGTTCAGGCCTCCCTCTCATAGAAAGAATAACCTCCGACTATATCTATCTTCGCCTTCACGGTGGCGAAGTCCTCTACGGTTCCAATTACTCGGATAAAGAACTAAAGCAATGGAAAGAAAAAATCCAAGATTGGAGAAAAAAGAAGAAGACGGTGTTCGTCTATTTCAACAACGATGTGTATGGCTTTGCCATCCGGAACGCCCTTGCCCTAAAAAAACTGCCATTCAAATAGATTCGTCCCCTCAATCTTCTAGTGTAGTGTTACAGTAACAGCTTTACAACGAGCAACCTTTTCTAAGATGGTCTCAACTTTTTTCGTCCAAACGAATGGCTTTGGATTAGCGTTATTCACTCGGATGTACTGGTCGATGGCCTGG
>Ga0335070_10007059_pt1 | contig 13188 bp, 6 predicted proteins | sample Lox_Sample_13_FD_206722 | JGI IMG/M metagenome (GOLD analysis project Ga0335070, IMG submission 206722) | Soil microbial communities from Loxahatchee National Wildlife Refuge, Florida, United States - Lox_Sample_1.3 | ecosystem: Environmental > Terrestrial > Soil > Wetlands | place: USA: Florida...
TGCTCGATCCGGATGCTGTTCTGCTCGAACTGCAGCACTCCGTTGAGGGCGCTCAACCCGCTTGGAAAGTCATTGTGGCTTATAGATGCATCTTTCAGTTCAAGTTTTCCTTGAAGCACGGGCTGCGCCACCGTTCCGGTTGCACTCATGTCCACACTGACAGTGCCGCGAGCGAATATCTTGGGATTTAAGCTTTGCAGCAGCGCCATGTTCACGGTCCCATCCAGGCGAAAGTCCATCTCACGCGGCTCAGTAAGTCGCGCCGTCCCATGCGCCGTGAAGTCGGTTCCGCTGCCCGCGATATGCAAGGCCTGGAGCCGAAGGATGTGATCGGCTACTTCCAGTCGAATAGGCTCGGTGGTCGCTACTTGCACGTGCTCGATCTCGGCGCTCAATGAATCGAATGTTGCCGAAAGGGTCATTTCGTTCGGATTGCGTAACGGCCCATTCAGCTTAATTGTTCCGCGCAATTGCGAATGGCTCGTTACCCGGTCGCCGAGATATGCCTTCATGATCGAATCGATGTCCAGATCATGAAAGGCGATGTCCATCTGCGCGGGTAAATCAGCTTGCAGATCGACCGTTCCCTTGATGCTCAGATTCGCTTTGTCGAAGGCCGAGCGAACCTGGAGCGTGAGTTCCTTGCCCTGCGTCGTGCCATCAAGGTACAAGTCGCCCAGCCGCTCTTTGTCGAGCGCGAAGTCGCGCACATGCACATGTCCTTCCAACGAAGGATGTTGTATCGTCCCTGCGCCGCGAACCGAGAAATCGATGCGCCCGTCCGCCGTAATTCGTTTCCCTTGCAACTTCGGAAACGCCGCCAAGTCCAGGTCGCGGCCTGAGAGATTCACGCGGAATCTCTGTCCATCCAGACTCGCCGAAGCGCTTCCCACGATGGGCGCGCCAAACACGTTGGTATCGACGTTGTTGAATTGCAGCTCGCCGTCCGCCAGGCGCAAATCGCTCTTTATGAATGGAACATCGGTGCCATAGGCTCTCGCGTTGTGGATCTCCAGTCTTCCCTCTCCATGCGGATTCGCAATCGTCCCCGACGCGTGCGCGCTCAGGTGCGCGATCCCACTAATCGGGTACTGGTATCCCGCCAACTCCTCCACTTCCCCAATATCAAGATTGCGCGCTTCCACGCGCGCGGCAAATGGCAAGTTGCGGGTGAATTCTCCCCCGCCGAGGGTTGCGCTGGCGTCCAGATGCAGCAGCGTATGTCCATGGATGAGGGAGGCATTGTGCAGGGAGAAGGCGCTATTCGAGTATTGAACCGCCGCGGTTAGCGAATCCCAATGAACCGTCTTCGCCGGACGCTGTTCCCTCGCGGGAATAGAGGTCTCGAAGTCATAAACTTCCAGATTTCCGCCGAGCGCAAAATCAGACAGCTTGCCGCTCATGTTGCCCGTGAAGTTCATCCAGCCCTGGACCGCGAATGGTATCTTCCCTCCCATTTGCGATCGCAGCAGCGGCCTCCACTCGCTCGGGTTCTTGCTGGTCACCGAAATCCCGAGTGACGATGTCGCCGCCAGGGTTCCCTGCGCTTTAATCTGGGTCGCAGGCGTGTTCCACTGCAGATCATCCAGCTGCAGTTCGTCGCGCGACCCGCGATAGATCCCTCGCACGCTCCCCTGTACGGGCAGCTCACCGGCCTGCGGTTTCGAAGGCCGGACCACGGCGATTTGCACGCGCGTCTCCGCATCAGCAATCGATCCGACCCACAACACATCGATATCTCCGCTCGCGGTTCCAGCCATTCGTAGCTCATCGAGCGGCATCTTCTTCGAGCTCAGCCCTCGAACCAGCGGGCTCAGTGCGAATCCCGAGAGATGCAGCCGCATCGAGCCCCGCTGCAGACTCTCCGTCGGGACCCGCCCGATCACCCTGCGCCTCTCTTTTGGCTGAGGCTGCAGCGAGGCCTGCCAGTTCGTCACGTCCAATTCGCCCGCCAACTCTCCACCGAACCCGGTCATCTTCGCCGATGTTAGCCGCAACCGCTGCGGCGTGATCGAATAGTCCGTCGCCAATGTGCCGTGTTCCACTTTCTCCTTCGGGTCCAGCCAGTCGAAATCTTTTAGCAGCAGCGATCCGTTTGTCGCGAACTGTTCGCTGTTCCAGCTTCCCTTGCCGTCGAAACTGGCTGTCCCGCGGTGCATCTCGTGCATACCCAGCAGGCTCGACCAGTCGCCGATTTCGATAATCCCGCGGTAGGATCCGCTCACCTGCGGGTTCTCGAAATTCCTCACCTCGCCCGCAAAATGGATCTGGGATCTTCCCGAACTCACGGCCAGCGATGTGATGTCGGCCCGATCCCGGAACAGCGCCAGCGAAGCATCCGCCCGCCACTCGACCGCCGGATATTGCTGGTACTGCGTGGTGACCGCTCCCAACCCTACTCGCGCCTCGTAGCGTTGCCTCAAGAACGAGTAGGTCATCCCCAGTGACAGATCCTTTCCGTGAAAATCGAAGGGGATCTTCTCCATCTGCCAGAGCAACTCACCTTTCTGAATATCCACGCGCGAGACCGCAAGGGAGAACACTTGATCAATCGCTTTTTTCCCGGACTTCGGCTTGATCTTCAGTTCCGGCTGATTGGTCGATCCGTCCGGATAAACGATGATGTGCACCACCGGACGTTCAAGCGCCAGGGAATGCAGACCTACCTCTTTCTCGAACAGCGAGATGATCTTCAACTGTGCCTGTAGTCGGTCCACGTGGAGATATGGCACCTCGCCGGCCCCCTCCTTCCCGTGGATCGTGAGATTCAACACCTCGACTCGCAAGCGCATCGGAATGGTGTGGAATTGTCCGATCTCTACCCGGCCGCCGGTCATTTCTTCGAGAGCGAGCGTCAGGCGGCGACGCAGGTATTCATGGAAAGAATCGGAACTGGCATACCAGGCAAGTCCGCCCAGACCGAGCAGGATCAGCAGGAAGAAAGAGAGAAGGTACTTCCACCACTTGCGACGCTTTGGCGGGCCCGAATCGTTCAACGGTTCTGTTCTCCGGCCGGTTCGGAGGTCTCAATCCGGCTTTCCGAACGAAGACTCGCGAGCCAGGTATCAAGCAATTGCGTGACTTTCTGTTCGGTGAGCAGATCCCTGATGCGGCCGAAGACTTCGGGCAGCGGAACTTCTTTGTTTCCCGACCGCTGCAATTCCGGAAGAAGCTGGTCGTGGTAGTAGCTCTCCACTGCGCGCGAATCCACCTGCACCGAGGGGCGCAGGCGCGCCTCGACCAGGCGCATTAGTTGGATGTCGTCACTGAGCCGTTTTTCGAGTGCAGCCTGGGTCAGCCCGTAGCGCTCCAGGCTGGACCGCCATCCTTCTTGCGACGACAAGCCTGATTGCGATTTGCGGATATCCGCGACTCGTGCCGCCACCATCTCCGCCGGCGCGCTTTCTGTCGGACGGACCTGTTCCCGCAACAACTCCTGGTCGATCAACCGGTCGAGCGCCGCCTTCCGCTCCGCAGTGCTGAATGATTCGGGCGGCCGCCCGTTCACCAATCCTTCAAACGCCAGTTCTTCGTCCCAATCGCTCTGCAGAAGGATGTGCCCATTCACGTTGGCGACGATTCGGTCAACGATCTCGCCCGCGCGCGCCGAAGATACCAGTGCCACGCAAGCAATCACCGAAATAGCCCATCGCTTCCAGAATTTCATTAGAACGACTGCCCTACGCTGAACGAAAAATTGAAGTGCCCTGCTCGCGTCGCCGCGAATTGTCCCGTCGGTTGACCATTAGCCGTATTGTTCACGATATTCGTATAGCTCGGGAATGCGGGTGGGTTGAGATTGTAGCCGAAGTCGAACCTCAATGGCCCGATCGGAGTCTGATACCGCACCCCGACTCCTATCGCGTGCGACAGATAATTGTAATTGCAAAGCGTGTGTGTGATCTCGTGAAAGCACAGGTTCGGATCCGGCTGGTGCCACACTCCCAGGCTGCTGATCATGTGCTGCGGGGTATCGAACACGTTTCCCATATCGTGAAATGCCGTGAATCCGACACTGTCGTGCAAATATGGCAACGGAACATTCGGAAACCGGAGTTCCAGACTGTTCAAAAACAGCCCGCTTCCCCCGACCGGGAATCCGGTGAAGGGATCTCGCGGCCCCGCCTGATTTAACCCAAACCCGCGATGCGAGTTGCCGCCTCCGCTGAAAAAACGCTCCGGCAGCGGTATCAGGTTCTCCCCTTGCGGTATCGGGTCGGCTGGCCCGAGAAGCACGGTGTTTCCAAAAGGCCGCTCAATCCCTACCGTCGTCGAACGGGCAAATACGAATGCCTGGTTGGTTCGCTTGCTCCGAGCGAAAGGGTAATACGAGGCGTTCTTAATCAGGAAACGTCCAAAGTCGGCTTCCGAACCGAAGTAACTCGAGGCGACGCCTGCTTCGATCGTGGTGTAGTTTCCCTTCGTTGTCTCCAGGTCATTGTCGCGCCGGTTGCGAATGTAGATGAAATTCGGTCCACCTACCCGCGTCTTCCTGGACAGCAGGGGAATCAGGTTCTCGCTCACCTGGATATCGGTCGCCTGTACCTGCCGGTAGGTGAAGCGGTATGCCAAGGTGGTTAGTTCCCGATCGTGCGAGAAATTCCATTTCAATACCTGCACGACCTGCACCGTTCCCTCAGTCCGTTGCGAGGTGAAGGTCGAGACATCCACAGTGTTGTCGTAAAACCCGGTGGCCGAGAAACGCAGATCCCGGTTCATCAGTTTGGGAGCTTCAAAGCTGATCAGCGCCCGCTGTTGCAGCCGGCTGACATTCCCGCGCAGCGTAATCGTCTGGTTCCTCCCTCCGACATTGATGCGCGAAATGCCGAGCGATACCCTTGGGCTGACGCCCGTCTGGCCCAGGGGCTGGTTGGTGCCCACCGAGGGCTGCCCTGTCTGGAATTCGAATCCGACTCCGTAATCGAAGGTGTAGCGCTTTGCCTCCTGCGTTTCGATCAGCACATTCTTCCGCGACTCGGTGCCCTCCGGATTCTGCACCGCCGTATCGACCTCCGTGAACAGCCCGAGATCGTATAGGCGCCGCTGCGTCTCGAGCATGTCCTGCTGGCTCAGCGGGCTTCCCGCTTGGAGGCGGTACTCCCGCCGCGCCACCCCAGGACGCGTGAAGTGCAAGCCGCCCAGGAATATCTGATTCACGAAGAACTGCTCTCCCTCTTTGATCGTGAAGGTTACTCCGACGCGCGGCGAACCGTCCGGCAAGGGCTCGACCGGCACTTGCGACACATCCACCGTCGCATTGGAAAATCCGCGATTGAAGTACCCGCCCAGAATCTTGTCGCGATCGTCAGCCAGCTTTCCTTCGAAAAACGGCTGGTCCTCCAAGGTCTCGATCTCAGGCATCTGCTCCGTGGGTAGCGTGTAATTTCCATCGAAACGCACCCATGCGACCTTGGTCTGCGGTCCTTCTTTCACCGCGAGATCGATGGCCACCTGGGAAGGATCGCCTTGGTAGTCGCTGATCAGCTTGCTTGTCACTTCCACCTTCTGGAAGCCGTTCTGACGATAGAGCGCCTGGATGTTGGCGACGTCCTGTTCCAGCAACGCTTCGCTGTAACGACCGTGCGAAAACACTCTGCCCGCATTCTGTTCTTGCATAACCGCGCGGATCTGATCGACCGACAAATATTGGTTGCCCGAGATCCGTATCGCCGAGAGCTTGTGGCGTTCGCCCGGATTGATCACGTAGATCACCCGCAGTACTCGGCCATCCTGCACCGTGTGCTGGCTCACTCCCACTGTCGCATCGAAATAGCCAAGTGTCTGCAGCCGGTTCTGCAGAGTGCGGCGTCCTTCATTCAGGAGATCATCATCGACGGCGCCCTCTTCGTAGATTGGAACCAGTTTGCGCAATTCCCTGTCGCTGAAGTGGTAACCTTCCGATTCAATTTCGACAATCGGGCCGCGGTTAATCTCGAACGTGTAGTCGACCTCATTGCTTTCCGCACGGTAGTTGCGCTTCGCCACCAGCACCTGCGCCAGCAACCGGTCCTGCTTCTGGTACTTGGAACGCACCCGCTGCAGGGCCCGCGTCATGCGGGTTGAAATGATGGGGTCGCCGTGATGGAACTTCGCGATGTCCTCGATCTGTCCCTTCGAGTACCCCGTGTCTCCTTGCACTGTGATTTGCCCGACGGTCGCTCGCGGCCCCGGATTCACATGGAACGTAATGTTCACCTGGCTCTGATCCTGGTTGCGGTATTCGGTGTGCGTCACCTGCGAGCGATGGAATCCGTTCTCTTCGAGCACCCGCCGCATCCCAGCGATCGAGCGGTCGATCTTCTCTTCGGTATAGAGTTCCCCAAGCTGCAGACGGCTAGCGCTGACAAGCTGGTTCGGAGACGGATTGGCGCTCACGCCATCGACTGCCACTTGGCCGACAAAGTAGTTCGGGACTGTGAGGATCCGCAGCTTCACGCCGGTAACCGCACGCTCGGCTTCCACCTGGATGTCGCTGAAGCGGCCGCTGGCGAACAGCGACTGAATCGCATCATGCACGGCCTCGCGGGTGAGTACCTCGCCGGACCTCAACAACGTGGGCGCAAGCAGGCGGGCTGCTTCTTCACCTACGACTCCCGGAATTTCGACCTCTTCGATGCGCAGGCCAAGGTAGCCCGCAATCGAGCCGACCTTGGGCTGCGGCCCCGGAACCGGTTGCGCCGTTTCCTGTGTGGTCGTCGCCCAAACGAGGGGACTTGCCAGCGCCACCACAAGCAAGGCGATGCCGCTCAGACGCAAGACTCCTCCCCGCCAAAATTGGCACGGCACGGCTGCTGCGCCGGCGTTCGACCTGGAGCAACTCTCAGCAGCGGATATTTCCTGGTTCGATGGATGAGCCAACAGCAACCGTTGCTCGGCACCGCGTCGTTTGCTCACCGGAACCTATAATAAAGCGTGCACGACCCGAAAAAGGTAATCCCTGTGGAACTCGATGATCGTTATTCGCGTCAGGTCCTTTTCCCGCAAGTCGGCCGGGAGGGACAGCAAAAGCTGGAAAAGGCGCGCGTGGCGATTGTTGGATGCGGAGCGACCGGATCCGCGTTGGCACTCTTGCTCTCGCGCGCTGGAGTCGGTCTGCTGCGGATCGTCGACCGTGATTACGTCGAGCCCAGCAATCTTCAGCGCCAGTCCCTATTCGACGAGCACGACGCGTCCGAGTCGGTGCCGAAAGCGGTGGCTGCGGCGCGGCAGATTGCGCGTTTCAACTCTCAAATAGCGGTCGAACCCCACGTTGCCGACTTGATACCTTCGAATATCCAGGCACTGCTTGGCGACATCGACCTGATCCTCGATGGAACCGACAATTTCGAGACCCGCTACCTGGTGAATGACTTCGCCGTAAAAAATTCCGTGCCCTGGATCTACGCCGCCGCCGTGGGGAGCTATGCCGTGACATTGAATATCCTGCCCGGCGCAACACCTTGCCTCGCTTGCGTTTTTCCTGACCCTCCGCGCGGCACGATCGAAACCTGCGAGACCGCCGGGATATTGAATTCCGCCGTGAACCTCGTTGCATCCATCGCCGCCACCGAAGCTTTGAAATTCCTGGTCGGCGCTCGCGCAAAGATGCGTGCTTCCCTGCTTTCCTGGGACGTCTGGGAGAACGAGCGCGCCGAAGTGGCCGCTGGTCGTCCCCGCGAAAATTGTCGCGCGTGTGGACAACGCCAGTTCGTGTATTTAGCCGGCGAAGGCCGCCCGCACATCACCCTCTGCGGACGCAATTCCGTCCAGATCCACGAACGCCAGCGCCCGATCGACTTCGCGGAACTCGAATCCCGCCTTCAACCGCACGGTACTGTTCGTCACAACGAATTCGTGCTGAAGTTTTGGCACGACCCTTTCGAGATGACCCTCTTCCCCGACGGTCGCGCGATTATCAAAGGAACCACGGATACCGCTGTCGCCCGCAGCCTTTATGCCCGCTACATTGGTAGCTAGGCGTTCCCTGAGCCCAAAGCCTCAAGCCGGACGCCTGTTTTTTCATTGCCTGCTCTTTTGCAGGTTATGCGCAGCGGATTGCATGTCGCCCCAAACGGAACCCGGTCCCAATTCCGGTCTTTACCCGAGAGTTGCCGAAATCTCCGCGCCTTGTCGTATCCGCGAACGGACTCACTCTGGCAGGCAAACTGCACTCAAGACAGCGGCAGTTCCCTCTGTGGAGGCAGTATGCGACCCTATTTGTTGCTGTGTGTTCTGGCGTTGTGCTCCCTGGCCCTCGGACAAGATGTAATCCAGAATCCGGGCCGGGTCTACGGCCCCTGCGTTCTCGGTTGCGGCCCCTTTGTTCCACTGGTGACAACTCCAAGCGTTTCCCTGGTAACGGTTTCCCCGAACCCGGTGGGCGCTTCGAATGCCACAACCGGTCTCTATGCGGGCGCGACCAACGCGACCCTCTCGCAAATTCCGACCTCAACCAGTTCTGAGCACACCGAAGCGCTCTGGTACCAGGGTGGATCGGCGCCGCTAACTTCTCCCGACGTTCATCTCTGGACTGAACCAGTGGGTCGCCGCCCTCATCCGCCGATGCATGAGATGCATGAAATGATGATGGCCGGCGGACCGCGCGGAGAGCGCCCGCAGTGGGTGTACTTCAGCGGAACCGAACATACCGCGGATGCGGTCAGCGCTTCGGGCGCAGCCAGAATCGGTAAGAAGGCGACCCACTCCTACACCAACGCCGATGTCGAGCGCCAGAATCAGAACAACGGTGAGGTCAAGTACAAGGGCAAGACCGAAAAGATGTAGCCGTCTCGTTGCGGCAGCAGGTTTCCAAAGCTCTCGATTGGCAGGCCCAAAGCCCGCATCGAGAGCTTTTGTTTTGAGTCGAAGCGGTATCTGCTCGCTGGCCTACTGCAGCGGATCCCAATTCCGGCAATCCGCCTCGCTTACCGGGGCAATCGCAAATGCTTTACGGACCCGAACGACACCGTCGGAAGCCAGGCAGTAACTCTTCGTTCCCGTACTCGAGCTGAGGGGAGTCGCAAACAAAACATATGCTCTGCAGGTTTTCGCCTCGCAGACTCCCGACATCGTGAAGACATAGCCATCTTTTGTGCAGGTTGTCTTGGCAATGCAATTGGCAACCATGTTCTGCGCGATCAGGTTGGCAAACTCGGGCGAATAAGTCGAAAAACCGCCGGGATTTGGCCCGAGGCTGACCATGTCGCGCGCGTATCCTCTTTCGGGAAACGCCGCCGCGTAACTGATTTGTGCGGTGTTGATAGCGCGCATCGCTGAAACCGCGGATGCTTCGTTCGCCGCAATTCTCGCGCGCAGCAGGTTGGGCACCGCGATCGCCGCCACAATCATGCTCGTCGTGACCTGCGATCCTTTGCCTCCGCTGACCGCGCGAATGGCGTTGTTCTCGCCGTACAGGAACAACGCAATCGGCTGGGCCACCGGCGAAACATCCAGACCCATGTCCGCCAGATCCGGCGCAAACCGGCGCATTTGCAACGCGGCAAGCGCCGAAGCATCTTCGTAGAACATCGCCGAGGCTTCCCGCGGAGATCCGGGAGGAAGCGCATCGAGGAAGGGCGCTGACTTGGCCAGCGATTCTCCGGATTTGTGGAATCCGATGGCCTCGGCGATCGAAGTGCGGCTCGGCCCAACGATCAGGTAATTCTCCGTGAAAGCGAAGTCGACCTCGACCGCCTTGCCCTTGGAAGGAATCGTCAGGGAGTCATAATGCACGCCATCCTGATCGAATGCACGTGTCGGGAACTGTGCAAACAGTTTGGCCAATGTCCTCTGCAGCCGCCCGCGATCGTTCACACGCAGGATCGCATTCCACGCCGGCTCTGGTTTTTGTAAATCGCTTATTTCGACTGCCACCTCGCCCTGCAGTTGGCCGAGCAGGTCGTCGCGTAGGCTGATCTGCAGCGCTTGCTCCATCTGCGGAATTGTGGCAAACGCGTTCGGGTTCGAAGCCGTCGCCAGCTCCTTGATGTCGTCAAACACTTCCGCCGGGTTCTTGAGCACAACGGCCAGCACGAACGCCGCCTTGGGCGACACATAATCGAGGCTGCCCAGCGGAGCGGGCGCTGCCAGCCACGATGCCGGACCACGGCGCGGACCGACAAAGCTCAGTTCCGTCTCGCTCACGGTGCGATCAGCTATCCGCTTATTGCCCCAGATCAGGTACTTCACATTGGAAAAACCGGAGCGCTCGAGCATCTTCGCGTCCGCCTCCGGCTTCTGGATTTCCGACAGAAAACTGTGCAGGTCACCTGCCCCAAGCATGACTGTGCCGCCCCGATACGATTGTGCGATCCGTTGGCCAAATTCCGTCGCAGCAAAGCCGCCCTTCTTTGCGTCGAGCACCTGGTTGAAGTCGCGCGCCGCGTCCAGGCTCTGCGCGGCAAGTACGAAGTCCGGCCGAACCACGACGATCAACTCATCTTTCGTGGCAGTAACTTTCGCGCTTGCAAGCTCCTGCAGACCGAGCACGCGAATGTCGGAGCGGGATTTGCCGGGCAATTCCTTCAGGATCTGCTGCAGGAACTCCTTCAAGCCCGATTTGCGGACATCGGCGATCAACAGGACTTCATGGTTCTTCTTCCCAGCGACGCCAGAGATCACAATCTCATCGCCCAGGTACCCGGAAACCGCAGAGAATTTCTCGATGAAGCTCTCGATCTCCGGTCCTGTCTTGGCCATGTCGCCACGACGCCACCACTCGCGCAGAACTGCGCTCTGTTGGAGTTCGTCACGAAAGGTGAAGAGCGCCTGCTGCGCCGCCTCGCCGTAATTCGGAAGCGCTAGATAGTAAGTGGTAGCCGCCGGCAGCAGCGGCAATATGTTGCTCTGGTGGCGAGCCGGCGGGCTCTCTACGTTGCGCTGGAGTTGGGTGACTAAGTGCCGGAACTCGGGTAGCAGTCCCGGATATTTTTTCAACTCCTGCGATAAATCTGTTGCAGGCGGAACCGGGGCTTGTGTCTGGCAAACCGCCGGCGAGAATAGCAGGCACACGACAGCGACGCACAAAACCAGGAGCTTGTTATTCGTCTCCGATTGCCTCGCACGGTGAGTTGAGTAGGACATGTCACGCCAAGATAGCATTCCAACATTCTTCAGGTTCGCCTGCTTTCATGACAGATCACCGGAGTAATAAGAGAGTAGCTTTGGGCGTCGGGCTCTGTGGGGCGTAACGCGCATCGTTGAGCAACGACGCGGAATCTTTTTCGCTTCCTACTTTTTCTTGAGTTCGTGGCGAATGCGATTTGCTTCGTGGTCCATCGCCTGCATCATGCTGTCCCCTGCGTTACTGGAAGGGCGATCGAGGATTTGGGTATTCAGAACTGATTCAGGATTTCCCGGATGAAACAGCGCAAAGTCGACCTCCAAATTTTCTCGAGCGGGTGCGCTACTGGGATCGCTGGCATCGATGCTAGGCACCTTTCCCCCGATCGAAATTTGCGGACTCCGCATTTCAGTGGGATGTAGCCGGGGATCTCGGATCTGAGTGAGCACGATGTAGTCGCACTCATTGCTTTTCAGTTCTTCGCCATTCTCGACCGTCGGGTGGAGATTGCGGTCGCTGGTAGTAGACGACTCCATAACCACCGTAAAGATCTTCGCGTCCATCAAGCCCCGAGCCAACTCCTTCGTCAACCTCTCTGGCATCAGCGATTGCGTGGTTTGATTGTTGATCTCGGCGACACAAACTTTCTTGCTCCCCGCTGGCTTTTCAGGAGGATTCTGGGACAGTGCCGAGAATGTGAGTGTGATCACCAGGAGAGCGTGCGCAAAGCGCATCGGAGACCTCATCCCTGCGACCACTATACCCCGCCTCCTCGCGCGAAATGCAGCAATTCTCATGTCCAATCTGTTATCTTCGTGCGTGCCTTTCATCATCATTCTGGTTCCCGCGCTCTCGCGCGCCGAGGATGGTTCTCTTCATGCCTGAGATCGTCCGTCCCGCTCCGTCCCGCCTGTATCGCTGGATTGTCCTGATCTTCATCAGCGTCGCGCAAGGCGGGAACTACTACATCTACGACAGCATCAATCCGCTGGAAGGCATCTTTAAAGACAAACTCGGGTTCTCCGCCACGGGATTCGGGTGGCTCAATTCCAGTTACAGCGTGGCGGCCGTTCTCACGCTTTTGATCGGCGGCATCGTCATCGACCGGATCGGAACCAAGAAAGCTCTGACCTTTTTCGCGGCCCTCTGTCTGCTTGGCGCAGCCATCACTGCCGCACGCGGAAACGTGGGCATGATGATCGTGGGCCGCACCGTTCTAGGACTGGGTGCCGAATCCATGATCGTCACGGTCACTGTCGCCTTGGCGAAGTGGTTCAAGGGCAAAGAACTCAGCTTCGCCTTCGGCGTGAACCTGACGATCGCACGCCTGGCCTCTGTGGCTGCCGATAATTCTCCCTCCTGGGCCTACCACGCCTTTTTCCCTCAGGGTCCATCTGCAGAACCAAGTTGGCAGAATCCCCTTTTCATCGCGGTGGGTGCGGGAGTGCTGGCGGTCTCCTGCTCTTTGCTCTATTGGTTCCTCGAAAGTCACGCCGAGGGACGATACGAACTCGGTCGAGGCGGATCGGTCGACAAGTTGGAATTCGGCCAGATATTGAAGTTCAATCCTTCTTACTGGCTGGTCGTAGGGCTGTGCTTCACGTTCTATTCGGCTATCTTTCCGTTCCGGACGTTCGCAATCGACTTCTTCACCAACAAAATTCTGGCGGCCCACCCTGCACTCGGAGCAGAGGCCATCAAACAGGCGGGATTCTGCAATAGCCTCCTGCCTTTCTCGGCCATGATCGCAACTCCCTTGTTTGGGTTGATGGTAGACAGAATTGGCAGACGCGCCTTGTTTATGGCTGTCGGTTCCGTTCTACTGATGCCCGTCTATCTGATGATGGCCTACATTCCGGCCACGAAAACGATAACCTTTGCCCTGCCATGGATCAGCTCCTGGCATTTAACCTTGGAACACTTCACGCTGCCGCTCGTGCTCCTTGTGACGATGTCGATGATGGGAATCGCCTTCTCCTTGATACCCGCCATCATGTGGCCCTCGGTCGCATATATCGTGGACCAGTCGCGGCTGGGCACGGCCTACGCTTTGATGACGCTGATCCAGCAGATCGGGTTTTTCCTTCTCAATCTCCTGATTGGTCATGCCAACGATTACGCGCGCGCGGGGTTCGACAATCCAGGTG
>Ga0335070_10007060_pt1 | contig 13188 bp, 8 predicted proteins | sample Lox_Sample_13_FD_206722 | JGI IMG/M metagenome (GOLD analysis project Ga0335070, IMG submission 206722) | Soil microbial communities from Loxahatchee National Wildlife Refuge, Florida, United States - Lox_Sample_1.3 | ecosystem: Environmental > Terrestrial > Soil > Wetlands | place: USA: Florida...
GCGATATTTGTTCAGACCGACGTTTCCGACGAAGCGCAAGTGAGAGCGATGACCGAGCGGGCTCGCAGCCGCTACGGCCGGATCGATATTCTGTGCAACAACGCGGCGGTGCTGCTGTACCGCGAAGAAGCGCGCGCACATGAGCTGAGCAATGAAGCGTGGGACCACACCATGGCGGTAAACCTGCGCGGGTATTGGCTCTGCTCGAAGTACGTCATTCCGGCGATGCTGCACCAGGGGAGCGGTTCCATCATTCACGTGGCGTCGCCGACCGGCCTTTTCGGTTTCACTCGCCTCACCGCGTACAGCACCAGCAAGGGCGGCGTGATCGGACTCATGCGGGCGATGGCGGCCGACTATGCGCCGGACCACATCCGGGTCAACGCCATCATTCCCGGCACCATCGACACGCCGATGAATGCGGTCGAGCTTTCCGACCCCGAGGCGCGGAAGCGTTACGCGGAGATCGCCCCTGCACGCCGGCTCGGGAAGCCCGAAGATCTGGCGGGCATCGCGGCTTTTCTGGCCTCTGAAGATTCTGATTACTGCGTCGGTGGAATCTTCACGGTGGATGGAGGGTTGACGGCGGTTTAAGAAGGGCCAGGCTGGCTCGGGCGAAGCTTGGCTCCGTTGTGCTGCATGCGATACTCCAGCGGCGTCATCCCGGTGATGCGCCGGAAAATCACGCCGAAATAGCTCTGGTTGCAGAATCCGGTTTCCAGGCTAATCTCAGAAATGGCGCGATCGGTTGCGGCCAGCAATTCCTGAGCCCGCGCGACGCGGAATCGATTCAGATACGCGACAAACGACTGCCCGGTCAATTCTTTGAACAAATGCATGAAGCAGCAGTCGCTCATGGCACAGAGCCTGGCGGCGTGGTTCACCCGGATGGGCTCGTCATAGTGCTGCTCGACGTGCTCGAGCAAAGGAGCCAAGCGCCTCACATTGCTTTGCTGCTGGTAGAGAACTTCGCGCGTGGCGCCCTGCTCCGCATAATGATTCACCAGGGCGAGCAGGATCATTTTCAAATAGGTCTTGATAGCCAGGCGTGACCGCTCGGAGTCGCCGGGCAATTCGCCGCGGATGCGCTCGATGAAATCGAAAATCTCCCGCGAGAGTCCAGTTCCCGCGGGAATTACGTTCGGGAATGACGAATCGAGCAGCGTAAACGGCATCAGGTATTGCACATCGTCGCCCAAAGGAGCGCCGGAGTGAATCAGGCTCGGCCGAAACGAGAGCACGACCGATCTTGCCTCGCGCTGGGACGCTCCGAGCGGGAGGCAGCGGTGCCGGATGCGGTCGCCGACCACGATGATGTCGTTCTTGTGCACCATGCACGTGTGATCTTCGACTTCGTAGCCCAATTCGCCCGACTCGAAAATGACCACTTCGAGGTGATCCGGCCGGTGCATCGGCACATCGTGACGGCGATCCAGGATCAGAAAGCGGACATCGATCGGGTACGAGTGGGCGAACGGCCAGACGTGAGATTTCTCGGCGTTGATCTGACGGTCGACAAACGAATCGACGCGCTCCCAATTCACGCCGCTTTCCGCCCGCATGGGTGACCCGCTCTCCGTACCAAGCAATAATACGCCGATCGGCGAGCCTGCGCTACCGGTGATCGGGAAAACTGTTACGCCGGAGCGCTCAAAAGATGAACTTCAAGCCGAGTTGGAGAATGCGCGGCCGGGCGGCGCTGGCGACTTCTCCGTTGCCGATGTTCTGGTCGCCGTTGCAGGCTGCGCCGGGGGCCGTTGTACCGGTGCAAAAAATGTTGATGCCGCTCCATTGCGGGTGGTTGAAGGTGTTATAGCTTTCCGCGCGGAACTGGAAAGTACTATGCTCGCCTCTGAACCATGGCGCCTGGATGTTCTTCATGAGCGCGAGATCCCAGTTGTTGCGGCCGGGCCCGGTAAGAGCGTATTTCCCGATGTAGCCGAACATGCCAGGCTGGTTGTCGGCGCGAAGCTGATCGGGAGTGATCTGTCCAAGCAGGCTGGGGTCGAACCACGTCGGAGTTGGACCGAACTGCGGATCGTTGACCGTGCCTTTCTTGACGCCGAGCGGCCCGAGAGAGTTGCAGCCGGTTGGTCCACCGATCCCGGTGGACAGGCCGTCGATTCCGCAGTAGACGCTGACTGGAGTTCCGGTCATGAAGCTGGTGATCCCGCTGATCTGCCAACCCCCGATCACGTAGCGGGCCAGGGGATTCGATGCCCTCTTAAAGAAGGGCAGTTCGTAGACGTAGTTCAGGATCAGGATGTGTCCCTGATTCAGTCCGCCCGTGCCGTACCAACGGTGCAGGTCCTCGTCGTTGATGCCGTTGGTGCCTCCGGAATTCGCGCTGCCGCCCTGAAACATATTGTCGAGTTCGTGCGACCAGGTGTACGCGGCCTGGAACGCGAGGCCATAACCGAAGGCGTGCCGGAAGTTCACCTGGAGAGAATTGTAGTTGGAGTTGCCGGTCATCTGGCGCTGGGAGATGCCCGCCCAACCGCGATACGGCACGAAGAAAATGGAAGGCTGCATCTCGTTGATCAGAATCGATTGCACGTCGCAGTTTCCATGCACGTCGCAGCCCGGCGCGCCCGCCAGCGCCGGAACATTTTCCGTTCCAGCACCCACGGGGACCTGATTGATGTTCACATTTTGCTGGAGGTGATGGCCCAAAGTCCCGACGTAACTCACGCTGAGGATGTTGTTCCCCCGGAATTGATGCTGAATGCCCAGGTTGAATTGCTGGATCTCCTGCCAGCTTTTGACGTTAACGTTGGAGAAGCTCGCGGGCCCAAGCGGGCCGGGCACCACATTCTGATAGCCCAGAATGTTATAGCCGAATAGATTCGTAGCCGTCGGCGGGTTGCCGTTGAAACCGGCGCCGTTGTGCAGCGGATTACCGCTGTCCCACGTTAGAGCGTATCCGCCGCGCAGCACTGTGGTGCCGTGGCCAAACGGGTCCCAGGAGAATCCGAAGCGGGGCGAGACGGTGCCGCGAGGCGGATTGTAGCAGCCTTCCGGAATTCCGCCGGTACCGCATTGAACCAGCCCATTCCCGTAAGTCAGGTAATTGGCGCCGGATCCCGGAACCAGGTTGCCGTTGGCGTCCAGTTGGGCCTGTTTGGCGGGATCGTAAAGCGACGGCACAAACAGCGAGTCGTTGGTTGGCGAAACCGTATCGTGAAAAGCGGTCAGCCAGGAATAGCGCAGGCCCAGGTTCAGGGTGAGGTGAGGAGTTACGCGCCAATCGTCTTGAACGTAGGGTTCGAAATCCCACTGGCGCCAGTGGCCCAAAGCCGCTCCTCCCAGCAGGTTCCCGTTCACCACCCTGCCGTACTCCTGGTAATTGGCGATGCGCCCCAGATACATGTCTGCAAGGGCATTGCCCGTGGTGATGCTGGAACCGTTTCCAGGGCCGAACGAAAGAAACCCTTGAGTGTTTAAGCCGATATTTGTTGTGGTGTTGATGTGGTTGTAGAGGAGAAAGATGCCGGTTTTCAAAGTGTGCTTGCCGTGCGTCCACACCAGGTTGTCTTTGATGGCGGGTTGGGGATCCCAGAAGAAAAACTCGAAGCCCGTCGATTCGGCAAAGTCAACCGGAATGCCCCCACTGAGCGCAATGCCGGGGAGCTTAGGCTGAGTCTGATTCGACGGGAAGATGGTCTTCATGGCAAAACCGCTAGGTTTGTTGATGGACCCGGCCGGAGAGTCGAACCCGGTGAAGTTGTTTACGGTGTTCACGTCCGCCGAGAAGCTGGCAATGAACTCGTTCAGCAAGTCCGGGCGAATGGTGTGGGTCAGGTGGAAGACCGCAGACTTTGCGGGGCTCGTCCACCGGGATTTGACGGTTCCGAAGTTTGCGGACGACCAGAGGGTCGGGACGTAATCGGCTTCGAAAGCGTCCTGCGTGTAACGGAAGAATGCCCGTATATTGTCGGTGATGTTGTGATCGATCTTGAACATGTCCTCCCGGAAGGAGGTAGGGAGGCTGGGCGCCGCCGTGTAGAAGTTGACGCCATTGTTCGGGGCCGGCACCAGCGCGTTCAGTAGAGATTGCGCCGTCGGATCCATGGGAACGATATCGTTCTGGAAAGGCGCATTCGTAGCCGGGTTGACGGGGAGCACGCAGCCTGAGGCCACGATGGGGTTGTAATTGGACGAACCGGTGTCACATTCGCTGAAATCGCCCTGGCGCATCCGCAGGGTCGGGACGTTTTGGTCGATGACGGTGCCTTCGCGATTCTCGCGCCACTCCTCGGAGACGAAAAAGAACGTCTTATTCTTGTCGCGGTTGTAGTGTCCGGGGATAAAGACCGGGCCGCCTAATGTAAATCCCCAGTTATTGCGTTTGAGCGGCGTCTGCGACGCAGACTGGCCGTTGGGCTCGATGGTGCGATTGATGAACCAATCATTCGCATCGAAGGTGTCATTGCGGACGAACTCGAACAGCGTTCCATGGAAATCCTTGGTGCCGGATTTCGTGACAATCTCGATGTTGGCGCCGCCCGATTTGCCGTACTCGGCGCTGTAGTTCGCGGTGGAGACGCGGAACTCGGCAATCGAGTCGATGCTGGGATAAGTCATAATCGAACCGCTGCCGGAGCCCTGATCGATGTTGTTGGTGCTGTCAACCTCCCAGTTCTGGATATTGACGGGAAGGCCGTTAAAAGAGATCGCCCCGTCGGCCAGCACGCCTACGTGCGAGCTGTCAAAGCCGGTTCCCAGCGTGGCGGCGCCTGGAACCAGCGTGGCCAGATTGGCGAAGTTTCTCGCGTTGAGATTGAGCTGGCTAACTTGTGAGCCGGTCACCACGTCGGAGATTGCGCCGGTTTCGGTTTCCACTTTGGCGACGTTGGCGTTGACCACCACTTCCTGGGTAGCGGAGCCTACCTGGAGCTGCATGTCGATACGCAGCGTCTGGCCGACTTGCAGCGTGATCCCGCTGCGCACCAGCTTCTGAAAGCCCGCCTTCTCGACCGTGATGATGTAGTTTCCGATCGGCACTCGGGCGGCTGTGTATTCGCCTGCGGAATCTGAAGCGAGTCTCCTGACGAAGCCCCTGTCCGAATTAGAAACGGTGACGCTGACATCCGGGATCACGGCGCCGGAGGGGTCGGTGATGGTGCCGACGATGTTTGCGAGATCCTGCGCGCTGGCCCGAAAAGATGCCAGGAAAATTATCGTGCCTGCGATCGCAACGAATGTTCTCACGGGGTGCTCCTTTCGCCGGCCGCGTCTGGATTGCTGCTTGATCACCGCGTACACGTGCACTCCAGCCCACGGCGTTGCGAGAAACCTGTGGTGAGGGTACCCCGGGTGCTCAAAGGGGTCTATCAGGATTTGCTTTTTCTTTGTTAGAAGACTATAGCCCGGATAGTTAGGACGGATGACGCTAGCATCGGCCATGCAATCCGCAGCGGCGGGACTTACCTTCGTTTGGCCAGTCTCCGCTGCAGACTAACCGGGCTCTAAGACGGGCGAGGAACGCGCCATCCGGCTGATGGGTTGCAGAATGCAATGCTACGATGATTGCCGCAAACGTAAATTGAGGGACTATGCATCGCTACGCGGGATGGCTTGCTGGAATCGCCCTGGCGGGAGCACTCGCCGCCGCGCCGTTAATCACCCCGAACGGACACTACTTCGTTCGCAACGGCGAGCCATTTTTCTGGCTTGGCGACACCGCCTGGACCATCGCCAATCTCTACACGCCTGCCGAAGCGGAAGAGTATCTGGATCACCGCGCGCACCAGGGATTCACCATCATCAACGTCATGATGGTGTTTACCGGAGGCCCAGGCATGAAGCCTGTTGCCGAGGATGTGGGCGGCAATCTTCCATTTCTCAACTGGAATCCGGCGACCCCGAACGAAGCGTTCTTCAAAAACATCGACCGGGTTCTCGCCGTCGCACGTCGCAAGAACCTGATTCTCGCCATTCTGCCTTGCGGCGGAAGTTCCGGGGCTTTCGTCAAGAAGCAGAAGATCTTCACCGAAGCGAACGTACGAGAATATGGCCGGTGGCTCGGGCGTCGTTATAAGGACGTGCACAATCTCATCTGGGTGAATGGCTTCGATTTGAAAACCATAGAGTACCCCGAGATCACCCAAGCCCTGGCGGCCGGACTGCAGGAAGGCGATGGCGGCGAGCACCTGATTACGTTCCATCCCGGCGGCGGGAACTCGTCGAGCTTCTTCCACACCGAAAGCTGGCTCTCCTACAACACCATCCAAACCTGGAGCGACTACTGGCGCATTCACTCGCTGGTCCTTGCCGACTACTGCCGCCTGCCGGTGAAACCCGTGGTCCTGGCCGAAGGCGCTTATGAAGCGGGCCCCGAGTATCCGAGCCGGCCCATCACGCCGCTCGTTGTCCGCAAGCAGGCGTGGTGGGCATATCTGGCCGGCGGTTTCCACACTTATGGTCACAACGACATGTGGCGGAAAAATCCAACATGGCGTGAATCTCTGGATTCCCCGGGCGCCAGGCAAATGGGCATTCTGAAGCAAGTGCTCGCGCCGCGCACGTGGTGGAAACTAGCGCCCGATCAATCGGTCATCGCTCTCGGGTCCGGCTGCGACAAAGAGCTGAACGCCGCGGCCCGCTCGACAGACGGCGATTGGGCGATCCTCTACCTCAGCACGCGGAACCCCGTAACTGTCGATTTCGGCAAAATCACTACTTCGGAAACTGTTCGTGCCACGTGGATCAACCCGGAGACCGGCGAATCTACCGTGGCCGGCTCATTCCCGAACTCAGGCCTGCGCCCTTTGACTCCTTCACTCACGAGTGAAGACGCGGTGCTGGTGCTTGAAGCAGTGAGCGCTCGCTGACGGAGCGGGTCCGGAGCATGCGAGTTGGTCACCATCTTCCGCCGAGAACCCAGCCCCACTTGTTGCGAACGGTCGTTCTCCAGAGAGTGACGGCGTGAACGAGAAGCAGCCAGAGCAACTCCAACCGGCAGGGCGCCCACACACCTGGGCCAAACCAGCGTTGCTCCCGGCGCGAAAACATCACCAGTAGAGCGTAAAAGGCGGGCATAACGTAGTCGAGCAGATACGGTGCGCCATAACGAATGTTGACATAGGCGAAAAAGACCAACCCCACCGCGCCGAGCGCAACACCGCCGCGTGCGCCGAAAAGAGCTGCCGCCAACGTGACCAGGAGTGACACCGTCAAAAAGGGCACTTCATCAGCGGGAAAACCGTGTGCAACCCAATACTCCGCTTCCATGCAAATCAGACCGAGGACCGTCGCGAGGATGGTGAAGGCGATCTTGGCTCGTGGGCGGGCCAGCGCGATCAATGCCGCGCCGCCTGCCGCCGCCACAAGGGACGGTAGGTATCGCAAAAACAAGACCACCTCAGGATGGATTCGCCGTTTGCTCGACGAAGCGGAACAGCTCCTGGTCACATTCCTGTAGTTCGCGCAGCCGGACGGGATAGCTGCCGGGCTCGATGCTTTGGCCTTCCTTGATGGTTAGAAACGGCTTGATCCGGCGCGAAGCCCGCTCCGTGCGCAAGTGAGTGTCTTCGAGAGGAAAGCTGCCTTCTTCCAGTTCGAACACGAAAATGTCGGCGGCAGCGCCCGGCTTTAGCGTTCCCAACTGATCGTCGCGGCCAATCGCCTTAGCTGGCGCCCACGTCGACTTCAGAATGACATCCTCCAGCGGCATGCCCATGTGAAGAAACTTCGACATGACCGACGGCATGTCAAAAGCCCAACGAGCGATGGAGAACCGGTGCAGATCGGTGCTGATGGTGTCCGGGTAAAAGAAATACTCGAATGCTTTTCGTGCTACGTCCCAACTGAAGGCGCCGGCGCCGTGGCCGACATCGAACAGGACACCGTTTTTGCGCGCCGCGACCACTTCGGGCAGCAAACGATGGTCAGTTTCGGCGAGAATCCCATCGCCCCGTCCCTGGAAACAGTGTGTGACAATGTCACCCGGCCTCAACTTGCCCAGGATGTGGCGCGTGTCGGCGCCCTTCGTGATGTGAACCATCAGCCGCAAGCCCGGGGAATTCGCGGCATCGAGCGCTTTCTCCAGGGCCTCCTTTCCGTGGCGGCCGGTCATGGTTCCCTCGCGGAGCTTTACGCCGACGCACAGATCGCGGTTGGCTTCGATCACTCGGCCGGTTTCGAGCGGGCGGGCGAAGCGGATGTCTTCGAGTTCCCCGACGAGGGTCGACGGGATTCCGATGCCGCTGATATTCACAAATGCCAGCACGCTGACGGTCGCGACACTCACTTGCGTCTTGCGGAAGACAGGGAAATTGATGAAGCCCGTGGTGCCGGCGTCGACCGCGGTGGTCACACCGTGATTCAGGCAAATGTCCGGGTCGATTCCCCAGGAACTGCCTTCCCACCAGTGCCCGTGAAGATCGATGAGGCCCGGGCAGAGGTACTTGCCGCGGAGGTCGCGCTCCACCAGGCCTGGCCCGAGCGTATCGCCGACGGCAGCGATCCGGCCATCTTGAATCGCAACGTCCGTTACGCGATGCAAGTTCTGCGACGGGTCAATAACGTGGCCCTTGCGAAGCACTAGACTGTAGTCCAAAACGCCTCCCTCGTTTCGGAATTATACGTTGGCCTCGTCGGCCGCGGCGCGGCGGTACGCTTCGAGCACTACGGCCGAGACCTTGCGCGCCATCTCGCCGCCGGTTTCAGGTCTGCGGCCGGTGTCCACGCACTCGAAGAAGTGTTCGATTTCGGGTGCGAGATCCAGCCCTTCGTCGCTTTCCAGCAGCACCTCGTCCCGCTGGCCGAGCACGACAATCCGCGTCCGCCAGGGGCACCGCACGCCCTCGGTGTTTTGGTCTCCCAGGGGCGTGCAGGTCAGGATGAGGTGCGCCTTCTCGCACATGGCTTCCATGGTGTACCAGATGCGGACTTTGGGAGAAGCCCATGTGTGGCGCACCACGCCGATCGAGCTGTTCTTGAATTTCAGAATGCAGGCAGCCGAATCCTCGCCCTCCATCGGAACCCGCCCTCGCGTTCCCACCATGTATGCTGTGTGCACGTCTCCGCTGATCCACAACATGATGTCCAGTTGATGGCCCGCAGCCGAGAACAGGCAGCCGCCTCCCAGAGTGGCCTTGCGGGTCATCCATTCGGCGAGGTAGCCCTCAACCGAATCGTCAATCAGGCTGTCGAGCAGGATCAGCCTGCCGTACTGGCCGCTCTCGATGGCTTGCTTGAACAGCCGGAAGCTCTTCTTATAGCGATGTGGATATGCCACCATGAACGTTTTCCGGGCTTGCTCCGCCGCCGCGATCATGGTGTCTGCTTCGGCTAAAGTGTTGGCGATGGGTTTTTCCAGAAGCACGTGGCAGCCGGCCGCAAGGCAATCTACCGTGACCTGTGGATGCAGGTGATGAGGAGCCAGGACGAAGGCGCAATCGATCTCCCCGAGACCAGAACGGTAGTCGGCGATGGCGCGCGCGCCCGCCTCACGCGCTAGCGCCTGCGCGTGCTCCGCATCCGGATCGGCCACCCAGACGATTTGGCCCTGCCGTCCCAATTGCCTCAGGCCCGCAACATGAAACGGAGCGATCCACCCGCAGCCGATGAGCCCGATCCGGTGAGCCGTCATTAGCGTGTGCCCTTGCCAGTGAGATTACGCGGCATTCGTAGAGCAGTCTATCGGAATCTGCGGTTCCTTTCTCAGGAAACTCCGCTCTCGCAGAACGCCGGTGCTACGATGAGTTTTCACCATGGCGCGGGAGGTCGGTGGATGCGTGTTTTCCGTGATGGCAACGGCCCTCCTGGCTTGCTGCGTGATGCTTGGTCAGCAAGCCGAGTCCGGAGACCCGAAGGACGTGTTTGAACGGGGACAGCGCGCGCTGGCGGCGGGCAGATACGACGATGCCGAGCGCGCCTTCGACCGCCTGCTTCAAATGGGTTTGCGCTCAGCTCCGGTGTACACGAATCTGGGCGTCGTTTATCTGCGCACGGGAAAGCTCACAAGCGCCATTCAGACATTGAAGAAGGCGAAAGAGCTGGCGCCCGCGATGACGGGCATCGACCTCAATCTTGGTCTGGCCTACTATAGGCAGCGCGACTTCAAGCAAGCCGCTCCGTATTTTGAAGCCGTGCTTTCGGCGGACCCGGCAAACGTCCAGGCGCACTATCTGAAAGGCGTGTGCCACTTCATGATGGATGAGTTCGACGCCGCAGTCCACGAACTGGAGCCCATTCGAGAACGCGAGCAGAGCGACCTCGAGTATCTCTTCATGCTCGGCATTTCTTACGGCAAGCTGAAACGCGCGGACGATGCTCAGCGCACATTCGCCCGGTTAGTTGAGGCCGGCGGCGATACGCCTCATTTGCACTTGCTGCTGGGCAAAGCCTACCTGGCTCTGCAGGATTATCAGAACGCGCAGACGGAGCTGGAGAAAGCCGCGGCGAGCGGCCGCCGTCTGCCGTATTCCCACTACTACCTGGGCGTTCTGTATGAAAAATTGGGCAAGTTCGACGCGGCCGCCGCCCAGTTTGAGAAGGAAACGGAGATCAGCCCGAACGATGCCTGGGCCTATGAGGATCTGACAAGGATCAGGCTCGACCAGGGAGATACGGACGGCGCCATTTCTCTGCTGAAGAGAGCCGTCGCGCGCAACCCGGATGCGCCCACCTTGCGTTCGGCGCTCGCCAAAGCCTATCTCGAAAAATCGCAGCCGGAGCAGGCGATTCCACAGCTCAGGCGCGCCATCGCATTGGAGCCCAACAACGGCAACTACCATTACCAGTTGGGCCGGGCTTATTCGCAAACCGGACAGGAAAAGGAAGCCAGGGCGGAAATGGCGAAAGCTCGCGCGCTCCAGGTGGAAGTATTGAACGGGCAAATGGAGGCGCTTTCCCGGGATCATGCACCAGGGCGCGCGGACGCCGCGAAATGAAGTTTGACCCGGCGGGATTGCGTTCGCAACGCGACACCGATTACTCTGTTATTGTTGCTGGCGTAGCTCAGTCGGTAGAGCGGCAGTTTTGTAAACTGCGGGTCGGGGGTTCAAGTCCCTCCGCCAGCTCCATTTCCTTCTGAACAAGAACACGCCTGAAGGCATGCGACCATCTCGCTTTGCCATCACGACTCTCGTATTCTTCCTGAGCGCGTTTCCGGGCGCAGCACAAACGCCAGGCAAGGCGCCACTCACGCTGGACGACTTCTTCAACAGTGTGGAGATAATGAGCGTTCGCATCGCGCCTGATGGCCACGCCGTCGTTATCGAAACATCTCGCGCGGATTGGGAGGCAAACCGGTTCCGCTCCGACCTCTGGCTGTATCGTGATGCGGGAGCGGGTTCGCTTGCGCCGCTCACGCAATCCGGACATGACAAGAACCCGGAATGGTCGCCTGACGGCCAGTGGATCGCTTTTCTCTCCGATCGTGGGCCTACGGGTGAAACGGAACAAGCCGCCGAAAAGAAGGAGAAGTCCGAGCAGGTTTACGTGATGCGATCGACCGGCGGAGAAGCGTTTCCCGTCACGCGCGGGGAGGAGGAAGTTCACGCCTTTGCCTGGTCCGCCGACTCCCGGATGATCTACTTCGCCACGCGAACTGCCTGGAACAAGGATCAGAAGGAGGCGTACAAGAGAGAATGGCAGGACGTGGTTCAGTTCCGCGAGGAGGAGCGCAGCGACGTCATCCGCCGCATTCGGATCTCGGACGCTCAGGACTGTGCCTCAGGCACGACGCCAAAGCCTTGCGAAGCGGAAACAGCCGTGGAGCCGGTTTCGGCCACGCCCTTCCGGGTGAAGCAGATCGAAGCCTCACCCGACGGGCGGCGCGTCGCTGTGCTGACGCAATCACGTACCAAACGATGGGAGTCCCTGGATGAATGGGGAATCTACCTGGTGGATGCCGCGGGTGGCGAACCGCAGCCGCTGGTGCGGCCCCACGCGTTCCTCGACGACTTGCGATGGGCCCCTGATAGCCGGCACATTTTCTTCTCTTTCACCAACGGCTCGGCGGAAGGACCGTACCAGGACACGCAGCCGCGGATCTATTGCGCGGGCACAAACGGGGACATCAATCGGTGGGCGGCGAAGTTTCAAGGCGCTCCCGCATCGTACGCTCCTTCGCCGGAAGGCGGCCTGATCGCCGCGGCGCGGCTCGGAACCGAGGTGCAGATCTTTTCGCAAGGCGCGGAGTCTGCCGACTTCACACCGCAGCCTGGATGGCCCGGCACCTACGAACACATCTCGGCCGGCGCGCATTCCTCGCGGATGGCTTTTGTGTACTCGTCGCTCGAGAAGCCCGCGGAGGTCTACCTGGCGGAGAATGTGAACGCGCTGAGGCACGCGCGCCCGATTACCGCGTTCAATCAGCTCCTCACCGAACGAGCTTTACCTCAAGGTAAGCCGTACCGATGGACCGCGGATGACGGCGTTCAAGTGGAGGGCATGCTGATCTATCCGCCTGGAAAATTGGGTGACAAGCGCCTCCGGATGCTGACGTTGATTCACGGCGGGCCGAACGACGCAGATGGCAATCGCTTCAAAGCGGACTGGTACTACTGGGGGAGCCTGGCCGCCACGCAGGGCTGGCTGGTCTTTGAGCCGAACTACCGTGGCTCGATCGGTTATGGTGATAAATTCGCGCTGGGTATCGTCCCCGAAATTGTGTCCAAACCGGGCCGCGACATTCTTGAGGGCATCGATGCATTGGTGAAAGACGGCATCGCTGACCCTGATCGATTGGCCATCGGCGGCTACAGCTACGGTGGCTATCTGACTAACTGGCTCCTAACGCAGACCTCACGTTTCAAAGCGGCGGTGACCGGCGCAGGAGCCATCGAACATGCTGTCAACTGGGGCAATGACGACACTACGCTGGACGACGCTTATTTTTTGGGCGGCAGGCCGTGGGAAGCCAAGGAGGCATACGACCGCGAAGCCGCGCTCTGGCAAATGAACAAGGTCAAGACCCCCACGCACATCGTAGGCGGCGCCGAAGATATCCGTGTTTATGTCGGCGAGACGTATCTCCTCGAGCGGGCGCTGCACGATCAGGGGATACCGTGCAAACTGCTGATTTTCCCCGGCGAAGGCCACGAAATCGATAAAAATCCCTGGCACGGCAAGATCAAGGTGCGGGAGGAGTTGAAGTGGCTGGAACGCTGGACTTCGGGAACTGGTTGAGGCCCGCTGCGTCAATCACTTACCTCGCCGCAGGTTCTGGTGTACAAT